>Ga0209168_10003559_pt1 | contig 10675 bp, 6 predicted proteins | sample Coa_R1_FD_187156 | JGI IMG/M metagenome (GOLD analysis project Ga0209168, IMG submission 187156) | Surface soil microbial communities from Centralia Pennsylvania, which are recovering from an underground coalmine fire - Coalmine... | ecosystem: Environmental > Terrestrial > Soil > Unclassified ... | reverse complement strand
GGGCTGCGGCCTCGCGGACCGCCTCGTAGTGCCGCCCGGCCGGGGTGGCCGGCCAGTCGGCCTCGTCCACCGTGGCCAGCAACGGGTTCTCCGCGTCCGGGGCGGGCTCGGGCGCCCACTCGGTTATGGTGGCGACCCCGGACGAGCGGACCTCTTCCAGGAACGGCGACGGGCCCAGGCGGCAGGTGCCGCCCTCACCCCACCAGTAACCAGAACAGCCGAGCCAGAACGCGGCCCGGGTGGCGGCCACGTACATGAGGCGGCGCTCCTCGGCCAGGTCCCGGGCCGCGCAGGCGCCGGTGAAGTCCTCGAGCGAGGCCGCGTCGAGCCCGCGCAGCGCGGGCAGGTCTCCCGCGTCGCCGCGCAGGCCGAACGGGATCAGCCGCGGGTTGTCGGTCCAGCGGGTGGACACCCGGGGCCGGGCCGGGAAGACCTGGGACCGCTCCCCCAGGGCCAGGCCGGGCACGAAGACGGCCGGCCACTGCAGGCCCTTGGCCGCGTGCACGGTGAGCAGCTTGACCGAGTCCGACTCGCCGACCCGCCCGGTCTCCAGGCCGAACTCCTCCTGCTGCGCCGCGGTCAGGTAGGCCAGGAACGCGCCCAGGGTCGGCTCGGCGCCCTCGCCGGTGAACGCGTCGGCCACGTCGGTGAAGGCGTCCAGGTCGGCGCGGGCGGCGACCGGATCGGCGCCCGGCCGCGCGGCGACCTCGATGTCCAGGCCGAGGACCCGCTCGGCCTCGGCGGTCAGGTCGGCCAGCGGACGGCCGACGTGGGCACGCAGCCGGCGTAGTTCGGTGGCCAGGGCGTGCATGCGGGCGTAGCCGACCGGCGAGTAGGCGTGCGGGTCGCCGAGGTCGTCGAGCGCCTCGACCAGGCTGCCGGTCTCCGCGGTCAGGTCGGTGACGGCCTCGGCCAGCGCGTCCTCGGGGTCCGCTTCTTCCCTTACGGCTTGCGGGGCTGGCCGGCCGTCGCCCTCGCCGCGGACCAGGGCCCGGGCCCGGCGGCCGAGGGCGACCAGGTCGCGCGGGCCGATCCGCCAGCGCGGGCCGGTGAGCAGCCGGGCCAGCGCGTCCGACGCGCCCGCGTCGTGCAGCACCCGCAGGGTGGCCACCACGTCCTGCACCTCGGGCACCACCAGCAGGCCGCCTAGGCCGACGACCTCGACCGGGACGCCGCGGGCCTCGATGGCGTGCCGCAGCGGCACGAACTGGGACCGCTTGCGGCACAGCACGGCGATGTCGGACGGCCGTACGCCGGCCGTTTTGTTGTCCGGCCAGGGCTGGCCGTCCGGCGCGTGGCCGGGCTCTCGGGCAAGAAGGCTCGCGATCTGCCCGGCTACCCAGTCGGCCTCGGCGGTCACCGTGTCCAGCAGCGCGCAGGCGACCGCGCCGCGCTCGCCGCGGTCCGGCGCGGACACCAGCCGGGGCACGTCGGGCGCCTCGTAGCGGAGCTCCTCCTGGACCACCGCCGCGGCGTCGAGGACCCGCGCGGCGTTGCGGAAGCTGGTCGACAGCAGGAGGACCGGGGCGGGACCGGTGGGCGCCGAGGCCCCGAACGGCCGCATCCGCGCGACCACCGGGAAGTCCGCAGTGAACCGGCGCAGGTTGCCCGCGCTCGCGCCGCGCCAGCCGTAGATGGACTGGCACGGGTCACCGACCGCGGTGACCGGGTGACCGCCGCCGAACAGCGAGCGCAGCAGGACCAGCTGGGCGTGGCTGGTGTCCTGGTACTCATCGAGCAGGACCACGTGGTAGCGGGCCCGCTCGGCCGCGCCCACCTCCGGGTGCTGGCTGGCGATCCGCGCCGCCAGCGCGACCTGGTCGCCATGGTCGAGGACCTCACGGGCCGCCTTGGCCTTGACGTACCGTGCCACGAGCGGGAGCAACTGCTCGCGCGCCCGCTGGGTTTCCATGATTTTCCGAACGGACCCGGGTACTCGCCCTGGCAACGCCCCGAGCTCCGCGGTGAGCCAGCGGCCCACCGCGTTGACGTCCCCGGTCTCGCGCAGGTGCTCGGACAGGTCCCCGGCCAGCTCGAGCACGGCCGCGGTCACGGTCTGCGGAGTCCAGATGACCTCGTCCATCGGCCCGTCGTAGGCGGCCACGATCTGGGCCGCGAGCTGCCAGGACAGCGCGGGGGTGATCAGCCGCATGGACGGCTCCAGCCCTTCGCGCAGGGCGTTGTCGCCGACCAGGCGCCCGGCGTAGGCGTGATAGGTGCCGATCACCGGATCGCCGGCGAACGGGTCCTCGGCGTCCGTCCCGGCCTGGCCAGTGCCGTTCAGGCCCGCGCGGCGCAGCCGTTCCAGCCGGGAGCGCACCCGGTCGGCGAACTCGGCGGCCGCCTTGCGGGTGAAGGTGAGGCCGAGCACCCGGTCCGGGCGCACCATGCCGTTGGCGACCAGCCAGACCAGCCGGGCCGCCATCGTCTCGCTCTTGCCCGAGCCCGCGCCCGCCACCACCGCGAGCGGCCCGAGCGGCGCCGCGATGACCGCCGCCTGCTCCGGGGTCGGCTCGGGCAGCTTCAGCAGCCGGGCCAGCTGAGCCGGGCTGTACATGACCGTGCTCACCGTGTCATTCCAGCAGAGACCACCGACATTTCGCGGCTGCTTGGCGGTTACGGGTGACGGCCGTTTACGGCTTCCTCCAGCGCGGCCAGGCTGGCCAGCAGGTCCTCGCCTTGATGGGCGCGGACCCAGCTCCTGATCGTGGCGGCCAGCGGCCGGGGCAGGGCCACCTCAACCGTGGTGAACACGCCGTCCACGTCCAGGAGCAGATCGCGCAGGTCCGCCGGGCTGGTTCCGTGCCGGGGCACGCAGACGATCCGGTCGGTGCCGCGGGCGGCCGAGGATTCGTCGCGGATGTCCTGGAGCGGCAGCCGGGTGTGCTGGTGCAGGCCGGGATACCGCTCGGCCCAGTCGGGCGGCGGGCCCGGGCGGCGATGTGCTGCGCGGTGCGGTCGGGATTGGCGTTGGGCGGGAGGTTCTCGATGACGACCCGGCCCTGGTCGTCGATCGTGACCCGGGCCTCCAGCCGCAGGGCCACCTGGCGCCCCGGCGGCCAGGGCCGCGAAGTCGCCGCTGACGATGCAGCCGTTCCCGTAGGCCGGGGGTCCGACGATGGCGGCCAGCTCGGCGCCGGTCACTCGGGGCCGCCGGATGGACAGGCGCAGCGCCTCGATGATGTCCTCCGGACGGAACGGCGGCCTGGTCCCGCCCCGGTAGGTACTGCCGTTGATGAGCCCGAGCGGGACCGGCGCTAGCTCACCTCGTTCGGCGGCTAGGGCGACCGTCCCGGCGGGCGACAGCCGGGAGTCGGTGCAGCGGAAGTTGGCGGCCGGATCGTCGCCGCGGCTGCCGAAGTTGCCGAACGGGTGGATCAGGCTGACCGGCATGGTCCAGGACCGGCCCAGGTCCAGCAGCACCTCGTAGCCGTAACCGGGGGCCAGCCCGAGCCGGTCCTCGAGTACGGCGAGCACCGTGGCGTTCGAGCGGTGCCGCCGTCCGGGTCGGGCGCCCAGGGCGTCGAGGGCGTCGAGGGCCTTGAGGATGGTGCACTCGATCAGCCCGAGGCCGCTGCGCTCGCCCATCCGGCTCACTCCTCGTGCTGCGCCTTGTACTACGTCCTGTACCTGGTCTTGTACCGGTCTTGTACCGGCGGCGGATAGATCATGCCGGAACCTGGGTGCGATGGGCCACGTTGAGACAGTGACACGGACGGGAGGCACCGTGGAACGGGCGGAGAAGAATCAGATCGAGCGGGTCATCAACCACGAGCTGAATGGGCGGTTCCTGCCGGGGGCCGGAGCGCGAGCGGTACTGCTGGAGCACGGGGACGACCCGGGTATCGGGCCGGGAGAGCTGATGGTCCGGGTATTCGTCACCGCGCCGGACGAGTCGGCACCGGACGAGCAGGCCCTGGCCGGGTGGCAGCAGGCCCACCAGTCCGGGATGGACCAGCTACGGCGCGAGCTCTCGCTGCGGCTCCCGGCGGCCCGCCTGCTGGAGTTCACGTTCGACGGCCCCGGACCCGCGACGCCCCGGATCACGATGCCGGACGACGGCACGCTGGCCGACGAACAGCTATCCGGCCGGGAGATCGTGACCGCCGCTCTGGCGCTGCTGCGCGCCAACTACGTGTTCCCCGAGGTCGCCGAGCGGGCCGCGACAGCGGTCGAGGCCCGGCTGGCCGCAGGCGAGTATGACGACCTGGACGAGATCACGCTCACCGGGCTGGTGACCCTGCACCTGCAGGAGGTAACCCAGGACAAGCACCTGCGGCTGCGGCTCGGCGCCCTGGGTCCGGGTCCTGGTCCGCGGCCCGACGGCCCTGGTCCGCGGCCTGACGGTGCGGGCCCGCGGCCTGACGGTGCGGGCCCGGATGCGGCGGAGCCCGGGGGGCACGAGGCCAGACGGCTGGCCATGCGGCAGCGGGGGCGGCTGGACAACTTCGGTATCCGCCGGGTGGAGCGGCTGGACGGCAACATCGGCTACCTGGACGTGCGCCGCGTCGCGATGGCGGCCAACGCGGGCCCGGCGATCGCCGCGGCGATGGAACTGGTCGCCGGGACCTACGCGCTCATCCTCGACCTGCGGCACAACGGGGGCGGCTCGCCGGACGGCGTGCAGCTGTGGTGCAGCTACCTGCTGGACGACATGCCCACCCATCTCAACGACATCTTCCACGCCGATACCGGCGAGACCCGGCAGTTCTGGACCCTGCCGTACGTGCCGGGGACCCGCTATACCGACCGGCCGGTCTACGCACTGACCGGCGCGCATACGTTCTCCGGCGGCGAGGAATTCTGCTACAACCTGCAGGCCCTGGGCCGCGCCGAGCTGATCGGCCAGACCACCGGCGGCGGCGCCCATCCGACCCGCGGCTACCCGATCAGCCGCTCGGTGCACATCGGTATCCCGTTCGCGCGCTCGATCAATCCGGTCACCGGGACGAACTGGGAAGGTACCGGGGTGGTCCCGGACGTCGCGGTGCCGGAAGACCAGGCCTACGACGTGGCCTACGCCAAGGCCCTGCAGCACGTCCTGGACCTGGACGATGTGCCGCCGCCGATCGCGGCCGAGGCCCGCGACGCGCTGGCCGGCCTGGAGTCCGCCGGGGCCGACGGCGGGCCGTGACGCCCTGATCGGCGCTGGTGTACGGTCTGGCGGTATGCCGCCGTCCGCCGTCCGTGTCGTACGGGCCCCGCCCGGCCTGGTCTGGCGCGCGTTCGACGCGGATCAGGCCGTCGGCGCGGTCCGGGCCTACCTGCGCCCCGACGAGCGGTGGTTCGTCGTGTTCGACACGTGCCGGGCCGACAGCTACCAGCCGCTGGTGGCCGCCGTCGCGGACAACGTCCGCCGGGACCTCCACACGACCGCTCGCGAAGGCGACCAGCAGGGACTGGACCGGCTCGCCCGGCTTGGCTTCACCCCCAGCCGGCGGGAAGGCCATTACCTGATCCCCACCGATCCCGCCGCTACCGGGCTGGACGCCGTCCCAGAGCCGCCGGGCATCGTCATCATCTCCGCGGCCGATGCCGACGCGGACCAGCTCCGCGTGCTGGATGACGTGCTGCGCCAGGACGTGCCGGGCACGACGGGCTGGAAGTGGGATCCGGGTGACTTCAGCGAGGAGACGTTCGACTCCGATCAGTTCGACCCGGCGACGTACCTGGTCGCCGTCGATACAGACAGCTGCGAGTACGTCGGGCTGGTTCGCGTCTGGAACGGCCCGGGACGGCCCCGGCTCGGCCTGGTGGGCGTCTGCGCTCCGTACCGCAGGCGCGGGCTGGCCAGCGCCCTGCTGGCTCGGGCGTTCCGCGTCTTGCACGAGCGGGGCCGGGCCATGGTCACCGCCGAGGCCGACGATGCCGACCTCGCGTGCGGGTCGCTGCTGCGGCGGCTGAACGGCAGCCGCCGGGCCGGCTTCGTCGAGCTGGTACGGCGCACGAGCACCTAGCCGTTCAGGGCGTGACCTGCTCGCCCTCGGGGTTGACCGGGCAGCAGGAGGCGACCGGGCAGGTGCGGCAGCCGGGGTTGACCCGGGCCCGGAAGAACGGGCCGGCCATGCCGGCCGCGACGGTCTCGACCAGGTCCTTGGCCCAGCCCGGCTCCGGGTCGTCGGCGAGCGCGCCCTGCCGCTGAACCTTGGCCCGCAGGGTCACGCCGGATGCCTTGCCGACCTGAACAAGCTCGGCGCCACCCGGCTCGGACAGGCCGAGCTGCTCGAACGCGCCGAGCAGGATGGCCAGCTGATACACGCCGAGCTGGGGGTGCCGGTCCAGCTCGTCCTGCCGCGGCGCGCTGGCGCCGGTCTTCAGGTCGACCACCACCGCGCGGCCCTGCTCGTCGGACTCCAGCCGGTCCACCCGGCCGGTGATCTCCACCTGCCCGATCCGGACCTTGAGCGACTCCTCGACCGCGACCAGGTCGCGGGGATTGGCCGCGTGCCAGTCGAGGAACTTGCGCACCATGCGCTCGGCCAGGGACCGCTGCTTGGCGCTGTACCAGGCGCTGCCGAAGTCCAGGTGGTGCCAGATCTCGTCGATCCGCTCGGCCACCTGCTGCTCGGTCGCGCCGGAGGCGGCGAGCACCGCGGCGGCGTGGATGACCGTGCCCAGGTGGCGCAGGACGTCCGAGCGTCCGGCGCCGACCGCGGCCTCAAGCAGCCAGCGCAGCCCGCACCGGGTGAACGACTCCACCTGGGACGGGGACAGCCGGACGGTCTCGCCGCCGGCCACGATCGAGCGGGCGTCGGACAGCTCGGTCAGCGCGTACCAGTCGCGCGGGTGGGCGGCGCGGACCCCGGCGGCGGCCAGCCGGGCCAGCTGGGCCGCGGCAACCTCCCGGACCGCGAGCGGGCGCCCGGTGTCCGCGGCGGCGCGGCGCAGGTCGGCGACCAGGGCGGGCATGGACAGCCAGCGGTGCGCCCCATGGCCGCCGCCGATCCGCTCGATCGGCACGTCGTCGCCGGCCAGCTCGGTCAGGAACCGGGATGGCCGCAGGTCGGTGTCCTCGCCGCCCGCGGCGGTGACCACCAGCCGCCGCCGGGCCCGGGTGACCGCCACGTAAAACAGGCGGCGCTCCTCGGCCAGCAGCTTGGCGGCCAGCATCGCGGCGTCGACGTCCGCGCCCTGGCGCCGGCCGGCCGCCTCGCCGGGCCGGGCGGCCTCGGCGAGCTCTCCCGCGCCGAGGACCGACCCGCGCAGCCGCAGGTCCGGCCAGGTCTCCTCCTGGACGCCCGCGACCACTACCACGTCCCACTCCAGGCCCTTGGACCGGTGCGCGGTCAGGACCCGGACGCAATCGTCACGGACCGCGCGCTCGGCCAGCGTGTCGCCGACGATCTCCTGCCCGGCCAGGCTGTCGGCGAACAGGGCCGGCGAACCCGGCGGCATCGTGTCGGCGAAGTGTGCGGCCTTGTCGAACAGGGCCAGCACGGCGTCCAGGTCACGGTCCGCGGCCGCCCCCGCCGCGCCGCCCGCCGCCGAGGCCTGCTGCCACTGCGGAGCCAGCCCCGAGGCGTCCCAGATCGCCCACAGCACGTCCTCGGCGGTGCCGCCGGCCTTGATCGCCGCCTTGGCCACCGCGAGCAGCCGGGCCACCTGCCGGGCCGGGCCGGCCACGCTGTCCGGGAGCGCGACCAGGTCCCGCGGGCTCAGCAGCGCCTCGGCGAGCAGGTCGCCGGTGCCGCGGGGCCGGTCGCCGGCCGCTTCGGCCAGCAGGCCGAGGGACCGGCGCAGACGGCGCAGGCCAAGGGCGTCGGTGCCGCCCAGCGGGCCGCAGAGCAGCTCGGCCGCGGTCTGGTCGTCGAGCATGGCCGGCCGCAGCGCGCAGCGCAGCAACATGAGCAGCGGGCGGGTGCCCGGCTCGTCGGCGAGCGGCAGCTCGTCGCCGGCCACGGTGACCGGGATCCCGGCCGCGTTCAGCGCGCGGCGCAGCAGCGGCACCTGCCGGGCCGCGGACCGGACCAGCACCGCCATCGAGGACCACGGCACGCCGTCGGCCAGGTGAGCGCGGCGCAGCGTGTCGGCGACCAGGGCCGCCTCCTGGGTGGAACTGTCCGCGATGAGGATGCTGACCTCACCCGGCGCGGGATTCCCGGCGATCAGGTCGCGGTGGCCGATCGCCCCGCGCGGCAGCCGCCGGGCCACCCGCCGGGACGCTTCGAGTAGTGTCTGGCCGCTGCGCCGACAGGTCCGCAGGGCGATGACGGGCGCTGGCTGGCCGGTCGCGGTGCGGAACCGCTCACCGAACTCGGTGATGGCGCGCACGTCGGCGCCGCGGAACTCGTAGATGGACTGATCCGGGTCGCCGACCGCGATCAGCTCGCGGCCGTCACCGGCCAGCGCGAGCAGCAGCGACTCCTGGGCCGGGTCGCTGTCCTGGTACTCATCGACGAACACCACGTCGTACGCGGCGCGCTCGCGCTGCCTGATCTCCTCGCGGGTGAGCAGGGCGGCGGCGATTCGGACGATCTCCGCGTAGTCGTAGGCCGGAACGGGGGCCAGGTCGAAGCGGGCCGCGTACCGGTCCAGGAACGCGGCGGCGGCCACCCAGTCGTCGCGGCCGCGCTGCTTGCCGAGCTGGCCCAGCCCGCGGCCGTCCAGGCCGCGCTCGGCCGCGCGCAGCAGCAGGTCACGGACCTCCTCGGCGAACCCGCGGGTGGCCAGGGCCGGCCGTAGCGCCTCGGGCCAGCGGGCTCCGCCATCCTGGGCCTCGCCGCGCAGCATGCGGCGCACCTCGAGCAGCTGCTCGGGCGCCGACAGCAGCCGGGGAGGCTCATCGCCGGCGAGCACGAACTCCCGGCGGGCCAGCGCATAGGCATAGCTGTGGAACGTCATCGCCAGCGGCTCGCGGGTGGTCCGGCGCAGCCGGGCGGTGATCCGCTCGCGCAGCTCGGCCGCGGCCTTGCGGCTGAAGGTGAGCACGAGCACGCGCTCGGGATCCAGGCCGCGGCGTTCGATCCGGTCCGCGACCGCGGCCACGATGGTGGTCGTCTTGCCCGTCCCCGGGCCGGCCAGCACCAGCAGCGGGCCGGCGGCGTGGTCGACGACGGCCTGCTGAGCCTCGTCCAGGCGTGCCGCCGGGGCCGCCGGCACGGGCCGGCGGACCAGGCGGTACGCGGGCGCGTGGGCTTGCTCCATCACCGTCGATTCCAGCAGACGCCACCGACATTTCGCGGTCGTTCCCTCAGATCCGGCGTGTCGGCCGGCCACAGCCTCGAACCCGGGGAATCCTGCCCTAGATCTGCAGGTCCGCCGGGTGCGCGTCCAGGACCACCCGGAGCACGACATCGTGCTCGAGGAAGGCCTTGAGGGAACTGAGCAGGAAGGTGAAGCCCTGGGTCGAGTCGAGCGCGCGGCTGACCTGGGTGTCGCCATCGCCGCTGAACCCGGTCTCGGTGACGTGGACGTAGGTGCCTTCGGCCCGCGGGACGAAGCGGAACTCGACCGTGGCCGGATGCGATGGATCGTAGCCGCTCCAGGTGAAGCGGAGCCGGCGGTCCTGCTCGAAGCCGATGACCGACACCTCACTGGACACGTCGTACATCTCCCAGGTCCAGGTGAGCCGCGCGCCGGGAACCACCGGGCCACTGCTCTTGGTGAACCAGAACCGTGTGGTCACGGCCGGGTCGATCAGGGCCGTGAAGACGTCTCCGGCGGGCCGGCGGATCAGCATGCCGACCTGTACAGCGGGTGCCCGGGAGAGCCCGAGCGGCGTCATGACGCGCTCCTGGGCATCTCCCAGGGTTGCTGCGGCAGGGCATGACCGGTCTCGAGCAGCGACTTGAGATTGGACAGGACCGCCGCCCAGCCCGCCGCGACGCCCTCCCGCTCGGTGTCGTCGGGGAGGTTCTCGTGGCTGACCGTCAGCCGCACGATGTCGCCGTACGGCTCGATGCTGAACGTGACCCGGGACGGGCCACCGGGCGGCTCCTGGCCGGGCGCCGCCCACGTGAGGACCAGCCAGGTGGGCGGCGAGCTCTCGGTCACCGTGCCGGCCACGTCGGCGACACCGGACCCGTCGACACGCTGATGCTCCCAGCCCGATCCGGCCCGCCAGTCCGACACGTTGGCATGCCCCCAGTACTGGGCGGTCAGCTCGGCGTCGGTCAGCGCCTGCCAGACCCGCTCCGGGGTGCTCTGGATGTAGATCACGTAGATGAAGGCGGGTCTGTCGGTCATGGCGTCCTCCGCTCGCCGCTGCACGGCCCGAAGCGCCCGCAGCCGGGGCAGCTCGAACTTGTCGATCCAGCGCTCCTCGATCTCCTGCAGCGGCACCGGGTTGAGATAGTGCAGCTTCTCCCGGCCGCGCCGCACGGTCGCGACCAGGTTGGCGGCCTCCAGGACGCCGAGGTGCTGGGTGGCGGACTGGCGCGCCATACTCAGGTGCTGGCACAGTTCGCCCAGCGTCTGGCCGTTGCGCGCGTGCAACCGGTCCAGCAGCAGCCGCCGGGTCGGGTCGGCCAGCGCCTTGAATACGAGATCCAGCGCGTCGTCCAAGCCTCCATTATGCAGGTATATACCTGCATGTCAAACCTCTGGGTCGCTAGTGACCTTGATCGGCGTGTCGCGCAGCCGGTCAGGGGCTCGCCGGCCGGCCCGGCCCCCGCCCGACCAGGCGGGGCCCCCGCCCGACCAGGCGGGGCCCCCGCCCGACCAGGCGGGGCCCCCG
>Ga0209168_10003557_pt1 | contig 10676 bp, 8 predicted proteins | sample Coa_R1_FD_187156 | JGI IMG/M metagenome (GOLD analysis project Ga0209168, IMG submission 187156) | Surface soil microbial communities from Centralia Pennsylvania, which are recovering from an underground coalmine fire - Coalmine... | ecosystem: Environmental > Terrestrial > Soil > Unclassified ... | reverse complement strand
CAATTTGCTGACCGGACGAGGGGCACGCCTCTAGTCTGACGCAGTAGGTCGGCAGGATGCCGGGAGCACGAAAGCGGAGCGGGCCGGCTCGCGAGGCGGGCTCGCTCCAGCGCTATCATCAGAAGCGCGACTTCAAGGCGACGCCCGAACCGCGCGGCGCGCAAAAGACCGCGGGCCCGCGCCTGCGTTTCGTCATTCAAAAACATCGCGCCAGCCGGCTCCATTACGATTTTCGTTTGGAAGCCGACGGCGTGCTCAAATCGTGGGCGATTCCCAAAGGACCGTCGTTCGATCCGAAGGACAAGCGTTTGGCGATGCACGTCGAGGATCATCCGATGGATTATCGGACGTTCGAGGGCATCATTCCCGAAGGCAACTACGGCGCGGGAGAAGTGATCGTCTGGGATCAAGGCACGTATCGCCTCGCGGAAGGTACCGATCCGGCGGCCGAAATCGGCAAAGGCAAAATCAAGTTCGTCATGAGCGGCAAGAAGATGCACGGCGAGTTCACGCTCGTGCGCATTCGGGGCCGCGAGAGTGACAGCGGCGATCCGTGGCTGCTCGTCAAGGATCACGACCAATACGTCGATCCGGACTACGACGTCGAGAAAGATAACAAATCCGTGAAGACCGGCCGCACGGTGGAGTCGTACAAAAAGGATCTCGCAGCCCCGAAATGGACTTCAGGGAAAAAAAAAGCTAGCCGAGCGAAGCGAGTCCTGAGCAAAGCGTCCGCCGGGGCGGGCGCGGGTCGAAGGCGGGATCCGATTCCGAAGATCAAAACGCCGGAGCTCGCGACGCTGATCGACGAACCGTTCGACGATCCGGAGTGGCTCTTCGAAATCAAGTGGGATGGTTATCGCGCGATTTGCACCGTGCTCGACGACGGCACGATTACGCTCGTGTCTCGAAACGGTATCGATTTCTTAGAGCGGTTTCCCGAGCTGCGAGAACTTGCGAACGCGTGGGACTCGCTGCCCATCGTCGTCGACGGCGAGGTCGTGAGTTTGGATGCGAAAGGACGCTCGTCGTTTCAGCGTCTGCAAGAGTCGATGACCAGCCGGCGCAGCGGCAAGGGCACCGCGCGCGATCGCACGCCGCTGACGTTTGCGGCATTCGACCTGTTGTACGCCGACGGCCGAGATTTGCGGAAATTGCCGCTCGAAGAGCGCAAAGCACGTTTGGAACGCGTCATCGCCGATGACGGCGTGGTGATGTACTCCAAGCACGTCGTCGGCAAAGGCCGCGCGCTGTTTGCGCAAGCCGAAAAACAGCAGCTCGAAGGCATCATCGGCAAGGTGCGCGAGTCGCCATACGTGGAGCGGCGCACGCGCGATTGGGTGAAGATCAAAGCGCAACTCGTTCAGGAATGCGTCATCGGCGGGTACACCGAACCGCGCGGCAGCCGAACCGGGTTCGGAGCGCTGCTTTTAGGCCTGTACGAAGGCAAGCAGTTGCATTACGTCGGGCATGTCGGCACCGGGTTCGACACAAAGTTGTTGCGCAGTTTGACGGCCGATCTCAAGAAGATCGAGCGCAAGACTTCGCCGTTCGTGAACTCCGTCGATTCGAACACCAAGGCGCATTGGGTCGATCCGAAGCTGGTCGCGCAGGTCCGCTTTACCGAATGGACGCGCGACGGCTATCTGCGGCAGCCCGCGTTTTTGGGTCTGCGCGTCGACAAGGATCCGAAGGAGTGCGTGCGCGAGCGTCCGCTGGATACGGACGCGGTGACATAGGGTCCTGATGGCGTCCAAGAAAACGCAGGTGACGATTGGAGGCCGCACGCTCGAGTTTTCCAATCTCGACAAAGTGCTCTGGCCGCGAGATGGTTATACGAAGGGCGATTTAATCGACTATTACCGCTGCGTTGCGAGGTGGCTCGTGCCGCACCTCGAGGACCGGCCGCTGACGCTGCAGCGGTGGCCGGACGGCATCGACGCGCAGTCGTTTTTCGAAAAACAGGCGCCGCGTTTTACGCCCGCATGGATTCCGACGGTTTCGCTTTCGGCGGATCAGAAATCGCGCAAGGTGGCATATCTGCTGTGCAACGACGAAGCGACGCTTGCATGGTGCGCGAACCTCGCATCGATCGTACTGCACACCTGGTACTCGCACATGCCGACGCCGGAGCACCCCGATTACGTGCTGTTCGATCTGGACACGTGCGAGCGCACCACGCTCGGCACGCTTGCCCGCGTCACCATCGCGTTCCGCGATATGCTCGCCCAGATCGGATTGACTGCGCTCGTGAAAACATCGGGTGGTTCCGGCATGCATCTGGTCGTGCCGCTCAAGAACGATTACGATTTCGAAACCGCGCGGCGATTCGCAGAGATTGCGGTGGAGCACGTTGCCGCGGCGCTCCCGGATCTGACGACCGTCGAGCGCAGCATCAAGAAACGTCCCAAAACTGCGGTGTATTTGGACTGGGGGCAAGTTGCACGCGGTAAGACCGTCGTGCCGCCGTATGTCGTACGAGCGCGCGACGGCGCGCCGGTATCGATGCCGCTTGACTGGTCCGAAGTCGAAGACCTGGTGAAAAAGCGCGGCAACCCCGAGACCTTCATCGGCCAGTGGACGATTCGCAATGCCCGCAAACGGTTGGAAAAGGTCGGCGATTTGTGGGGTGGTCGTGCCTGGAAGGAGGCACGTCTCGAACCCGCTCTCGCGAAAGCGCAGCGCGCTTGGGCCCGTTTGTCATCCCGATCCTTCGATACCTCAGGACAGGCTTCGTCGAAGGATGGCCGAGCGAAGTCGAGGCCTTTCGCACGTAGGGTATAATGGAGCCCTGCCGTCTCGGATCGGCAGAGGGAGATTGTAAGAATCAATGGCTCATGCGATATGGTCGGGGTCGATAAATTTCGGGCTGGTGACGATCCCCGTCAAACTCTTCACCGCGGTACGCGCGAACGAACTCTCGTTCAACATGCTGCACAAGAAGGACGAAGGGCGCATCAAGTACGAGCGCATTTGCGCGGTCGACGGCAAGCCGGTGCCCTGGGACGAGATCGTCAAAGGCTACGAATACGAGAAGGGCGAGTACGTCATTCTCACCGACGAAGACTTCAAGAAAGTCAATCCGGAAGCCACGCAAAGCGTCGACATTCTGGAGTTCGTCGAACTCGACAAGATCAATCCGATGTTCTTCGACAAGCCGTATTATCTCGAGCCGACCAAACAGGGCCGCCATGCCTACGCGTTGCTGCGCGAAGCACTCGCGAAAGCCGGCAAAGTCGCGATAGCGCGCGTCGTGATTCGCACGAAAGAAACGATTGCTGCGGTCAAACCCGACGGCGATGCGCTCGTGCTCGAGCTGATGCACTGGGCGGACGAACTCGTCGAACAGTCGGATCTCGACTTTCCCTCCGAGATCAAACTTCCCGAGCCCGAAATGAAAATGGCGAAGATGCTGATCGATTCGATGAGCGTCGACGAATTCGAACCGGAGAAGTTCACGAACCGCTACCACGACGAACTGCTTGCGATGATCGAGGCACGCGCCGCGGGCAAAGAGCTGCCGCAGCCGAAGAAGGCGCCGCGCCCGTCGAAGGTCGTCAACCTCATGGACGTGCTGCAGCAGAGCTTGGACGAAAGCAAGAAGCAGCGCGCCGGACGAGCCGCGCAGGCTCCAAAACGCGCAGCACACGGTGCCGCACCCGCAGGCGGACGCAAAAAGAAAAGCGCTTAGCCTAAGAGCGCATCACCCTGCGCCCGTGTCACCCTGAGCCTGTCGAAGGGAAACGTCGGACGTCGTCTGCGCGCGCACGCCAAGCACGAGAGCAACCAGTGCGAACACCAGCGACGACGACGCGGAGTAGCGCGAACCGAGCGCGCCAAGCAGCCCCGTCGAGAGCGGCGGCGCGCAAATGCCCGAGAACGAATCGAGCGATGACGTCACGCTCAGCACGGTGCCCTGCAGCCGCTCGTCGGCAGTCGCACTGATCAGCGCGATGATTCCGGTATTGCCGAACGCCATGCCGATGCTGAAAAATCCGGACATGATTGCGAGCTGCCACACGCCGTCCACGAACGGTACGAACGCGAGCGCGCACACGAGCGCCGCGATGCCGATCGTCGACATTGAGCGGTTGCCGATCTTATCGGAAAGGCGGCCCAATACGAACGCATTCACGATGACGTTCAGCACCGAGATGTAGATCATGAACAGGTACGTGTCGCGCAGATCGAAGTGCAGCTGCTGCTTGAAATACAGCGCCATCACGCCGAACCAGCCGTAAAGCGCGAGCGAAAGCGCGAGTTTTTGCCAAAGTTTCGGTGAGAGCGCGGGGTTCTTGAACGTGCGGAGAATCTCGACCGGCCCGGCAACCGCACCTTCGACTTTTGCGCGAGACTCGGGCAGCACGATGAGCGTGATGATCAGCGTGATGAATTGCAGTCCCGCGGCGGTGTACAGCGTAATCGCATAGCCGTGCATCGAGAGCAGCGCGCCGAGCGCCGGGCCGAGCGCCATGCCGGCGGCAAACGTCGCGCTGATGTACCCGAACGCTCGCGCGCGATCTTTCGCTTCGACCAGGTCGGCGACGTAGGCTTGCGTGACGCCGATGTTTCCGCCCGAACAGCCTTCGATGACGCGCGCGATGAAGACCCAAAGAATCGTCGGCGCCCACCCGAGCATCGCCCATCCGATAGTCGCGCCGATTTGACTGATGACCAGCACGCCTTTGCGTCCGATGCGGTCGGAGAGATTCCCCCAAATCGGGCCGCTGATCAGTTGGCAAAACGAAAACAGGGCGAAGAGCACGCCCACCGTTACCGCCGAGGCACCGAAATGAATCACGTAATACGGCAGCAGCGGAATCAGCAAGCTGAAGCCGAGAATGTCGATGAACGTGATGCCGAGGATCGGCAGTAAGCGTTGAATCACACCGTATCCGAAGCGTCGATTGGCAGAATGATCGTGTTGATGCGTTCGCGCTTGCGAACGATGGTGAGACGATAACTGCGGCGCAGGTCGAGCAGCGTCAGTTTGCGATGAAGGTCGTCGATGCCGCCAATCTTCTCGTCTTCGAATGAAACCAGAACGTCGCCTTCGCGCAATCCGGCCGTTTCAGCCGGGCTTCCCGGCTCGACCGAGAGGATCTGCAATCCGCCCCCGTCGCGCAAATCCTGCCCCGCGATGCCAAGGTAGCCGCGCTTCACGCGCCCGTCGCGAAGCAGCATCCCCGCGATGAGCTTGCCGGTGTTGATCGCGATGGCAAAGCAGATGCCTTGCCCGGGGAAAACGGCGGTGTTCACGCCGACGACCGCACCGTCGGCCGTCACGAGCGGCCCACCGGAGTTACCCGGATTGAGCGCAGCATCGGTCTGAATCACGTTGTCGATGAGGCGTCCCGATTGCGCGCGCAGCGAGCGGCCGAGCGCACTGACGACCCCGGCCGTGACGGTGTACTGAAGTCCGTACGGGTTGCCGACTGCAACGACGAGCTGCCCTGGGCGCAGTGCCGCCGAGTCTCCTAAGCGCGCGGGCACGATATTCGGTGCGTCGAGCCGCAGGATCGCAAGGTCGGTGTGCTCGTCCAGGCCGATGAGCCGCGCCGGGAGCTCGCGCCCGTCGAGCAGCGATACGGTGATGTGCTCACCGCCTTGGACCACATGGCAATTGGTCAGCACGAAACCATCGGGCGTGAAGATGAATCCCGACCCGTTGGCACGGCGGCGACCCGTGGAAACCTCGATAGCGACCACGGATGGGCTTGCCGTTTGGGCGGCATGAACGACGGCTTGTGAGTACGCATCAAGCGGCGTGAGGGGCTGTTCGTCGGAGATAAGGTGTACGGAGGCAGACATCGTGCCGCTGACAACCCTGTAGGAACTGCGCCGGTTTCACGAAGAGGGCTGGCGATTCGCCTCTCGAATCGGCCTCGGTCGTCCCGTGTCACCCTGAGCATGTCGAAGGGTGGCGGTATGCCCAGATGGCGGAATTGGTAGACGCGCTGGTTTCAGGTACCAGTGGCCGCAAGGCCGTGGGGGTTCGAGTCCCTTTCTGGGCAGTTACGACGGTTACGGCGTCGCGTAGCGCGCTTCGGCGCCGATGAGTTCGTCGATCTGCTCGGGCGGACGCGCCCGGCTGAATAGAAACCCTTGCCACGCGTCGCATCCGAGCGCGTTGAGAATCGCAAGTTCGCTAGCCGATTCTATGCCTTCCGCCGTGACGTGAAAGCCGACGTCGTGCGCGACGCTGACGATCGCCCGAACGATGGACGCGTTGAATGCATTGCTCGCGATGTCGTTGACGAACGCACGATCGATCTTGATCGTGTCTATGGGCAGACGCTGCAGGTATTCGAGCGATGAATACTTCACGCCGAAGTCGTCGAGTGCAAGATGCACCTTGAGCGCCCGGATCTGATTGAGCGTCGCGAGCAAGTCACGTTCGTGGTTGATGAACGCGCTCTCGGTGAGTTCGAGGCCGATGAGCGAACCGTCGATGTCGTGCATGCGCAGCAGCTCCGCTAATGCTTGCGGCAACGACGCGTCGTGCAGTTGCGCGGGCGAGACGTTGATCCAGACGCGTATCGGAGATCCGGCATCGACCCAGTGCTTGGCTTGCGCAACTGCCTGCTCGAAGACCCACGCGCCGATGCGGCGGATGAAGCCGGTTTCTTCGGCGAGCGGGACGAACGCGCCCGGCGGCACGGGGCCCGCGAACGGATCGTTCCAGCGCAGCAAGGATTCCACGGCGATGATATTGCCGGTTCGCGAACACACGACCGGTTGATAATGCAGCGAGAACTCGCCCCGCTCGAGCGCGCGGCGCAGCGCCGCTTCCAAGCGAAAACGCTGTTCCGCACTGCGCTGCAACTCCGCCGTGTAATAGTGAAACGTTGCGCCGCCGCGCGCCTTCGCGGCGTACATCGCGACGTCAACGCTGCGCAGCAGCGCGTCCGGCTCTTGCGCGTCGAGGGGGTAGACGCTGATACCCAAGCTCGCGGAAACCGTATGCTCCAAGCCTGCGACGGTGAACGGCGCGGCAAACGTGTCGAGCAACTGACGTGCGCGCAGCGAGACGTTGGTCCGATCGGGCATCGGTGGTGAGACGATCATGAATTCGTCGCCTCCGGTGCGCGCGAGCACTTCATCGGGGCGCAGCTGCCGCGCGAGCCTTCGGCCGATTTCGAGGATCAGTTGATCGCCGGCAACGTGTCCGAGCGTATCGTTGATCGTCTTGAAGCGATCGAGATCGAACAGATACACCGGCGTGAGCCCCGCCGCGTGCCGCTCTTTGATTGTACGCGCGAGATGATCGTGCAGGCCGGCGCGGTTGAGCAGGTTCGTGAGCGGATCGTGAAAAGCCAAATGCTCGAGCGCCGCTTCGGAGGCTTTGCGTTCGGAAATGTCCAGCATTGTACCGAACAGGCGCATCGGCTCGCCGCCTTCATCGTAGATCCAGTAACCTCGTTCCTCGACGTGCCGCACCGATCCGTCGCGTAGAACGACGCGGTGGTCGCTCTTGTATTGGCGACGTCCCTTGCGCGCGCTCTCGATTTCTTCGCGCACGCGCATCGCATCTTCGGGATGATCGAAATCCCACAAACCGCCGGCTTTGATCTCCCCAGGCTGCACGCCGAGCAGACGGCAAAGTTCCGCCGAGCACGACCCGTTGTGCGCCTGATAGTCATACACGAAGCTGCCCAAATGCGCCACTTCCTGCGCGAGCTGCAGTGTCGCTTCGCTCTCGCGCAGCCGCTGCTCGGTCTCGTATTGCGCGGTGACGTCGACGACGTGCACGAGGCGCGCCGCAGCGCCGCGGAACTCTAAGTCGTAGCGGTGTATCGAGGCGTAGACGGCGCGGCCGTCTTTGGCGACATGGCGAAGAACGCCGGCATCGGTTTCGGTTTCATGCGCGAGCGGCTCCAGTGAGGCGGCCGTCATCGCGAGAAATTCGTCGCGCGCGTACCCGTAGTAGTCGAGCGCGGCTTGATTGGCGTCGAGAATGCGCAGCGATAGCCGATCGAAGATGTACATCGGCGTGGGTGACTTCTGAAATAGGGCGGCGCGCAAGTCGGAGCGCTCCGGCGCGCGCCGGAACACGGCAGCGATCAGTGCACCGCCGAAAACGAACCCGCCGAGCATCGGAAGGATGCTCGTGCCTAACGCCGTCACGATCCTCAATATCGGCAACCCTGCTCGTGAAGTGAAACGAACGGATGCCGCCAACTTCCCGCAGATGCGGGCCTTGCTCGTGCTCAATCGGCGATCGCGCCTCGGGCTGCGTGAGGGAGCGGCAGTTTACGGCATGCTCGAGGATGCCGGCATTTCGTGCGTCAGCGATACGCGCGCGCCGGTCGACGCCGTCATCGCGGCCGGCGGCGACGGCACGCTTATCGGTGCCATTCCGCTGGCCCTCGAGCGCCATGTTCCAATTGGAATCGTTCCGCTCGGCACGTTCAACGATTTGGCCAAGACGCTCGGCGTGCCCGCCACCGCTGCGCAGGCCTGCGCAGCGCTGGCACAGGGGCGCACCCGCACGATCGACCTCGGCCGCGTCAACGGCTGCTATTTCGTGAACGAAGCGAGCATCGGAGTGACGACGCGAATCGCGCGCCGGCAGACGCCGGAGATCAAGCAGCGCTTCGGCGTGCTTGGCGTGATCTCGACGGCGTTGCAGACCTTGCCGCACATTCGGGCGTTCTCCGCGCACCTTTCATACGATGGCCACAGAGAGCATGTACGCACGGTGCAGATCACGGTTGCAAACAACGCGCATTTCGGAGGCATCTTCGAGCGCATAGACGCATCAATCGACGACGGCTGGCTGGACCTGTATAGCATAGAGCCGCGCAATCTGCTCGATGCGGTTTCGCTCGTGCGCAAGATCATCGTGCGCGACCCGTCGTCGGGAGCAGGCTTGCGCACGCGCCGCGCCGCGCAGTTTCGTATCGCGACGCGCCACGCGCATCACATCAGTGCGGACGGCGAACCGGCCGGCATGACCCCCGCGCTCTTCGAGGTGCTTCCGAAGGCGCTGCGCGTTCTCGTGCCGTAGCGGCGTTTCATACGTTATCGTTTTCTTGGACATTCAGGTCTGCAGATCTCGACCATCGGACTGGGGTCGTGGTTGACGTACGGCGGAAACGTCGGCGCCGAGCAGGCGCGCGCATGCGTGCGCGACGCGTGGGATCGCGGCGTCAACTTCATCGACACGGCGAACGTGTACGCGCGCGGCGCAGCGGAGCAAGTGCTCGGACCGATTCTCGAGGATCTGCCTCGCGATCAGCTCGTGCTCGCATCCAAAGTGTACTTCCCGATGGGCGAAGGTCCCAACGAGCGCGGTCTTTCGCGCAAACACGTGCGCGATCAAGTCCATCATTCACTGCGCCGCCTGCAGGTCGACTACATCGACTTGTATCAGTGCCATCGCTACGACGTGACGACGCCGATCGAAGAAACGTGCGAGATGATGAACGATTTGGTGCGCGCCGGAAAGATTCTCTATTGGGGCACCTCGGAATGGAATGCGGATCAGATCGCGTCCGCGGTGAATCTGTGCCGCGCGTGCGGATGGGCCGTTCCGATTAGCAATCAACCGCAGTACAGTGCGCTTTGGCGGCGCATCGAAGAACGCGTGCTACCGACCAGCGAGCATTACGGTATCGGCAACGTCGTGTGGTCGCCGCTCGCAATGGGCATTCTCACCGGCAAGTACAAAGATGCGAAACATCCCCCCGCCGGCACGCGCGCAGCCGGCGCAAACGCCGACATGATGGAAGACTACTTCACGCAGCCGGTACTCGACGCGGTGCAAAAACTGCGTCCTCTCGCTGAAGAGTCAAATTGCAGCATCGCACAGCTCGCGCTCGCGTGGTGTTTACGTCAGCCGGCGGTCAGCAGCGTCATCGTGGGCGCGACGTCTCCACGGCACGTCGAAGAGAATGCCGCCGCCGGCGACCTCGACGTCGATCCATCCGTATTCGCCGCAATGGATCGCATCCTCACCCCCGTCACCCCACACGAACCCTATCTCTCGTAGACCTAGCACACCCACTACCACCCAACAGCCAAACCACGAGCACCAAGTAAAAAAATTTGGACTGGCAGTAGTGGAGTCACTGCCAGTCCGTCTTGCTGCACTCTACGAGGTAAGGAGTCTAACGGGCATTGTTGGTGGAGGACAACGTTGCCCGTTTTCCATCCGTATGATACCGCGACCATACGAATGAAACTTTAAAGTTTGCTTAATTCCAAGTTTTCAACATGTTACCGGCGCTCACTTTCGGTCCCCATCCGCTGAATGCGGCGGTATCCGGACCGGTGGTGATTACGCGTGCAAGCGTAATCGTAGGACGCGCTTCTGGTTCTTGTACTCGGATTTTTTGCTGTTGTTTCGCAGCGGGTTTCACGGTGAATTCCTTTCACTTTGTACTTTACAACCGCATATACCACGCGCATACAACTTTTGTTTCATGCGACTTTTGCGCAAAACGCAACGCTCATTGTATGACGGTTTCTCTTTATTTCGTGACCGATCGCGTCATATGAAAGCGCACGTCGACGATGCGTGTCACAATCGGAATGCGCACCGCGTTGTAAACGCAACGTCGCCATGCGTGCCGCCCGCCCGAGCGGCCGTCCGACCCCACGCGAAAAGGACCGGCAAGGCCGAGACGCATCGACCTGAGAAATCCCATCGGCGGCTGATGTAGGGAGGGCGC
>Ga0209168_10003556_pt1 | contig 10679 bp, 5 predicted proteins | sample Coa_R1_FD_187156 | JGI IMG/M metagenome (GOLD analysis project Ga0209168, IMG submission 187156) | Surface soil microbial communities from Centralia Pennsylvania, which are recovering from an underground coalmine fire - Coalmine... | ecosystem: Environmental > Terrestrial > Soil > Unclassified ... | reverse complement strand
TCATTCCGCCTTCGACAATACCGGCCTCTTACAGGTCGATCCGACGGGTGGAGTGCGCTTCTCGGCCGAATTCGACAACTCCGGCACCGTGACACTCAATTCTTCATTCAACATTTTCGAGGGTGGTGGCACGCAGTCGGGGACGGTCAACAGCGTTGGCGTTCTCACCTTCGCCGGCAACATCGATTTCACCGCCTCGTCGAGCGTCAGCGCGGCCAATCTGCAATTCGGCAGCAGCGGAGGGGCCATTACGATCGACGGCACGGTAAATGCTGGCGCGATGACGGTGAATGGCGGCAGCGTGACGGTGAATGCCGATGCCACCTACAATGTGACAGGCGGCCCCGTCATTGCCGGTGGAACGCTCGCTTTCGACGGAAACCAAACCCTTGCAAGCCTCACCATCGTGGACAACGGGATCCTGTCGGGTGCCGGCGCCGTGACGGTGACGGGATCCACCACGATCACCGACGGGTTCATGAGCGGGTCGGGGCGTTTGATCACGCAGGGCGCACTGACCGTGAATGCCGATCCCTCGGGCTTGACCTCGCTCACACTTGACGACGGCTACGCGCTGGAAGTGGAGGGAGGCGCTGATCTTAACGGCAACGTCTCGCTCGGCGGCAGTGATGCCATCGCTGCCGGCGGCATATTCCAGAACGACGCCGGCTCGACGATAAATGTCACCGGCCAAGTGTCTATCGGAAGCGCCAAGGCCGATGCGACATTCGATAACGCCGGAACGCTCGCGGTGAACGGGAGCTTGAGCATCAGCCCCGGCTTCAACTCAAGTACGTTCGTGGAAGCGAGCCTGGCCTTCAACAACTCCGGCCAAATCACCGGAACTGGCACGGTCTCGCTCGGTGTCACAAACGACTTCACCACCACGTCGAACGTCAGTATTGCGAACCTGGTCTTCGATGGCGGAACCACCACGATCGACGGCACGATAAATGCCGGCGAGGTGACAGCGAGCGGCGGCACCGTGACGGTGAATGCGGATGCCGTTTACGCGGTCGGAAGCACCACCATCAACGGGACCTCGACCACGCTTGAATTCGATGCCAATGTCACAACCAGTGGCCTCGTCGTCGAGGGTGGGGGCACCTTGACCGGCTCGGGCACGGTGACGGTGAGCGGGACGACTGATCTCAACGGCGCCAATTTGTTCGGCACCGGCACCACCATCGCGCAAGGGGGGATGACAATCCAGGGCAACGGCGTCACCATCAATGGTGGGCGGGTGCTTGAGAACCAGGGTGTCGCACTCTGGGTCGGCGGCACCTTCCAATTGGGTCTCGACACGAGCGGGGTAACCGGCTCGACCGGAGACGGCACGCCAGACGCGATCTTCATCAACGATGTCGGGGCGACCTTTATCGCGGATCTCTCTCGGCCGACACGAAGAGGGGATGGTGGCGATCCGCCGATGTTCGACAACCGCGGCACATTCATCCAGACTGGTTCAGCACCGGTTGTGATCGGGGCAGTGTTCAACAACACCGGAACGGTCCAGGTTGAATCGAGTTCGCTGACTTTTGTCGGACCGTTCAACAATGCCGGTACGGTAACGGTCGCCGCGGCCACGTCGTTGATCCTCTCGGGCAGCGTTACAACGCAAGCGAGTTCTGTGCTCGATATCGCTGGAACGCTCGTGGTCGGTGCACCGGGCACACCGATCGACATCTCGGGTACTGTTACGCTGGAGGCTGGTTCTGCGCTAAATATCCAGGCGGGGAGTTCGTTGACCATCGATGGGTCGTCGCTCTCCAACGTCGCGGGTATCACGCTCGGTGGGGGAGCTTCCTTGAACGTCACCGGCGATCTCACGATGCAGGTCGGTTCTCAGTTCCAGATCGGGGAATCCTCTTCGGTGATCGTGAGCGGTTCGTTCACCGATGCTGGCCTTATCGGCGTGGCCACGGGCGGATCATTGAGCGTCAGTGGCGATCTGACGATGCAGGCGGGCTCCGAACTGGATATCGGACCGGCCAGTACGGTCCCATTCCTGCCCGGCGCTTCGGTGAGCGTGAACGGGTCGTTCAACGATAGCGGGACGGTCATGCTTGAGTCAGGTGGTTTACTAAACGTTACCGGTGATCTCTTGATGCAGGCCTCTTCGGTGCTGGATCTGCAACTCACCGAGCAGGTGGTGAATAACCAGATCACCGAAAGCCCTGTTGGCATTATCGCGGTGAGCGGCACGGCGAATCTCGGTGGCACACTCGATGCGGCGACGGATGCCGGCTTCGCGCTGACCGTCAGTATCGGTCAGACCATCAATTTCGCCAATTTCGGCGCGACGACGGGCTCGTTTGCGAGCATTACCGGCGGGGATACGTTCGACTTCCCAATTGGGACGGTTCCGCCTGCTGACGATTTCCCGCCTGGCGTGCCTGCTACCGCGAATGGGACTGGAGGCGTGCTCTTTATCAACAATGGCAAGGCTCTCCAGTTCGGAGGTCTGAACAGCCTTGGCTTTACGGTGGTGACCGGCCCAACCGTGAACATTCCGGACGGTGGCGTTGTGCCTGCCACTACCACTCCGTAGCCGGCACGAATTGACGAGAATTCTGTCTTGGCCCGATTGGGCCAGGATAAGGCCCGGTTGGAGCTTTCAAAGTTGGGGGTGGCGAGTGCGCCGCCCCTACCCCCGTTAAGTACAATCGCGAGAGACTTGGGGGCAAGCCGAGCCGGGGCGAATTTGTCACAAAACTGTCGTCAAAGCCATTTAGACGTGTAAAAATAATGGCTTATGTTTCAAACAAGGTAGGCAGCCCACTGCGCCAAAGCGGAATCGTGCTGCTCATGGCCGTTTTTACCGGCCTTGCCTATCCTGCTTCGGCACAAAGCCCAATGAAGCCCAGCGTGGCGCTTCAATCGGCCGCCTCGGGTGAAGCGTTCGATTGTGTGATCGAGCCTCAGCAAAGCATCAAATTGTCGAGCCCAATCGCCGGCGTCATTCGCGAGGTCCTGGTCAATCGCGGCGACGCCGTCCAAAAGGGGCAAGTTGTCGCCAAGCTCGAAGCCGGAGTCGAGGAGGCAAGCCTCGATCTCGCGCGTGCCAAGGCCTCCAGCGATTATGCGGTCAAATCCGCCGAAGCCAAATACGAGTTCCTGCGGCGCAAACATGAGCGCTCGGAAGAATTGGTGCAAAAGAAGATTGTTGCCGAGGCGACATTCGACGAAAACCTCGCCAACGCCCGCATGGCGCAGCAGGAAATCGTCGGCGCCGAGCTCAATCAGGCGATCGCGCAGTTGGAGGTCAAGCAAGCCGAGGCCGTAGTCGAGCAGCGTGTGCTGCGCAGCCCGATCGATGGCATTGTCACGGACGTGCTGCTCCATCCCGGCGAATACCGCAACGACCAATCGCCGATCATGACGCTCGCCGAGATCGACCCGCTGCGGGTCGAAGTGTTCGTCCCGACCGCCCATTACAATCTGGTACGTCATGCCACCACGGCCGAAATCGAGCCCGAAGCGCCGATTGGCGGGGTTTATGAAGCCACGGTTTCGGTGGTCGATCGCGTGATGGACGCCGCCAGCGGCACCTTCGGGGTCCGCCTTCGGCTTCCCAATACCGACAGGCAATTGCCGGCCGGATTGAAATGCAAGATTCGCTTCAACGATAACGTAACGGCGGCGCTCGCGGCGGAGCGCTGATCCGGCCGGATCGCGCGCGCATTCGACGGGGCCCCTAAATCGGAAGGAATAACGACAATGGCGACTGAAACGAGCGCGGCCCACGGGCAGAACGGGCAGGCGAAGGGACTCCAGGCGAATGGCGGGGAGGGCAACAGACTGCGCCTCGATACGTCGGAGCTGAAGAGTTCTTATTGCAATGTCTGCAACGCAAGCAGCACGCGAGAAGAAGTCGTACTCAGCCTCGGCGTCAATCAGAATTGGGAGATCGAGCGCAATGTCGGCGAGCTCGACGTCAAGCTGTTGCATCGGATCATTTTGAGCCCGTTCGCCGCCAAGCGCTTGAGCGAGATGCTCAGTAATCTGATGCGGGATTACGAAGCGCGCCATGGCGAGTTGCGCTAAGGATGGCGCGGCATGAGCGAGCGCCGCGCCTTCGGATCTCGTCAAAGACGGTCGCCTCGCTCGTGAGGTTCTTCGCTTCATCTCAGCCGTAACGGCCATCGGATGCTCGATCCCAACCGCATTCAACAATCCACAGAGGCCAAGCTGGCCTCGATCTCCGTGGTGGGCGAAGTGGGCCGCGCCAATGTGCCGGCCGGCTTGTGGGACATCGTTTCGAGCGCGACCGCCGATGTCAGCGAATTCTATCGCGCCTGGCTCGCGCTTCAGTGCGGCATGCTCGGCGGGGTCACCGCGGGCTTGCTGTTGTTGCGCACCGAACCCATGCCCGACGCGCCGCCTTACGCGCCGGTGGCCGCGTGGCCCGATGCCCAACGCGACCTCGGACAGTTGGCGCAAATCGCCCAGCAGGCGGCCAGCGAGCGGCGCAGCATCGTGGCGCGTTGCCATGAGGGGACGCTCACTCAAGTTCAGCCGAGCGGCATGCTGGTCGCCCATCCGATCGGAACCGCGCGGGAAGGGCCCTTTGCGATCATCGCGGTCTCGGTCGGCCCGCGCCCCGGGCTCGATCCGCAAACCGTGGCGCGCCAGCTCCATTGGGGCGCCGGCTGGCTTGAAATGCTGTTGTCCAAGCAGGTCGCAACCGAAGGCGAGCGCCGCGTCACACAAGCTGCGGCCGGGCTCGACCTTTTGGCCGCGGCCGGTGAGCATCGCCAGCTCGAAGCGTCCGCCATGGCGATCGCAAACGAACTGGCCGGTCGCCTTGCCTGCGACCGCGTTTCGGTCGGCGTGGTGACGCGCCGACGCGACGCCATCCGCCTGACGGCGATGTCGCATTCGGCCAATTTTCATCGCAAGACGCAGGCCGCCGACGCGATCGAGAATGCGATGGAAGAAGCGCTCGATCAGAATGCTTCGGTGAGTTTCCCGGCCACGGGCTCGACGAAGCGGCGCATCGCGGTTGCCCATAAGGGGCTTGCCAGGCTCGCGGGCGGCGGCGCGATCCTCTCCGTTGTGTTGCCAAGCCGCAGCCAATCGATCGGCGTAATCACGTTGGAACGCCACCGCGATCAGCCCTTCGATCAGGACACGATCAACCTTTGCGAAACCGTCGCCACGCTGGTCGGTCCGATGATCGACTTGCAACATGACGCCGACCGTCTCATTGCCGGCCGCGCCATCGACGCGGTCGATCACGGCATCAAGGCGCTGGTCGGTCCGCGCCATCCGGCCGTCAAGCTCGCCGCCATCGGCGCGGTTTGCGTCGCGGCGTTTTTGGCGTTTGCCACCGGCCAACATGGCGTTTCCGCCAAATCGGTCACCGAGGGCATTATTCAACGCGCCGCCGTCGCCCCCTTCGACGGCTTCGTCCAAAGCGCGCCGGTGCGCGCCGGCGATCGCGTGCGCGAAGGCGACGTGCTTGCCGTGCTCAACGACAAGGACATCGTGCTCGAAGCCGTGAAAGCGCGCAGCGAGCGCGACAAACTGGCGCAAAAACACCGCGACGCGCTGGCCAAGCACGATCGCGCCGAGATGGTGTCGCTGGCGGCGCAGATTCACCAGGCCGAAGCCCAACTCTCTCTCGCCGAGCAAAAGCTGACAAAGACCCGGATCGTCGCGCCGTTCGATGGCTTGGTCGTGTCAGGCGATCTCAGCCAGGCGCTGGGCTCGCCGGTCGAGCGCGGCAAGGTGCTGTTTGAGATCGCCCCGCTCGATACGTTCCGCGTCGGCTTGCAGGTGGATGAGCGCGACATTCGCTATGTCGCCATCGGACAAACCGGAAAGCTCGCTTTGTCGGGCCTGCCCTCGCGCCCGCTTGCCTTCAAGGTCACCAATGTCACGCCGGTTGCCACGGCGGAAGACGGCCGCAACTTCTTCCGGGTCGAAGCCAGCCTCGAGCCCACCGATGTTCCGCTTCGCCCGGGCATGGAGGGTGTCGGCCGCATTGAGGTCGGGCGCGCTTCGCTGGCGTGGATTTGGACCCATCCGCTGTTCGACTGGCTGTGGCTGGCGGCGTGGAAATGGATTCCTTGAGCGCGCCATGGCCGAACCGTTTTTAAGTTCATCCTGGTACCGGATCGCCGAATTACGGCCGAAGCTGCGCGACAACGCCCATGTGCAGCGCCACCGGTATCGCGGCCGCGCCTGGTATGTGGTGGGCGACCATCTCTCCGGCCGCGTGCATCGCATCTCGCCGATGGCCTATCTGTTCATCGCCTTGATGGACGGCCGCCGCGAGGTCGACGATCTCTGGTCGGAAGTCGTGAGGCAGGTCGGCGACGAGGCGCCGTCCCAAGACGATATCGTGCGACTGCTCTCGCAGCTTTATTCGGCCGATCTGTTGTTGTGCGATGCCCCTCCGGACGCGCTGGAGCTTTTGGACAGGTCTTCGCGCCAGAAGCGCTCGCGCATCATGCAAAACGTGCTCAATCCGATGTCGATCCGGATTCCGGCGTGGGACCCCGACCGGTTTTTGGAGAAGACGGTTCGCTTCGTCCGTCCCTTGTTCGGGTGGCTCGGCGTGTTGCTTTGGCTTGTCGTCGTCGGTCCGGCGGTGATTCTGGCCGGTCAGCATTGGTCCGAACTCAGCGACAATGTGATCGACCAATTGCTCGGCGCCGAAAACCTGTTCCTGCTGTCGCTGACCTTTCCGGTCGTGAAGATGATTCACGAACTCGGGCATGGTTACGCCGCCAAAGTGTTCGGAGGCGAGGTCCACGAACTCGGGGTCATGTTTCTGATGGGCATGCCGACGCCCTATGTCGATGTCTCCGCGGCTTCGACCTTTCGCGGTAAATACCGCCGCATCATCGTCGGCGCAGGCGGCATGGTGGCGGAATTGTTTCTCGCCGCGATTGCATTCTACATTTGGCTTCTGGTCGAACCGGGCATCGTGCGCGCCTTGTGCTTCAACGTGATGGCGGTTGCCGGCGTCTCGACGGTGATCTTCAACGGCAATCCGTTGATGCGTTACGACGGCTATTACATGCTCGCCGATTTTCTGGAGATTCCGAATCTCGGCGGCCGCTCGTCGCAATTCTTGAACCATATCTTCAACAAATACGTGTTTCGCATCGATGGGGTGGGCAGCCTTCCGGCCTCGACGCCAAGCGAATGGAAATGGTTCGCGACCTATGCGCCGGCAGCCTTCGTCTACCGCATATTCGTGCAGATCGGCATTGCTTTCGTCCTGGTCCAAAAATTCTTCTTCATCGGAATCATTCTCGCTTTGTGGAGCCTGGCCACCAGCATCGTCATGCCGGTCTACAAGGCGTTCAAATACGTCTTCACCAATCCGCAATTGCAGAAGCAGCGCCGGCGCGCCGTCGGGCTGACCATGGGGGCGCTTTCGGCCGCCGCCGCGATATTCTTGCTGGTTCCCGCTCCCCTTTACACGGTCACCGAAGGGGTGATCTGGCTTCCGGACAGCGCGATCGTGCGCGCCGGCACCGATGGTTTCGCCCAGCGCCTGCTTGCAAAGCCCGGCGCCGTGGTGCGGATCGGCGATCCTCTGATCGAGAGCGCGGAAGCGGGGTTGAGCGCGCAAATCGAGACGCTGCGTTGGCGGGTCGCCGAACTCGAAAGCGATTTGTCGGCTCAGCGATTTACCGACCGTTCCAGCGCCGAGGTGACGATTCTCGAACTCGCGCAAGCGCGCTCGGAATTCGAGCGTCAGCGCGAACGCGGCGTCCGCTTGGTCGTCCATAGCGGCGCCGACGGCACGTTCACGGTTCCCAGGGCGGACGATCTGCCGGGCCGGTTTTCCCGCGAGGGCGAGGTTCTGGCTTATGTCACGCCAGCATCGTCGAATATCGTGCGTGTGACGGTGCCGCAGGACGATATCGATCTGGTGCGCCATCATGTGCTGCGGACCTCGGTCAAATTGCCCGGCCATATTTCCGAAACCTACTCCGCCACCGTGGTGCGCGAAGTCCCTTCCGGCGCGAACCAACTGCCGAGCAAAGCCCTGAGCACGGCCGGCGGCGGCACGGCGGCGGTCGATCCCGGCGACAAGGAAGGCCGCCGGACGCTGGCGCGCGTGTTTCAATTCGATCTCGCATTGCCGCCGGACGCACCGACGCAGGCATTCGGCAGCCGTGCTTACGTGCGCTTCGACCATCAATGGGAGCCGATCGGTTTTCAATTATATCGTCGTGTCCGCCAACTCTTCCTGACCCGCCTGAATGCTTGAACGTTTGGCCAGATCGAGATCGCGTTGGACCGGCGGCGGATGGGCCGGCCCATATCCCGAGCGGATTGATCCCGACCAAAGCAAGCTCGATCGCTTCATTGCCGAGCTTTACGGACGAGCCTCTTTCGCTTTTCGCCGTAAAGGCAACGACGACCTCACCCGCATGGCGGATGCGGTCGATGCGCTCGCCGGCGAATTCGAAGCATTGAGCGACGAAGAATTGCGGGCAAAGGCGTTCGAGTTGCGCGGCGAATTGATCCGTCACGGTTTTACCCGCGACGTGGTGGCGCGCTCCTTTGCGCTGATCCGCGAAACCTCGGCCCGCGTGCTTGGGCTTCGGCATCATCGCAGCCAGTTGATGGGCGGGTGGGCGATGCTCAATGGCGGCCTTGCCGAGATGGAGACCGGGGAGGGGAAAACCATCACGGCGCTGCTGCCGGCGGCGACCGCGGCGCTTGCCAATCATCCGATCCATGTGATCACCGTCAACGAATATCTCGCCGGTCGCGATGCGGCTCAGCTCCGCCCGATCTACGAGGCGCTTGGCCTCACGGTCGGAATCGTCGAACGCGGGCAGGAGACCGAGGTGCGGCGCGCCGCCTATGATTGCGACGTGACGTTTTGCACCAATGCCGATCTCGTGTTCGATTATCTGCGCGACCGCATGGCGCTCGGCCATCGCCGCGGACGTTCGCGCGTTCTTACCAAGCAATTATTGGGCACGCGAAAGCCCGCCGCCCAATCGTCGCTTTTACTGCGGGGTTTGCATTTCGTGGTCATCGACGAGGCCGACAGCGTGCTGATCGACGAGGCGAAGACGCCATTGATCCTCTCGGGAGGAAAGGATGTCGGCGGGGACGCCGATCTGTACCGGACTGCGCTCGCGGTAGCTCGTCAGCTTGCGCGCAACGACGATTTCAAGATTGCGGAGTCCGGCGGCGCGGCGCACCTCACTCCGCAAGGCGAGCGGCGGTTGGCGGAATTGGTCGTGGCGGTCAGAGCCGAAAAAGACGACGTGTTGTGGCGCTCGCGGCGGGCGCGTCATGAAATCATCGAACAGGCGCTCGCAGCCCTTTATATCTACGAACTCGACAAGCATTATCTCGTCGCCGACGGGAAGGTTCAGATCATCGACGAATATACCGGCCGCGTGATGCCCGATCGTACATGGCAGCGCGGCTTGCATCAGATGATCGAAGCCAAGGAGGGCTGTGACGTCACCGGCCAGCGGCGGACGCAAGCCAGCATCACCTATCAGCGGTTCTTTCGACGCTATTTGCGGCTCTCCGGCATGTCCGGCACCGTGGGCGAGGCGGCCGGAGAATTGTGGGCGGTGTTCGGCCTGAAAGTCATCCGCATCCCCACCCACCGCACCTTGCTTCGCCAATATCTCGGCACGCGGCTTTATGCGACGAGCGCCGAGAAATGGCGCTTCGTGATCGAAAGCGCGAAAGCCATGCGCGAAGGCGGCCGGCCGGTCTTGATCGGCACGCGATCGGTGGTCGCCTCCGAACAGGTCAGCCAGTTGTTGGCCCAGTCGGGCTTGGCGGACCACGAAGTGCTCAACGCGCGGCAGGATAAGCAGGAGGCCGATATTGTCGCAGCCGCCGGCCGGCCGGGCTGCGTCACGGTCGCCACCAACATCGCCGGACGCGGGACCGACATCAAACTGCCGCCCGAAGTCATCAAGGCGGGCGGCCTCCACGTGATCCTGACCGAGTTTCATGAATCGGCGCGTATCGATCGGCAATTGTTCGGCCGCTGCGCGCGGCAGGGCAATCCGGGCAGCGTGGAATCCATCGTCTCGCTCGATGACGAACTTTTTGTTCGCTACCTCAGCGCGCCCGTGCGAGCGCTCGCGGCGGCCTTGATACGGTCATGGCCGAGCCGGCGCATGTCGCATCGGGTGGGCTCGCTCCTGCAATGGCGCGCGCAGTTCAATGCCGAACGCCTTCATGCCAAAATCCGCCGTCAGACCTTGGAGCAGGACAAGCAATTCGACAAGAGCCTCGCCTTCGCCGGTAAGTCGGAATGAGCGCGGGCGATCCCGGCGCGGTTCAGATCTCAAAGCAGTCGCCGAGGAGCAAGGCACGATCGACGACTTCCATCGCCGACTTCGCACGATTCGGCGGCAACATGAGCGAAAGCAAATGCTCATCGAACGGCTGGTGGGACTGGGATAATGTAGCGCGCTCCAGCGTAGAGTTGGCGGGCCACGACTGATGATGAGACACTATGTCTACGCTATAGTCCTATGACGAGGGCCTGAGCTGCTGCCGGTTTGATGGACACCAAGTGAGCTATTGAACCGCGCCGGGATTGCCGGAGGCTCCAACTCTTGAGAAGGTGGAGCCATGACAGAGAGTATTTCAAGCAAGACGACGAACAAATTCTCACCTGAAGTCCGGACCCGCGCAGTTCGGATGGTTCTGGACCATGAAGG
>Ga0209168_10003555_pt1 | contig 10683 bp, 10 predicted proteins | sample Coa_R1_FD_187156 | JGI IMG/M metagenome (GOLD analysis project Ga0209168, IMG submission 187156) | Surface soil microbial communities from Centralia Pennsylvania, which are recovering from an underground coalmine fire - Coalmine... | ecosystem: Environmental > Terrestrial > Soil > Unclassified ... | reverse complement strand
ATCGAGCACGTCGTCGATGGACGGCGAAAAACGCCCGTCCAGCAAAGCGCGGGCGCGCACCGCAAGCATCAGCGACTGGCTCGCGCGGGGGCCGGGTCCCCAGGCGATCAATTTGCCGATGTCTCCGCTCTCCGGTTCCGGACGGGCCGAGCGCACAAGCGACAGGATCGCCTCCACGACTGAATCGCCGACCGGAAGCCGCCGCACCAGCCGCTGCGCCGTAATCAACAATTCGGCGTTCATCGCCGCTTTCGCCAGGGTCTCCTCGGCGCCGGTCGTCTCGAACAGGATCCGCCGTTCGGCATCACGGTCGGGATAATCGACATCAATCTCCATCAGAAAACGGTCGAGCTGGGCTTCCGGCAGCGGGTAGGTACCTTCCTGCTCCAGCGGATTTTGCGTCGCCAGCACGTGGAAAGGCTTCGGCAGATCATGGCGCGCGCCCGCCACCGTAATGTGCTGTTCCTGCATCGCCTGAAGCAGCGCCGATTGAGTGCGCGGGCTTGCGCGGTTGATCTCGTCCGCCATCAGGAGCTGCGCGAAGACCGGACCTGCGATAAAACGGAACGAGCGCTTGCCCGAACTGCTTTCATCCAGCACTTCGGCGCCCAGAATGTCGGAGGGCATCAAGTCCGGCGTGAACTGGATGCGCTTGGCATCGAGGCCGAGCGTTACGCCCAAGGTCTCGACCAGTTTGGTTTTGGCAAGGCCCGGCACACCGATCAGAAGGGCATGACCACCGGAAAGGATCGTCACCAGCGTGTTTTCGATCACGCGGTCCTGGCCGAAAATGACGGTCGAAATCGCCTCCTTGGCTGCGCGAACCTGGCCGGCAACCTGCTCGGCGGAACGCACGATGACGTCCTCGAGCTTCTCGACGCTATCTGTGCCTGCCATCGCCTTCTCCTGTTAAATCTGTTCGAGCCATCGCCGATATTTTCGTCATGCCATCAAGCCCATGCTAAACTCATGAGAAGGTCATGTATTTGTTGAATTAAACTATCCCCACATTATCGGCATTTCGGGGTATGAACGGCATCACGTTGTGGCGACCTGATCCGTGGTATTTAAGGCGGAACCCGTATTGATACGGACGCTTGATAAATGCTTGCTTGCACCAATTGTGCCAAACCCAAGCGCCGATCCCCGCGTTTACACTCAAGCGTTGAAACTCACGGCAAACCATGGCGAAGCAAGGGCAGGAACCGGGCCAGCGTCTCGAAGGACTGACCGCGGCCGCACAACAGGCAGCCGGCACTAACGCGCACAAAAAAGGCTTGCCCCCGGTGCATCTATGGAATCCGCCCTTCTGCGGCGATCTCGATATGCGAATCGCCGGCGACGGTACCTGGTACTATATGGGGACGCCGATCGGACGGCCAGCTTTGGTGCGGCTGTTCTCAACGATCCTCAAACGCGAAGACGGCAAGCATTTCCTCGTGACGCCGGTCGAAAAGGTCGGCATTCGGGTCGACGACGCGCCGTTTTTGGCTGTCGAAATGACCCGGCACGATGGCGATCTCGGCCAGCACTTGCGATTCCGGACCAATGTGGATGATTGGGTGGATTGCGATGCCGCCCACCCGCTGCGGTTCGAAGCGTCCGCCGAGGGCGGCCTCACGCCTTATCTTCTCGTTCGCGCCGATCTTTGGGCAAAGGTGACCCGCGCTCTCTATTATGATCTGGTTGACATGGGCGAGGAGCGGATGATCGATGGCCGTCAGATGTTTGGGGTTGCATCGGCGGGGACGTTCTTTGCCATGGCGGATGCTGAGCAGGTGAGGGGCTAGTACCGCCGATCTGAAGTCCCCGCACCACAAGCCGCGAGTTTTTTCGGGGACTTCAGATCGATAAAGCGGTACTAGAATCAATAAGCTTGCTAGTGCCCATGACCTTCCGAAGTTCGTGAAGGTGGGTGCTGCGATGGGAGCACGAACTTCGGAAGGTGGGCACTAGTTTGAACGAGACGATGGCGTGGAACGATCCCGCCGCACTCAGCTCCGCCGAATTTTTCGATCGAGCGCGTGCGCGGTTGCGGTTTGAGATTCCCGCTGGGCTCACCGATCCCAGCCTTATTCCGGCAAGCGGGGACCAGGGCACCGATCAGATGCTCGCGATCCTTGCCCGCGAGCAGCCGATTCGGCCGGCGGCGGTGCTGATTCCCGTCGTCGAGCATTCGCAACCGACCGTACTCCTGACGCAGCGCTCGGCGCATCTCAACGAGCACGCGGGCCAGATTTCCTTTCCGGGCGGCAAGATCGATGCGGCCGACGCATCGCCCCTTGAGACTGCGCTGCGCGAAGCGGAGGAGGAGATCGGACTCGACCGCAAGTTTATCGATCCGATCGGCTACCTCGATGTCTATGGCACGAGCTTCGGATTTCGTATCCTGCCGACGGTTGCCCGGGTGAAGCCCGGCTTCAATTTGCAGATCAACGCTTCGGAAGTCGACGATGCCTTCGAAGTCCCGCTGGCTTTCCTGATGAATCCGGCCAACCACCAACGGCATGCCAAGGAATTCCGCGGGATGGAGCGCACCTATTACGCCATGCCCTATGAGGAGCGATACATCTGGGGTGCGACGGCAGGCATCCTTCGTGTGTTGTACGAACGGATCTTTGCGCCATGATTCGCCAGGCCCTCACCGAGGTCGGAATTTTTCTGATCCCGTTTGTGGTCTATGCCCTGTTTCTCGTGGCCACTCGTTCGGGGCTCGCGGCAAAATCGTCTTGGGCGCTCAACATCATTGGAAGGTTGCTGCTGGGATCATTGCTCCTCGTGCTGCTCAGTCTGGTTCTGCTTGCCCAGTTCTCGGGCGCGCCGCCGCAATCGACCTACTTTCCCGCCCATCTGGAAAACGGCAAGGTCGTGCGCGGGGTGGAGAAATGACGCCTGCGCGACTGCTTGATCACGCACCCTGGCTGACGGCCGGTCCGGCCGCGCGCGCGCTCGAGCTGCTCAACGCTGACGGAGAAGAGGCGCGCGTGGTCGGCGGCTCGGTGCGAAACGCGCTCCTCGAGATGCCGATCGGCGACATCGATATCGCGACCACCGCCTTGCCGGAGGAAGTTGCCCGCCGCGCCAAGGAAGCCGGCATCAAATGCGTGCCGACCGGCATTGAACATGGCACCGTCACGCTCGTGATCGATGCGCATCCGTTCGAGGTCACGACACTGCGCGAGGATACCGAGACCTTCGGTCGCAAGGCCAAGGTGTCGTTTGGCCGTGATTGGGTGGGCGATGCGAAGCGGCGCGACTTCACCATCAACGGTCTGTCGGTCGATGCCGGTGGACGCGTTCACGATTATGTCGGCGGGCTCGACGATATTGCGGCAAGACGCGTGCGATTTATCGGCGATGCGAACATGCGGATCGCGGAGGATTATTTGCGCATCCTGCGCTTCTTTCGCATCCATGCCGCCTATGGCGCGGGCGAAGTAGATCGCGCCGGGTATTTGGCCTGCATCAACGGACGAGCCGGCCTTGCCGCCCTTTCAGCCGAACGGATACGTCTGGAGATCTTGAAACTGATGGTCGCCAATGGCGTCAAAGGCGCCGTCACCGCAATGATCGAAGGTGGATTGCTGCTGCCGATATTCGGCGGTGTCGCGTATTCCGGGCCGTTTGCGGCACTCATCTCGGCCGAACGCGCACTGGGCCTTGAGCCGGATCCAATTCGCCGGCTGGGTGCGCTCGCGGTCGCCGTCACCGAAGACGCAAGGCGCCTCGCCACACGTATGCGATTGACCAATGCCGAAACAAAGGCGCTGGATTCCATGGGCCATCGCTGGTGGCGATTAGCCGGCATGGATGAGGCAACGGCGCGGCGAAGGCTGTATCGACTTGGCGAGGATCGCTATCGCGACCGCCTGATGTTGGCATGGGCGCGCTCGGGCGAGGGAAGCGAGGCCGTATCATGGCGCGAACTGGCGACCTTGCCGTTGCGATGGACGGCGCCGAAATTTCCGCTCAAGGCGGCCGATTTCATCGCGCGCGGAATTGTCCGGGGGCCCGAACTTGGGCAGGTTCTGGCGCTCGCAGAAGATGGCTGGCTTGCCGCCGACTTTCCGCTCGACGCACCTTCGCTTCATTCCATTGCCGATCAGGCGGTGGCGCGCCTTCACCGCGAAGGAAAATCGTGAGCCTTTTTCTGCTTTGCCGACATTTCGAGGCGCCAGCCTGCGCGCGTTGGACCCGGAATCTCGAGATTCCGGGTTCGCTTCGCGCCCCGGAATGACGGGAGCCTACGGCCACTTCACCTCGGGCGGCATCGAGGAGAGGATCGAATCCACATTGCCGCCGGTCTTGAGACCGAAAATCGTACCCTTGTCGTAGAGCAGGTTGAATTCGACATAGCGTCCACGGCGGATCAGTTGCTCCTCGCGCTCGGCTTGCGTCCACGGCGTCGCAAAATTGCGCCGCACCAGTTCCGGGTACACCTTGAGAAAGCCGCGGCCGACGTCCTGGGTGAAGGCGAAGTCGGCTTCCCAATCGCCGGAATCGTGATGATCGTAGAAGATGCCGCCGATGCCTCGCGGCTCCTTGCGGTGGGGCAGATAGAAATATTCATCGCACCATTTTTTGTATTTTTCATAAGGCGCAACCGCCGAATGCGCGTCGCAGGCGGCCTTCATGGCGGCATGAAACGTCACTGCGTCGGGATCGTCCTGGCCGCGCCGCCGGTTCAGAACCGGCGTGAGATCGGAGCCGCCGCCGAACCATGCTCGCGTCGTCACGATGAAGCGCGTATTCATATGCACCGCCGGGATGTGCGGATTGCGCATATGGGCAATCAGCGAAATGCCGGACGCCCAGAACCGGGGGTCTTCGGAGGCTCCGAGAATCTGCGCGCGAAAATCCGGCGCCAACTCGCCGGTGACCTCGACCGTGTGCACGCCGACCTTCTCGAATAATCGTCCATGCATCATCGACATCACCCCGCCGCCGCCAGGTCTGTCGGTTCCATCGGCGCGCTGCCAGGGGGTTCGAACGAAACGGCCCGCCTTGGCGGGATAAAGCGCGGCCGGGGCATCATCCTCCAGTCGCTCGAAGGCCGCGCAGATGTCGTCGCGCAAGGCTTCGAACCAGGTTCTGGCGCGTACCTTCCGTTCGTCGAGCGCGGAAATAGCCATTGCGATCTCTTAACCAGCTAACGCCGTGAGTCTGAACCGGTCTGCCGAAGCGCTTCCCCCAATGCCATCGCGGCTGCGATCGCCACATTGAGCGAGCGCAATCCGGCCTTGAGCGGGATCACCAGCCGCGCGTCGACGGTATCGGCAACGGCCTGCGGGACGCCACCCGTTTCCCTGCCGAATAACAAGATGTCCGATGCCTGATAAGCAAAATCAAGATATGGGGTCGCGCCCTTGGTGGTGAACAAAAGCAGCCGGTGACCACTTTGGCGGCGCCATTCTTCAAATTTTGGCCAGGAATCGTGGCGCTCCCAGTTCACCTGGTCGAGGTAGTCCATCCCGGCGCGGCGAAAATGCCGGTCAGATACCGCAAAGCCTGCCGGCTCGATGATATGCGCCACCACGTCCATGCACGCGCAAAGTCGCAAGATTGTGCCGGTATTTTGGGGGATGTCGGGCTGGTAGAGCGCGATTTGCATATTGATAACGGCTTCTTTGGGTATCCGCCAACGACGGCCGGCCCCTCAACTCCCGAGAACGGCTCGGTCGGCCCGCGACCCCGAAATAATCGAAAAAATAGTCGTGCTGCGCGGAATTGGTGCATGGGCTATTGAGCAGCCGATAGCGGGCTTGCGCTCGTCCGGCAAGGGTGCCAATAGAACGATTCTGGACTGTTCTTTGGCCGATGGGGTTGGAAAAGACGGTCTTTCTGCCGCCGCGGGGGTCGCGGGCGCCGGCAGCCTCCCGGCTCGGAGTGTCGGGTCGGTTCCACCCGGCGCAGTTTATGAAAGGGTTTGGAATCGTGACGACAGCGTCTTCGGCGGATCAACCGACACGCCGTGATTTCCTTTTCGTTGCAACGGGAGTCGCCGCCGCCGTCGGCGGAGTAGTCTCCCTTTGGCCGTTCATTTCCCAGATGAATCCGGACGCTTCCACCATTGCGGCCGGCGCGCCGATCGAGGTCGATCTGGCGCCGATCGCCGAGGGACAGGACATCAAGGTGTTCTGGCGGGGCAAGCCGATTTACATCAGTCATCGCACCAAGAAACAAATCGAGGAGGCCCGCAGCGTGCAGGTCTCGAGCCTTCCCGATCCGCAAGCCGACCAGGCGCGCGTCAAGGAAGGCCACGAGCAATGGCTCGTGGTGATCGGCATCTGCACCCATCTTGGCTGCATTCCGATTGCCCATGAGGGCAATTATGACGGCTTCTTCTGCCCCTGCCACGGCTCCCAATACGACTCCTCGGGCCGCATTCGCCAGGGGCCCGCGCCTGCGAACCTCCCGGTGCCGCCGTACCAATTCGTTTCCGACAACAAAATCCAGATAGGCTGACGTCCGGACCTCTTCGGACTTTGCGCCTGTCGCGTCGTGTCAATTCCCTAGGGATCGCAACATGAGCGGACCATCTGTCTACCAGCCTACCAATTCCGTCGTGAAGTGGATTGAACGGCGCCTTCCGATTTTCGGTTTCATGCATTCCTCATTCGTGGCCTATCCGACACCACGAAACCTGAACTACTGGTGGACCTTCGGCGCCATCCTCTCGATGATGCTGGGTTTGCAAATCGTCACCGGCGTCATTCTGGCGATGCACTATACGCCGAACGCCGATCTCGCCTTCCGCTCGGTTGAGCTGATCATGCGCGACGTCAACTACGGCTGGCTGTTGCGCAACATGCACGCCTCCGGCGCGTCGATGTTCTTCGTCGCAGTCTACATCCACATGTTCCGCGGCCTCTATTACGGGTCATACAAGGAGCCGCGCGAGGTGCTGTGGATTCTCGGCGTCATCATCTATCTCCTGATGATGGCGACCGGCTTCATGGGCTACGTGCTGCCCTGGGGCCAGATGAGCTTCTGGGGCGCCACCGTCATCACCAATCTGTTCTCGGCGATTCCTTACGTCGGCGACAGCATCGTGACGCTGCTGTGGGGCGGCTACTCGGTCGGCAATCCGACGCTCAATCGCTTCTTCTCGCTGCACTATCTGTTGCCGTTCGTCATCGCCGGCGTGGTCGTGCTGCACGTCTGGGCGCTGCATGTTTCGGGCCAGAACAATCCGGCCGGGGTCGAAGCCAAAACCGAAAAGGACACCGTGCCGTTCACGCCCTACGCCACGATCAAGGATATGTTCGGCCTCTCCTGCTTCCTGATCCTATACGCCTGGTTCATCTTCTACATGCCGAACTATCTCGGCGAAGCCGACAATTACATCGTCGCCAATCCGGGTGTGACGCCGCCGCATATCGTGCCCGAATGGTACTATCTGCCGTTCTACGCGATCCTGCGCGCGATCCCGAACAAGCTCGCGGGCGTGATCGCGCTGTTCGCCTCGATCATCGTGCTGGCATTCCTGCCCTGGCTTGATACCGCCAGGACCAAGTCATGCAAGTATCGCCCGCTGGCGAAGCAGTTTTTCTGGATCTTCGTCGCGGCTTGCATCGGGCTCGGCTATCTCGGCGCGCAGCCGCCCGAAGGCGTCTACGTCATCGCGGCCCGCATCCTTTCCGTCTGCTACTTCGGATATTTTCTGATCGTGCTGCCGCTGCTCAGCCGAATCGAAAAACCCAGACCAGTGCCCAATTCGATCGCCGACGACGTGCTGGCGAAAACCGGCAACAAGGCCGCGCCAATGGTCTCGACCGTGATCGCGCTTCTGGTTGCCGGGGGCCTGTTGGTCGGCAGCGGGCGGAACGCCCGCGCTGCGGAGGAAGCCACACCGCCGTCGCAAAGCTGGTCGTTTGCTGGACCGTTCGGCAAGTATGACCGCGGATCGCTGCAGCGGGGCTTGAAGATCTACAAGGAAGTCTGCTCCAACTGCCACGGCCTGTCTTACATTGCGTTCCGCAACCTCGGCGATCCCGGCGGTCCCGGATATTCGGAGGCGCAGGTCAAGGCGTTTGCATCCGAATACAAGATCAAGGACGGTCCGAACGACCAGGGCGACATGTTCGACCGGCCCGGCAGGCCGGCCGACTATTTCCCGCCGCCGTTCCCCAACGACCAGGCCGCGCGCGCGGCCAATGGCGGTGGCCTGCCGCCGGATCTTTCGCTGATCGCAAAGGCGCGTTCCTATGAGCGCGGCTTCCCCTGGTTCGTCTTCGACTTCTTCACCCAGTTCCAGGAGCAAGGCCCGAACTACGTCTCCGCGCTCCTGCTGGGTTACGAGAAGAAGCCGGCGGACGTGACGCTGCCCGAAGGCACCTATTACAACAAGTACTTCCCCGGCCACGCCATCAAGATGCCGCAGCCTCTGGCCAACGGGCAGGTGACCTTCGACGATGGCTCGCCGGCGACAGTCCAGCAATATGCGCATGACATCGCCACGTTCTTGATGTGGGCGGCCGAGCCGAAATTGGAGACCCGCAAGCAAACCGGACTGGTGGTTTTCGTGTTCCTGATCATCTTCGCCGGGATGATGTATTTCACCAAGAAGAAGGTGTGGGCTGAAGCGCATTGAGCTTTGCGGAATTGCTGGAATCGGAAAAGCCCCGCAAGGGGCTTTTTTGTTACCGTCATTCCGGGATGGTGCGCTGAGCACCAGCCCCGGAATCTCGAGGTTCTCAGGTGCGCAATTGCGCACTATAGTTCGCGCTCACGCGCGCCCCGGAACGACTGAGTGTGAATTGCATCCTTGCCGCAGAGCGGCCAAGATGGCGCCAAGACCATCTCAAAAGATCTCGGGAGGACACATGGGCACCAGTATCGAATTCAAACGCCCCGACGGCAAAGAGGCTCGCGGCTATCTCGCCAACGCCGCGAGGGGGAATGCGCCGGGTGTCGTCGTCATCCAGGAATGGTGGGGCCTGCAGGATCAGATCAAGGGCCTGTGCGACCGGTTCGCGGCCGCAGGCTTCGATGCCTTGGCGCCCGATCTCTATCGCGGCAAGGTGGTGCCCTACCACGATACTGACGCCGCCGGAAAAGAGATGAACTCGCTCGATTTCATGGATGCGACCACGCAGACGGTGCGCGGCGCCGCGCAATATCTCGCGCGCAACGGCGCCAAGGTCGGGCTGACCGGCTTTTGTCTCGGCGGCGCGGTGACGATCATCGGTGCGACCAAGATTCCGGAGCTGGCGGCCGGCGTGGTGTTCTATGGCATTCCGCCGGAAGCCGCCGCCAAGCCATCGGATGTCAAAATTCCCTTGCAGGCGCATTTCGCCAACCGGGACGATTGGTGCACGCCGCAAGTTGTCGATGCTTTTGAAAAGGCGATGAAGGAAGCCGGAAAATCGCTCGAGCTTTTCCGCTATGACGCCGACCACGCTTTCGTCAACGAGCAGCGCATGTCGGTGCACGACCGCAAGGCGGCGGAGCTCGCCTGGGACCGCGCCACCGCGTTTTTCAAGAAACATCTGGGCTGATACTTTCTGAGGTGATTGCGAGGGAAGCACCGCGCATGCCATCCAGCCTTGTGAGGCTGCATGGCTGCGCAACAGTGCTTGTAGAGGGCCGCCATGAAAATCTTCTGCACGGGTGCGTCGGGCTATATCGGCGGATCGGTGGCGGCGCATCTGGTCGCCGCCGGCCATCAGGTAACCGGGCTCGTCCGCTCGCAAGACAAGGCCGATGCGATCCGTCGGCGCGGCATCGCGCCATTGATGGGCACGCTCGATGACGCCGAGACGCTGGCGCAGGCCGCGCGCGCGGCCGATGTCGTCGTCAACGCGGCGAGCGCCGATCACAAAGGCGCGGTCGATGCGTTGCTCGGTGCGCTCGCCGGCAGCGGCAAGCCGTTCATCCACACATCGGGATCGAGCATCATCGGCTCGCGCGCCCGCGGCGAGCGGTCCGATGAGGTGTTCGACGAAGATACGCCGTTCATCCCGTCGCCCGCGCGAGCCGCGCGCGTGGCGTTGAACAAACAGATCCTCGGGCACGCCGACAGGGGGTGCCGCTGCGTCATCATCTGTCCAAGCCTGATCTACGGCCTTGGGCTCGGCGTCGAGCCGCACTCCATGCAAGTGCCGCTGCTGATTAAACTCGCCGAAAAGCGCGGGAATGCCGCGCATGCTGGTCCCGGCGAGAACATCTGGTCCAACGTGCACATCAGCGATCTGGTCACCGCTTATGCGCTGGCGATCGACAAGGCGCCGGCTGGAGCATTTTATTTCGTCGAGAATGGTGAGAACTCGATGCGCGAGGTTTGTGGGGCGATCAACCGCATGCTGGGCTTTCCCGGTCCGCCGTCGGCGCTGTCGATGCAGGAGGCGGCCGCAGAATGGGGCGAGGGCACGGCGGAGGACACCATGGCCTCCAATAGCCGCGTCCGCGCCAAACGTGCGCGCCGCGAACTCGCCTGGCAGCCGACAGCGCGAAGCCTGATCGAGGAGATCGAGCAGGGCTGCTATCGCGAATAGTTCGGCAAACTCGCTGTCGTGCTCGCGTTCGTAGGGACGAGGGGGATGTTACGCCTCGCGCATCCCATCCCACCAGGGACAGGTGCCTGGCATCAGATGGTAATTGCCCTCGATCACCTGGACCGGAGCGCGCAGGCCTTCGGACGCGGCGCGCAGCCGCATCTTGCGCGCGACCTCGCGATCTTTC
>Ga0209168_10003550_pt1 | contig 10694 bp, 8 predicted proteins | sample Coa_R1_FD_187156 | JGI IMG/M metagenome (GOLD analysis project Ga0209168, IMG submission 187156) | Surface soil microbial communities from Centralia Pennsylvania, which are recovering from an underground coalmine fire - Coalmine... | ecosystem: Environmental > Terrestrial > Soil > Unclassified ... | reverse complement strand
AGGCGTTCATGACCGCTGGGAAGCCGCCCTTCGCGTAGTACCGCTGAAGCAACTCGGCGCGTGCCGACTGACCTGACAGGCGATAGTCGGCGAGGGTTTCCTTCAGCCAGAGGTCGTAATCTCCATTATGTTCGTAATATTTCGACAGATAAAAATGGGCCGGAACGAAGTTAGGGTCCATTGCCAGGACCTTCTGGTAGGTTTGCAAGGCGAGATCGTTTTTTCCCGCGAGATAGTAAGCGAACCCGATGTCGGCGCTGACGATCAGAGAGAGCGGATCCAGTTCCTGGGCACGCAATAATTCGGCGATGGCTTCGTTGTGGCGGCCTTCTGGGCCGAGCAGCAAATTGCCATACCACTGATGGGCCTGGGCGTAGTTCGGATTGAGTGCGATGGCACGCTGGAACTCACGCTCGGCGCCCTGCCAGTCCCAGTCATGCAAAATGTGAACTGCGGCCAGCGAGGTATGGGCCTCGGCGAGCGTGGGATCGATGGCAAGAGCTTTTTCCGCCGCATCCTTTGCTTCGCTCAACTGCGCGGGATTGTCTCCGTACAGCACGAGAAGCAGGCGAGAATCGGCGAGTCCCGAGTAGGCGAGAGCAAAATTCGGATCGCGTGCGATGGCCTGATTAAAGAAGTCGATTGCGGCCCTGAAGCTTTGGAGATTTCTCTGGTTCCAGGCGTAGCGGCCACGTAAATAGAGATCGAACGCTTCGGGATTGGTGGGCCCTTGCGAGCGAAAGCGGCCGTTCTCCTCGGCGGTCAAGTTGAGCTTAACCTCGTTGGTGATCGCTGCGGCGACCCGCGCCTGCAGGGAAAGTACATCTTTGAGGTCGCCATCGTAGGCGGCGGCCCAGATGTGGCGATCGGTTGCGGTGCGAATGAGTTGGGCGGTAATTCGAACGTGATCGCCCGAACGCAGCACAGAGCCTTCGACGATGGCATCGACTTTCAAATCACGGCCAATCCGCGGCAAGGGTGTTCGCGTACCCTTGTATTGCACCGTGGAAGTCCTGGAGACGACCTTCAGGGCGTGAATCTGGGCGAGATCGGTGATGAGTTCGTCGGTCATGCCGTCGACGAAGTATTCCTGGCTGGGATCGTTGGAGAGATTTTGTAGAGGAAGCACGGCGATGGAACGGATCTGACTTGGCGCAGTGCTGAAAAGGCCCTCCTTCCAGGCCGCAGCGGTGAGCACAGCCACCGCGATCAAGAGAGCGAAAATGACGAAGGCGCGGCGGGGTTGCCTGATCGTGGGCGGTGACGGGCGCGAAGGCTGATCCGTGGCGGAAGTTGCATCGGTGACGCGTTCGATTTCAGAAAGTGGGTCCGGCCCAGCCAGAGCGACCGGCGATTCCGCGACTGAATCAGGCGTGGAATTGCTGAAATCTGAAAATGGAACCGGATCTTGATCCGCTTCTGCTTCAATCTCGTGGACGGTGGCGATGAAACGATAACCACGTTTGGGGACGGTCTCGATGTAGCGCTCGCCGTTTTGCCCGTCGCGAAGTGCCTTGCGAAGCAAGTAGACAACCTGGCTTAGATTGCTCTCTTCGACAACGGTGTCGCCCCATACCGTTCGCATCAGGGCATCTTTTTCAAGTAGGTGGCCATTGCTCGATACCATGGCCAGCAAAGTGTCGAAAGCCCGGGGAGGGAGTTCCACGGGAATGGTGCCCTTGTGAAGCAGACGCTCACCAGGATCCAGAATGAATGGGCCGAACGCGTACAAGTTGTTGACGGCTTTGTACATCTTGCACCTGAGAAAATCCTGAGAAAAAAATGAAGAGCTCTTAATGACTTCCTGTCAAGACCTGCGCCAAAGTATTACCTGCGTCGCACGGTTGGTTCTGGGAAGTCGTTCGGACGATTCTACCGGGGTCAGGCCCAGGCCCGGTAGACCACGAACGTGGTGGTGGGGGCCACCTTTCTCCGAGTCAACTGAATGTGGCGCGGTGCTTTCGCAAGCACCGCGAGTAGCTGTTGCCGGCTTCCTTTTTTGGCCGGTTTTCGGCAGGAGCCGACAAGCGGGAATCGAAAAAAGAGGGAGGATTCGCGACTTTCCGGTCTTGAGTCTACCCACTTACGAAGGAGAGGGCGGAGGTGCTTCGTAAGTGTGGTCAGATTCGGGCAGGCCAGGAGTGGGTCCTCCCCCGTACCCGTTGAAACGCCTTACCGTCTTCTCTCCTCTCACCCTGTCCTTCGAATCCTGTGTAGCGCTGCGCTGACTGGATCGTCCGCAATTTCGTCGATCAGGCCGATCTCCAAGGCTCGACGCGCTCCGATCTTCTCTGCCGCAGTGAACAATTCGAGCGCTATACCTTTGCCAACCAGGCGAGGCAAGCGTTGGGTTCCGCCCCAGCCTGTGATGAGCCCGAGAGCTGCGCCACGATGACCGAGGATGGCCAGCGGAGATGCGATTCTGTGGTGGCAGGCCAAGGCGAAATCGAGACCACCGCCCATGCAATAGCCGGAGATCGCGGCGTAGACCGGGGCGGGGAAGGCTTCTACAGCCTGCATCAGCGATTGACCCATGCGGGAGAATTCGAACGCTGCCGTTGCGGCGAGGGCTGCAATTTCTTCGAGATCGGCTCCGACTGAGAAGAACTTTTCATTGCCGGTTATGATGAGTGGCCGCGGGTTGGCCGCTAGCTCGTCGATGGCAGCGTGGAGGGACAGAATGCAGGCGCGGCTCAACCGATTTGTATCGTCACGCGAGCGAAGACGCAAGACGCTGGCTTGGCGGGCGTCTTCCAGGAGGAAGAATTCGCGATCAGCAACCGCGTGGCGCAAGAAGTTCAAGACCCTCAGCCACTGGTCGGCATGCTGGCGGCTTTTACATTCGCGCGAATGAACTTCACGATGTCATCCATCGCGGTTCCGGGCTGGAAGATCGCGGCCACACCGATCTTTTTCAGCGCATCGATATCCTGATCCGGAATGATGCCGCCGACGAGAACCAGGACATCATCCATTTTGTTCTGTTTGAGCAAGTCCAACACGCGTGGAACGATGGCGTTGTGCGCGCCCGAGAGGATGGAGAGCCCGATGACTTGCACATCCTCCTGCAACGCGGCGCTGACGATCATTTCGGGAGTCTGACGCAGCCCGGTATAGATGACTTCCATTCCGGCATCGCGCAACGCACGCGCAATCACTTTCGCGCCACGGTCGTGGCCATCGAGGCCGGGCTTGGCCACTAGTACGCGAATCTTAAGATCAGTCATGAAAATTTATAGCCGTCATGGATTATACGGGAAGGCACAGGGTGGGATTCGTATCGCGGGAAAGTGAACATTCTGATTTGCTGGGGCGCATGCTGAAACAGCTGGGATTTAAATTCGAAGAAATCGGCCAAATATCTGTTGACATATCATAAGATATATCTGACAATGTGTCATGCATATCGCAAAAGGAGATTAAGAATATGCGACATCACCATAGTTGTAACTTCGGCTCTGCCGAAGAGCGCTCGCATCACGGCCCATTCGGAAGAGGGTTTGGGCGATTCGGCGGGCGTGGATTCATGGGAGGGCCCGGGATGCGGGCAGCAAAGATGCTGGCCTCGGGCGACCTGCGCCTGATCATCCTGGCTCTGTTGAGCGAGAAACCGCGCCACGGCTACGAGATTATTAAGGCAGTGGAAGAGCACTCGAGCGGAATCTACACACCGAGCCCCGGCATGGTCTACCCCGCGCTGACTTATCTTGAAGAGATGGGCCACGCCGTGAGCGAGAGCGACGGAGCGAAAAAACTCTATCGAATCACAGACGCAGGGACTGCGTACTTGTCGGAGAATCGAGCCAGCGTGGAAGAGACTCTGGATCAACTGGCGCGCTTCGGGCGCAGATTTGCGAACTTCCAAAAGCGCTACTCCGAGGAGGCTGAAGATGCGGAAGACGCGGAGGCGCCAGGCGGCATCAAGAGCGAATGGCGGCAGGCGAAGATGGAATTTCGCGAACTGCGAAGCGAACTGAAATCGATTCTGTATGAAAAGATGGAAGCGCCGCCGGAAGAACGAAAAAGAATCGCCGGCATTCTGCGGAAGGCGATCGAGGAAATCCGGGCTAAGTAGGCCGCTTGCAAAGGGACCGAGACTGCGGGTTTGTCGCGGTAGTCTCGGTCAACTTGTTTCGAAGCCTCTACATGGTCTTCATGTCGAGACTTCTCCAGAGGTACCAGCAAGCGACGCTGCGATAAGGCTCCCAGCATTTCGCAATCTTTTCCATCTGCTGCGGAGAAGGGAGTTTTATTTTGGCCTTGCTTTTCTTTCTGGACCCGAGCTTGGCTGGTTTCTTCTTCGCTGCTTTTGCCGACGTTCTTGCCGATGCCAGCGCCAGATAATGCTTGTAAATTGCCATGCGCACACCGAAATCTCCAGTGGGGAGGACATTCTTACGTTTGAGTGAAAACATAAGAAACATCTGGGCGGTCCAGACGCCGATGCCTTGGACTTGCGTGAGGTGTTCGATTACTTCCGCATCGGGCATGTCTGCCAGGCGGGAGAAATCGAGCATTCCCGAGGCGGTTTTTTCAGATAAATCTCTCAGATAAGCCGACTTTTGCTTGGATAGACCAACGGAGCGCATCTGCTCACCGGTAAGCTTCAGAATTCCCTGCGGGGTGAGAGGTTCGCCCGCCACAGCGGCGAAACGATTGAAAATCGTCTCCGCGGCCTTGCCGTTCAATTGCTGATAGATGATCGCCTCCGCCAGGCTGTGAAACTCCGCTGGGCCGTATTGCATCCGGAAAGCGCCGACTCGTTCGATAATTGCCCGCAGAGTGGGATCGGATTTCTTAAGGTGATCGAGTGCCTTGCGCATCACTTAAATGTTGTAGCACAAACACCCTTGTCAGGCGAAGAAAATACGAATCCAAGCAAGCCTGCGCGGGGGAAATCAAAATTGGAGTTGAAGAGAGCACCGCGGGCGTCTGTTTGTCATCTAGGTGATGCTGACTTCCGTGTACGTTCCGTACACATCGCGTAACGCGGCTGAAATTTCGCCAACCGTGGCATAAGCGCGAACGGCATCGATGATGTACGGCATGGTGTTGGCCGAAGAAACGCTGCCGTCAGTTAGTGAGTTAGGCTCCTGTGCGGCTGCTTTTTTCAGCATCTCCAGCGAATGCTGCACTTGATCGTTCGAGCGCCGGGATCGCAAGGCTTTCAATTTGGCTGACTGCTGCCGCGCGACGGTTTCGTCGATGTAGAGAATGTTTGGAGATTCGTCTTCGATAACGAAATCATTGACGCCGACGATAATCTTTTCTTTAGCCTCGGCGGCACGCTGGAACTGATACGAAGCCTCTGCAATTTCTTTTTGCGGGTAGCCGCGCTCGATGGCTTTGACCATGCCGCCCATCGCATCGAGTTTGCTGAAGTAGTCGAAAGCGCCTTTTTCCATGGCGAGCGTGAGGTTTTCGACGAAGTAAGATCCGCCCAAAGGATCGACTGTGTGGGTCACGCCGGATTCGTACGCGATAATTTGCTGGGTGCGCAGCGCGATGCGCGCAGCCTCTTCGGTGGGCAAAGCCAGGGCTTCGTCGTAGGAGTCGCAGTGTAATGACTGCGTTCCGCCGAGGACTGCGGCAAGTGCCTGCAGAGCTACGCGGGCGATGTTATTCATGGGTTGCTGCGCAGGCAACGAGACGCCGGCAGTTTGAGTGTGGAAGCGCATGAGCCAGGTGCGCTGATTTTTTGCGCCGAAACGGTCGCGCATAACGCGCGCCCAAATCTTGCGCGCAGCGCGGTACTTGGCGATTTCTTCAAAGAAATCGTTGTGCGCGTTGAAGAAGAAGCTGAGGCGCGGCCCGAATTCATCGACATCGAGGCCGCGGCGGCGCGCCCATTCGACATACTCCACACCGTCGTACAGCGTGAAAGCCAGTTCCTGGAGGGCGGTTGAGCCGGCCTCGCGGATGTGATAGCCGCTGATCGAAATGGTGTTAAAGCGGGGCGTGAATTTAGATCCGAACTCGAAGGTATCGACGACCAGCCGCATGGAGGGCGCGGGAGGGTAGATGTATTCCTTTTGCGCGATGTATTCCTTGAGAATGTCGTTCTGAATGGTGCCGGAAATTTTCTTCCAGTCCGCGCCCTGTTTTTCTGCAACGACCAGATACATCGCCCATAGAACCGATGCCGGCGAATTGATTGTCATCGAGACCGTGGTTTTTTCGAGGTCGATGCCGCCGAAGAGGATCTCCATGTCTTCGAGCGAGTCGATTGCGACGCCGCATTTGCCGACTTCACCTTCGCTCGCGGGGTGGTCCGAGTCGTAGCCCATTAGGGTGGGTAGATCGAAGGCTACCGAGAGACCGCCGCCGCCGTGTTCGAGCAGATATTTGTAGCGGCGGTTGGTTTCTTCGGGAGAAGCAAAGCCAGAAAACTGGCGCATGGTGAAAAGCTTGCCGCGATATCCGGTGCTGTGAATGCCGCGAGTGTATGGCGGCTGGCCGGGGTAGCCGAGATATTTTTCTTCGTTAGTGCTCCAGTCTTCGGGGAGATCGGCTAGCGTGTAGAGGCGGCGGATGGGAACGCCTGAGATGGTGGTGAAGCGGGCGTGGCCCTGCTCATCGACATTGACGCCAGTGGGAGCGCCGATGGGGCGCTCGGGAGATTTCTCGAGCGTTGGGGCTAAAGTTTTTTCGGCCCACTTTTTTTCGGCAGCGGAAGGATGGCGGTTTTCGAAAACGTCGGCAATGGGACTTTCGGCTACTGGCGGCTTCTTTTCCATGAGAACCCCGGTGTTTCGATGATAGGGAAGTGCGGGCTGGTGGGCAAGGCGAGGGAACGACCGGTCGGTTGCGTTGAGTTCGTATGGCGGTGATTCAGGTAGGGATCCTTCGACTGCGGGTTTGCTTCGCTTCGCTGCGCAAAACCTTCGCTCAGGATGACAATTTCGTCGAGTGAGTGGAGCTTTGCCGATTGCGGGAGAGTTCCCATGCCTTGGAGTATTTCCAGGAGACGTAGACTGCGTGGTAGAGATGCAAGAGCAGGCCTTCGCGGCCGTCGAGGAAGCCCAGGCGGAAAAAGTAGTTGTAAATGAAGGTGAAAATGGGACGGAGGACAATGTTCGCGACGCTGAAGCGGACTTTGCCCTTGGCGGCGACCATTTCTGCACCGAGAGACGAATAGCGGTTCATGTGGTCGATGTAGTCGGAGAGGGTGGGATAGGAGTGGTGAAGGATAGCGCCGGACCCCAAGCGGGCGATGTAGCCGTCGACCTTTACGGTTTCGTGAACGGCCCGTTTTTCAAATCGGCCATGCGTACGGCGGAAAAGGCGGAGCTTGGGATCTGGCCAGAAACCGCCGTGTTCCATCCAGCGGCCGAGAAAAAAATTCTTGCGCTGAATCGAGAACCCGACAGGGACGCCCTTGCCTGCGTTGCCAGCGGCGAGCGTCAGGCACCATTCATATGGCCGATTGGTTGAGGCGGATCGGCCTCCTTTGAGATTCTCGACCAGCTCCGGGTCTAGATTTTCGTCCGCATCCAGACTCAGAATCCAGTCGCCCTCAGCTTTATCGATCGCCGAATTTTTTTGTGCGGCATAGCCTTTCCACTCTTCGATGAAGACTTTCGCGCCGAATGATTTCGCAATCTCCACGGTCCGGTCGGTCGAGCCGGAATCTACGACGATGATTTCCCCTTTGTCGTCGCTGACCAGCGGTTGCACGCTTTCGAGCGTGCGAGCGATGTTGGCTTCTTCGTTGTAGGCGATGATGACCACGGACAGGTTCACGGAAGGAAGGATACAACGTCGGAGCGGGATGGAGAATTGGCGGTGGAGTTTCAGTGTTCGTAGAGAGTCTTTATCTAGCAGGCTCATCTCAAGGGCGAAAGCCCGGTTGAATTCTCGAGAGACTTTACACGGCGTTGAAGCGCCGCTCTTCCATGGAGCTTTCTCACAATGCGGTTCGTGGGCTTTGGTTCTAGCCTCCCGATTGTGGAGGAGTTGCTGAGCTTGGTTGCGAGGAGGGTGAAGTATCTTGCCGCGGGGCGACGTACGGAACTTTGGGTTGGTGCGTGACTTGGCCACGCGTTGCCTCGGCTACGTCGATGTTGGAGTGGTCGAGCAGCAGTCCGGTGGCGCGATCGAGTTCTACGCGGGATTTTTCATAGGCAGCTTTGGCGGAGACAAGGTTCGACTCCGACGTTGTTAATACGGAAGCGTCCTGCAAGATTGCGGTTGTCGTGGTCAGGCCGACTTTCAATTTTTGCTGATCGGCGTCGAGAGTTTGGCGGGCGAAATCGACGGCATACTGTGCGGCTTCGACGGAGGCGCGATTTTGTTTCACGTCAAATTGGGCGTTGCGCACCTCGATGCGGACCTGGTTTTCAAGTTGATGAAGGCGTACTTGCGCCTGGCGGTATTCGAGTTCGGCGCGGACCTGATTGGCTTGCGCTTCGCGGTTGCGGATGGGAATGTTCAGGGTGAGGCCTACACCTTTATCCGGCGCAGTAGAGTTGACGAGTTGATTCAATGTTGAGCCATAGCCTACCGTGGCTGCGGTTTGAAAGGGCGGCGGAGCGGTCGAGGGTGTATAGCAGAACTTGCTCGAGGTAGGCGAACAGATGGGAACCGCAGGGTTGATATTTCCGCCAACGCCCGAGCCGCCATAGTAAGCAAAGGCATCGAGCGTGGGCAATAGCGCGTTGCGAACGGCCTTGCTGCTGAGGTCGCGGGAGTTGAGATCGATGCGCGATTCGATTAGTTCGGCGCGGTGACTGATGGCTTGATTGATGAGATCCTGCGTGGGAACGACGGCTTCCTCCTTTGGAACTTCCATGGTGGATGTGGGAACCACGTCGGCCTCGGCGAGGACAGGATCTTCAATGCTGCGGCTGAGGGCGTTTTTCATAAGCAGTTCCTGCAGTTGCAGATTGTTCTGCGCGAGGATGAGGTTTTGCTCGTCGGTCGAGACAGTGCTCTGCGCGCTGACGACCTGGATGGGCGGAACGGTACCGACTTTGGCCTGTTGCTTCGAGTCGTCCAGCGCTTTTTGCGCGTAGGTGAGAGATTCTTTCTGCACGCGGACGTTTTCGTAGGCGTAGACGAGATCCCAATAAATGTTTTCAATTTGATCGACGGTGGTGATGATCTGCAGGCGGAAAGCGACATCGGAAATTTCGCGGTTATTTTTTGCGATGCGGATGAAGCGGAGGTTGGGGCCAGCGCCGAAGCCTTGCAGAAGATTTTGTGTGATTCTGAACTGGAAGTTCGATCCGAGCTCGGGCGTGAGCAAACTGGTGGGATTGTTAGTGGTGACGTGTGTGTTGTCGAATCCCGCCGTAATGCTTGTGCCCCATTGGAAGCCCTGGGTATAGGCGAGATTCGCAGTGTAAGTATTTTGACCAACGATGGGAATCGGGCTGAATACGCTCACGGATTCGGTATCGTCTTTATCCAGCTGCAGTGTTCCGGTGAGGACGGGATCAAAGCTAACGATAGGAGCGCCGAGGCCCAAGGTTGAACTGACAAGGCCGTTGGTTCCGGTGCCCACGCCGCTGGCAGCGACTGTGGTGCCGCCGGTTCCGGAGCCAACCGTGCCACCGAGGCCACCGACACCGCCGCCGGGCGTATTCTGCACGATGCCGGCATTGACCCCGAGAACGTTGGCGCCGGACTTGGCGCGCAGGTAGTCGGTGTCGGCAATATTCAGGTTGTAGCGGGCAATGTCGATATCCAGATTGTTTTCGAGGGTGAGGGCGACAGCATCGTCGATGGACAGATAGATCTTGCCATCGCGCATGAGCGAGTCGATCCGGGACGAATTGGCAAGATTAAGCGGCGCGAGTTCCTGGGCTTTGTAGGGATCGAGGATACGCGGGAAGGCTGAGTGGGGCTTGGAGTAGTCCTGAAGGTGGACGAGTTCCTGTGCAGGCGCTTGCGGCGTGGGAGCGGCGGGAACGTTCTGCGCAGATAACGCGGACAAGAAGAATGCCGCTATAACGAGGGAAAGGAGCGGTCCACGACACGAAAAGACCGCAGTTACTCGGAGCGATAAAGACATTGTTTTTCTCCTTGACCGGGAACAAGCAGGCATCGTACTGGAAGAATAAAACGGATTTCGAGAACCGGGTGCGCAAGTCAGGCGGTGCGTCACATCCATCTTAATGGGATGAAGCAGCCAAATCGGGGCGGTGCGTTGTAAAGAATTGTCAGAATAAAAAAGGCGCGGCTTGTGGCCGCGCCTCTTATTTCGAAAGACATTTATTACCTTACTGCGAATTTGTTTGCGGCGCGGGTTGCGCAACTGAGGGCAAATCCTTGCGCGGCGCGATATAGGGAACATTCGGCATGTGCGTCACCTGACCGCGAGCGGCGTCGTCGACACTGATGCCATTGTGATCGAGCAGCGTGCCGGTGGCCCGGTCGAGTTCGATGCGCGACTTCTCGTAGGCGACGGTGGCGTTCACCAGAGTCGATTCCGCTGTGGCTAGCTGGCTCTGATATTGCAGAACTAACGTGGTTGTCGAAGTTCCAAACTGATATTTCTTTTGTTCGGCATCGAGCGACTGGCGAGCCAACTCGAGCGCGGCCTTGGCGGAATCCACACTGGCGCGGTTCTGCTGGACAGCATACTGAGCGTTGCGGACTTCGATGCCGACCTGATTTTCGATCTGCTGCAGGCGCATTTGCGCCTGGCGATATTCAAGTTCCGAGCGAATCTGCACGGCTTGTGCGGCGCG
>Ga0209168_10003549_pt1 | contig 10698 bp, 7 predicted proteins | sample Coa_R1_FD_187156 | JGI IMG/M metagenome (GOLD analysis project Ga0209168, IMG submission 187156) | Surface soil microbial communities from Centralia Pennsylvania, which are recovering from an underground coalmine fire - Coalmine... | ecosystem: Environmental > Terrestrial > Soil > Unclassified ... | reverse complement strand
GACGTAAACGGAACCGGCTTACTCTCCGATCCGACGAAGAGCTCCGCGGCGGCATATTTTCAAAACATCGTCAACAACGCGGTCTCGACTATCGAAGCCGCAAACCCCGGATATTCGCATCCTTGGGACTTGATCTTCATCGATAACGACGGTCCGCTCTATGGAGCAAGCGCGACACCGTGCAATTTCACACCGGCCACATGGGGAGCGGCGCAAGATGCTGCGCTTGCTACGACCGGCCAGAAGTTCATCTTGAATTCGCTCTCCGTGGCTGACGACAACGTGCCCACGTTCGTGCAGCGTTTGGGCGGCTCGGCAATCGAGGGCGGTGAGTTCGAGGAATGCTTCATGACCGCGCTCTGGTCATCGGAGGAGGATGCGCAACTTCAAAGCATCGCGCTGCTCAAGAGCGAAGGCAAACCGGGCGGTGCCGGTTTCTGGTGTTACGCCGACAACACCCTCGCGCCGGGTGCAGCGTACATTCCCGAGCGCATGTACATCTACGCATCGTTCCTTTTGACGTACGACCCGAGTTACTCGGTATTTCAGGAATCGTTTACGACGACACCCTCGACGTTCAGCGTCTTCCCGGAAACGGGATTTGTGCCGATGGAGCCTGTCAGCGTACCGGCGGGCGTGTCGAGCTTGCTGACGTCGACCGGTGCCTATATGCAGCAGTACGACTACTGCTACTACCGCGGCAGTTTGCTGGGACGGTGCGAAATCATCGCGAACCCAAGCACGACGGCTTCCGTCAGCGTGCCGAATCCATGGGGTTTGCAGCATAGCATGGTGCTCAGCGGCGGCGGCGTGCTCGACGGCGGGAGTGCCTCGTTCACCGGTTCCGTCCCGCTCACGATGGGACCGCGATCAGGCGTCATTCTAACGCCCTGAGTGAGGGCCCGCCTGCTCTTCGACGTCATCCGGGGCAGCAGGCCGGCGTTCTCTAACGGACTCTTTACGAGTCGCTTAACCGCAAGGCGAAGCGAGCCTTTGCGGCGCAAAAGCGTTGTGAAATAAGGACTTGAGCGAGGGCGGCACACCTTTGGCACGCTTGCTACCCACCGGTGCGAGGGGCCCCCTACATGGCATGAAGCCGCGCGCGTTTGCTGTATGCTGGCTCGACGCGCGCCAGTCTTTGGGGAGGTTTCATGAATTTGTTGCGCGCCCTTGCGCTCTTCGGAGCGCTCGGGTTTTCGCTTTTTGCCGCGGGTTGCTCGGGTTCCGGTTCAACCACGCCGCCGGTTATGCCGCAAGACGGCAACGCCGCGCCGCTCATGAGTGCGCCTTCACCCGCGACGACGGCAGGGCTCGTACACGCTATGACGTCTTCATCAAGCCTCGTGGGGAAGATCGTCTACGCGACCTACTATTCGACGGCGCACGAGTTCCAAATCGAAACGTCGTCCGGGTTCTATTGGGTTCAAGCACTGCCCACGACGCAGTGGAGCTACAACGGACTCACGGTCAGAGTTGGAGTATGGGCTACGGCCAGCGGTTCGTGGAAGACGTCGACCACGCTCGACGCGTCGAGCATTTCGCTCAGCACGTCGTCCGCACCGACCGGCAGTGCGCCCACACATGTCCAGACGGCGGAGTATCTCACATCGTCGACGGAGATGAGAACTAGTCCCGCCGTTTACGCACCGTATCTGTCGTGGGCCTATCCCATATACAGCCGTTCCGGTCTAACTCGTGCGTACGGAATCAAGACTGTTCTGTACACGAGCCCGATTATGCCGGACCGCAGCACGTACGAGTACGATACGTTGGAAGGCTCGTATCCTTCAGGCCGGGCGACCACGTGCAGCGGAGGGCTCGTCACGACGTACAACGGGGCCGGTTTGCTCTCCGATCCGACCAAGAGCACGACGACGGCGTACTTCGGAAACGTCGTCAATCACACGATATCAATGGTCGAAGAGTCGAATCCGGGTTATTCGCACCCGTGGGACTTGATTTACATCGACAATGACGGGCCGCTCTATGGAGCAAGCTCGACGCCCTGCAATTACAACCCCATAACGTGGGGATCGGCGCAGGATGCGGCACTCGCAGTTACCGGCCAGAAATTCATCTTGAATTCGCTGTCCGTTGCGGACGACAACGTTCCCACGTTCGTGCAACGGCTGGGCGGTTCGGCGATCGAAGGCGGCGAGTTCGAAGAGTGTTTCATGACTGCGCTCTGGTCATCGGAGGAGGACGCGCAGCTTCAAGCAGTCGCGCTGCTCAAACGCGAAGGCAAAGCGGGTGGTGCCGGCTTCTGGTGCTATGCCGACAACACGAGTGCGCTCGGTGCAAGTTCGATCGGCGAGCGCATGTACATCTACGCTTCCTTCCTGCTGACGTACGATCCGAACTACTCGGTGTTCGAGGAGTCGTTCACGACCTCGCCTTCGACGTTCAAGGTCTTCCCGGAAACGGGATTTGTGCCCCTCAGTCCGGTCATTACGCCGACCGCATCGAGTAGTCTGGAAACGTCCACCGGCGCGTACTTGCGCGAATACAACTCGTGTTACTACCGTGGAAGTTACGTCGGAAAATGCGAAGTCATCGTGAATCCAAGCACGACCAGCTACGTCAGCGTGCCCAATCCATGGGGACTTCACCACGCCATGTCGCTGAGCGGCGGCGGCGTGCTCGACGGCGGCTACGCCTCGTTCGCCGGCGCCGCGCCGACGTCGATGGCGCCGAAGTCCGGCTTGATCCTTACTCCGTAACGTTCCTCGCGCTACGTCTAGAGAAGCATCGCGTCATGTGCGATGCTTCTTTACTTTGAAAGCTTGGTTGCCCTCACTATGAGCGAACCCCCAAATGGCATGAGACCTTTTGGCCCATGACGTATCGAGGCTTGGTCGCGCGCCATTTCAGGGGAGGTTTCATGAATTTGCTGCGCGCCTTTGCGTTCTGCGGCGTGTCTGCTGCAACGGTTGTTGCCGCGGCTTGCTCGGGATCGGGCCCAAGTTCACCATCTGCGTTGCCGCAACTTGGGCCCACATCCGCACCCACGGCGTCGGATTCTCACACTGTCTCGGGCGAGGTTGATTACGCAACGTATTACTCGTCGGAACACGAGTTTCAGGTGAAAGCCTCGTCCGGCAAAACCTATTGGATCCTAACGACGTCGAAGACGCAATGGACGGGTGACGGCCTCGCGCTCAAAGTTGGGGATTGGATTTCGGCAACCGGCAACTGGAAAACGTCCGACACGCTCGACGCTTCCAGCATCTCGCTGAACAGCAGCCCGCAGACCACGCCTGCGCCGACCGCCTCGGCGAGCGCAGCGCCGGCCGGCGGCGCACCCGCGCACGTGCAAACCGGAGAGTATTTGCTGTCGTCGACGGAAATGACGACGAACCCGAGCGTCTACGCGCCGTATTTGAGCTGGGCATACACCGTCGGCGGCCGTGCAGGCATAACGCAGGCGGCAGGGATCAAGATCGTGCTCTATACGGACCCAATCATGCCGGAACGCGGCAGCTACGAGTACGACACGCTGAACGGCTCCTACCAGTCCGCACGCGCCACGACGTGCAGCGGATCATTGGTGACCACGTTCAATGGAACCGGTCTGCTCTCGGATCCGACGAAAAGCGCTGCGACTCCGTATTTTCAAAGCGTCATGAACAACGCGGTAACAACGGTCGAGAAGGCCAACCCGGGATATGCGCATCCGTGGGATCTGATTTACGTCGATGACGACGGGCCGCTCTACGGAGCAAGCGCGACGCCGTGCAATTTCAGCCCGACGACGTGGGGAATCGCGCAAGACACGGCACTGGCAACGACCGGACAGAAATTCATCTTGAATTCGCTCTCGGTCGCGGATAGCAACGTACCGACGTACGTGCAGCGGCTTGCCGGCTCGGCGATTGCGGGCGGCGAGTTCGAAGAGTGTTTCATGACTGCGCTCTGGTCGTCGGAGGAGGATGCGCAACTTGAAGCGATCGCGCTGCTCAAGCGAGAAGGCAAGGCGGGCGGCGCCGGTTTCTGGTGTTATGCCGACAACACCACCGCGCTTGCAGCGAGCTCGATCGCCCAGCGTCTTTACATCTACGCATCGTTTCTCTTGACGTACGATCCGAACTACTCGGTGTTCCAAGAGTCGTTCACCACGCCCTCGACGTTCAAAGTCTTTCCGGAGACGGGCTTGGTGCCGATGAATCCGATAACGACGCCCACGAGTGTAAGCGGCCTGGCGACCTCGACCGGCGCATACATGCGTGAGTACGACGCGTGCTACTATCGCGGAAGCTACGTCGGCAAATGTGAAATCGTCGTCAATCCGAGCACGACCTCGGCGGTGAACGTCCCCAACCCTTGGCGTTTGCACCACAGTATGACGCTCAGCGGCGGTGGTGTGCTCGACGGCGGGACGGCTTGGTTCGCTGACGCGGCCCCGGCGATGATGGCTCCCAAATCAGGTTTGATTCTTACGCCCTAAGTTTCACTTTTGGGGTAAAACGGGCGCATGCCGCAGAGCGCGTCCTTGCTGCACGACGTCGTCGAATGGGACGTCGTAAACTGGTCCCGGGCACTGGACTTTTGGAAAACCCATATGTCCTTACCCACCTCGTCCATGTGTTTGGAAGTGGGCGCACGCCGCGGCGGCTTGTCGCTGTGGCTTGCGCTCCAAGGCTACAACGTCGTCTGCTCCGACCTGAACGACAACCGCGAGATCGCGGCGCCGCTGCATCGCGCATACGGAGTGAGCGAGCGCATTACGTATGAGGCGATGGATGCCGCCGCAATTCCCTATGAAGAACATTTCGATGCCGTCGCGTTCAAATCGGTGCTCGGGGGCGTGGCGTGGGACGGCGATGCGTCGCGTCAGGCCGCAGCGGTGCGGGCAATGCATCGCGCGCTCAAGCCCGGCGGCGTGCTCCTGTTCGCGGAGAACCTGTGCGGTTCGCCGCTGCACGAAGCCGCACGCCGCCGATTCATCAAGTGGAATAGCATTTGGCGCTACGTAAGCATCCGCGAAATGCTTGGCTACTTGGAGCCGTTTTCAAACGTCGAGTATCGCACCACCGGCGTAGCAGGGTTGTTCGGGCGAACACCGGCGATTTCACGACTGCTCGGCAGAGCGGATGGCACCTTTTTCGATAGAGTCGTGCCGCCGCACTGGCGTTACATCATGTTCGGCGTCGCCCGAAAATAGCGAATGCGTTAGACCAAGCCCATCTTGATGGCGTGCACCGCAGCTTGCGTGCGCGCGTAAATGTTGAGTTTGGAGAAGATCCGGCTGACGTGATTCTTTATGGTCTTTTCCGAGAGTTTGAGCCTCGCGCTGATTTCTTTGTTCGAAAGGCCTTCCGCGATGAGCCGAATGACCTCCGTTTCCCGGACGGATAATTCGTTGATGTCCGGGCGCCCGTTGCTCATGCTCCGGCGCCGCAACAGTCCGCCGGCGACGCGAGGATCGACGTAGGTTTCCCCGTTGGCAACGATCTTCACGGCGCGAATCAACTCCGCCGGCGTAACGTCCTTGATGATGTAACCGTCGGCTCCGGCCGCTAGGCAGCATTGCATCATCTCAGCCTGCGGACGCATGGATAAAACGCAAACGCGCGCTTGCGGTGCTGCTTCACGGCACGACGCAAGTGCTTCCCCCAATTCGAGCGCGCCGCCGTCGACGTCGAGCAGAATGATGTCCGGCTTGGCTTTCATCAGCGCGTTCATTACGACGCTGTCGGAATCGCCGACGATTTGCAGCGTTGGGTCCATAGAGAAAACTTGGCATAGTGCCTTACCAAAAAGCACCTGCCCCTCTATCACGTAGATGCGTGCGGTGTCTGTCGTTATCACAGTGTTCCCTTCACCGAAGAAGCTGAATTGTTTTGGATGGTGGGTGGGCGCGTAACGGACTGCCCGGGGCAGAGAGGGAAGTTCGCTGGGTACGGAGATTCCCAAATACGGGACGATTCTCGCAACGTTAGGGCGCATTTCCGCAGAGCAGGGCCGGAAGTCCCCTGACTATCAGGGACCGATTCGCCGAGTGGCGGTTGCCTGCAAGCGACGCTAATAAAAAAACGCCCACACTCCGATTATCTAAATTGTCGAGCCTCCTCTGATGTATTGTGTTAGAGGAAGTGTAATCCATGTTACGCTCGCGTTTGCGAGTACTTGCCGTTGCGCTCTTATTGCCCGCCGTGCTGCCGGCATGCGGCGGAGGCGGCGGCGGCGCAGGCGGTCCCGCTGGAGTGATTCCCGCGAAAGTTGTATCGAATCCGACGGCTACGCCGGCCGGTAGGCCGAGCGCTGCGCCGACGGCAAGCAGCGGACCAATGCCTACACCTCCCCTTGCGCCCACTCCGACGCCCGGCGGTATGCCGACGCCGATCGCCACGCCCACACCGATCGCTGCGCCGACTCCTTCGTCTCCGCTGACAATCCCGACGACTCACGTGCAAACTGCAACATACCTGTGGAGTTCGACTGAGGCGGCAACCGCGCCAACCACGTATGCGCCGTACTTGACGTGGGCGTATCCGCTGTACAACAACATGCCGGCGACGCATCAAGCCGGAATCAAGACGATCGTCTATATGGATCCGGTGATGCCGCGACCGAGCTCGTACGAGTACACCGATCTCAGTGGAACCTACGCGAGCGTGCGCGCTACGGACTGCAGCGGCAACGTCATCACGACGTATAGCGGAACGGGTCTGCTCGCCGACCCGCGCGCACCGCTATCCTCGGCGTACTATTCCGACATCGTCAATTGGTACATCCGGAACAAGCTTGCGCCATATAGTTACACGCAAGATTGGGACGCGATGTTCGTCGACAACAACGGTCAGCTCTACGGGGCGAGCGCTACGCCGTGCAATTACACCCCCGCGGCATGGGGCCAGGCCTTCGACGCGGCGATTTCGGGAATTTCGCAGAAGTTCATCACCAACAGTCTGGCGACGGCCGACAGCAGGGTGCAGACCTACGTAAATTATCTTACGCCGAGCAACGTCATCGGCGGCGAATTCGAAGAGTGCTTTACGAACGGCGAGTGGACCGCGGAGGAAGATTCACAGCTCGAAACCGTCGCATTGTTCAAGAGCGAAGGGAAAGCGCCGTCGCCCGCTTGGTGGTGTTTCGTGGACAACTCGAGCGTCGATGGTGCGACCGTTCTTCCGTTGCGCCTCTTTGCTTACGCATCATTCTTGCTCACCTACGATCCGAACTACTCGCTATTCCAGGAGGCGTTCAGCACGTCGCCCTCCACGTTCCAGGTCTTTCCGGAAACCGGCTTCGTGCCGCTCTATCCCGCAAGCGTTCCGAGCGGCATAGCAGGTCTGCAAAGCAGTACCGGCGCGTACGTGCAGTCGTACAGCGCTTGCTACTATCGCGGCTCGCTGGTGGGTGCGTGCGAAATCGTCGTGAATCCCACGTCAAGCACCGTGAGCGTGCCGAATCCCAAGGGCCTCGCGCATAGCATGGTCTTGAGCGGAGACGGCGTTCTCGATGGAGGGAGTGTTTCGTTTTCGGGAGCAGCGGCCTCTTCGCTTGCTCCTCAGACGGCGGCGATCTTGGTTCCGTAGGGTCAAGGCCGTGAAGGCGAAAGGCCCTGCGGAATTATGCCGCAGGGCCTTCGCGTTCCTTGGACATGGACCGTATGATCGTGCCGAGCATGCCTACTCGATTGCTTTTGCTTTGCGCGGCGGCGCTGCTCTTCACGCTTGGCGCGTACGACAACCCGCCCTCGGACCCGCCGCAGCATGTGCAAACCGCGGCATATTTATGGACGCCCGGGCTTGCGGCAAGCGACCCAAGCCGTTTTAAACCATACCTGACGTGGGCGTATCCGCTCTACAGCCAAGCGGATCGCGTGCATGACGCCGGCATAAAAACCATCTTCTACATCAATCCCGTCATGCCGCAGCGCGGCGAACACGAATACGATTTGCTCACCGGGCAATATGCCGATGTCGGCGCGAAGGATTGTAGTGGAAACGCCTCGACGAGCTACGCCGGCAAGGGGCTGTTATCCGATCCTCGCTCACCCCGAGCTGCGGATTTTTACGCCGACACGGTGGATTGGTACATCCATCACAAGATCGACATTCACGGCGGCGAGCAGAACCCGAACGCGCTTTTCGTGGACAACAATGGCGCTCTGTATGGAGTGAATCCGCAGCCGTGCAACTACGATGCGCGTTCCTGGGGACGCGCATTCGATCGCGCGATCGCCGGCATTCACCAGCCTATCGTCACCAATAGTTTGGCGGCGCGTGATAGCGATACGGCCACGTATGTCGATCGGCTTACGCCGCCGAACATCATCGGCGGGATGTTCGAAGAATGTTTCAACGACCGCTTGTGGAGCGCCGAGGAGGATTCGCAGATCGAGACGATCGCGCTCTTCAAGCGCGAACACAAGTCTTCCGGACCCGGGTGGTGGTGCTATGTCAACAACACGAGTGCTGACGGAGCGGCATCCATTCCACAGCGCTTGTTTGCGTATGCATCGTTTCTTCTGACTTATGATCCAAAATATTCGACGTTCCAAGAGTCCTTCACGACGCCATCCAAGTTCGACGTGTTTCCTGAAACCGGCTTCGTTCCGCTCGATCCCTCGAGCAATCCACGCAACGTGGAAGACCTGCGCACGTCTACGGGAGCATACGTTCAATCGTATAGCGCGTGCTACTATCGCGGAAGACGCATCGGCAGATGCGAAATCGCAGTCAACCCCGGATCCGCCAGCGTCGGCGTACCGAATCGGGGCGGTTTACATCACAGCATGGTGATCCAAGGTGAGGGTGTGCTCGACGGCGGCAGCGTCGCGTTCAACGGCGCTTCGGTCGGCTCTCTCGGTGCGCAGAGTGCGGCGATCCTCGTTCCGTAAAGGAAGGTGTCCCGTAAGACCGACGCCCCATAAGCGTTTGTTGAAGAGCTTGCGGTACGCGGCGGGCGACTGAACGTCGACAATCTCGAATCCCAGATCTTCGAACCACTCGAATAATTGATTGTACGAATGCCGGTGAGCGTACTGCGGTGAAAGCCAATCGCGCAGGTCGTGATTCGTATTGACGAGCTTCCACGCCGCTTTGTTGTTGACTCGCGCTTTGACCAATGGATGCGCCGCGACCGTCAGCACACCGAAAAACGCTCCTCTCATCGCCTTCGGCATGCGCGCCACAACGGGCCTGGCAACGCCTTCGAATGCGTATAACAGTCGCGTTGCCGAGCCCGCAGCGCCCGTCAGAACGAGATGATCGTCTAGCCCATACACCCACACGAACAGGTAGCCATCCGGCGCAACCTGCGCGGCGATACTTTTGAGCGCCTCGCGCGTTGAAAAGGTGTGATGGATTACGCCCTGGCTATAGACCAAGTCGAACGCATGCTTCTTGAAAGGAAGTTTGAACAGCGAGGCCACGACGATATGCAGCCCCGGTTGCAATCTCAAACGCTCCGCCGCCTGAATGACCGCCAAGTTGAGGTCGACCGCAAAAACTTCGGCTCCCCCCAAAACGTTCTGCAGCGCGAGCGATTCACGACCCAACCCTACGCCGACGTTCAACACCGTCCGCAGCGGCCTGCCGATGCTCGCGAGCCATGGCAGCCAAACCTGTTCGTTGAGCGCTCTGAGTTCTTCGTCCGTATAGAGAAATGAGAGGTCGCTGTTTTGAACTGTATCCCATTCTTCGGTGAAGCTGCGCTGTACCGACGCTTCACCCGGCTTCGGCTTTCCCGCCGGCGTGCCATACGTTCCGAGCTTGCGGATTTCCGATTCGAACCGTTCGAAAAAGCGGTTATGCAGCGGCGTTTCAAAGGTCAATAACACGGGCGCATAGGTGTATATCGGGTACCACACCGCGCAGCGGGCGCAAAGCAAAACTCCCCACTTGACGTGATGCGTACCACTTGCTCCAGCATCTTCTTCGAAGGGAACCAGCGTGATATCCGAAGCACAGGCGGGACAGCAAAGCGTGTTCACGATAGAGCGATCCACGGTAAGACCTCCCTTTGGTTTATTTCTCCCAGTGCCGCGTGATAGAGATGCATTACGTTTGCCGGATACGCGTTCGCATCGAAAAGCCGCTCCGCTCGCATTCTCGCATTGCGGCCGAATACGACGAGTTCGTCGTGCCGCTGCGCAAAGTCGGCGAGCGCTCGAGCCCAGGCCGTTACGTCACCCGCGCGAATGAGCGCTCCCGTTTCGCCGGGCGCGATCAACTCCGCCATCCCGTCGAGCGTGCTGGCCAGCACGGCGCGACCGCAGGCGGATGCCTCCACGGCGATGTTCGGGAAACCTTCTTGGAGGCTGGGCACGAGCACCGCGTCGCACGAGCGAATGCAGTCCGCGACTTTCGAGGGGTCGAGCATCCCGGTCAGATGCACGTGCTGCGGATAACGGAGCGCTGCTCTCCAGCGCTGCACGCGTGCGTCCGCGGAGCACGGTCCGCCGATGGTGAGCTGAGCCGACGCGCTCGCAAGAGCTTCCTCCGCCGCTTGCCACGCGGAGAGCAACGTTTCGCCGCCTTTCGTATTTCTTCCGTATGGCAGGTCACGATAGTCGGGGAAGCCGCCGAGAAAAAGAAAGTGCACGCCGCGTCGCATCGGTGTGACGCGCCTGTATCCGTTCGGCGCAAAGCGTTTCAGATCGACGCCACGGTAAATGGCGCGCACGTTGCGCGCCGCCGGATACATTCGATGAAACTGCATGGCCAGCGCTTCACTGTTGCACGCCACGCC
>Ga0209168_10003545_pt1 | contig 10704 bp, 8 predicted proteins | sample Coa_R1_FD_187156 | JGI IMG/M metagenome (GOLD analysis project Ga0209168, IMG submission 187156) | Surface soil microbial communities from Centralia Pennsylvania, which are recovering from an underground coalmine fire - Coalmine... | ecosystem: Environmental > Terrestrial > Soil > Unclassified ... | reverse complement strand
TCCCTGTTCATTAGATACTGCGAAAGTGGGAGCATCGTCGGATAGGGCCTCTCTGCATCCTGTGCCCGTGCGCTCACGGCCATGCTCAGCAAACTCACGACGACAAGCCCTCCCACCGCAACTCTGGCTGCAAGCTTTTCGATCTTTGCAAATCGCATCATGCTCGTTTTCGTTCCTTTCTGCGAAGATGTGTCCGCAACAACTCAAGGCCCGACGCTTAGTTTGCCCATGGCTGCCCATCCCACGGTTCAGACCATGTGGACGTGCTGATGCCCCTGCCACGCGGATCGTAGTTCGCCCCGTTCGAGCTGGGAACCGCAGTCGAAAACTCGGTTCCAGTGTACATTCCGAAGTCTGGCAGATAAGCCATGCGCACGCGGGAGGATCTCCTCTGCTGCTGAGACGCGCTGCAACCGAAAGTCCAAACTCAACCCTGTCATTTGCAGTGGCTTAGGCAGCGTTGATCTGTCGGAATTATGAGTTTCTGGATAAGTCCCGGTGAGTCGGCATGGCGTTAGGGTTCTGGACAACACTGGATCCCTTTTCCTATGCGCGTTTGTCGGTATCTATCCTTCGTTCCGCGAGTAAGTCATTGTTAATTCGCGATCGCCGCTAGCCCCTAACATCGCCAGTGGAGGACCAGACGCACGGGTTGACATCCGACCCAAGCAGTGACATCCTTGTGTCGGATGACGACCCGAAAGGAAGCCGAGCGCATTTCCCTCCTTCAGGGCACTCTTGACATGCTCATTTTGAAGACCCTCGTTTTCGGACCTTGCCATGGCCAGGGAATCGCTCGCTCGATTCAGCGCCAGTCAGAAGAGGTTTTCCTCGTCGATCATGGTTCGCTGTACCTCGCACTACAACGCCTTGAAGACAGAAAGCTGATCGGCGCCAAATGGGGCGTGAGCGAGAACAACCGGAAAGCGCGGTTTTATTCGCTCACTGCGAAGGGCCGTGAGTGTCTTGCCGAGAAGGCCAGCGAGTGGCAGAGGTTGACACGCGCGATGGGCCTGATTCTTGGAGGCCCGCGCACGCCAGAGGGCGGGGAGGCTTAGTTCATGTTCAGGCGCACGAGGAGTGCAAAAGATTTTTCGGATGAGGTCCAGGCGCATTTGCAGCTCGAAGCCGATGAACTGGAGGCCGAGGGCCTGAGCCGAGAGGAAGCCAACCGCCGGGCGAGAGTAGTCTTTGGCAATGTCGCCGTTGCTCAGGAGCGTTTTTACCTCAAAGGGCGTGTGCTCTGGCTCGACAATCTGATTAGTGATTTGAAGTACGCCCTGCGCCAGCTTGCCGGAAACCCGGTGTTCGCCCTTGCTGCGATTTTCGTGCTGATGCTCGGCGTCGGTTCGGCTGTGGCGATCTTCGCTTTCGCCGACACTGCTTTGCTGGAGCCGCTACCCTACGTCAATCCCAATCGCCTCATGTCTGTGAACGAAAGCAGTTCCGCATCTCCTCGCTGGCCCCTCTCATACCCGGACTTTCTTGATTGGCAGAGCACGAATAAATCTTTCAGTTCACTGGATGTATATACTGGCACAGGTTTTCTCCTTCAATCGCCGTCCGGCACTCAATCTGTCGCCGCAGAGCGCGTGAGTGGGGGTTTCTTCCGAACGCTCGGTATTCAACCCGCAATTGGCCGGGATTTCGATCCTAGGGAAGACCGACTGGGTGGGCCGAATGTCCTGCTGCTGAGCTATCGAACCTGGCTCAATCGTTTCGGAGGTCAGCGCAACGCAGTCGGAGGGACAGTCGACCTCGACGGGAAAGCCTTCACAATCATCGGCGTTCTTCCCCGCACATTTTCGTTTGGGCCAGCCGGCAATGCGGAATTCTGGGTGCCCATCAACACCCTAAGTTTCCATGAGCATTCACGAGACTTCTATAACTTCTGGGGAATCGGCCGACTCCGCGAGGGAGTTAACAAGGACGCAGCGCTCGCCGAAATGAATTCCATTGCTGATCTCTTGCAGCGGGAATATGGGACCCGGGAATTCCATCTGGGTGCATCTGTTGTCCCGCTCTCTGAAGTGATTGTGGGTGACATACGGCCTGCCTTGTTAACCCTTCTCGGCGGCGCGATTCTTCTCCTGGTCATTGCCTGTGTGAACGTGGCTAGCCTCATGCTTGCCCGCTCTGAGAGCCGACGGCGTGAAATTGCTGTCAGGGCCGCCTTAGGAGCCACGCCTGTTCGACTGGTGCAGCAATTTGTCACCGAAGGTTCTTTGCTTGCCCTGCTCGGATGTGTTGGCGGCCTAGTGGCGGCAGTTGGACTGATCCGCCTGCTCGGCGGACTGGTTCCGAAAGACATGGTGGCGAACATGCCCTTTCTCGAAGGCGTACACCTGAATCCGCATGCGTACGCCTTTTCCGTCGGAATCTGCGCGCTCGCCGCAATCCTGATCGCGGCCACTCCCGTCTTCCGTCTGTCCGTGCAGAGGGGAAGGGATGCACTCGCGGAAGGAGACCGCGGCACCGTGTCCCGGTTCTGGCAGCGCATCGGGTCGAATCTTGTCATCGTCGAACTGTTTGTTGCTGTGATTCTGCTCTCTGGTGCCGGATTGTTGGCCAGGAGCCTTTCTCGCCTGCTGCACGTCCCATTGGGCTTCGACCCCTCACATCTGGCCACCGCGGAGGTTGTCCTTCCCCGCACAGCCAGTGCCGATGGACAAACTGCCGAACTCTATCAGGAGATCGCACGCCGTGTTGGGCAACTGCCGGGCGTTCAGTCTGTTGGATTCACCAGCCTTCTGCCTGTTCAATGCGATTGCAGCACCGACTCGATCCAGGTGATTGGGAAACCCAAACTCACCGGCGAAAACGAAGTTGACGAACGCCACATCAGTCCCGGATACCTGCGCACGATGGGCGCCCGGCTGATGCGCGGAAGGCTCTTCACCGAGGCAGATGACGCTTCGATGCCCGGGGTGGCGATCATCAATGCCTCTCTCGCGCGTAAATACTTTCCCAACGAGAACCCGATTGGTCAAAGATTCTCGAATCTCGAAGGCGGACGCCAGTCGGTATGGGAGGTGGTCGGAGAAATCGAAGACGTTCACGAGGGTGCCCTGGACGTGCCCCCGGGACCTGCTGAGTATTTCCCCCTGCGGCAAATCCTCGACCGCGGATTCCATATTGTGGTCCGCACGGGACAGGACCCGGTTGCACTCCTGTCCTCGGTCACAGCCACGTTGCATCGGATAAATAACGGTATAGCCGTGTCCAACGAGACAACAATCGATGACACGATCGCGGGGACGCAGGCCGCGCTTCTACATCGATTCTCAGCGTGGCTGATTGGAGGGTTTGCGGCGGCGGCTCTCATTTTGAGTGTGGTCGGACTCTACGGGGTCATCGCATACTCGGTACACCAGCGTCGCCGCGAAATCGGTGTGCGCATCGCGCTCGGTGCCCAGCGCGCCGCGATCTATACTCTTGTGCTGGGCCAGGCGGGGCGGGTGATTGGAACCGGCCTGGCTTTGGGGCTCATTGGTTCGGTCATCGCGTCGCGATTGCTGCGCAGCCTGCTTTTTGGCGTGAAAGAGTGGGATCCCATGACACTGAGTTGCGTCAGCGCGGTGCTGGCTGTCGTATCGCTTGCCGCCGTGTTTCTGCCCGCGCGACGAGCCGCTTTCGTGGATCCGGCTGAAGTCCTGCGAACTGAGTAGCTTGACCCGTGGCTGCCCATTCCACCAGCATCGGCAGTCAGCCACCTCAAGGAGCGCCAGATGGCCAATGCACTTATTGAAGTCGGAAAAAGAACCAAAAGTCGGCTTGTTGCTAGCAGTACTGTAGATCAACGAAACCCGGAGTAATTTGGTCTCTGACCTTTTGACAAACATGTGCGGTGCCGATTAAGAAATTGGCGGAAACGACGGGAATTCGAACCCTCGGCCGCTGCCGTGCAGGCAGCACCCTCGCGCAAGGCAACCCTTACGCTCACGAGCGCTGGCGAACGTCGACTACGACAGCGACAGGCACTAGACCCATCAAGGAGAATCACCACCCGGAGAACGAAACCGGGTCGCCCATGTCTTGCTTCTCTCGCGAGACATGGAGATTTCGCCTTCCCGAATTGGGAGAGACTCTCAGATTTTCCTTCATCTTCCATTGACTTCCATCGCGCAGACAATTAACTGTGGTGTTTGCGTCTTCTGCTCTTTGGCATCCAGACCGCCCGTAAGTCCCACCGGCTCAAGATTTTGCCCCTATCTTGTTGCAGCCCATAGATTTTTCGCGCGTTTTCCGCTAAATCAATGATTCCAATAGATCGAGGGGGAGGGGGGTACCCCGTGATTACCATAAAGTAAACACCTCCCCAAAATGGAAATTCCAATGAACCGGTCTCATGCTGCAGGCATAGCTACCGTCACTCCCGCCATGCGCTGGAATCCGCCCAATAAAAACAGCAGGAAGGCAGGCTTGTCGCCCACCCTCCTGCCGATCTGCTGGAAAGCAGAGACGCAGCAAGCTACGTCTCCACGGTTGTTTACTGCGCCCGCTCCAGTTCGCGGATGTACTCGACAACCGACTCGCTCCAGCCGTCGATGTGCGTCCACTTGCCGTAGCCGACGCCATTCTTGTAACTGGCTACGTTGATCACGTAGCCCTTGCCGCGAGGCGCAGGCACACTGTCGTGCGCCTGCTCGTCAGTGATGACGATCAGGCGATCGTAGCCATGCTTCTGATTCAGCTCGTCCACCGCGTGTCCGAGCTGTGTGCTGTTGTGACGCTGCGACGCATCGATCGCGTCGCGCAACGCGAAGCCGCGACGCGCCGGAACTTCCGCCAGCTTGTCGGAGAAGCTGAACACAGCCACCTTCTCGCCGATCTCGCGCAGCAACACCGCGAGCCCGTAAGCTGCGTCGGTGCGCTGCATCTCGGACCTCTGAGAAAGCGGAGCAGTCATCGAGCCGGAAACGTCGACCAGCACGATGGTCTTTCCGCGCAGCTTCTCCTGCGCCTTATCCTGCGAACCAACGCACTTCAGCATCGCCGGCTCCAGCGCCTCTTCCCACTGTGGAGCGTAACGCGCCGCAGCAAGAAAACGGAACGGAAGCACACGCGCCGTGTTCATCTCACGAAGCGCGGCAAGCACGAGCGACTCGTCGACTCCGGCCTCGCGCATGTTGCGAAGGTTGCGGAGCAGAGCGAGTGCTCCCAGCTTCTGTTCGCGGAGCAGCCGCTCCCAGGCCTCGCGCTTGTCAGCGCCAGACGAGAGTGCAACTTCCCACGTGTCAGGAGCAGTGAGTTCGCCCGCGATCAGGCGCTTCCACACTTCAGCCTGCGCCTCGTCACGCGGCTTCGCGTGAGCCAGGAAGAGTACGTCACGGAGTTTGACAGGTCCGCCGCGATCGTACTTCGCGAGCGCATACGCATCGAACTTCGGGAAAGCCGCAGCCAGACCCTTCTTCACCTGCGCAGAAAGCGGCACGCGGCCGTCCTTCCAGTAGATGGCGACGAACTCCGCGAGTTCATCGGCACGCTGGATGACCTGCGCGAGAGTCTCCGCTACGAGCTTGCGATGCGTTGCGTGACGCGCCATCTCGCGCACAAGCAGAAGCGGCACGTGACGCAGCTTCATCTTGCCGCGCGCCTCAACCGCGAGCGCGGCCACTTTCTCGACCGCAACCTTAGGGACGAGTTCCGCGATGCGGCCCGCGATCTCGACTCCGTCCTCGTAGAACTGGCTCTCCCAGAGCAGGCAAGCCAGCACCGAGCGCCGCAGTTGCAACTCCGTCGAGATGCTCCGCGCAGGAGCGCCTTCATGCGTGCGCAGCATAGAGTTTAGGTTGAGTAGATTCAGTCGAGCCATTTCGTAGTCTCCTTCTTCATTGTGAGAGTCAGGTTTCGGACTCTCGACTCTGATGCCTTGCCATCTTGAGATCACAAATTGTGATCTCAAGTTTGCCAATCCCCTCGATCTCGCCATCGAGGAATCTAAGATCTTGAGGCCGCAATTTGCGACCTCGAGTTCTGCGCTTCCGGATTCCTTTCTTCTTCTTCGTTGTCTATTTCCGCTTTGGTGAATCCGACCTGGCGATTCACATCTTTGGTGCGAATGATCCATGCAATCTCTTCCATATCTGACTTACTGGGCACGCGTTTGTCGTTGTAGTCGGAGCAGTAGCTCACCTTAAACGCCACAAGCCGCGCGGGACGCAGGAAGGCGCAGAGGATAGTCTCTTCGCTCTCGGCGAATCCGCGCTGAATGTGCGCCCAGTAGCATGAGTTGCATAAAGACTCGGTTGCTTGAGGTCTTCCGTTTCGGATAATGACGCTCATACGTGCTCTCTAACCGGCTTGCGCCGGAGTTGCAAAGTTGAAATCCATCAGCCGGGGAATCAGCGACAAAGGTACGTTGAGGCGTCTTGCCATTTGGACGACGCGGGCATAAATTCCCGCGGCAGGATTCGAACCTGCATCACCCGCTCCACAGGCGAAGTAACCCTTGTCTTCACCACCGGCCGAACCTATTGCATGCTGCTTTTCACAGACTCGCCGGGGAACATGCCGAGAAGAGAATCGACTCGAGGCCGGTCGCTGCGGCAACCCTGAGCTTCGGGACAACGCCCCCAGATCCTTGCGGACCCCGGCGTTGCCGCAGATCAGCACCTCGGCAGGGTTCGCGGCCCCGCTTCGTCGCATCGTTTTGGCGCGAAGTAACTCTTCTCTTCACCACCGGCGAAACTTGGTTTTTTATGTGGCGCGGGCGAGAGCGCCCGCGCCACACCTTGCATTGCAGCCAGGGAACTGCGATCACGGTTGAGGGCTCGAACCCCGGCCTAAAAACAGGCACGCCACGAAGTTGCCGTGAACTTCACCACTGACTGAACTTGTTTTGCGCGGAGATTCTCCCGGCGCACGTGTACAGCGAATGCACTGGTCAGGGAACAGTCGGCGACGGATTGGACTTGCGCCCTGAGGAGTCGAACCTCACAGTCTCGTCTCTTGCGAAACGAGAACTGTTTCTACCAAGAGAAGTATCCGTAACCTTTCACCACTGACCGAGTTGCACTGAGAGCCGAACCTGCGCTCGACGGACGAACGAATGCGTTCGTCGCTCCACGAACATGCTGGGGGAACGAGCGACTGCGGACGTGTCGTGTCAAGGCGAAGGAACCGCAGCCTGCACCACCCAGCGCACTTTTGTTTTGTTAGCTTTGCGTTAAGGAGCGCCGAGGATTAATTAGCGCAATCGGACGACGCCCTAAAGCTGACTTGGCCGGTTGTCGGCCTAAGCAGCCCGCTTAGCGATTTGTGCGTAATTTCTGACAAATTTGGGCGTCCTTTCATTTGAGGATGTTTGAAGATGCCATAACTTTTAGTTTTATGCAAGCGGAAATTCGCTTTCCGAAAAAATATTCCGCACGATTCGGAAATTGCAAGCAAGTCAAATAGTTAGAAGTTCGAACGCCGGGTAACTCGATGCCACTTGCTCGAATGCTTCTGGCGGCGATCCTGCTGGAACCGGGAAATAGCGTTGCACTTCGCGCTTGAAGGTGTCGAGGTAGGCTTTCAGGATTTTTGGTTTGTCGGCGTCGGGGATTGCGCGCAGGCGAAATTTCTGGCGCTTGCTTCCCTTCTTCAGCGTGATCTCTCCGGCGGCTTCAGCATTGCGGACCCATTGCGTGCGCCCGCGCGGCGCAACCAGGTAACGTGTTCCTTGCAATTCCAGTAGATCGACTGGAGTCGAGAACAGCTTGCCGCTTTTTCGTCCGCGAACTTCGAGCAAATAGATGTGCGACGGGCCAAGACCCAGACCGACGAGGTAGCCGAAGGTACGATTGAAGATTTTTTCGACGGTCGTCGGCTCGCGGAACACGGGAAGAGTGGTCATGGTCTCGATTGTAACTTCCGAGGCCGAGGGCGTTTATTGAAACTCCTTTTGGAACCCCGGTGCTGCAGACGGCCACAGGGTTCTTCGCTTCGCTCAGAATGACAATCACCGGGGCTAAGAGAGTTAAGAGAGCGAAACCTGCTTACGTTTGCCTCACGAAACGCAACGAGGCGGAGTTCATGCAGTAGCGGAGACCGGTGGGCTCGGGGCCGTCGTCGAAGATGTGGCCGAGGTGCGCGTCACATTCTGTACAAGCGACGGCGGTGCGGACCATACCGAAAGTGACGTCGCGAATGTCAGTGACATTCTCCTTGGCGATCGGTTGCCAGAAGCTCGGCCATCCGGTGCCGGAATCGAATTTGGTGCTGGAGTCGAAGAGGGCGTTATCACAGCAGATGCAGCGGTAGATGCCTTTGTCGTGCAGGTTCCAATATTGGCCGGAGAAGGCCATCTCGGTGTCGGCGCGGCGTGTGATGTCGAATGCGTTTTCGGAAAGCTGTTTGCGCCATTCGTCTTCGGTCTTCACGACTTTGGCGATGCGGACTTGTTTCAGGCGCTGGCCGTCGTCGGAGAAGAGGACGAGCGTGACATCTTTCGGTTGAGCCGCCGCGACGGGCGCAGCTTGCAGGACTGCGGGCTTTCTCCATTGCCAGAGCGCGAGGCCCGCGAGAGTGGCTGCGGATGTTGCGAGGAACGCACGGCGTTGCAGATTGGGTGAGGGCGCCGCCGCGCTTTGATCGTCTGGGCGGCCGTGGATCGTTGTCCCCGAGACTATTTTCTCATCGAGATCGGAATCCGACATTTCGCCTCTCCTTAGGCTTATTCATAGGTTGCGCGGCTCGCGCTCAAAAAAGCCCTATCGCAAAGTCCGCAAAGGAACCCCGCAAAGAACGCGAAGCAGGGCGTCCCGGATTTCGAAACCACATCACCACCTGAAACTTCTCATCCTCTTTTCTTTTCTACTTTCCCGTGTAGAGGTCGGGGAACTGCTCGCGCAGATGCTCGACCTTCGGCGCGTCGTTGTAGAAGATGTACGGTTGATTGGGATGCAGGGCCGCATAGTTCTGGTGATATGCCTCGGCCGGATAGAACGCCTTTAACGGTACGACCTGCGTCACAATCGGATGCCGGAAGATATTGGCTTTATCGAGTTGCGCAATGTAATTCTCGGCGATGTGCTTCTGCTCGTCGCTGCTGTAGAAAATCGACGAACGATATTGCGTGCCTTCATCAGGGCCTTGACGGTTAAGTTCCGTTGGATCGTGCGCGACCGAGAAGAAGACGCGAAGCAGTTCTCCGTAAGTAATCTGCGAGGGGTCGTAGACGACCTGCACGGACTCGGCGTGTCCGGTCTCGCCAGTGCTAACGATTTCGTATTCGGCAGTCTTGGCAGAGCCTCCTGAGTAACCGGACGTGGCACTGATGACTCCCTTGACATGCTGGAAGACAGCCTGGACGCCCCAGAAACACCCACCGGAGAGGACCGCAGTCTGACGGCCGGCGGCGGTTGCGAGAGGAGCATCTTCTACGGGCGCAGGCACAGCGGCCGCCGGCATTGGACTTGCCTTAGCGTTGCAGGCTGTTGTGCCGATGAGGGCAGCGAAGAGAATTAGGACGTTGCCAAGGGAAGATCGCATCTGGAACTCCTTCCTTACTTAGTACGATGCAGTGGGGGCTGTCAGATTGGAGTCTTGCGCGGGGAAAAAGTTTCAGGAACCGGCGAGACATGGATTGTCGGACAGAACTGCGCTGTGGCCCGAACACCTGGAAGGCATGGACGGACGATGCGTCCGTCCCGACACGGGTCGTGGTAATTCATCAGCTTCACTTCTTGCTTGCTTTTTCGCCTTCTGTTCGCCAATAATGGCGATATGGCCATCACACGCAGGCAACGGGAAGTGTACGACTTCATTTCACGATTCGTGGCGGAGAACGGATATTCCCCTTCGTTTGAAGAGATTGGCAAAGGGTTGGATCTGACTTCGCTGGCGACCGTGCACAAGCACGTGACGAATCTCGAAAAGAAGGGATTGTTGACGCGAGATTACAACCGGAGCCGGTCGATTGACTTGCTGCCTCCGAAAGGGCGGCTCAAGCAGGCGATGAGCGTGAACACAGCGGTGGTATTGCCGCTGGTGGGGCGCATCGCAGCTGGGCAGCCGATCGAAGCAGTGGAGAATCCGGAGACGATTTCGCTCGCGGACTTCGTGCGTTCGAAAGAAGTCTTTGTGCTCGAGGTGCGAGGAAACTCGATGCAGGATGAGGCGATCCTCGACGGCGATTACGTGCTGGTGGAGAAGGCGCGGACTGCGCACAACGGCGACATTGTTGTGGCTCTGGTAGATCAGAGCGATGCCACGTTGAAGCGGTTTTATCGCGAGGGAGAAAGCATTCGGCTGCAGCCTTCGAATGCAACGATGAAGCCGATCATTGTTCCGGCGGCTTCTGTGGATGTGCAGGGTAGGGTGATTGGGGTGCTAAGGAAGTATTAGCAGTTCTCAGTTCTCAGTTCTCAGGTTTGAGTCGACTTCATTCTGTCCCTACAAATGAAAATCGACCTCGACAGCAATTTCGACCGCAACGGGTTCGTGTCCCTCCTGTTCCGCCGGTTTGAATCTCCATGTGTTAATCGTGCGCACCGCTTCAGCATCCAATCCACCGCCAAGTGGCTTGAGGATGCGAATATTCTGTGGGATACCGTGACTGTCAACAATTAGCCCGAGAGTTACTACTCCTTGCACTCCTGCTTTCCGCCCGGCCTCACTAAATTGCGGTTCTGGCACGAAAGTCTGTTTGGGCGGCGAAACGCCTTTCCCTACATGATAGAGATGGACATACGACATTTGAGGAAGAAGATTGCTTCG
>Ga0209168_10003543_pt1 | contig 10707 bp, 5 predicted proteins | sample Coa_R1_FD_187156 | JGI IMG/M metagenome (GOLD analysis project Ga0209168, IMG submission 187156) | Surface soil microbial communities from Centralia Pennsylvania, which are recovering from an underground coalmine fire - Coalmine... | ecosystem: Environmental > Terrestrial > Soil > Unclassified ... | reverse complement strand
GCGGGCGAGCTGGCGCGCCACGGGGCGGGTCCTGAGTCGGTGGTGGCGGTGCTGGCCCAACGGTCGGCGGACCTGGTCACCGCCCTGCTCGGCGTGCTCCAGGCCGGGGCGGCCTACCTTCCGCTAGACCCGGAGTACCCGGCCGAGCGACTGGCGTTCATGCTCGCCGACTCCGGCGCCCGGCTGGTGCTGGCCCAGCGCGACCTGGCCGCCCTCCTGCCGGACTCCAGCCCGCCGGCGCTGTTCCTGGACGACGCGCCGCGGTGGGCGCCGGGCGGCCGGGCCGGGGTACCGGACGACGCGGCCGCCTACCTGATCTACACCTCCGGCTCCACCGGGCGGCCCAAGGGGGTGGTCAACGCCCACCGCGGGTGGTCAACCGGCTGCACTGGATGCAGCGGGAGCTTGCGATCGGCCCCGCCGACGTGGTGCTGCAGAAGACCCCGGCCAGCTTCGACGTGTCGGTCTGGGAGTTCTTCTGGCCGCTGGTCACCGGGGCCCGCCTGGTGATGGCCCGCCCCGGTGGCCACCGTGACCCGGCGTACCTGTGCCAGGTCATCGAGACCTGCGGCGTCACCGTGGCCCACTTCGTCCCGTCCATGCTGGCCAGCTTCCTCGCCGAACTGCCCGGCGGCGCCCCGTGCGCCACGCTGCGGCACATCGTGTGCAGCGGCGAGGAGCTGCCCGCCGACCTGGCCCGCCGCTGCGTCACCGCGCTGCCGGGGGCAGCGCTGCACAACCTGTACGGCCCCACCGAGGCCGCGGTCGACGTGACCGCGTGGCAGTGCGCCCCGGCCGCCCTTGACGGGCTGTCCCGGGTCCCGATCGGGGCGCCGGCCGCCAACGTCCGGGTGCACATCCTGGACGCCAGGCGGCGGGAACTGCCCGTGGGCGCGCCCGGCGAGCTGCACATCGGCGGGGTCCAGGTAGCCCGCGGCTACCACCGGCGCCCGGGGCTGACCGCCGAGCGGTTCGTGCCAGACCCGTTCGGCCCGCCGGGCGCCCGGCTGTACGCCACCGGGGACCTGGCCCGCTGGCGTCCCGACGGCACGGTGGAGTTCCTCGGCCGGATGGACGGGCAGATCAAGCTGCGCGGCCTGCGCATCGAGCTCGGTGAGATCGAGGCCACGCTGGCCGAGGCGCCAGGGGTACGCCAGGCCGCCGCGGCGGTCAAGGAATTCCGCCCGGGTGACCGGCGCATCGTGGCCTACGTGGTCGGCGACGGCGAACCCGACCGGACGGCGCTGCGCGAGGCGGTCAGGCGCCGCCTGCCGGACTACATGGTTCCGGCCGCGTTCGTCGCGCTGGACGCGCTGCCGCTGTCCCCGGCCGGCAAGCTGGACCGGGCCGCGCTGCCGGTGCCCGGCCCGGCCGAAGCTCCGGCCGGGCCGCGGGAGGAGCCGCGTACCGAGGCCGAACGCGCGGTGGCGGGTGTCTGGCGTGACGTGCTCGGCGTGACCGAGGTCGGCCGCGACGATGACTTCTTCGACCTCGGCGGCCATTCGCTGCTGGCCACCCAGGTGGTGGCCCGGCTGCGCCAGGTGACCGAGGGCACCGGCCGTCAGGTGGGCGTCATGGACCTGTTCCAGCACCCGACCGTCCGGGAACTGGCCACCATGCTGGAGCGGGATCCGGCCGCCCCGCGCCCGCTGCTGTACGAGCTGACCCGGCCGCAACAGCAGAAGACCTGCTGCTATGTGTGTGTCCCTTACGGCGGCGGCTCCGCCGCGGTGTACCAGCCGCTGGCCGACCGGCTGCCGGCCGGGCACGTGCTGTACTCGGTGGCCATCCCCGGGCATGACGTGGGGCTGGACGAGCAGGCGCTGCCTTTCGACGAGCTGGCCCGGCGCTGCACCGAGGAGATCCTGGCCCGGGTGGACGGCCCGCTGGTGCTGTACGGGCACTGCGGGGTCGGCGGCGCCCTGATCGTGGAGCTGGCCCGCCGGCTGGAAGCGGCCGGGCGGCGGCTCGAGGCGGTCTACGTCGGCGGGGTGTTCCCGTTCGCCAGGCCCGGCGGCCTGCTGGCCCGGCTGCGCACCCGGGCCGAGGACCTGGCCAGCAACCGCAACCAGGCCACCTGGCTGAAGTCCATGGGCGTGGACATGGACGCGATCGACCAGGCCCAGGCTGACCGGATCATCTCCAACATGCGGCGCGACAGCAAAAGCGCCGAGGAGCACTTCACCCGGCTGTTCGACTCGGCGCCGCTCCCGCTGCAGGCGCCCATCATCTCCGTAGTGGGCGAGCGGGACCCGATCACCGACTACTACGCCGAACGCTACCGGGAGTGGCGCTTCCTGTCCGGCCAGGTGGGCCTGGTGGTGCTGGAGGAGGCCGGGCATTTCTTCCTGCGCCACCGGGCCGAGGAGCTGGTGCAGATCATCACCGGCGCCCACCGCGAGCTCACCGCAGCCCCGCCGGGAACTGGCCGCCAGGCCCCGGGACCCTCGCGGCTGGCCGCGGTAGCCAGCCGGGACGATGCCACTGATCCCGGGCTGCGCGCCGAGCCGAGCATGCGCCGGTTCGCGCTGGTCTCGTTCGGCCAGCTGGTCTCGATCACCGGCTCGTCACTGACCGGGTGGGCTATCCCGGTCTGGCTGTACCTGAGCACCCACTCGCTGCTGTGGTTCGGGCTGTCCGGCGCGTCAGCGGTGATCCCGATCCTGCTCGGCACGCCGCTGGCGGGCGCGGTCGCCGACCGGTTCGACCGGCGCACGGTCATCATGGCCGCCGCCTGCGCCGCGGCCGCCGTGGAGCTGGCCTTCGCGGCCACGCTGTGGACCGGCGGCATCGCGATCGGCCTGGTCTACGTGCTGCTGTGGCTGCTGGCCCTGGCCGGGACCTTCCAGCGGGTGACGTTCACCGCGGCGATCCCGCAGCTAGCACCCAAACGCTACCTCGGGCACGCCAACGGGATCGCGCAGATGGTCAACGGGGTGGCTCTGCTGTTCGCGCCGCTGCTGGCCGCCGGGCTGCTGGCCGCCATCGGGCTCAAGGGCATCCTGGGCATCGACGTCGCCAGCTACGTCTTCGCCGTCGGGGTGCTGGCCGCGACCCGCTTCCCGGACCTGATGGGCCGGCGGCGCAAGGAAACGTTCCGCGAACAGTTGCTCGGCGGCGCCCGGATCGCGGTGGCCAGGCCCGCCTTCCGGGTCATGCTGACCTTCTACAGCATCAGCAACCTGCTCTACGCGGTGCCGGTGCTGCTGGTCACCCCGCTGGTCCTGTCGTTCGGCAGCATCGGCAGCGTGGGCCGGGTCGCCTTCGCCGAGGGCTTGGGCGCCCTGGCCGGCGGCGGCGTGATGGCGGTCTGGGGCGGCCCGCGCCGGCACCGCATGGTGGTCAATATCGTGGCCATCGCCGTGTCCGGGGTGTTCGTCATGCTGACCGGCCTGCGGGCCAACCTGGCCGTGGTGATGATCGGTGTGTTCGGCACCGCGGCGGCGCTGGCCCTGGCCAACGGCATCTACCTGACAATCGTCCAGGTGAAGATCCCGCAGCGCTACCTAGGACGGCTGATCGCGCTCAACCAGGCCATCACCTGGTCGACGCTGCCCATCGGCTTCGTGGTGCTGCTGCCGCTGGCCGGGAAACTGAACCCGCTGCTGCAACGGCACGGGGCGCTGGCCGGCCCGGTCGGATCGGTGATCGGCACCGGCCCCGGCCGCGGCCTGGGCTTCGCGTTCTGCTTGTGCGGCCTGGCCATGACGGTGAACGCGCTGGCCGCGCTAGGGATCAAGCGGCTGTCCCGGCTGGACGCCGACGTGCCGGACGCGCTGCCCGACGACCTGGTGGGCGCGCAGGTCCTGGCGGCCCGCCGGGCGGACCAGCACCAACCGGTGGCCGCCCCGGCCGGCGAGGGCCGCCGTGGCTGAGCCCGTGACCCGGCTTCCGCGCTGGTCCGCCGAGCCGGACCGTGAGCCGCAGGCGCCGGTGACCGCCGAGCTGCCCGTCGGCGCGGGCGAGCCCGAGCTGCTCGCCGCCTTCATCCGGGTGCTCGCCCTGCTCACCGGCGAGGACGACCTGCTCATCGGCTACCGGGCCGACGCTGGCGCACCGCTGGCCGCGCTGCGGGTCACCCTGCCCGGCGGTTCCTGGCGCGACCTGATCGCCGCGGCCGGCCAGGCGGCTCAGACGGCCAGGGCAGCCAGCCAGGCGGCCAGGCCGTCCAGCGCCGGACCGGCCAGGATGGCGTTCGATGTCGGCTTCGGCCCCGGCCTGGCGCCCGGCCCGGAGCTCAGCACGGGCTCGGCCCCCGGCGCGGGCCTCGCGCTGGCGCTCAGCCGTACCGGGCCGCGGGCCGCCGTCTGCTGCCGCGGCGGGGAGTTCGACGCCGCCTACGCGGCCAGGTTTGCCGGCTACCTGCGGACGGCCCTGACCGCGGTGGCCGCCCGGCCTGCCGCGCCGTACTCGGAAACCGACCTGGTGTCCCCCGGGGAACGGGACCTTCTGCTCCGCCGCGGAACAGGCCCGCGCCGCCCGCTGCCACCCGGGTTCGTGCCCGCGCTGGTCGAGCAGCAGGCCCGGGCGAAACCCGAGGCGATCGCGGCGGTGTACCAGGGCGAGTGGTGGACCTACGACCGGGTGAACCGGGCCGCGAACCAGATCGCGCACGGCCTGCTGGCCGGCGGGCTCCGCCCGGAAGACGTGGTGGGCGTGGCCACCCAGCGCCACCTGGGCTGGCTGGCCGCGGTGCTCGGCGTGCTCAAGGCCGGCGGCGCCTACCTGCCGGTGGAACCGGAGCTCCCGGCCGCCCGGGTGGCCGATCTGGTGACGCGGAGCCGGTGCCGCTTCCTGCTCACCGAGCCAGGCGCCCCGCCGCCGGCCGGCCGGACCCTGTGGACCCGCCCGGTCGCTGACCTGCTCCGCGCGAACCATGATGACGCCAACCCCGGGCTGGTGATTCACCCTGGCCAGCTCGCCTACATCTATTTCACCTCCGGCTCGACGGGGCTGCCCAAGGGCGCCATGTGCGAGCACCTCGGCCTGCTCAACCACGTGTGCGCCAAGGTGGACGACCTGGCCATCGGCTCATCCGATGTGGTGGTGCAGAGCGCGCGCCAGTCCTTCGACATCTCGCTATGGCAGCTGATCGCGCCGCTCACCGTGGGCGGCCGCACGCTCATCGTGCCCGCGGAGACGATCATGGACACGGCCCGCTTCGCCGGTGCGATCGCGGCGGGCGGGGCCACCATACTCCAGGTGGTGCCGTCCTACCTGGACATCCTCCTCTGTCACTGGGAGCAGCACCCGGGCAGGCTGGGCGCGCTGCGGTACGTGTCGGTGACCGGCGAGGCGATCCCCCGCGCACTGGCGCAGCGATGGTTCGCCCGCTGCCCGGGCATCCCGCTGGTCAACGCGTATGGCGCTACCGAGGCCTGCGACGACGCCACGCACGAGGTGCTGCCCGCGCTCCCGCCCGGAGACCTGGTGCCGGTCGGCCGCCCGCTCGGCAACGTGACCGTCTACGTGCTCGGCCCGGACGCCACGTTGCGCCCGCTCGGCACACCCGGCGAGATCGCCTTCGCCGGCATCTGCGTCGGCCGCGGGTACGCGGGCGACCCGGGCCGCACCGCCGAGGTGTTCACCCCCGACCCGTTCCGTCCCGGCGCGCGGATGTACCGTACCGGCGACTTCGGCCGCTGGCTGCCCGGCGGGTCGCTGGAATACCATGGCCGCCGGGACGAGCAGGTCAAGGTGCACGGGGTGCGCATCGAACTCGGCGAGGTGCAGGGGCGGGTGCTGGACTGCCCGCTAGTGCAGGCGGCGGCCGTGATCGCCGTCCCGCAGGCCGGCTCGGGGCAGGAACTGGTGGCCTTCTACGTCTCCGCCGACGGCCTGGGACCCGAGCGGTTGCGCGAGCACCTAGCCGGAACGCTACCCGCCGCGGCGGTGCCCTCCCGCCTGCACCGGCTCGAGGCGCTGCCGCTCACCGCCAACGGCAAGGTGGACAAGCGCGGCCTGGCCGCCCTGGCCAGTCAGCCGCCGCCGGGTGCCGGGTCCCGCAGCTCGCGTCCCGGCACGTCCACCGAGCGGGCCATCGCCGCCGCGTGGGCCCAGGCACTGGACGTGCCCGAAGACGCCATCGGCCGCGAGGACGACTTCTTCGGCCTGGGCGGCAGCTCGCTGTCCGCCCTGCACGTGGTGACCAGCCTGAACGGACTGGTCTCGCTGAACGACCTGCTCGATCACCCGGTGCTGTCCGCGCTGGCCCAGGCCGTCGACGGGACCGGCGGCCCGACCGGAGGAATCCGCGGATGACCGAGGCAGGGCTATGCTGAGCATGCACGCCGAGGTGGCCGACCCGCCGTCCTGGGCGGCCGGTCACCGCGAGGAACTGGCCACGCTGCTGCTGAAACACGGCGCGGTGCTGGTGCGCGGGCTGGGCTTGGCCGACGCGGCCGGCCTGGCCAGGCTGCGCGACGCGCTCGGCTACCACGCGGCACCGCTGGCCGAGCAGTTCGCCGAGCGGCAAGAACTGGCCGACGGCGTGTACTCGGCGCCGCACTGGCCCGCCGACCGCGAGCAGTGCCTGCACCACGAGGGCGGCTACGGAGTCGACTTCCCCCGCCTGCTGCTGATGGCCTGCCTGGAGCCGCCCGACGCCGGCGGCATGCTGCTACTCGGCGACACCCGCCAAGTCCTCGACCAGGTGCCGGAGCCGCTCCGCGCGCGCTTCCGCGAGCAGGGCTGGCGCCTGGAGCGGAACTTCCGGCCGCACTTCGGCCTGCCCTGGACGGCCGCGTTCGGGGTGCAAACCCCGGAACAGGCCGAACAGGTCTGCGCCGAGCGGCTTATCAGCTGGGACTGGCGTCCGGGCGGCGTGCTGCACGTGGCGCAGCGCCGGCCCGCCATGCTCCGCCATCCGGTCACCGGGCAGGCATGCTGGTTCAACGACATCGCGTTCTTCAGCCAGTGGAGCGTCGACACAGCGGAACGGCACGTGATGCTGGGCGCCTTCGGCCCGGACGGCTTGCCGTTCAACACCGCCTTCGGCGGCGGCGAGCCGCTGGCCGAGGCGGACTGGACAAGCTTGAGCGACGCCTATCAGGCAGTACTCCGCCGCGTGGCCTGGCACCCCGGAGACCTGGTGCTGCTGGACAACGTGCTGTGCGCCCACGGCCGCGAGCCGTACCACGGCCCGCTGCGGCTAGCCGTAGCTCCCGCCGAGACCGTGTCCCTGGCCTCCTGCGCTCCCGCCGTCTCACCGTCTCCGGGGTGAGGAACGCGGGCGGCAGCTAGCGGCGGGGGTGCGGGGGGCCGGAATCGGCGACGACGACCTCGACGCGCTGGAACTCCTTGAGGTCGGAGTAGCCCGCGGTGGCCATCGTGCGGCGCAGCGCGCCCATCAGGTTCATCGAGCCGTCGGGGACGGTGGACGGGCCGTGCAGGATCTGCTGCAGGGTGCCGATGGTGCCGACCTCGACCCGCGCGCCGCGGGGCAGTTCGGTGTGGTTGGCCTCGCTGCCCCAGTGGTAGCCGCGGCCGGGCGCCTCGGCGGCGCGGGCCAGCGGGGAGCCGACCATCACCGCGTCGGCCCCGATGGCCAGCGCCTTGGCGATGTCGCCGCTGCTGGTCATCGAGCCGTCGGCGATCACGTGCACGTAGCGGCCGCCGGACTCGTCCAGGTAGTCGCGGCGGGCCGCGGCCACGTCGGCGATCGCGGTGGCCATCGGTACCGCCACGCCGAGCACGGTCACGGTGGTGTGACCCGATCCGCCGCCGAAGCCGACCAGGACCCCGGCGGCGCCGGTGCGCATCAGGTGGAGCGCGGCGGCGTAGGTGGCGCAGCCGCCGACCACGACCGGGACGTCGAGCTCGTAGATGAACTGCTTGAGGTTGAGCGGCTCGGCCCGGCCGGAGACGTGCTCGGCCGACACCGTGGTGCCGCGGATCACGAAGATGTCCACCCCCGCGTCCACGACCGCCTTGTAGTACCTCGCGGTGCGCTGCGGCGACAGGCTGGCCGCGGTGGTCACCCCGGCCCGGGCGATCTGCTCGATCCGGCGGCCGATGAGCTCCTCGGAGATCGGTTCGGCGTACATGGCCTGCAGCCGCCGGGTGGCGGCCTGCTCGTCGAGCTCGGTCACCTCGGCCAGCAGCGGCCCGGGATCCTCGTACCGGGTCCACAGGCCCTCGACGTCGAGCACGGCCAGCCCGCCGAGGCGGCCGATGGCGATGGCCGTCTCCGGTGACACCACGCTGTCCATCGGGGAGGCCATCAGCGGCAGCTCGAACCGGTAGGCGTCGATCTGCCAGGCGATCGAGACCTCCTCGGGGTCCCGGGTCCGGCGGGCGGGCACGATCCCGATCTCGCTCAGCGAGTAGGCCCGCCGTCCGGACTTGCCGCGGCCGATTTCCACGTCGGTCACTGCTGGGTCCCGGGGCGGCCGCTGTAGTTGGGGGCCTCGACGGTCATCTGCACGTCATGGGGGTGGCTCTCGGTCAGGCCGGCCGCGGTGATCTGGATGAACCGGGCCTCCTGCAGGCCGGCGATGGTGCGCGCGCCGCAGTAGCCCATCGCCGCGCGCAGCCCGCCGACCAGCTGGCCGGCCACGGCGGACAGCGGGCCGCGGTACGGGACCTGGCCCTCGATGCCCTCGGGGACGAGCTTGTCCTCGCGCAGCACGTCGTCCTGGAAGTAGCGGTCCTTGGAGTACGAGCGGCCGCGCTCCCGGTTCCGCATGGCGCCCAGCGAGCCCATCCCCCGGTAGAGCTTGTACTGCTTGCCGTTGATGAAGACCACCTCGCCGGGGCTTTCCTCGCACCCGGCGAGCAGGCTGCCCAGCATGACCGTGTCGGCGCCCGCGGCGATGGCCTTGGCGATGTCGCCGGAGTACTGCAGCCCGCCGTCCCCGATCACCGGCACCCCGGCCGGGCGCGCCGCCCGGGCCGCCTCGTAGATCGCGGTCACCTGCGGGACGCCCACGCCCGCCACCACCCGGGTAGTGCAGATCGACCCCGGCCCGACGCCGACCTTGACCCCGTCGGCCCCGGCCTCGACCAGGGCCTGGGCGCCGGCCCGGGTGGCCACGTTGCCGCCGACCACCTCGGTGTCGGCGTTGGCCTTGATCTGCGCGATCATGTCCAGCACGGCCTGGGCGTGCCCGTGCGCGGTATCCACGACCAGGAAGTCCACCCCGGCCTCGGTCAGCGCCTGGGCACGGCGCTTGGCGTCCTCGCCCACGCCCACCGCGGCGCCGACCACCAGCCGGCCGGCCGCGTCCTTGGTCGCGGCGGGGAACTTCTCGCTCTTGGTGAAGTCCTTCACGGTGATCAGGCCCTTGAGCCGCCCGGCCGCGTCGACCAGCGGCAGCTTCTCCACCTTGTGCTCGCGCAGCAGCCGCAGCGCCTCCTCGCCGGCCACCCCGACCGGCGCGGTGATCAGCGGCATCGGGGTCATGACCTCGGTGACCCGGCGGCCGTGGTCGGTCTCGAAGCGGATGTCCCGGTTGGTGACGATGCCGAGCAGGACGCCGTCCGGGCCGGTCACCGGGACGCCGGAGATCCGGTACCGGCCGCACAGCCGGTCCACGTCGGCGATGGTCGCGTCCGGGCCGCAGGTCACCGGGTCGGTGATCATCCCGGCCTCGGACCGCTTGACCATGTCCACCTGCTGGGCCTGCTCCTCGATGGCCAGGTTGCGGTGCAGCACGCCGACGCCGCCCTGGCGGGCCATCGCGATCGCCATCCGGGCCTCGGTGACGGTGTCCATGGACGCCGACACCAGCGGGATGCGCAGCCGCAGACGGCGGGTGATCCGGCTGCTGGTGTCCGCCTCGCTGGGCAGCACCGCGGAATGGGCGGGCAGCAGGAGCACGTCGTCGAAGGTCAGCCCGATGGGCGCGAACTTGTCCGGCTGGTCAGGAAGAGCGTGATCAGTCATGGCACCTTCACCGGGAGTGGCAGCGGGGATGCTCCCATCCTAGTGAAGTCCGGTCCGCCTTACCGGCCGGCGAGGGAGGCGAGCTCCGGGACGAACAGGGCCGCGTTCACCGTGCCGAGTCCGGAGGCCAGATCGTAGCCGGGGCCGGCGGCGTAACCCCGGACCGTGTGCCGGGTGCCGCCCTGGGAGAACGTCACCGTGTTGCTGCCGCTGGTGACGTCGACCAGGCCCGGCAGGTGCCGCGCCGACATCAGGTACAGCGCGGGGTTGATCAGCCCGAGCGAGTGGCCGGCCTGCTGGACGGCCAGCGCCACGATCCCGGCGAACAGCGGGGTGGCCTCGCTGGTCCCGCAGGTCTCGAACCAGCCGGCCTGCCCGCCGAAGCTCTGATACACGTCGACCGCGCCGTTGCAGGCCGCGCTCATCGAGATGTCGGGCACGCCGCGGGCCTGGCCGACCACGCCGCGCACGAGGTCCTGCCAGGACGGCCGGGAGAACAGGACCGACTTCCCGCCGCCGGCCGCCAGCGCGTTGGGCCCGTTGTCGCCGAAGATGAACTGGTTGGTCGCCACGCTGCGGCCGTCGTTCCACACCGAGTCCGGCGCGGTGCGGTTGCCGTTCGCGTCCAGGTGCAGCTGGGTGCCGCCGACGGCGGTCACCAGCGGGTCGCTGGGCGGCCAGGTGGTGGTCGGGAACGTGTAGTACGTCGACTCGGTCAGCCCGACGTTGGCGGCGCCGTTGTCGCCCGAGGCGGCGAGCACCGTGACGTGGTGCCGTTGGGCGTCGGTGTAGGCGCCGCGCAGGGCGGCCACGGCGGCCTG
>Ga0209168_10003534_pt1 | contig 10734 bp, 6 predicted proteins | sample Coa_R1_FD_187156 | JGI IMG/M metagenome (GOLD analysis project Ga0209168, IMG submission 187156) | Surface soil microbial communities from Centralia Pennsylvania, which are recovering from an underground coalmine fire - Coalmine... | ecosystem: Environmental > Terrestrial > Soil > Unclassified ... | reverse complement strand
TTCGGGTGCGCTGATCAAAGCACCGTCAATGCGGACCTCAGCCGTGGCGTTTCGCTGGCCGTTGGAAACAAAATTTGTACCGGCTGGATAATTGTCCTGAGTACCCGACCCGGCGGTCTCAGTCACGCCGCCTGAAAGAAATGTAAGGCCGAAGAAATCGCGTCCCGGAAGAGGGATGTCCTTGATGTACTGGCTGGTGACTTCCGTCCCCAGCGTTGGGCTCTCGGTATCAAGTAGGGGCGATGTCGTGTTCACTTCCACCGTAGTTGCCAATGTACCAGGCGACATCGAAAAATTAAGCGTGGTCTGCTGATCTACCGCCAGCACTACCCCCGTTTGTTCTGCGGCACGAAATCCCTGGGCCTCGACTTTGAGGGAATAGGTCGAAGGCCGCAATCCAGTGAAGTAGTATTCGCCTCTGGCGTTGGTGCGGTCAGAACTGGAGATATTTGTTCCGATCTCAGTGATGGTTACCTTTGCGTTGCTGATCACCGCGCCACTCGTGTCGGCAATCACCCCGCGGACTTGTGCCCGGTAACTTCCCTGAGCCATGAGCATTATGGGTGAGCCCGCCAGTAAACACACGGTTAGTACTAATCGAGAAACCCTGGCAACTTTTTTCATGGCGACTCCATTCTTTGCAGACTTGTCTTTGCGACCCTTTCGGCCTCAACTACGAGTAAATATTTACTTTCTCGACCACCCGTGTAATCACTCCTCCTGGACTCGGCGAGTCCGGCATCAGCTTCCATTGAATCGAGCTGAATAAGCCGAGCAGTTGTCCAAATATCACATCAACCGGCGCGCGATATTCGTCCGCGATGCCGATCACACCCGCCGGAGCAAGATAATCTTCGGCATAAGAATCCGTAGTAAGTTCGCTCCCGCCCACCACTACGCGCCGTCGAGCGATTTTCTTGGTTCCAATTTCCCGCAACAGATCGCGCTCATATCCCTGTACGCGCTTGTCGCCGGACAGAAAACAAACAAACAGGCTCTGATCATCCAGCGCGGCCATGGGTCCATGGCGCAGTCCCAGCGCTGACTCCGTCATCGTCAGCGTCTTTCCTGCCGTCATCTCTAGAACTTTAAGTGCTGATTCCCTGGCAACCTCTCGCAGTGTCCCTGATCCCACAAAGCAGGCTTTGGTGTATCCCTGTTTCGCCACCGATGCCGCGCAATCAGCCGCTCTCGGCAACAGGCTTTTCCCGGCGGCAACCAGTTTTCGCAACACTGTTTCGTACACGTCAATGGCGTTTAAGTGCGCCAAACATTGCCCAAAGATAACCATGTTTGAGAACGAACTTGTCATCGCCAACCCGCGATCGTTCGCCTCGTCAATCATGCAAATCCCCAGCGTTTTTGGATCCCCTGCGCTGTCCTTTAACATCCGGCCGTCTGGGTTGCAGGAAATCACAATGTGGTAAATGTCGGAATATCTTTCACGCGCTTTCTCCAAAACCGCAACGCCTTCAGAGCTGTCACCAGATCGCGAAAACGAGATCCACAAATATTTGCGCCCCGGCAGGATCATCTGGTCCATATGAGTAAGCAGGTCTGTGCTCGGCACCGCAATCACTTCGCACTGCCAGTGTTTCCGCAGCAGATAGGTGATCGCCCGGCCGGTGTAATCCGAAGTTCCGGCCCCCACCAGATAAACGATTACTTCAGAAATTCCGCCTCCCGTCACGCCCGCGGTCGAAAGAAACTTCTGAATACTCTCACGCTGGCTGAGAAATAATTCGAAGGTCCTGGTCCAGGTATCAGGCTGGTGTGCAATTTCCCCCGGGGTGTGGACTAGGCCTCGCTTCACCTTTTCCACCTCGGATAATTCCAATAATCGTGAAAGCTCGTTCAAGTTATTGCGTTCCTTGAATGCTAGTTTTTCCTTCGTGAACCTTAGTGTCCTTCGTGGTTAGTGCATTTGCTTTTGATCTGCTGCATCCCACCAGAACACCGCGCCCTTCTCGATCGCAGGCAACGTAAACGTGACCTTACCGTTTCCCGGTACTCCAGGTACCTTTGAAACTTCACCCAGAAATGGCAGGAAATATCCTTGTGCCTTGCTGCTCCCCGCGACCTCAATCCGCACATTTTTTTGCGGAGTCTGCACCGGGTTCACTCCTCCCTGTAATCCTGCGAAGTTCGCAAAGAATACGTGCGGCGTGCCCTCGACCTGCGCAATCGACGTGGCCACGGCAGGCGAAGCAAATATTCGTATTGAACTCGAGGGCGGCAACTTATCGAGAAACGCCTGTTCTTTATCCGGCGTGGTCGCACCAAAATCCTTGCTCAATGCCGCGAAGTATTCCGCTCCGGGATCTTTTTCGAAGCGGACAACATTCTCCGCGGTTCCGAGCTGCGTAGCGTCCTCTCCGGTGATCACCAGCGTCCGACCGCCATCCACATACTTCCGCAACGTAGTTCTCTCGTCATCGTCCAGCACTCGCACGTCGGGAAGCACCAACCTTTTGCCCTGAAAATCCGCCAGCGTTCGCGGCGTGACCACCTGGAACTCCAAATGTTTTTGCATCAGCAGGATCAGAATTCCGCGATAGGACGTAATAAACTCATCGGCAAAATAATCACGTGTTTTAGGAGAGAAATACACCCCTACTGGGGAAATCGGCGTACGCGGCTGGTAAAACGTGTTCTGATGGGCCTTGATCCACGAAAATATTTCCCGCCGGGTCGCATAATCGTTCGATCCCGCCATCGAATGGCCCGGGGCGTCCCAGAAATTCGCCCCGTCCATAATTTGCGACATGGCAAGGTTTTTCATCGGCTCGCGGGGGCCTATCTTTTTGTAACCGTCCCACGAGTAATTCAAAATCCACGTGGCTTTGCCTTGTGCAAAGGCACGAAACGAATGCATCCCGACCTGGTAGTTAAACCAGTCCAAGGGGTTTCTCGCAACCGCCATGTGATCGCCTTCGCCGAATTCGTACTCATGCGCGATCGCGTCCACCACCGGGTAAAGACTGTACACATCGGCGCCCACCCGCACGGCTTCCTTCTCAATGCCGGGATAAATCTCGGGGATGATTTTGATGTCCGGATTTACCGATTTCGCGTTCTGCCCGATCTCTGCCATAAAATCGGTGAAGGTCTGAATTCTGAAATCCACCCATTTGCGAAAATTAGGATCGGCGAAATCTCCCAGCTTCAGATCTTTCTTGGCATCTAATCCCGTCTGCTTGCGGAATGCTTCGACGGTATAATCGTCAAAGCTCGCCCAGGTGTTTTCCCAGCCCTCGAAGTGGGTCATCCAGTAGGGAATATCGACATAGATGCCATCAATCCCAGTGCCCGCAATCTGCCGGATGTGCTCCATGTAAATCTTGCGCCACTCTGGCGCGTACGGGCTCACCCAGACATCTTCATCACCTTTCCTGATCCAGAACGCGCTGCCGCCGCCAAATATCGCCGGCTCCCCGGTGATCTTGCGCTGCAGCCAGTCGGGATGCTCTTTGGCTAGCGTATGCGGCGTTTTATCCGCATTGGCGGTAATACATTCCGTTCCCGCGACGTAAACAAAGGCATAATTCTTTGCCTCATGCGCTTTCTCGGCCACCGCTTTAATTGCTTTCAGTTTCGCGGTGGGATCCAAAAAACTTTCGTATCGCCCCTCGATATCATTGTCCACTTCAATGCCAAACACGTCATCGCGCTCGGCTTTGGCAACGATCTCCTCGGCATCTCCGCCCTTCAATCCGTAGGCGCCAATACGGACATAATGGGTCCAGTCCTGCTCCACGGAATCGGAAGCAAGACTGGGCACAAAGTACAGAACCAGCAGAAACGCAAGACACGGCCCACGGGTTCTCCAGCTTGGGTTCAACAAAGGGAGGTCTAGCCGAGGCGGAGAAATCGATTCCATCGTGTTTCGTATCATTTCGTTTGTTAACTTTTAGTTTCGATATAGGGGAGTTGTCAAGTATAAAATACGGGACGCGACTTGGTTTGCCGCAACGTAAGCGGACCCGAATTTACTTATTCGACAAGGAAAAGCCTGTGCTCAACGAGGAACGTCGGCGCCTGATCGTGGAAATGGTAAAGCACGACGGCCGTGTGCTTGTAGGACATCTGGCGAAACACTTCCACACCTCCCAGGTTACGATTCGCAAAGACCTCGATATCCTGCAGGCGCAGGGGCAGATTCACCGCAGCCACGGCGGCGCGTTGCCGCCTCATACCAGCGTTCTTGAAGATCCCACGCTGCGCGAAAAAGAAAAGCTGCACCGCAAAGAGAAGATGCAAATCGCGCGCGCCGCTGCCCGCATGGTGAAAGAAGGGCAGGTGGTAATTCTGGACTCCGGGACCACAACCACCGCCATCGCCCGCGTCCTGCGTGAATTCGAAAGCCTCACGGTAATTACCAATGCGGTGAACATCGCCGCCGAATTATCCGGCTCTTCGCTGGAAGTAATTTTGACCGGAGGCAGCCTTCGCAAGAATTCGTTTTCTCTTGTAGGGCCTATTGCTGAAGAAACACTGCATCGCCTGAACGCCGACATTCTCTTTCTGGGCGTCGATGGGTTCGATCTACACTACGGTCTGAGCACGCCTAATCTGCTCGAAGCCAAAGTCAATCGTGCCATGATGGACGTCACCAGAGTCACCGTCGCCGTCTGCGATTCAAGCAAATTCGGACGGCGCAGTCTGTCTTCAATCGCCCCCGTCTCAGAAATTCAGCACCTCATTTCTGACCGTGAGATATCGAAGGCTGATTTGGCGGCATTAAAGAAGCTCAACCTCCAGGTCACGCTCGTTTGACAATTATTTGCTCGCGCCAATCGCATCTACCCCGCGAAATTGCTTGAACATCCGCTCCGCATTCTTGTGATAAATCTTCTCCAGCACCTCATCCGGTAATGCCATTCCGTAAATCCGCCACCGCCCCTGGCCCGGATAGCCCCAGTAGTCGAAAGACTCGTCTGCTGTTTCCAGCCAACGGAAATGATTTCGGTACATGGCCTCATCCATGCTGTTATCGGTTCCGAACATGATCCGGTCCTGATACTTCAGAAAAAATTCTCGCGCCCATCGCGGCTGCCGGCCCAGTTCCGCCTCACGCGCCCCAAACTCGACCATCACGTTCGGCAGCTTATCCAGCAAGCTAGAAACGTAATCCAGATTTTCCGGCCAGTTCGCCATGTGCAATGCAACAAAGGTTGTATGCGGATGTTTGGCGAACATCCGGTCCCGCTGTGCCAGCACCTCTTCCTTGCTGGGGAACTGCGGACCATAAAAACTCCAGTCCGGATGCGAGATTAGTTCCTCATAGCGTTCATTCTTGTTGTCAATGGGATGAAAAAAAGCTTCCGGATCCGTGCTGTGAATCGACACCGGAATTCCCAACCGGCCCGCTTCCTCCCAGATAGGATCAAGCCGGGGATCATCAATGGCAATCAGCTTCCCGGTTTTGTCCCGGTCAGTCAGCCCGAGATCTTTTAATTGCTTCAGGCCTCGTGCCCCGCGTCGAACCGAATCATCCAGTTGCGCAACCATCTCCTGGCTGAAATTACGATCATCGATCTTGCTGAAGTCAATTTGCTCAAAAACCAAGAATCGCCCGGGATACGGCTTCACCATCTCATCGATTACGTGCTGCAGCTTGTCTCCCCACATGCCGGTGAGTATCACCACCGTCTTCACATTGGTGTCGTCCATGATTTTGACGACTTGCTCCGGCGGCATGTGCTCATCAATGCCCTGGGCGTCGTTGACGTGATTGTGAACATCGATGACGTAATATTTTGCCTTGTCCACGTTGTGAACCGGCGCATGCAGCATCTGGACGGGATGAAAATCTCTAAGCAACAAAGTTTTCTTCTGCTCCGCGTCAGGAGCCTCGCCATAGCCGATCTGCTCCTTGGGTTGAGTTTGTTGGGCCCGTGCCGCACGGATGGCCGGCCACAGCGCGACGCCACAAAGCGCCAGTAACAGAATCAGCAACTTATTTTTCATGGCGGATTTCTCCAGTTTCATCTAATTCGTGGTTGACAATGCAACTAAACGAAAGTAAAAGTAATCGTTCGCAATATAGCGCAAGTACAACCCTCACCGACAGAAAAATTTAAAAAGTTTCGATGCTCGACGAACACAACCTATGACGAAGACCTCAAAGTTTACTCTTATTGCTCTAATCCTGATTGGATTTGCGCTTCCCCAAGCGTTCGGCGCGCAAGCTCAGCCGGCGCAGATTGAGAATTCCACGCTGCTGGTCTCCGTCAATTCCAAAACTGGCGCTTACACCATTCGCGAAAAGAGCGGCCCGGTGCGCCTGACGGCTGACGTCGCGGCTAAAGTGAACGGTCAGTGGGTGCACTCCGCCGATTATCCCAAGCACGCAGTCTCGTCCTCCGCTGCGGCCGAAGGCACTCAAGAACTCACGATTACATATTCGGGTTTAGCAGGACAACCCGATCTTGCGTGTTCGGCGCGCCTGCATTCTGCTCCCGCTTACGTTGAAGTGACAGTTACCGTGCGCAACACGGCTCAAAAGCCGGTGGAAGTGCAGGGAATTCGTGCTCTCGAAATTCGCGACCCGAGATTACTGGATCTCGGCGCTCCCGCATCCGCTCTTCGCATTCTTTCCGACAGCTTCAGCGAAGACCGCCCTGCCATGGCCATCCACGATTTTGGCGACAACACCGACGGCCTGTATCGCGGCGTCGGCAGCCAGCTTCTCTACAATCGTCAGAGCAGGCAGAGTTTATTTATCGGAGCGCTGAACTCGGACAAGTGGCTCACCATGCTGCGCCTGCACGCGCCTCAGTCAAAGATTACAGCCTACGAAGTCGAATCCGCAGGCACCACCGAACTCGAACTTGAAAATTCTTTAGAAACATCTCCACCCGAAGATCGCGTCGAGCTAAGCCTGCCGGTTGCGCCGGGATCAACCATTTCTTCCGAAAGTATCATGCTCGCATTAGGTCCGGACTATCATGCGCAGCTCGAAGCTTACGGTGGACTCATTCGCGAGCTGCATCATGCTCGCGTGACCCTGCCATCGCTGATTGGTTGGTGGAGTTGGACTGCTTATTATTTCGGCCTCAATCAAGGAGAGGCGTTAACCAATGTACAATTCCTCGCCCAGCACCTGAAGGATTTCGGCTACAACTATTTTCACATCGACGAAGGTTATCAATATGCCCGCGGCGAATACACCACCGAAAACGCTGCAAATTTTCCCGACGGAATGAAAGCGTTCGAAACCAAGGTCCAGCGCCTCGGGCTCAACCCGGGCATTTGGACAGCGCCTTTCGAAGTTTCTGAGCGTTCGTGGATCTATCAAAATCACAAAGACTGGTTGGTGCGCAACCTTCAGGATCAGCCGATCCATGCCGGCTTTGTCATCAACAATCCTGAACGCAAAAAGCAACTCGACCAGCTTTACATGCTCGACACCACCCATCGGGACGCGCAAAATTATCTTCGGCAAACATACCGGACTCTGGCCCACGATTGGGGCATTCGCTACATCAAGCTCGACTTCATGGATGATTCCGCAATCGAAGGCCGTCACTATCGCCCCAACACTACTGCCATGGAAGCTCAGCGAATTGGCCTGCAGGTAATTCGCGAAGCAGTTGGCGAAAACGTAATTCTGGATAAAGACGGCAGCGCAATGTTGAATCCCGTCGGACTGGTTGATTCCGGCCGCATCTCGCAGGACACCGGCCACACCTTCGAGTCCAGCCACGATGCCGCCACCGGCGTTGCCGCGCGTTATTACATGAATCGCAATTTTTACGTCAGCGACCCCGACGCCTTCACCGTCTCTCGTCAGACCGTCGATGAGCAGGAGTGGCACGGCGGCAAACGTTCGCTAACTCTCGACGAAGCTCGGGTCTCGATTGCCCTCTCTGCGGTTGCCGGCGGCATGTTCGAAATCGGCGACGATCTCCCCACGCTATACGCCGATGCCGATCGCATTGCCTTGGTCGAAAATCGCGATCTGATTAACATGGCGCGTCTCGGTCGTGCCTCCTTCCCTGTGGATCTGATGACCTACGCCGCTGAAGACACCATGCCGAGTATCTTTGTCTTGCATGAAAGCAAACGGCAATCAATCGTCACCATATTTAATTGGACCGAAAAACCACGGCAGCATCAGCTCCAGCTGTCAGATCTCGGATTGCCCAGCGCCGTTCAGATTTCTGATCTTCTCAACGATAAAACTCCATTTCAGCAACAGGCCGCGGCAATTTCATTGGACCTCGCGCCACATTCGGTCCGCATGTTCAAAATTATCGACAATTCGATCCCCGCCGCCGCGCCCCAGGTAAATGCACGCATTCCAGAGAACGCTTCCGTTGGCAAGCCTAGCGAATTCGCGGCCGAGATGGAATCAGGCAGTGTTCCCGCCCTCGCCTATCACTGGGATTTCGGCGACGGCACAACTTCTTCCGGAGCCGCCGTGCGGCACACTTTCACCCATCGCGGCAATTTCACGGTTCACCTGCTGGCGGATGGGATCGAGGGTGTCCCATTCGAAAAGACTCAACAGATTTCCGTTTCCGGCGCTGTTGATTCAACCTTCAATCCCGAACACATCTCCCGCCGCGAACAATAATCGTCCCAAAGAATATTAGAGGGTGCCCCACCCTACGCGATTTTCGTAGGGTGGGTATAGGAAACGCGTGTTAGTCATCCGCGTTAGCAGTGATCTCCGTCGAACCCGACGGCACCTTGATTTCCTGATCTTTGTATTGCAGTTGGTAAAGCTTGTAGTAAATCCCGCGCTGCGCCAGCAGTTGCTGATGCGTTCCCATCTCCCGCAACTGGGCTTTATGCATCACGATAATCTTGTCCGCGCGCTGAATCGTAGAAAGCCTGTGCGCAATGATGATCGACGTTCGCCCTTCAATCATTTTGTTCAACGCGTCTCGCACCTTGAATTCTGTATCCGTATCTACGCTCGAAGTCGCCTCATCCAGAATCAGAATCTTCGGCGAATGTGCCAGCGCCCGGGCAAATGAAATGAGCTGCTTCTGTCCAGTCGAAAGCGTCGTGCCGCGCTCCCGCACCTCTTCTTTGTAAGTGTTCGGCAGTGCGTGAATGAAGTCCGCCAGGTTTACATCTTCCGCCGCCTGGCGCACCTGCTCATCGCTGATCCACTCGCTTCCCAGCCGAATATTTCCTTCAAGCGTGCCTGTAAACAGAAATGGGTCCTGCAATACCACCCCAAACCTGCGCCGCAAATCCGGCAGCGGCATCTCTCTTATATCGACACCATCAATCCGAATCGCCCCACGTTGCACGTCATAAAACCGCAGCAGCAGGGAAATGATCGTCGTCTTCCCAGCTCCGGTGTGTCCAACGATAGCAACCGTCTCTCCCGGCTCAATCGTAAAGCTCACATCCCGCAGCACCCAATCCGGCTCTGATTGTTCAAGCCCTCGTGAAGAATGCGGGGTGCCCCATGTCTCGCCTTTTTTGCGAGACGTGGGATCCTGTGGCGCAACAGCCACCTTAGGCCTGCCCTTCTCATCAGACTCAACCGGCACACTCCTATACGCAAACCACACCCGATCAAACTCAATCCGTCCCGGTCCGTCCGGGACTTTCGTGACGCGAGCCTCAGTAATCTCCGCCGGAGTATCGAGCAACTTAAAAACCCGCTCAGAGGCCGCCATCGCCGATTGCAGAATGTTGTACTTCTCGCTCAAATCCTGGATCGGCCGAAAGAACCGTTGCGCATATTGCATAAACGCGACCAGCACACCCAGCGTCGTCACATTCCGAACCAGCTGAAACGAAATCAGCGTCTTTGGATTGAAATGCACCGCGATCCCGGTAATCGTCCACTGCCGGATCACATCGCCGCCCCCGAACCAAATCACTAGCGCAATCGCAATCGCCGACAGGATTTCGACCACCGGGTAATAAACCGCGTGCGCCATGATCGCGTCTTTGTACGCGTCCATGTGCTGCGCATTCACGTCAGAAAAAGTTTTGAACGCTTTCTTCTCGCGATTGAACAATTGCAGCACCACCATGCCGCTCACGTGCTCCTGCAGGTGAGCGTTGATCCGGGCAATGGCCACGCGAATTCGGCGATATGAATCCCGCACCCGATCGCGAAATATTTTCGTCGCAAATGCAATAAACGGGAGCACTGCAAACGTGATCAGCGCCAGCTTCCAGTTCACCGACAACATGATGGCGAGAATTCCTGCCAGCACAAAGATGTCTTCAAAAATCGAGACCACGCCTGATGTGAACATTTCGTTCAGCGCGTCCACATCGGTCGTCACCCGTGTCACCAGGCGCCCCACCGGATTTTTGTCATAGAAGCCGATGTGCATGCGCTGCAGATGCCGGAAGATTTCGCTGCGCAGGTCGTACATCACCATCTGCCCGGCCCATTGCATGAAATATGTCTGCAGATATTCAAGCAGGAAACTGAAGATCGTCAGCCCAACATAAATCCCGGCAATTTCGGCAATGCCAGTCATCGGCCGCGGACTCAGCCAACTCGTCAGCCATGCCGGCTTGTTGTGGACAGGCGCAAGATAGCGGTCGATCGCTACCATGGTCAGAAACGGTCCCAGCACGTCGGCGCCCGCCTTGAGCACAATCGACGCCAGCGCCACCGAGACTTGCCATCGGTACGGGCGCAAATACCGCAACAGCCGCTTCATCAGTCGGCTGTCATACGCTTTGCCGAGGACCTCTTCTTCATGGGCAGACGCCATTCACACTATTCTAAATTGTTCGCGAAAA
>Ga0209168_10003530_pt1 | contig 10745 bp, 10 predicted proteins | sample Coa_R1_FD_187156 | JGI IMG/M metagenome (GOLD analysis project Ga0209168, IMG submission 187156) | Surface soil microbial communities from Centralia Pennsylvania, which are recovering from an underground coalmine fire - Coalmine... | ecosystem: Environmental > Terrestrial > Soil > Unclassified ... | reverse complement strand
AGTTCAGGATCGTGACCGGCCCGGTCAGCATACCCTTCACCGGCCTCGGCGTGAGACTCTGCGCATAGCGCCACCACGCGACGGTCATCGGCCGCGGGCGCGAGACGTCGCCATAGAGGATCGGCGGCCGCACGCACCGCGAGCCGTAGGACTGGACCCAGCCGTGCCGCGTGAAGGCGAAGCCGGTCAGCTGCTCGCCGAAGTATTGCACCATGTCGTTCCGCTCGAACTCGCCGTGCACCAGGACGTCGAGGCCTATCGACTCCTGCCAGCGGACCGCGTCGGCGGTCTCGTGGCGCAGGAAGGCTTCGTAGCCGGCGTCGCTCAAAGACCCCTTGTCGTGGTCGGCGCGCGCTTTGCGCACCGCGTCGGTCTGCGGGAACGAGCCGATGGTCGTGGTCGGAAAGGCGGGAAGCTCCAGCCGCGCGCGCTGTCGCGGTCGGCGGTGATCGAGGTCAGAGGATCGCCGCTCCATCGCGGCGGTCACGCGGGCGGCGCGCTCGGCGGTGACCGGATCATGGATCTTGGGCGAGTTCCGCCGCGACCGCACGGCGGCCGCGGAGGCGGCGAGCGCCTCGGCGACGCTGTCGCGCCCATGGTTCAGCGCCTTGGCGAGGACCGCCAACTCCTCGATCTTCTGCAGCGCAAACGAGAGCCACGCGCGGACGTCGGGATCGAGCCCTTTCTCTTGCCCGACATCGATCGGGCAGTGGAGGAGGGAACAGGACGGGGCGAGCACGAGCGGCCGTCCGCTCGCGGCCAGTGGCTCGAGCCGCTTCAGCACCGCCTCCAGGTCCGACCGCCAGACGTTTCGCCCGTCGATGACCCCAAGTGAGAGCACCAGCTCCGGCATCGCCTCGAGCAGATCGGGCCGAAGCTGCTCGGGCGCGCGGATAAAATCGAGGTGCAGGCCCGCGACCGGCAGGGCGAGCACGGTCGCGAGGTTGTCGCCCAGACCGCCAAAAAACGGAGTGAGCATGAGCTTCACGTTCGGCGCGGCGCGCGCCAGCTCCCCGTAGGCCACGTGCAGCGCCGCCCGATCGGCGGTGTCGAGGTCGAGGACAAGGCAGGGCTCGTCCATCTGCACCCAGTCGGCGCCGGCGTCGGCGAGGCCGCGGAGCACCTCGCCGTACACCGCGAGCAGGCCGCCGAGCAGGCTTCCCGCATCGCCGCCGCCTCGCACCTTCGCCAGCCTGAGATAGGTGACGGGCCCGAGCAGGACCGGACGGGTGTGGATGCCCAGGGCTTTCGCCTCGAGGAACTCGTCGATGGGCTTGGTCGACGAGAGCGCGAATGTCTGGTCGGGCGACAGCTCGGGGACGAGGTAGTGGTAGTTGGTGTCGAACCACTTGGTCATTTCGGCGGCCGGGACGTCGGCAGCAGCAGCGTGGCCGTGCGTGCAAGCCGCGTCGACGGCGCCACGCCCGCCCCGCGCCATGGCGAAGTAGGTGTCGAGATCGACCGGGCCGCCGCGCCATCCATAGGCTGCGGGGACGGCGCCGACCATGACGCTCAGGTCCAGGACATGGTCGTAGAGCGAGAAGTCGTTGCTCGGAATGTGATCGACGCCGAGGTCGCGCTGGCGGGTCCAGTTGGCGGCGCGCAGCTGGGTCGCGGTCGCGAGCAGCGTTCCGCTGTCGCTGCGGCCCGACCAGTAGCGCTCCAGCGCGGTCTTGAGCTCCCGGCGAGGGCCGATGCGGGGAAATCCGAGGGTGGCGACGGTGACGGTCATGAGCCTGGCCAATCTTTTGTTGATGGCGAGGCGAACAGACGCGCGCCGTTCGGCCGTCGACGGCCGGACGGACCCGAGCCTGACCGTGCACCCCGCCGGCGGACACTATGCGTCGGGGCAGGTCTCCTGGCTCGCGGGTCGCCGCCTCCGGTCCGGCCTTCCCAAACGCCCGGGGGCGTCAGTGGCGCACGATGGAACCGCAGACTCGCCGCTTACAGTTGCGGGGGCAGCTTCGGATTGGGCGCGTGATGCGCCGTCACCGAATTCCCTCTTAGCTTCCGGCCGCGAACGACCGGAAGAACCTCGACGCCGGCTTTATGGCCTCTCGTCGGCGAGCGCGTCAAAGGCCTTTTCCGAGGCGCAACACGCTCCCCGACCTTCAACGGTTCATTAAGCACGCGCACGCACCTTTCCGGCCATGCGCCGCAGCCTCGCCTCCTACATCCCGACCGTCATTCTCGCGGCGCTGATCTTCTATTTCGGCTTCCAGGCGATGACCGGCGACCGCGGCCTGCTCGAGCGGGCCGAGCGGAACGCCACCCTGTCGGAAAAGACGGCGGAACTCGCCAAGCTGACCGCCGAACGGCAGGATCTGGAGCAGCGCGCCGCGCTGTTGCGCGACGACCACCACCTCTCCGCCGACCTTCTGGATGAACGCGCCCGTTCGCTGCTAGGCTTGGCTGATCCCAAGGACTATGTGATCCGCACCGGCCGCTGAGTCCGGACGGAACTCCGCCCGCGGGTGCGGGTTCGTTCGCCGGGCCGGCCGTTCGGCGAAGGAGCAGACGGGCGATGGCGCGCGCCGCGGCCACGAAAGCGAAGAAGGCCACGGCCAAGTCCGCCCGCTCGGGGGGCGGCGAGGACCTGCTCGGCTTCTATCGCCAGATGCTGCTCATCCGCCGCTTCGAGGAGCGGGCGGGCCAGCTCTACGGGATGGGGCTGATCGGCGGCTTCTGCCATCTCTACATCGGCCAGGAGGCGATCGCCGTCGGCATGCAGGCGGTCAAGCGGCCCGGCGACCAGATCATCACCGCCTACCGCGCGCACGGGCACATGCTGGCCTGCGGCGTCGACCCCAAGGCGGTCATGGCCGAACTGACCGGCCGGGCGGCCGGCGCGGCGAAGGGCAAGGGCGGCTCGATGCACATGTTCGCCCCCAAACATGACTTCTACGGCGGCCACGGCATCGTCGGCGCGCAGGTCTCGCTGGGGACCGGCCTTGGGCTCGCCAACCGCTATCGCAAGAACGACCAGGTGGCGTTCGTCTATTTCGGCGACGGCGCGGCCAACCAGGGGCAAGTGTACGAGAGCTTCAACATGGCCGAGCTCTGGCGGCTGCCGGTGGTCTACCTGATCGAGAACAACCAGTACGCCATGGGCACCAGCGTCGAGCGGTCGTCGTCGGAAACCCATCTCTATCGCCGCGGCGCGAGCTTCAACATCGCCGGCGCCGAGGTCGACGGCATGGACGTGAGCGCGGTGAAGGCGGCGGGCGAGAGGGCCGCCGCGCACGCCCGGTCCGGCAAGGGGCCCTTCATCCTCGAGATGAAAACCTACCGCTACCGCGGGCACTCGATGAGCGACCCCGGCAAGTATCGCACGCGCGAGGAGATCGACGCGGTGCGCAACACCCGCGACCCCATAGACCACCTGCGTGAGCGGCTCGAGGAGGCGGGCCTTGCCGACGAGGCGGCGCTGAAGGCCATGGACGCCGAGGTCCGCGGCATCGTCGCCGACGCCGCCGAATTCGCCCGCACCGCCCCCGAGCCCGAACCGCGCGAACTCTACACCGACGTCTACGCGGAGAGCCCCCTTCGCCAAGGCTTCGGAGGGCAGGCCGATCGAGCGCGCGCGTCCTCCGAAGCTCCGGCAGGAGCGTAGGAGGATGACGGACGTGCTCATGCCGGCGCTTTCGCCCACCATGGAGGAGGGGACGCTCGCGAAGTGGTTCGTCAAGGCGGGCGACACCGTGCGCTCCGGCGACGTCATCGCCGAGATCGAGACGGACAAGGCCACGATGGAGGTGGAAGCCGTCGACGAAGGCGAAGTGGCCGAGATCCTGGTTCCCGAAGGGACCGAGGAGGTGAAGGTCAATACCCCCATCGCCCGGCTGAAGGGCGAGGGCGAGGCCGACACACCGCCATCAAAGCCCCTTCCCCCTCGCGGGGAAGCGGTTGGGGATGGGGGCGCCGGCGCGAAACCGGCGGAGCCCGCGCCGGCGCCAGGGCCCAAAGCGCAGCGCGACACCCCCACCCCTAGCCCCTCCCCGCAAGGGGGAGGGGAAGCGCCGATATCGGCAGCATCGGAAGAGCGCGAGCCGAGGTCGCCGCCCGCCGACCCCGAGATCCCCGCGGGCGCCAAGCTCGTGCGCGTGTCGGTGCGCGACGCCCTGCGCGACGCGATGGCCGAGGAGATGCGGCGCGACGAGACCGTCTTCCTGATGGGCGAGGAGGTCGCCGAGTATCAGGGCGCCTACAAGGTCAGCCGCGACCTCCTGCAGGAGTTCGGCGCCCGGCGGGTGATCGACACCCCGATCACCGAGCACGGCTTCACCGGCCTTGGCGTTGGCGCGGCGTTCGCGGGGCTGAAGCCAATCGTCGAGTTCATGACCTTCAACTTCGCCATGCAGGCGATCGACCAGATCATCAATTCGGCCGCCAAGACCCGCTACATGTCCGGCGGTCTGATCGAGTGCGCCATCGTCTTCCGCGGCCCGAACGGCGCGGCCGCCCGCGTCGCGGCCCAGCACAGTCAGGACTATTCCAGCTGGTACGCCCACGTGCCGGGCCTGAAGGTGGTCGCGCCCTACGATGCGGCGGACGCCAAGGGCTTGCTCAAAGCGGCCATCCGCGACCCGAACCCGGTGATCTTCCTCGAAAACGAGATGCTGTACGGGCACGAGTTCGACGTGCCGGACGTCGAGGATTGGGTCGTCCCCATCGGCCGGGCGAAGGTCCGCCGCACCGGCAAGGACGTGACCCTGACCGCCCACTCGCGCATGGTCGGCTTCGCGCTGGAGGCGGCGGAAACGCTGGCGGCCGAGGGCATCGAGGCGGACGTGATCGACCTGCGCACGCTTCGCCCGCTCGACCACGCGACGGTGATCGAGAGCGTCAAGAAGACCAACCGCCTGGTGACGTGCGAGGAAGGCTGGGGACCGATGGGCGTCGGCGCGGAGATCGTCGCGCGGGTCGTCGACGAAGCCTTCGACTGGCTGGATGCGCCGCCGGCGCGGGTGCATCAGGAAGACGTGCCGCTGCCGTATGCGGCCAACCTCGAGGCGCTGTCGCTGCCATCGATCGACAAGATCGTGAGCGCGGCCAAGGCGGTCTGCTACCGATGAGCGGGCTGGTCTGGCGCGCGGGCGGTTGCCACTGCGGCGCGGTGCGCTTCGAGGCGGCGCTGCCGGACCGGGTCGAGGCGCAAACCTGCAACTGTTCGATCTGCGAGCGCACCGGCTTCGTGCACGTCATCGTGCCGGAGAGCCGATTCCGGCTCACGGCCGGCGACGAGCGGCTGACCAGCTACCGTTTCAACACCGGGGTCGCCGAGCACCTGTTCTGTTCGGTCTGCGGCATCAAGAGCTTCTACCGCCCGCGCTCGAACCCCGACGGCTGGTCGGTCAACGCCCGCTGTCTTGATGACCGCGAGGAGCTCGACATCCGCATCGGCGCATTCGACGGCCAGAATTGGGAGGCGCACGCCGCTGACCTCGCGCACCTCAGCCGGGATGACGCGCGATGACCGTCTACGAGGGTCAGTGTCATTGCGGCGCGGTCGCGGCGCGCTTCGAGACCGGCCTCGCCCCGGGAGCAACGGACGTCCGCGCCGATCAATGCACCTTCTGCCGCCGCAACGGGGTCAAGACGATCAGCGACCCGGCGGGCAAGCTCGTCCTGAGTTTCCGCGAGGATGCGGTCGCGCGCTATCGCTTTGGAACGCGCAGCGCCGACTTCATCATTTGCCGCGCCTGCGGGACCTTCGTCGCGGCGATCATCGACGGCTACGGCGTGTTGAACGTGGTCGGCGCCGGCATCGCCGCCTTCGCCGACCGGCCGGCGCGGGCGGTCGACTACGACGGCGAGACGCCCGAGGGGCGCACGGAGCGCCGCCGCCAGCGCTGGACGCCGCTCGTCCTCGAGGTCACGGCATGACCGACGTGCTCATGCCGGCGCTGTCGCCGACGATGGAGGAGGGGACGCTCGCCAAGTGGTTCGTGAAGGCGGGCGACAAGGTGCGCTCGGGCGACGTCATCGCCGAGATCGAGACCGACAAGGCGACGATGGAGGTCGAGGCCGTCGACGAAGGCGAGGTCGCCGAGATCCTCATTCCGGAGGGGACCGAAGAGGTAAAGGTCAACACCCCCATCGCCCGGCTGAAGGGCGATGCCAGCGCCCCTTCTCCCCCTGCGGGAGAAGGTGGCCCGCGCAGCGGGTCGGATGAGGGGTCGCACGGCGACTCAGCGAAAGCGGCGCCGCCACCGGCACAACGGAGCGAGACCCCTCATCCGCCGGCTTCGCCGCCACCTTCTCCCTCAAGGGGAGAAGGCACACGCGTTCTCGCGTCGCCCTTGGCCCGCCGCTTGGCTCGGCAGGCCGGCGTTGACCTCGCCGCCATCAAAGGCTCCGGCCCGCACGGGCGCGTCATCAAGCGGGACGTGGAGGGGCTGAAAGGCCAGCCCGCTGCGGCCGCGACCACCGCATCACAGCCGACGCGCCAGGTGCTGTCGCTGGAACAGCAGGGCATCGCGCCCGGCTCGTACGACCTCGTCCCGCTGGACGGGATGAAGAAGACCATCGCGCGGCGGATGACCGACAGCTTCCGCGACGTTCCGCACTTCCCGCTGACCGTCGACATCGAGATCGACCGCCTGCTCGAAGCCCGCGCGCGGGTGAACGCGATGCTCGAGGCCGAGGGCGTCAAGGTCAGCGTCAACGACATCGTCATCAAGGCCGCGGCCATGGCGCTGAAGCGCGTGCCGGACGCCAACGCCTCGTACACGCCCGAGGGCATCGCCATGCACCACGCCGCCGACGTCGCCATGGCGGTGGCGATCGACGGCGGGCTGATCACCCCGATCGTGCGCGCGGCGGAGACCAAGGGGCTGGCCGAGATCGCCAGGGAGACCAAGGACCTGGCCAAGCGGGCGCGGACGCGGAAGCTGAAGCCCGAGGAGTTCCAGGGCGGCACCTTCTCGATCTCCAACCTCGGCATGTTTGGGATCAAGAGCTTCGCCTCGATCATCAACGAACCGCAGGGCGCGATCCTGAGCGTCGGCGCCGGCGAGAAGCGGCCCGTGGCGCGCGGCGATGAGCTGGCCGTCGCCACCGTGATGAGCGTTACGCTGACCTGCGACCACCGGGTGGTCGATGGCGCGATCGGCGCGCGCTTCCTCGCCGCCTTCAAGGCGATGATCGAGGATCCGCTGACCATGCTGGTCTGAGCGAGGAAAGAGGGAAGATGAGCGTCTACGACTTCGAGGCTGCGACCCTGGACGGCGAGCCCGCCGCCCTGGCCGATTGGAAGGGCAAGGTGCTCCTGATCGTGAACACCGCCTCGAAGTGCGGATTCACGCCGCAATACGAGGGGCTGGAGGCGCTCTATCGCAAGCACAAGGACCAGGGGTTCGCCATCCTCGGCTTCCCATGTAACCAGTTCGGCGCACAGGAGCCGGGCGATGCCAGCGAGATCGCCAACTTCTGCTCCACGACCTACGACGTCAGCTTCCCGATGATGGCGAAGATCGACGTCAACGGACCGAAGGCGCACCCGCTCTACGCCTACCTGAAGAAGGCGCAGAAGGGCGTGCTCGGCAGCGAGGGGGTGAAGTGGAACTTCACCAAGTTCCTCATCGACCGTGAGGGCCACGTGGTCCGCCGCTTCGCGCCGACGACCACGCCCGAAGCGCTGGAGGCGGCGGTCGAGGCGCTGCTCTGATGGCCGACGAGCCGGACCTGGTCGTCATCGGGTCAGGGCCCGGCGGTTACGTGGCCGCGATCCGGGCGAGCCAACTCGGGCTGAAGACCGCCATCGTCGAGCGCGAGGCGCTCGGCGGAGTCTGCCTGAACTGGGGCTGCATCCCGACCAAGGCGTTGCTGAAGTCCGGAGAACTGTTCGAGACTCTGGGCCACCTGGAGGACTACGGGCTGGCCGCCCAGAAGCCGGCTTACGACTTCGCCAAGGTGGTCGCCCGATCGCGGGCGACGGCCAAGCAGCTCTCGTCCGGCATCGCCTTCCTGATGCGCAAGAACAAGATCGAGGTGATCGAGGGCGTTGCGCGGCTCGAGAAGGCCAGCGGCGCGCCCAAGGTCGTCGTGGCGCTGAAGGACGGCAAGTCGCGGGCGCTCGCGCCCAGATCGGTGATCCTAGCGACCGGCGCCAGAGCGAGGACGATCCCGGGGATCGGGCTGGAGCCGGACGGCGCGCGCGTCTGGACCTACCGGGAGGCGATGGTTCCGAAGGCCTGTCCGACGTCGCTCGTGGTCGTGGGGTCGGGGGCGATCGGGATCGAGTTCGCCAGCTTCTATCGCGCGTTGGGCGCCGACGTGACCGTGATCGAGGCGCTGGACCGCATTCTGCCGGTCGAGGACGAGGAGGTTTCGGCCGCGGCGCGCAAGGCTTTCGAGCGGCGCGGCCTACGGTTCTTCGTCGGCGCAAAGGTTGCGAAGCTGACGGCGTCGAAGAGCGGTGTCGAGATCGCGTTCGAGGCGGACGGCAAGGCGGAAACGCTGAAGGCGGAGGCGGCGATCGTCGCGGTCGGGATCGACGGCAACGTCGAGGACCTCGGGCTCGAAGCGCTCGGCGTCAAGATCGACCGCGGCCACGTGACCATCGACCAGCACGGCGCAACCAACGTCGCCGGCCTTTATGCCATCGGCGATGTCGCCGGGCCGCCCTGGCTGGCGCACAAGGCGAGCCACGAGGGCGTGCACTGCGTCGAGCACATCGCCGGCGTCTCGCCCGACAACCTGACCGCGCCGATCCCGGGGTGCACCTATTCGGACCCGCAGATCGCGTCCGTCGGCCTCACCGAAGCGGCGGCGAAGGCGGCCGGGCGCGAGATCAAGGTCGGCCGCTTCCCGTTCCGCGCCAACGGCAAGGCGATCGCCGCCGGAGAGGTCGATGGGTTCGTCAAGACCGTCTTCGACGCCGGAACCGGCGCCCTGATCGGCGCCCACATGATCGGCGCGGAAGTCACCGAGATGATCCAGGGCTTTGCGTTGGCGATGACCTGTGAGGCCACCGAAGCGGAGATCATGGCCACCGTCTTCCCCCACCCGACCATGAGCGAGGCCATGCACGAGGCGGCGCTGGACGCGTTCGGGCGGGTTCTGCATATCTGACCGCCGTCATGGCCAAGCTCATTCTCGTTCGCCACTGCCAATCCAGCGGCCAGCGGCCCGACGCCGCCCTCACCGACGACGGCGAGGCGGACGCCGCCGCCCTGGCCGGCCGCCTGGCTGCGCTATCGCCGGACGCCGTCTACTCCAGCCCCTACCGGCGGGCGGTCACGACCGTCCTGCCGTTCGCCCTCCGCGCCGGCCTCGCCATTCGCGAAGACGAGCGGCTGCGCGAGCGGGAGCTGTCGCCCGAACCGCTGGACGACTGGCTGGATCACATCCAGCGTTCGTACGAAGACATCGACCACCGCGCCGCGCCGGGCGGCGAAACCCTGCGCGACGCCCAGACCCGCGCGTTGGCGGCGATCGCCGACATCGCGGCCGCCGGCCACCGCCTGCCTGTCGCCGCCAGCCACGGCAATCTGATCTCGGCCGTGTTGCGCGCCGCCGACGACCGCTTCGGGTTCGACGAGTGGCGCGAGCTGCGCAACCCCGATCTGTTCGAGGTCACGCTTCTGGACGGCCGCCCGGTCGCCTTCGCCCGCATCGACTAAAAGCCGCGGCTGAGCACCACCTTGAACTGCTCGGGCGCGATCAGCTGGTTGCCTTTGACGCTCTGGTAGATCGGAAGCTCGACGTCGCCGTAGAGCTTCCAGCGGCCGGCCGACACCTGGACGCCTGGAGAGAGCAGCACGCGCGCGTACCCGGTGTTGTCGGGGTCGGCCTCCAGCCCCCGGTCGGATCCGCGGAACGAGCCGATGACCTGCAGCAACGGCTCGATCTTCACCTTGCCGGCGCCCGCCGACCAGCCGCCGTAGGCGACATTGGCCGAGACGTCCAACTCTCCGCCCGGCATGTAGTGGTCCTGGCCGGACACCGGAATGTTGGCCAGCGCCTGAAAGAGATAGGTCCAGTCGGGCGAGCCGCCGATCGTCCCGCGGTGATAGCCGCCAAGAAGGACGTCCGTGCTCCCGGAGCCGATCTCGACGTCGCGCGTGAAGCCGGCCGCGCGGAAGTCGCCCGTCGGCAGCTTCACGCCGGCGATGAGGCCGCTCGACATGTCGGGCGAAAAGCCCGTGTAGACCCCCATCAGGCGGATGTCGCCGAGAGAGGTGTCGTGGAACCTGGCCAGGAACCCGGGATCGGTCGTGTGGAAGGTGCGGTCGGTGACCGGGACTTCGACCATCAGCCCCCAGTCCCGATTCAGCGTGAGCTGGCCGCCGAGCACGACGAAGTTCGTGGTGATCCGCTTGTCGGAATTGTCGGCCGCCGGCGCTTTCTGGCGGCCGCTCCAGTTCTGGGTTTGGTCGAGAAAGTCATATTCGACAAAGAGTTCGCGGCCCGTTTCGCCGGGAACCAGATTGTCGTCACCGACGTCGAAGACGCCGCAGCCGCAGGCGCAGGCGAGCGCGGCCGAAGGGGCGAGCAGCATAGCGATGGCCGCGAGAAGCGGCCCTAGATGTGGGGGTTTCATACCAATCCTCGAAACAGGCGGAGAGGCGCCACCGCCGGATGGCGGCGCGCGGGTCAGACGCTTCAGAGGACGATGGGTGGCGGGGCCTGCGAGGGTGGCGGCGGCGCGGCGAGGCCGCGGCCAGGGCTCGCGCTGGATGCGGCTGGCGGCGTCAGCGCCGCATAGACGACGCGGACCGGCGCGCGGACCGGGGCGGCGA
>Ga0209168_10003529_pt1 | contig 10747 bp, 11 predicted proteins | sample Coa_R1_FD_187156 | JGI IMG/M metagenome (GOLD analysis project Ga0209168, IMG submission 187156) | Surface soil microbial communities from Centralia Pennsylvania, which are recovering from an underground coalmine fire - Coalmine... | ecosystem: Environmental > Terrestrial > Soil > Unclassified ... | reverse complement strand
GCTGGCCGAGCATGGACTCATTGAAATTGAAGCAAATGCTGGACGGACGGGGACGCCTGTTTCTCCACAAACGAAGCGGATTGGGATCACGCGTGTTCACCTCGAAGAAGATGCGGGAAAGAGCTTGCACGACGGATTTGTGGGCGCAGGGGAAACTACGGCCATCGATCTGAACCGAAGCGGGGTGCCGCTGATTGAGATTGTTAGCGAACCCGACATTGCCACGCCGGATGAGGCTTACGAATATCTCACGCGATTGAAAGAGATCATCCTGTACACAGGCGTCAGCGACGTGAATATGGAAGAAGGGTCTCTGCGCTGCGATGCCAATGTTAGCGTGCGTCCTCGTGGGCAGAAAGCATTTGGCACGAAGACGGAAGTGAAGAACGTGAACTCGTTCCGTTTTATCCGTGAAGCGCTGGAGTACGAAATCGAACGCCAGATCGAAATCATTGAAGGCGGCGGAAAGATCACGCAGGAGACGCGGCTTTACAACTCAATCGAAGGCAAGACTTATAGCATGCGCTCGAAAGAGCAGGCGCATGATTATCGTTATTTCCCTGAGCCTGACCTGCTGCCTTTAGTCGTTGACGAAAAATGGCGCGCGGAAATTCGCCAAACCTTGCCAGAGCTTCCCGAAGCGCGGCGCAAGCGGATGATGGCGGATTACGGAATCACGGCGCAAGATGCGCATACGCTGACGCTGACGAAGTCACTTGCGGATCAGTTTGAGTCAGCGGCAAAAGCGGCGAAAAACCCTAAACGCGTGGCCAATCTTGTGCAGAGCGAACTGCTGGGAAGGCTGAAGGCGAGAGGACTAGAAATTGGGGCATCGCCTATTTCGATGAAAGGCTTGGCGGTGGCGGCCGACTTAGTTGAAAGCGGTGCCATATCGGGAAAGATGCTCAAGGACCTCTTCGACCTGTGTTTCGAGCGTGGGAAGGATTTTCCAGAGGTATACGAAGAAGAAGGCCGTCCGGCGCAATCACGCGACACTTCGGCTATTGAGAAGATTCTCGATGACGTGATAGCGGCAAATCCCAAGCAAGTTGAGCAGTACCGTGCAGGCAAGAAAACTGTCTCGCAGTTTTTTGTCGGCCAAGTGATGAGGCTCTCAAAGGGCCAGGCCAATCCTCAGCTGGTCAATGAACTGGTGGCGAAGAAGCTGGATTAGGACAAAGGCAACATCTTTTACCACAGAGGACACAGAGTTTCACAGAGGAAAACCACAGAGAAGAGCGTTGCACAGTAAGCCTCTGTGTTGTTCCTCGGTGAAACTCTGTGCTCTCTGTGGTAAAGGGTTTACGCTTTTAGGGCTGCCGCGGACCCATCTGTTCAGCAGCTTCCGTCACCTCTGCTAAACGGCCGTTCTCAGTCACCATTGTGTTCTCCCCAGAATCGTCCGAGGGAACCAATGAAGATTACAGGTCGCCGAATTTTCAGCGCAGTGCTGTTGCTGGGGAGCGTAGTCACGCTTTACCAGCTTTTCAGCAAGCCGCAACCAGTCGCCGAGCCGCAAAGTCAGGACGTGGCGAAGGCCAATGCGTCAGCTTTTGACCAGAAGATCGAGCGGCTAGGGACGCCTCGAAGTTCCGGCGACGCCCCTACAGAAGTGCGCTTCAGCTCCGACGAAGTGAGCGCAGAGATCGCGCAATCCACCAGTGCGCCTGCTGCGGGTGTGCCGGCTGCGGTCAGTTCGGATCCAGCAAAACCAGTCAGTACTGCGCCATCGTCTCCGGACGCAACTATCAGCCAGGGTCAGGTGCAGGTGAAGGGATATGAAGTGAAACTGGATGGGGATGTTGCCCGCGGCCAGTTCGTGACGGCCATCGCAGGCAAAGACGTGTACGTCACATTAGCTGGCCATCTCGGATCACAAGATGGCTACGTGACCTTTGATCCCACTGAATTCAAAGTCGGCGAACTCAATATTCCAGTCTCGCTGGTCAATTCTGCATTGCAGAAAAAACTGCTGGAACAGCGGGAGCAGTTGAAATTGCCTCCGGGGATTGCCAGCCTGCGGGTGGAAAATAGCGAGCTAGTGATCACACAGAAGTGAGCGACAGGTCCCTCTTCTACGGTTCTACAATTAGTTCGCCGATCATTGATCGGTGTCGCCATCCGCAATGAACGCAACACTTGAAGCGGTAAGTTCCAGGCGTCTGCGCCACGAACTCAACGGTCGCGGTCTGGCCCTTTTCGATTTTGACGCAACCCTCAGGTGACGAAAAAACCAAGCCGGCTTTCCCCGCACCCTCGGTTCCTTCTGGGTAGGGACTGATTCTGAAACCGTGCGCATGGTCGCTAGCAGTAATCTTGAGCTGGACTTTTGCACCTTGTTTCACCCTGATCGGAGATGGATTGAACTCATATTTCTTGGCGGTCACCTCAATGACTTGTACATTTCCGCCTGCAGCGGGCGCTTCGTTTTGAGGTCCGGCAATTGTGCTGCCTGCCAGAAAAACCGTGGCAAGCGCCAGCAGAGTGGAGGAGAACAAATGTTTCATCACTGCCCAAGTTACCGTACACGAGGGAAGCTAAGAGTCAAAGAGTTGTCACGCAGACGTAATTTTCTTAGGATGCAGTCCGACAGGGGATAAGCGGGGCACGCCCGAGATTCTGCGGTTATGGCCGCCTGCGGTAGTACACGGCGAACTCAAAGCCTGGATTCGGCGGGAACATCTCAGCAATCTTGCGCAAGCGCTCGGCCATTGCTGCCGGCGCTAACAGCGGGTAATCGCGCTCTCGCAGATCGTGATAATCGACATCGAGAGAAAGAGAAAGAAGATAGATCGAAATAGCGTCAGCGAAGGCTGCCGCGAAGTATTCATTCTTATGTTTATCGGCATCGATGGTGTGTGCGGTTGCAAGTTTTCGCGATTCCCATGCATCCAGCGAAGTTTCACCACGAACGTTTGCTTCCGATTGTTTCCAGACCAGATCGCTGAATTCGCGCGAGATTCCGGCCTGCTCGACGAAAGCGTGTCCGACATTGATGTAGAACTCAAAAGCGATCGAGAACTTGTCATCCATCAGACGAGTTGAGATGAAGACGCATTGCGAATTTCCCAGTTCCAGGTTGCGATGGCAGACGGCGCTGTCGCTGAGTGCAACGTCATAGCGGTCGGCGATGACGGTTTGATCGCCCTGATTGACCGTGAGCGGAACAAAGTAGTACGCCTTGCGCTGCAAAGCCCCGGCGATGGACTTTGGTACCGCCGACACCATGCGCTCGAGGTCGGTGCTCGAAATGCTCATCTCTCCTGAGACGGCATAACAAATTCCGTTGGGTGCCTGCGACACCGGGGTGTCCCGGACGACTTCGGACGGTGGGCGCGTGATTGCCTGTGCAGCTTGGGACACGATGAGTATTCTAGCGCACCGTCGCCGGCTGATTGGAACTCGGGCACTAGGGTAGACTTAGGACAGCCTCAAATGACAGTTTCTGCTGAAACCGCGAACCCAAAACCGCGCTGGTATCTAATCCCCGTACGAGTGCTGCTGGTGACAGTTGTTGTATCGCTCCTATCGTTCGCTATCAGTTTGTTACTGGGGATTTGTGCGGTGTTGCTGGCCGCGAAACTGCACCACATCAATCCAGACCTTAGGACTGCATACCGTTTTATTGCGGCACCTGCAGCCGGAATAGTGGCGGCAATTGTTCTGGTGTCGGCAAGCTTTATGGAAGTAAGGCATTATCGCAGGGCGAAAGTCTTGCGGCGAATCGAGGGCCACATTGGGCGCTCCGCGTAATTTATGAAACCGCGAATTGCGATTCCCTTTCCGCACGGCAGTGATCCCGAATACGCTCTGCGGTCCATCCCTCAATACGAACGGGCGATCGAGCTTTCTGGGGGTGAGCCGGTGCGAATTCCCCTCGATCAAACGCCCGCAGAGGTAATGAAGCTCATTGAGCGCTGTGACGGAGTGTTGTTGCCGGGAAGTAAAGCCGATGTCGATCCGGCGAAGTTCGGTGCGGAAAAGAATCCAAAGACAGCAGCGGCCGATCCCAAACGCGACACAGTGGATGAGTTGCTGCTGCAGGATGCTTACAACATGCGAAAGCCGGTGCTCGGCATTTGTTACGGCTTGCAGATTTTGAATGTGTATCGCTCGGGAACGCTTGTGCAGCATATTGAGTCATCAGTGAATCATGAGGCTGGAAAGAAAGTGGCGGTCGCGCACGAGGTCAAGGTTGAGGCAGGATCAAAGTTGGGAGAGATTCTCAACCAACGTGCAGATCCCGCGTGGGGACTGCCGCCTTCGGCTGTCCGAGGTGACGGTTTTGCCCATAATACTGCAGGCAATGTTCGAGCTTCGCTCGACCAGGCGGCCGAGGGCCGCCGTCCCCACGTAAACACTGCACGTGGCGGCAATTCTTTAAGCCTTCCCGTCAACTCCAGCCATCATCAATCGGCGGATAGGATCGGCGACGGACTGAAGATCGTTGCCCGTTGCCCGGAGGATGGAATCATAGAGGCGGTTGAGGGGACATCGCCGGACCATTTTGTGCTGGCGGTGCAATGGCATCCGGAGAGATCGTTTGATGATGATGCGAACTCGAAGGCGATTTTTAATGCGCTCGTACAAGCGGCAAAGCAGAAACACGAAGCACTGAATGGGGAGTTCGAGGGGCAATCGAACGCAGGCGAGGTCCCCGTTCGACTTCGCTCAGGGCAGGTCTGCGCCAAAAATTCAAATTGTTAGCACTACTTTCCCAAAATTCTTGCGTTCGAGCAAAAGCCGGTAAGCATCTCCTGCCTTTTCCATCGGCAAGACAGCCTCAATCACTGGACGGAGATGGCCCTGTGCTGCCCATGCGGAAAGTTGCTGCCATGCCTCTCGCATGAGTTCGGGTTTCTGTGAAAGGTATGTAAGCCAGAGCCCGTGAACGCTAGCGCCTTTGGCGTAAAGCACTCCGGGATCCAGTTGGGCGCGCTGCCCCGTAGCCGTGCCGTACACGATCACCCGCCCGAAATCTCGCAGGCACCGCACACTTTTTAAAACGTGCTCGCCGCCCAACATTTCGAAGACTACATCGACGCCCTCGCCCTTAGTCAGGTCTCTTATTGCTTCTTCGTAGTCCCGCTTCTTGTAGTTAATTCCGTGCTGGAGGCCGAGTTCTTTTACGCGCGTTAATTTCACTTCTGAGGAAGACGTGCCATACATTTCGACGCCCAGCAGTTTGCCGATCTGTACAGCCGCAGTTCCAACCCCTCCGGCGACAGCATGAATGAGCACACGGGAGCCTTTGGGATTGCCGATTAATCCAGCCTTCCAGTAAGCGAAATATGCGGTGAAGAAATTAACCGGAAAAGCTGCACCTTCCGGGGCGCTCCATCCCACGGGCACGGGCCAGAGCAGAGCCCTGCGGGCTGCGACCAGTTCGCCGAATGCTCCCCACTGGGTGTAGCCCATTACACGTTCGCCGCTGCCGGCACGGGTTCCCGCGAACTCGCGTCCGGCCACCAGCGGAGGTTTTGGGGTGCCGGGATACCCGCCGGAAGCAGTCATGGTGTCAGCGAAGTTGATGCCGCCAGCTTCCACCCGGACCAGTTCTTCGCCTGCGCCCGGCGTTGGCTCAGGAACATCGCGGACTTCGAGGACCTCTGGCCCGCCCTGACGAGTGATGATCACCGCTTTCATAATTAAAGTGTAGCAATCCCACAGGTTGATCAAAGCAGGCTGAGCGTACGGCAAAGCATATTTATTTCTCTGTACTCAGGTATATACTTTCCGCGTAAATGTTTGCCCGAACTTTGGGCATGGGGCCGACTCTCATATTCATAAGGGCCCCGATAAAACGCCGGCGGTTAGGATCATTTTGCCGGCGCCGGGCAGTTGCGTGGGCAGCGGCTGGCCCGTGGGAGAAAGTGCCGTGGATATTATTCTCGTACGTTTTATCTTTGTTGTTTTTGTTTCATTCACCTGTTTTCTGATCCATCCATTCGGACTAAGTCCCAGGCTGGACGCAGCCGTAGGCGCGTTGATCGGCGTCGCAATTGTCGTGTTTGAATGGCGATTGTTGCGCGTCAGCCTCAAGCGGCTTATCGGCGCGGCGATCGGGAGCATTCTCGGAATCTTCGGCGCATACCTGTTTGCGCTAGTGATCCGCAATAGCCTGGCGGACAGCTCGATCCGCAGCTTTCTGCAGATCATGGTCATGCTGCTGATGGCATACGTCGGCCTGATCGTGGGGGCGAACAAAGGCGACCTGCTGAACCTGGCCGCGTTGGGCGGCGTATTCGGCGGCGAGAAGCAGCTTAAAAAAAGTTACAAGATTCTCGACACCAGCGTCATTATCGATGGGCGAATTGCGGACATTGCTGAGACCGGCTTCCTGGATGGAACGGTAGTCACTCCGCAGTTCGTGCTGCGCGAACTGCAGTTGGTCGCAGATTCCGGCGACTCGCTTAAGCGCAATCGCGGACGTCGTGGTCTGGATATTCTTCAGCGCCTGCAGAAAGTTCCGTCTTTGCAAATTCAAATTGTGGAAGATGATTTTCCGGGCGTCCGTGAAGTTGATCTTAAACTGATCGAGCTGGCCAAAGTTTACGAAGGCAAGATCATCACCAACGATTTCAATCTGAATAAGGTTGCGCAGTTGCAGGGAGTGGAAGTACTCAACATCAACGAACTAGCGAACGCGCTCAAGCCGATTGTTCTTCCCGGCGAGACCATGCGGGTGTTCATCCTCAAAGAAGGCAAGGAATACAACCAGGGCGTTGCGTATCTGGACGATGGAACCATGGTGGTCGTGGATAACGCGCGCAAGGCGATTGGAAAGACAATAGATGTTTCAGTCACTTCGGTTTTGCAGACTACGGCGGGCAAGATGATTTTTGGGAAGTGGGACGAGCGTTCTGCTCCTAGAGCTGATTCAAGAAATGCAATGAGCGCGGCGAATTCAGTGGCGGATTCAAAGAAGGTCGTAATTGCCGAACCGCCCAGCGAATGACGGATTAAAGTTGCGGCCCGGCGGAAGTTACCGAAATAATTTCGCCCTGCAGGGTGCCGGTGACAGTGGCGCGCGTTCCCAAAAGTTTGTTCAGGGATTCTTCGTTACCGCTTAACTTGTAACGGCGGTGCCCGTTAACCAAAACATAAGTTGCGCTGTTGCGAATGCAAGCTCGAGCGCAGTCCTCGGGGGTCAGGTTGGAATGCCGCTGGTGCCGCGCTCCACAGTAGGAGTCGGTTATCAAGCCACTAAAGCTGGAGAGATCTGAGTGCTGCGGGTCTGCCTGGTTTTGCTGATCAGAATGCTGCGGGGTCGAGTTGTTCTGCAATGCAGCCGGAGTTTGTGGCACAGCAGCATCTTCCTGAATTTGTTCTGCGCGGGCGCTCTGATGACTGGCCAGCGCCACCGATCCGCCTGCGACGATGATGGCAAAAACCAGAGCGGCGCCAACGGTCGTCATCAAACAGTAACTAACCAGGGAGATTATTGATCGGTGCTTCACCATGCCTCCAGGCGTCGGCTTAACTAAGATCAGTTTCCGCATATTTTGGTTGCCAGATGTGCTACTCCGGTTGCATGCGAGGATTTGAACTACGGTTGCGGCAACTCGTATACTGTTCGCCCGCATGAAGATAGTTGTAATTATTCCGGCTGCCGGGTTGGGCACGCGCATGGCGTCGCCGCAATCGGGGAAAGCCGGCAAACCCGCTGCGAGCAAGCAGTTTGTAGATTTGCAGGGCTCGCCGGTGTTAATTCACACGCTGCGGAAATTTGCCGCCAACCCCGAAGTGACCGAAATATTTGTGCCGCTTCGGAAAAATGAAATCGATTCTTTTCGCCAGCGTTTGGAGCGGGATGCACCTGAGATTCTCCGCAAGAAAACTGTATTACTAGAGGGCGGGGAACACCGCCAGCATTCGGTATCGAATGCGCTGGCAGCGGTGTCAGCCTCGAGTGACGACATTATCCTGGTGCACGATGCGGTGCGCCCGTTTGTGACTGACCAAATTATTCATGATGTGATATCTGCAGCAGCAAAGTACGGTGCAGCAATAGCCGGAGTTCCTGCGGTTGACACAGTTAAACAGGTTGAACGTACAGCCGAAGGCGCAACGATTAAGGCCACGATTCCGCGCGAGAAGATTGTGATGGCGCAAACTCCGCAAGGTTTTCGCTACGACGTCCTGAAAAAAGCATTTGACGAAGCCGCTGCCGATGGAATGATCGGAACCGATGAGGCTTCACTGGTAGAGCGATCGGGACACGAAGTCGCGGTGGTGATGGGTTCGCCACGGAATATTAAAATCACTACCCCGGCAGATCTGGAGTTGGCCGAGTTCTTCCTGAAACGGTAAAACTGGCCACGGATTTCACGAATTTAGCACGGATAAACTGAGTCAAATTGTAAACTTTCAGCCATGTCATTCTTCTACGGATCTTCGGCCGGAGTTTCGGAATGAGAATCGGCTATGGTTGGGACTCGCACGAATTTAAACGTGGCATTCCGCTTCGAATCGGCGGATTGGAAATTGCGCATGACAGAGGATTGGGCGGTCATTCCGACGGCGACGTTTTGCTGCATGCGATAACCGATGCGCTGCTGGGTGCCGTCGCGGCTCCTGACATTGGAACACTATTTTCCCCTGCCGACGCGCGCTGGAAGGGAGCAGACTCGGCGGTGTTTCTTGCAGAAGCGCTGAAGCGTGTGAAGTCAGCAGGCTACAAAATTATTAATATCGATTCCACGTTAATCCTCGCTGCGCCGAAGATCGGTCCACATACCGTTGCCATTCGGCAATCAGTTTCGAAATTGACTGGAACTCCTGCAAGCTGCATTGGAATAAAAGCTAAAACTCCCGAAGGTATGGGTACAGACAATGCGGCGATCGCGCACGCGGTGGTGTTGCTGGAGAAGATTCCGTCCCCAAAATCGCGGAAGTCGAACCCAAAGCAGCGCAGCTGATTGTCAATTCTGTGTCACCGGTATCTCCCGCTGCTAACTACTAGAAAGATAGTTCGTCCAAGTAACCAATGAACGGAACCTCGACGCGACTGTTTGCGTATTGAGGTCAGGACGGAGCGGAATTCCGTCTCACAAGAAATAAGAATTAAAGGGCCAGGGGACTGCCTCGCACGGTTTGGCGGCCAGCGGAGAACAGTCCCCTGCAGTGAACGAGCACGCTTTCACGCGCCCGTTTACCTTCCCGAGCCTGCATTGTAGGGCTTTCGGGATAAAAAACAAGCCCGATCTTAACCGCGACCGCCTTAGCCGTATTCCGGCGTTCCGGAATAGAGGAGGACTCGTGAAATCACATCTCGGTTTGAGTTTGAAGAGCATTTTTCTGGCGCTGACGGTATTGGCAGCCGGAAGTGCATTGGCTGCGAACAAGGGTTCGTTGGAGCTGCAACATCCTACAACCGTCGCCGGGAAACAATTGGCCACAGGCAACTATACGGTGCAGTGGGAAGGCACCGGCGATCAGGTGGATTTGAAAATCTACCAGGGCAAGAATGTCGTGGCATCCACGCCGGCGCGGATATTAAAGGTAGATCATCCCACCGGGAGCAACAGTGCGGTCGTGGCCGCAAACGCGGACAAAACCTATAGCTTGTCGGAGATTCGTTTCGCGGGCAAGAAGTTTGCGTTGGGAATCGTGAATGACGCCAGCGGGGCGGGTGCGAGCGGCGGATCCGGCAATTAGCTTGTGGCCAGGTTATCGAGCGCGGGCCGAGGGCAGAGCTGTTACTACTGTTAAAATAGTGAAGCAATGGTCCTGCCTTTCGTCCGCGATTTATTTGCGGACGTGGAAAAGCTCCCCGCGTTCACGCGTGTTGTCTCCCACCTTCGAGCAAACACGGGCCGGATACGTGTATCTGGATCCAATGGGTCCACCAAAGCTTTACTGATCTCAGAACTGCAGAGAGTTCTGGATCGCCCTCTAATCATTGTCACTCGCAACAACGAAGCCGCGGACGAGCTGCTGCCTGTCGTTCAGGCGTTTTCTGAATTGGTTGGCGGAGCGCCGTCTGATGCCATCGTCTCCCTGCTCAGCCGCGACGTGCTTCCATTTCAGAATCTTTCGCCCCATCCTGAGATTCAGGAGCAGCGGGCGATTGCATTGTGGAAGGTTGCGACCGGCGCGGCGTCTATTGTGATCGCGCCAGTTGCGGCGACCGTTTTACGGCTTCGGTCGCCGGAATATTATGCGGATCTTGCGCGCCCTTTGCGGCGTGGCGAAACTTTCGATACCACTCGATTAATCGAGCACCTTAATTCTGTCGGCTATAACTCGACCGACGTGGTGGAAATGCCGGGAGAGTATGCGTTGCGCGGTGGAATTCTGGATGTGTATTCGCCAGACGCAGACCGCCCCGTGCGTGTGGAATTTTTTGGCGATGAAGTCGAGTCGATCCGCAAGTTTGATCCAGCTACTCAGAGATCCTCTTCGCCCGCAGACGAGGCGGTCCTGCTGCCGCTCTCCGAGACGCCAGTAACTGAGCAACTGCTGGGGGCAATTCATGCGCGCCTTTCTGGGAAGCGCATCAGCGGTTCGGAAGAAATTATTGAGCAGTCGGTGCGGGACGGTGGCGTCAATGTGTTTCCCGGCTGGGAGTTTTATGCGCCGGTCGCCGGATCTGCGGGAACGGTTTTTGACCTGCTGCCCAATGCGGCGGTAATCGCGGACGAACCCGAATTGCTGAATGCTGAACTGGAGCAGTTCTGGGAGAGAGTTTCCGAAGCCCATGAGCGCAGTGGAGTGGGGAACCTGGTGAGGCCGTCAGATCTTT
>Ga0209168_10003528_pt1 | contig 10750 bp, 10 predicted proteins | sample Coa_R1_FD_187156 | JGI IMG/M metagenome (GOLD analysis project Ga0209168, IMG submission 187156) | Surface soil microbial communities from Centralia Pennsylvania, which are recovering from an underground coalmine fire - Coalmine... | ecosystem: Environmental > Terrestrial > Soil > Unclassified ... | reverse complement strand
GTGGATTGAACGCGGGCGCAGCGGCGAACGGCACCGGTATCATCAATTCTGTGGTCAAAGCCGGACGGTATCCGGCATTCGGTTCGGTCGCATTTGGTTTCACGAGCCCGACTTTTAATCACAAGATCGGACTCGAGTACGGAGGAGCTACGCCTGACAATCGCTTCTCCTACTACATGGCATTCGGCGGCGTCCTCTCCGACAACCAATACAACTACGGCGAAAACACCTACCCGAACGTCGTGTACGGTCCGGGCGGCGTCAGTTCGACCAATGCAGGACCGGTCAACACGCGCGATTTGGTCGGCAACTTTCACTACCGGCCCTCCGGCAAAGACGACATCCAGGTCATGGTCGAAAACAGTCTGTACGATCAAAACAATAGCTACTTGCTCAACACGGGTACAGCCGGAGCGCCGCTGCTAAAATTGGCTCCCTGCCCGGGGGCCTTACCCGATCCATCCGATACATTTGGAACCTTCGGGATGGGCGGCATCGCGCCCAACGGGCAACCGTGTCCCGGTGGTCTGTATTTCAAATCGTTAGCGAACGGTGATGGGGTTGCAACGAGGCACTACGGCGGCCTAGGCAAGATTCAATGGAATCGAGTCATCGGCGATCATGCCAGCATCGCGTTTCGCTTAGCGGAGAATTTCAATCAGTACCTCTTCGATCAAGTGCTCACCGATCCGAACAATCCGGGCAGCGTCGAACCGCCGCTCCCGGCCGGCTGTCCGCCTCTTCCTTACAAGGCGGGAGCGCCGCTCCCGATCACGCCGGGCGGTTCAACCTGCACGCACGACTCCGGCGACTACTACCAGGACCGCAACTCGCGAATGTATATCGCCGCGATGGATTACACTGACACTCCCACCGCGAACCTCACGTTGAAAGCCGGCATCGGACAGGAATACGATCAGAACTACCGCGATATCCGAAATCTGTCAAGCTTCAATCCTAACACCGGTGCTTGGCCGGGCCGGGCATTTTACGGCGCGCTGACGGACATCCCCACGCACATCCCTTACGTGTACGCACAAGCTTCGGTCAATAGCGGACACTTCACGATCGAGCCCGGCCTCAGATATCAGCGCGAGTGGTATGGGATACCAGCCATCCCGAATTCGACGGACTTCAGGAACGCAAAGTCCATTTCGGTTGGGTCGTGGATTCCGACGGTGGCCGGCACGTATCGCGTCAACGAGAACAACGTCGTGCGCTTCTCTTGGGGAGACACTGCTGCGTTCGTCGGCACGGCCTATGTCTGGCGCATGAGTTCGAACCACACCGTGCCGACCTTCTACAACCCCTTCGCTCCCGGCGCGGCAGTCGCGCCGCAGATCAATCACAATGCCGATTTGATGTGGGAGCATCAGTTCGCGCCCAACACCTCGTTGCGGATCGGACCGTGGATCCGCCACACCGACAACTACTTTGAGGAATACAATCCGATCCTTGGGTTTGACTCGAGCGGCAATCCGATCTTTTCAAAAGAAGACGTGCCGACCAACGGTCTGAAGATACGCGCGGCGGGCGTCGAGCTCGGATTTAGCCATCTCGATCAGCGACCAACCGGAGCCTCGGTCTGGCTTTCCGGTTCGTACGATAATTACTGGACCACGGCAACCAGCGGGAACTCGGGTTACTACAACTTCCCCTTGCCATCCACGCTCGTGAATCAGGGCGTGTACGTGCGCCAAAGCCTCGTGCCGCTCTTCGCGGGCACGTTCTTGGCGGATTTGCACAGCAACGGATTCCGCGTGTTGCCGCTCGTCTATTACTCCTTCGATTCGTTCTACAATATCGCGGTGCTGAACCCGGCAGGAACGCAGATATCACAAAACGAGGGCAAAGGCAGCGGCTATTTCGTCGTCAACACGACGGTGTCCAAGGACTTCGATCACGGCAACTTCACCGTCGGTATTCGTGGCACGAACCTGACGAACAATCTACAGGGAACGACCCCTTGTCAAGTCGACAACAACGGTACCGGGTGTTTCCCGTTTAACGGTCCCCTGTCCGGCGTTCACGCAACTCCTTCCACGCCCGGCTGCGTCGGTCTAGGAAGCCCGGGAGTTCCTTCGTGCAGCTTCATCAACCAAAAGGTGTCGCAGGACGCGCGGCTGTTCGAGTTCTTCTTCATTCGACGGTTCTAAGACGACGTCGCGCGGCATCGAACCGCGCCGGCGGAAGTGGAGCGGCTCGTTGTGGGCCGCTCCTTTTTTTGGCCGATCACTTCTCTTTTGTCAAGACTTGTTTTTCGCGCGGCAGCGTGCTAGGTTAGCGGTGTCGCGCGAAAGCGCGGTCCCTGGGGTGTGCGAGAGCTCGCCTTTGGTGATTGATCCAACACAATCACAAAGGGAGCAAGACTCCAGGCCGTTTTTGTGCATGCCCTCCTCGTTGAGGGAAGCCTTCCGATGGCCGGGTACGCACCCACCTGCGAAAGCGGGTTCAATTCCCGGCGAGTAACGGCACTTTGGGGTTGTAGACGGCCCGGTGTGAACAGCAGCGGGTCGTTCTGCTTTTTCGGGCAACCGTTATCGGTTCAAGTGGCCGGCAGTATCGCGGCAGCCTTGAGCGCATCTTTGGCCAACATGCCACGCAGCCACGACACCGAGCTTTTCACCGCCGCGCCTTCGTCTTCGTCGCCGCCATATTCTAATGAGAGAAACCCCCGGTAGCGGTGCTGCCACAGCTGCGTGAGCACGCTGATGTAGTCGATGGTTTCATCCGCACCGAATGTGTCCAAGCGCACCATTGGCGCGCTGATGATGACCACGTCGGCAAGGGCGGCTGCCCACTCCTCGCGCTGTTCCGACGTAAACTCACGCGCGGAGAGCGCCAGCCGCAGCCATGCGGAATCGCATTCCTTCATCGCCCGTTTGGCCTCCGCAGGCGTCGCGACGAGCGAACCCGCACTCGGTTGCAGCGCCAGCGTGATGTTGTGGAACTTCGCGTCGAGACACGCTGCTTTGAGACCGCGAATGAGCTCGCGCCACGCAATGCCCGGTGAGCCGCTCGCGCTCGAGCTGATGAACCGCACGACCGGCGCTCCCAACGCCAGCGCGCTGCTCATCGCGGCCACGAGTAAGGTTGCATGCCTGTCGACATCAGCCGGATCGAAGGCGACGTCGTGATGCAATGCGGCGACGGTCAAACAACGATCGACGCACAGCTTTTTGAGCTGTGCGAGGTAGTCTTCGTCGGACCGGGGAAAGTGCGCGCCGGCAAATTCGACGCCGTCGAGCATGAGCTCATGCGCACACGCGTCGACCCACTCAAGCTGCGTCAGCTCGCCGGCCGCCAGCATGCGCGCGTAGGAGTGCGAGTTACACCCGAGCTTCATGTGACAATGCTCGCGCGTGCGCAGAGCCGAGAGGCGCGCGTTGCTTTCAACGACGCGCTGTTCTGCGGCATCTTCGGGAACCCTCCACTTTTGCACAAAGCATGGTTGCAAGCGCGCCGAAAGAAAATGTGTCTATGAGTTACGTCGTGTGCGTCGGAGAATCGCTGGTCGATTTCATTGCGCAAGCAGGCATCGCAAATCTAGGCGCGAGCGAATTCTTTTCGCGCGCGGCCGGTGGAGCGGTTTCGAACGTGGCAGTCGGCATCGCGCGGCTCGGTGGCACGGCGCATTTTGCCGGCACGGTCAGTCGCGATCCGTTCGGGAAGTATCTCGTGAGCACGCTGGCGCACGAAAACGTCAACCTCGACGACGTGCGCGTGGTAGACGCGACGACGACCTTCGCATTTGTTGCGCGCGGCGAGCACGGCGAGCGGGATTTCATGTTCGTGCGTCATCCCGGCGCCGACAGCCTCTTGGAGCTGGGGGATGTTGCGGAAGGCACGATCACGCGCGCGAAGGCGCTGCATTTCGGCGGGGTCTTGCTGTCGAGCGAACCGGCACGCTCGACCTGCATGGCGCTCGCCCATACTGCGCGCAGCAACGGCGTGTTCGTGACCTTTGATCCGAACGCTCGGCCATCACTGTTCCAAACAAGTGAGGAGATGATGCGTCTGCTGCTGGCCGGCTGCGCTGCAGCGAACCTCGTGAAACTTTCTGACGAGGATCTGACGAGCATGCAGTTGCCGCCGGATGACCCGCGCGCCTTGCTCGGCGACGCTACGCAGGCGGTCATCATAACCCGCGCCGAGCGCGGCTGCGCGTGGTTCTTGCGCGATGGGTCGCACGGCGAGGTGCGTGGCCCGCGCATCGAGCCCGTGGATACCACGGGCGCGGGTGATGCTTGCATGGCGGCAATTTTGTGGCGCCTGCTGTGGAGGCACGATCTGGCTTTGAACGCGGCCAGCACGCAAGACGCCGTACGGTACGGCTGCGCAGCGGGCGCGCTCGCCTGTTTGCGCGAGGGCGCGATTCCCGCACTGCCGACGGCAGCGGAAGTCGAGGCGATGGTTGCCCAGGGCGCCGCAAACGAGCCCCAGAAATAGCAAACATGCCGCAATCCGACGCCCAACTCGTGTTCATCTGTGCGGCCAACGCGTGCCGCAGCGCCATCGCGCAAGTCATCGCGTCCGCGGAGGCCCAGCGCCGCGGCATGCCGCTGCGGGTGGCGAGCGCAGGGACGCATGCGCTGCCGGGCTACCGGGCTGCGACCATCGCCCAAGCGACGATGAATGAGATCGGTCTCTCCCTCGACCAGCACCGCTCTCAGCCTGCGAGCGGCGACTTGGTCTCCCCCGCGACGCTCGTCGTCACGATGACGGACGAACAGCGTGACATGCTGCGCAGCGCCTTCAAAAAAGACGCCAAAAAGATTCTCAGCTTTAACGACATCACAGGCCAAGGCGACGTTCCCGATCCCATCAGCGGCGACCCGGATGAAGTGCGCTCGGTGCGCGATACGTTACTGAGCGCCATGCCCGAGATTTTCGCAACCTTACAGAAGTTCGGCGACGGCGCGTAACACAAAGGCTGCCCACTGGGACGGGGGGAACCACTCACACGATGGCTAGCACGACGTTTCGGATCGCGCTCGGTGCCGATCATGCGGGTTTTGCGTACAAGACGCTGATCGCCCAGCATCTGCGCGAACTCGGTCATGAGGTGATCGACTTCGGCACGTACTCGACCGAACCGATCGACTATCCCCTGGTAGGATTCAAAGTCGGTGAAGCGGTTGCGAACGACGAGTGCGACCGGGGCGTGCTCGTGTGCGGCTCGAGTTTGGGCATCGCGATCGCGGCAAACAAAGTGAAGGGCGTCCGCGCCGCTCCGATCGCCGAACCCTATTCCGCCAAACTCTCGCGGCAGCACAATCACTGCAACGTCGCGTGTTTCGCCGAGCGCCTGACCGGTTGGGAAATGGTTCGCGAGTGCCTCGATGTCTGGCTGCAGACCGAGCCCGAGGGTGGCCGGCACACGCGCCGCGTCGATGAGATCAGCGACTATGAAAGCGGTAAGCCCTTCCCCAAAGACGCCGTGGACGTGCGCACGTGAACGCGAGAGTCTTGGAGCAGCTCACACTCGCAGCCGCCGATCCGGAGGTCTACCGGGCGATCGAGTTAGAGGAAGAGCGCCAGCGCAAGAACCTCGAGCTCATCGCATCGGAGAACTACGTGAGCGCCGCCGTGCGCGAAGCGGCGGGTTCGGTGCTCACGAATAAGTACGCTGAAGGGTATCCTGCGAAGCGCTACTACGGCGGCTGCGAGTATGTCGACATCGCCGAGAACCTCGCCATCGAACGCTTGAAACAACTCTTCGCCGCCCCCTATGCCAACGTGCAGCCGCACTCCGGCGCCCAAGCCAACATGGCGGTATATTTCGCGGCGCTGCAACCCGGCGACACGGTCATGGGGACCTCGCTCGATCACGGCGGCCATCTCACGCACGGCAGCAAAGTCAATTTCAGCGGCAAGATGTACAACATGGTCAGTTACGGCGTCAGTAAGGGAACCGAGCAATTCGACTACGATGAGATCAGAGCGATCGCGCGCACGCACAAACCCAAGATGCTCGTCACCGGCTGGAGCGCTTATGCGCGCACGCCGGATTGGAAGGCATTTGCCGATATCGCGCGTGAGGTGGGAGCGTTGTTGTTCGCTGATATCGCGCACGTCGCCGGCCTCGTCGCGGCTGGGCTGCATCCTTCGCCGATCGGCCACGCCGATTACGTCAGCTCCACGACGCACAAGACGTTGCGCGGTCCGCGCGGCGGCGTGGTGATGACCGATCCCGAGCGCGGCAAAGCGATCAACAAAACCGTGTTTCCGGGTATCCAAGGCGGTCCGCTCATGCACGTCATCGCTGCCAAAGCGGTAGCGTTCGGCGAAGCGCTGAAGCCCGAATTCAAAACCTACTGCCGCCAAATCATCCGTAACGCGCAAGAACTCGCGCGCTCGCTCGAAGCGAAGGGTCTACGCATCGTCACGGGCGGAACGGACAATCACCTCATGCTCGTCGACGTTTCCGTACGTGGCCTGACCGGCAAGGCCGTCGAAGAATACCTTGACGGCATCGGCATCACGGTCAACAAGAACACGATTCCGTTCGACAAAAACCCGCCGGCGGTCGCCAGCGGCATTCGCATCGGCACGCCGGCTATCACGACCCGCGGCATGCAAGAGGCCGAGATGCGCGAGATCGGCGACATCATGGGTGAAGCAATGGCCGACATCGGCAAGAACTCGGCCAGCGATGCCCTCCGTGCGCGCGTGTACGAGCTCACGAGCGCGTTCGGCGTTCCGTAACGCTTATGGACGCGTCAGCACTTTCGCAGGCCCGTGTGACGACGGCGCCGGACTTTCCGGGGCTGTGCGTCGTCGAGCATCCGCTTGTCGCGGACAAGCTCGGTCGGCTGCGCGACGCCGCCACTCCGAATAAGGAATTTCGGGAACTATGCGCTGAGCTCGCAACGCTGCTCGCCTGGCCCGCGACCGCGGATTTGGAAACAACCGATACCCAGGTGGCGACGCCGCTCGGCTGGGCACCCGCCAGGACCGTCGTGCGCGTGCCGCTGCTGGTGCCCATTTTGCGAGCAGGGTTGGGTCTGGTGCCGGGCTTTCACGCGCTCCTGCCGCAGGCGCATGTGGCGCACGTCGGCATCTATCGCGATCCCGATACGTTGCGCGCCGTTCCGTATTACGTCAATCTTCCGGAGAAGCTGCTCGACTGGCGAGTCTTCATCTTGGATCCGATGCTCGCAACCGCAGCGTCGGCGATCGCGACGATCGAGCTGCTCCTCGACCATGGCGCACGGCTGGCCGATATCCGCCTCGTCTCGCTGATCGCCGCACCGGAAGGCTTGCGCACGCTCTTTAACGCTCATCCCGGATTGGTGTCGTTCACCTGCGCCGTCGATCGCCATCTCAACGAACACGGGTACATCATCCCGGGCTTGGGAGACGCCGGCGACCGGCTCTACGGCGCGGGCGCCGGCAGAGTGCCGCTCACCCGTTCCGCCGGCACCGTGACATTGAAGAACCCTGGGACTCGCTCGTGAGCGAGTCGGCGAGCGCCTTGCTGCCCAACGACATCGCCGGCCGCCCATCCTGGGATGCCTATTTCATGGCGATCGTCCGCGCGGTGGCGACGAGAGCGACCTGCTCGCGCCGGGCGATCGGTGCGCTGCTCGTGAAGAACAAGCTCATCCTCGCGACCGGCTATAACGGCGCGCCCGCCGGTCTACGTCACTGCGATCATAGCGCCGGCGGCGACTTGCTCAATGACCATTGCGTGCGCTCGACCCACGCGGAACAAAACGCCATCGTGCAAGCCGCGCGCCACGGCATTTCCATCGAGGGTGCGACGCTCTACTGCAGCAACAACCCGTGTCAGACGTGTGCCAAGCTGTTGATCAACGCGGGCGTGCAACGGATCGTCTACGAGGACTCGTATCCCGATGACATCGCCTTCGGGCTGCTGCGCGAGGCGGGCATTATGACGGAGCGCCTGCAGAGCCAACCGTGACGACGGCTTATCCCGCATTCAACATCGTGACGACGGCGCACCCCGCGTTCAACATCAATATCTACTGGCTGTGCGGGTTGACGTTCGTGCTCGCACTGATCGCCTGCGCGATCGTGACGCCGCTGGTGCGCCGCATGGCCTTCGCGGTCGGCGTTTTCGACGAACCGGACGGCGAACGGCGCATCCACAGTCATCCCACGCCGCGCTTAGGAGGCATCGCGATCTACGTCGGCTTCATGCTGGCGCTGTTCGCGATGCTCAACGTGGCGCTGTCCAACAATTTTGTCATCCATCACTACCTCGGCACCGACGATTTGGCGCACATCATCGGCCTGCTCTTCGGCGGAACGCTCATGCTGGGCGTCGGGCTGTGGGATGACATCATGGGGATGCAGCCGCGGCGCAAGCTGGCCGCACAGTTCTGCGTGGCCCTGATCGCCATCGTGTTGTACAAGTTTCCGATCCTGGGGTTCACGCTGCCGCATTACGGTTACGTCAGTTTAGGCTGGTTCGCCGTCCCCTTCACGCTATTTTGGTACTTGGGGATGGTCAACGCCATAAACTTTCTGGACGGCTTGGACGGCCTGGTGACGGGCGTGACGTTGATCGCGTCGGTGACGATGATCGTCGTCTCGCTCTGGCATCACGAATACCTGGTCGCGATCACGATGTGCGCGCTGGGCGGAGCGGCCGCTGGCTTCCTTCCTTTTAACTACAATCCCGCGCGCATCTTCATGGGCGACGGCGGTTCGCTCTTCATCGGGTTCGTGCTTGCGAGCGCATCAGTGATGGGCACGGAAAAAGTGCCGGTCGCCATCTCGCTCCTGGTGCCGCTGCTCGTCTTAGCCTTGCCGATCTTCGACACCGCCAGCGTCATCCTGAAGCGCTTGCGCAAACGGACGCCTATCTTCTTGGCCGATCGCAGTCACATGCACTATCAGCTGCTGGAGTTCGGACTGTCGCAGCGCCAGGTGGTGATTTTGCTCTATTTCGTGTGCGGTATTCTGGGCGCGATCGCGCTCATGTTGTCCAGACCCGGCGGGCCGCACATCTTTTGATGTGCCCTGTGAGCGTGGCTGTCGTTTTCGGCACGCGCCCGGACGCGGTCAAAATGGCGCCGGTCATCCATGCACTCAGCGCCGATCCCCGTTTTCGCTGTTACCCGATCGCGACCGCCCAGCACCGCGAGATGCTGGACGAAGTGATGCGGTTGTTCGGTTTGCGCCCGGAGTACGATTTAGGCGTGATGACCGAAGGACAATCTCTGACCGACATCACGACCCGCGTGCTGGAGCGCGTGGGCACTGCGTTACGCGATCTCAAGCCCGACGTTGTCTTGGTGCACGGCGACACGACTACATCCACCGCGGCGGCGCTGGCGGCGTACTACCAGCAAATTCCGGTCGGCCATGTGGAAGCCGGGCTGCGCACCTCGACGATCTACGAACCGTTTCCAGAAGAAATCAATCGCCGGCTCACCGGCGTCCTCGCGACCTACCACTTCGCACCGACGCCGCTCGCCAAGCGCAATCTCTTGCGCGAGGGAAAAGACCCAGCGAGCATCGTCGTCACCGGCAACACGGTGATCGACGCCTTCTTGTGGGTCCATGCACGCGTGACCGCGCGCGACGCTGTGCCGGTGGATACGCCGCGGATGATCTTCGCGGAAGCGCACCGGCGCGAGAACTTGGGCGCTCCGCTCGAGGGCTTCTGCCGAGCATTGGGTACAGTGCTCGCCAAGCGACCCGATGTGTCGCTCGTGTGGCCGGTGCATCCGAACCCGCCGATCGTCGAAGCGGTGCGCCGGCTGCTCGACGGCAAACCGCGCGTGCATCTCATCGCGCCGCTCACCTACCGGCAGCTCGTCGCAACGGTCGCGCGCGCGACGATCGTCGTCACCGATTCCGGCGGATTGCAAGAGGAGGCGCCTTGTCTTGGCAAGCCAGTGCTCGTGCTGCGTCGCGTTACCGAGCGCCCGGAAGGGTTGGAGGCCGGCACGCTTCGCTTGGTCGGCGTCGCTGAAAACGACGTCGTGCATGAGCTCAGCGAACTGCTCGATGACTCCGCCACGTATAAAAGGATGGCGCAGGCGACCAATCCCTACGGCGACGGACACGCAGCGCAACGCATCGCCGACGCGTTGTGGGCGTATCAACGCGGCGGTGCGATGCCGCCGGAGTTTGCGCCGACAACTGCACCGACGTTGCCGCAAGCGGCATCGTAAGACAGCCTCAGCGTGAAGCAGCCGTCGCCCTCGCCTCTCAATGTAGGAAGTCTCGCCGGCGCAGGCATGACGGTGGTCGGCACGCTGATCGTCGGCGTCGCGCTGGGCTTGCTTGCGGCAAAGTACCTGCAATGGAATTGGGCAGTGCCCGCGGGCGTCGTGCTGGGTTTCGCGGCAGGCATCTACTCGATGTACCGACAGTTAGCAGCGCGGATGTAGCTCACAAAACGAGCTGAAGGTCCGTCGCTACAACCGGCTCGAACGCCAAGGGCCCATGGAAACGGTCCGCATGTTCCAACAAGCGGTCGCATTGCGCAGCCTTGGCTTGATCGTTGTCGCGGCTGCAGCACTTGCGATTTTCGGCAATCTGAAGGTTCCGGCGCTGGCCCTATTCGGTGGCGGCGTGGTGGGAGTCGCGTACCTTTTCCACATCGCTGCAAGCTTCAACCGGCTGGCGAAAAGCGGTAAACGCTACTTGCCGTTCTTGACGCTCGAATCGCTCGTGCGAGTATTGCTCGCGGGCTCCTTGCCTTTTCTCATTCTTCGGCATGGACCGGCGCTCGGTTACTTCACATATCTTGCCGGATTTGTCGCACCGC
>Ga0209168_10003524_pt1 | contig 10755 bp, 8 predicted proteins | sample Coa_R1_FD_187156 | JGI IMG/M metagenome (GOLD analysis project Ga0209168, IMG submission 187156) | Surface soil microbial communities from Centralia Pennsylvania, which are recovering from an underground coalmine fire - Coalmine... | ecosystem: Environmental > Terrestrial > Soil > Unclassified ... | reverse complement strand
AATGCTTCGTGACAAAACGCACGGCGCGCTGGTTATTGTAGCGCCGATGCTTGATAAAATCGATGGCAATGGCGAACGTTTCGACTGCCCGAAAACTGGGCATTGTAGCGCGGGTTGCGAGTCAGCAAGTGCGCCGCACGCGCACTTTCGGCGCAGTCATGAAAGCGACCAAGGCCACCGCGCTGCACTTCGGGCGCGTGCTTCGCCAGCTTTGGCTCGAAGTCACCGGGTTTGTTTTCTTGGCCTTAGCCGGGATCGGAGCGCTCGCCTTTGTTCGCGAGTTCGCCAAGTATCACGCCGGACACGCCACCGCCGGCCGCGCCGTGCTGGCCGCCTGCTTCTCCGGTTTATTCGGCTGGTTCGGCCTGAGTTCTTTTTGGCGTGTTCGCAAACGTTCCTAGTATTCGACGGTGCGCAGGAGAAACATGTCCACCAAACCGAAAGACGTTTCGCACGCGGATCCCGAGACCGCCTCGCACATCGGGGTTCGCCCGCTCTACACTCCCGCTGATCTTGAATCTTTCGACTACGATCGCGAAGTCGGCTACCCCGGCGAATTCCCCTTCACTCGCGGCGTCCAGGCCTCGATGTATCGGGGGCGATTATGGACGATGCGCCAGTACGCCGGTATGGGCGACGCGGAGGAATCGAACAAACGTTACAAATACCTGCTCGCCAACGGCACCACCGGACTGTCGGTAGCGTTCGACCTTCCCACGCAAATCGGCCTCGACTCCGACAATGCTCTCGCGGTCGGCGAAGTCGGCAAGGTCGGCGTGGCAATCGACTCGATCGACGACATGCAGCGCCTGTTCGATGGCATCGACCTCACCAAAATTTCCACCTCGATGACCATCAACGCGACCGCTTCGATCCTGCTCGCGCTCTATGCCGCCGTCGCCAGCCGCCAAGGCGCGAAAATCGGCGACCTGTCCGGCACCGTGCAAAACGACGTCCTCAAGGAATACATCGCTCGCGGCACTTACATCTTTCCGATTCAGCCCGCGATGCGCATCATCACCGATCTGTTCGCCTGGACCAACGAAAACATTCCCGACTGGAACACGATTTCCATCTCCGGCTATCACATGCGCGAAGCCGGATCGACCGCCGTGCAGGAAGTCGCTTTTACCCTCGGTAACGGCATCGCGTACGTGAATGCGGCCATCAGCGCCGGGCTCGACGTCGACAAATTCGCGCCGCGTCTTTCATTCTTCTTTAACGCGCACAGCAATTTTTTGGAGGAGGTCGCCAAGTTCCGTGCCGCGCGCCGCATGTGGGCGCACATCATGCGCGAGAAATTCAAAGCGAAAAGTCCGCGCTCCTGGATGCTGCGCTTCCATACTCAAACTGCCGGATCAACGCTCACCGCGCAGCAACCCGAAAACAATATCGTTCGCACCGCTGTACAGGCCATGGCCGCCGTGCTCGGGGGCACGCAGTCGCTGCATACGAATTCCTACGACGAAGCGCTGGCCCTGCCTACCGAGCAAGCCGCGCGCATCGCTCTGCGCACGCAGCAGATCATCGCCTATGAGACCGGCGTGCCCCAAACCATCGATCCGCTGGCCGGCTCTTACTACATGGAGACGCTGACCAGCGAAATTGAAAAGCGCGCGACCGAGTATCTCGACAAGATCGACGCGCTCGGCGGCATGCTGAAAGCCATCGAGCGTGGATTCGTGCAGCAGGAAATCCAGAACGCCGCCTACGAATATCAGCAGGCCGTCGATCGCGCCGAGGCCGTCGTGGTTGGCGTGAACCGCTTCACCGTCGAAGAAGAGAAACCGATTCCGATCCTGCACATTGACGAATCACTCGAACGCAAGCAGGTCGAACGGCTTCGTGCCCTGCGTGTCCGCCGCGATACCACTCGCTGGTCCGAGTCCCTGAAGAAGGTCGAAGAGGCCGCCCGATCCGGCGCGAACCTGATGCCGCATATTCTTGACGCCGTCGAAGCCAACGCCACCGTTGGCGAAATCTCGGACACCATGAGGAAGGTGTTTGGGGAGTATAAGGAAGCAGTGGTGATTTAGAAGCGGATCCTAACCTACACTGTCATTCTGAACGAAGGCGCGCTTCGCAAAGCGAAGCACGACGCAGTCGAAGAAGCCCAAATGATCGACTAGTGTTGCGGACGCTGTGAGGCGTTCTTTGTACAAGGCCGATGAGAGAACTCCTCGCTGAGCCGGTGCCTCTTTGTGGGTACATGGGATCCTTCGACTGCATGGATCTCGCGCTAGCGCGAGATCCATTTCGCTCAGGATGACAGTGGGTAGGCCGAATTCCCCGCCCTGTCGCTTAAAGAACGAGCGACCAGGAAGGGTCACCCCAGTCTGGCCCTCGAGAAAGGTCGGCATCGTGTCCGCGCCGGCTTAAAACCGCTCGGGCCACTTCCGCGCGCCGTGAAAGACCGCCAGAATATCCGTGCCGAGCCGACGCACGCGATACGCGACAACGTAAGGAGTTCCCGCGATGGCCAGCTCCCGCGTACCCTTCACTCGCCCCGCGCGGCCTATCTGCGGATATCGCTCGAGCATTTCGACGGCCACAAAGATGCGATCGATAAGTGCGTCGGCTGCTGCCTCGTTGTCTTGGGCAATGTACTCGTATGCGGCGCGTAAATGCTCAGCGGCAACCGGAGTCCATTGAGGCGTCACCGGCGACGCCACTTGCGGGCCATCTGTTTGACCTTGGCGTGCGAGAGCAGTTTACCTTCATCCGCTTGGCGAAGGCTCTTTTCGATCTGTTCGACCTGCCAGCGCTGCGCTTCGAGATAGGCACTGACCGCTTCGTTTAGAAGATGGCTGCGATCCCGGTCCATCGCCTGTGCGAGAGTGTCGAGCGCGAGAACCTTGTCGGCATCGATGCGGAAGCTGATGGTGCTCTTGTCCATAAGTTCATATAATATTTTGTCATACGCCGTATTACAAGACTGGTTTTAGGCCGACCGCTAACCGCCGAAAACTGGGTTTTTCTCACTGCAATCCAGACCGGAAAGGTATCTAATACGTGGAGACAGTTATGCGCGCAGGAGGCTTGCCATGACCTTCCTCAAGACGCACCACAATCCTTACTTTCACGGACATCCGGGCTATGGAATGTTTTCGCTGGTCACGAGCTTTGTTTTGGCGGGATTGCTCGTGCTGATGCTCGTGGCAACTGCAAGGTAACAAGGGCGGACGAGGACGTCCGCCCCGGCGTGAGTCGTGCTAGTTGATGTCGAACTGCTCCTGGTGAAGGGCGGGATCGCTCTTCACGATGACGGTCTTCTTCGCGAGTTCTTCCATTTCGTTCAGCAGACGTCCGTTGCCGGCTTTGAGAGCCTTGGCAACTTCGGGATTCACTCGCAGAATGACGTCGGAGTGCTCGAGGTGCTTCGCCATCTTGCGCATCTCGAGATAAATTTCGTTACAAATTGTCGTCGCAGATTTCACGAATCCGGTCGATTGGCAATACGGGCAGGGCGTGCCAATGGTTCTTTCGAGCGATTGTTTCACGCGCTTGCGCGTGATCGCCACTAATCCGAAATCGTTAAACTGCAGGACTTTCGATGGCGAGCGGTCGCTGCGCAGGGCTTCCTCGAGCGCCTGCATGACTTTCTGCCGGTTGCGGCGCTCATCCATATCAATGAAATCAATAATGATGATGCCGCCGAGGTCGCGAAGGCGGATCTGGCGCACGATCTCTTTAATAGCGTCGACGTTGGTCTTGACGATGGTGTCTTCGAGGCGGGTGGTCTTGCCGACGTACTTGCCGGTGTTGACGTCGATAGCGACGAGCGCTTCGGCCTGATTGATGACGATGTAGCCGCCGCTCTTGAGCCAGACTTTCGACTTGAGGGCTTTGTTAACTTCTTCGGTGAGACCGAATTGATCGAAGAGCGGAGTTTCCTTGGTGTAGAGCTTGACGCGCTTGACCAAGCCGGGTTGGAAGCGGTTGGCGAAGCGAAGAATTCGCTCGTACTCCTGCTCGTTGTCGACCCAGACGGCGGAAAAGTCGGAGGTGACCTGGTCGCGAAGGATGCGCTCGACGACATTGAGGTCGTGATAGATCAGAGCGGGAGCTTTGCTCATCTCGGCGCGAGTCTTGATTTCGGACCAGAGACCCTTGAGGAAGCGGATATCGGCACGGAGTTCGTCTTCAGAGGCACCTTGGGCGGCGGTGCGGACGATGAAGCCACCGTGACCGTTTTCGCGTTCGCTGAGAATGATGCGCTTCAGGCGCTGACGCTCTTCTTCGGAAGAAATCTTTCGTGACACACCGGTATGGTTCACGGTCGGCATGTAAACCAGGAAGCGTCCGGGAAGGGCGATGTGACTGGTGATGCGAGCGCCCTTCTTGGCGATGGGTTCTTTGGCAATCTGGACCAGAATTTCCTGGCCTTCCTTGAGAAGGTCGGTAATCTGGGGAAGCTGATGCGGTTCCTGCCGGCGGAAGCGGCGTCCGCCACGGCGGCCACGCTGACCACGACGATCGTAAGCCGGTCGAAAGGCGCGTTGAGTGTAACTGGAGGTCCCGGAAGGAGCGCGGACTTCGGCGTGGGCATCGACGGTGCCGTTGCCACGAGCCTCGGCATCGAGCAAAGCCTCGGCTTCGGCCTGAGCTTCTTCGAGTTCGGCGTCTTCGGCTTCTTCTTCGGCGATGGCCTGCTCGTCTTCGAACATCTCGGGGGCTTCGGGCGCGATGGATTCGACGGCTCCCGTTTCGGCGACCGGCTCGGCGGATGCGGCGATGGCCTGTGGTTGCGGGTGATAGTCGGCCGCGTGCTGAGTCTCTTCTTCCATCTCCTCAAAGGCTGCGTCTTCTTCCAGAGCTTTGACGTAGGAGCCAGTGTCGGTTTCTTCGTCGTCGATGACTTCTTCTTCGAGGGTTCCGGATGCGGATTGAAATGTCTTGGCAGCTTCTTCGGTACGGGATTCGCGTCGCAAACGAGCGTCCGAGACCGGCGACTCGTCTGAATGTTCGGGAATCGTAGTCAGAAGGTCATCTGAGTCGGTCTTTTTTTCTTCGTCCAGGAAATGGGGTGGGCGAACGAGGGTGTCGGTGTGCTCGCTGGTTTCTTCTTCTGTGCCGAAGACGGCGGCAACGTTCATGCGGTGCTGACGTTGTGCATCCGCATCCCAAGGAGAGATTTCTTCGGAAGAGTTCGAACGACTGACGGCGTCAGCCCCTACATCTGTGCTGGATTGTGGGCGAATGAGAACGTCTGCGCCCTGGTGATCGGCTTCCGCGAACAGGGGTTCGTCGTTCGGGAAAACGCCGGCAACGGGAGCAGAGCCCTCGGGGGCAGATTGTTCGCCGCGCGCGGGAGCCGGGGCCATGCGCTGATACTTCGAAATCGACTCGCCGGGCAGCACGATGGGCTGATAGCCAGGAGGCGGGCCGTAGTCGTAATCGCCTCCGCGCGGACGATCGGTGCGGGGGGATTCCGAGGTGGGCCGAGCGTAGCGGCTCTCGGGCATGCGCTCGCCGCGACGCCCACGGCCGCGACGGCGGCGGTTGCGCCAATCATTGTTACGGGAATCGCGCTGCTCTCCGCCGTTGGTCCGTTGAGGAGTCTCCGAAGGCTGACTTGCGATTTCAGCGTGATCTTCGGATTGGGTTTCTGCTTGCGCAGTTTCCGCAGGTGATTCCGAGGCCGATGAGGCTTCCGCCACTTGCTGCGGGGGCTGAGGGAAGGTGTGAGGTTGCGACCGGATGGGGATCTCGTCGACTTCGTCTTCGTCCGGCAGTTCCATGAAATCGGAAACATAGAGGAAGGCGTCGCGTTCGAGGCCAACATCGACGAAGGCGGACTGCATGCCGGGCAGGACACGAGTGACGCGTCCTTTATAGATCGAACCGGCTAAGGTGTATTCGTTTTCGCGCTCGAGGTAGATTTCCGCGAGCAGATCGTCTTCGACCATCCCGACTTTGGTTTCGTGCGGGGTGGAAGACACATACAATTCTTTGTTCATACTAACTCCGGGCCTGCGCCGCGCGCGCGGCGGCAGGATTTCACCGGATCAAGGCAGAGACACGCCGGGAGGATAGAGCCTTGCGATGGCCGGCCCGGGTAGAGCACGGCGAGGATCCCGGACCTTTGTCCGAAATCTTTTCGTTTGCAGCAACTGGAAACTTGTTCTCACTGATCGCATAACGCTAACCGGGTTTGTGACCACTCTCTGAATCCTCAGGTGGGCCGTTACCCGCCCGGCAGCGTTGTTAGCTTCAATCCTGTCCGGCCATCCAACTGCGTTGGGGCCGATGAGTGCCCTCTTCACGCGAGGGCGATCGTAATCTTGTTTTAGCCGTGTATGGCAAGCGCGGCGACGCTTCTTACCTTCTTCGTCCTGTTCTAGTTGACGAAACGGCGCATGCGGACATTCATGACGATACCAAGCGCCAAAAACATGAACAGAACCGAAGACCCGCCATAACTCATTAACGGTAAGGGAATTCCGGTTACTGGCATAAAGCCGACAACCATACCGATGTTGACCAAGATATGGAAGCTGAGAACAGCCACCACACCCATCACCAGAAATGTGCCAGCACGGTCGGGCGCCGTTTGCGCATTCTGGGTCAACCGCATCAGCACTATAAAGTATAGCAGCATTACACTTAGCGCGCCGACAAATCCATGTTCCTCGGCAAAAGCGGCAAAGATGAAGTCGGTTTGGGGGACGGGGAGAAAGGAAAGATGGGTCTGGGAGCCGGCGGTGCTGCCCCAGATGCCACCGGATCCGACGGCAATGAGGGACTGAATGACCTGGTAGCCGGAGCCCTGCTTGTCGGCTTCGGGTTCCATAAAGCTGGTTAAGCGGTCTCTTTGATAGGGCTTAAGGTGATGCCAGGCCAGGGGCATCATGAGACCGGCGATCACGAGGATGGTAGCGGCCTGCTTCCAGCGCATGCCGCCGAGGAACAGACCCATGATGGCGATCGGGATGTAAGTGAGGGCGGTGCCCAAGTCGGGCTGAACCAAAACCATCAACATGGGGACGCCGACCATGCCGCCGGCTTTGAGGAAGTCGGGCCAAGTGAGCTCGCGCTGATGAAGGTCGGCGAAGTACTTGGCGACCGCTAATATAAGGATGAGTTTGACCCATTCGGAGGGTTGGAAGTGAGCTCCACCGGGCATCTTTACCCATCGGCGAGCGCCCAAGTATTTTTGGCCGAAGATCAGGACAGCCATTAGAGAGGCGACTGCGGCGATGTAGAACCAGTGAATGCGCTCGAGGAGGACCTGGTAGTTGATGAGGCTCATGAGGAACATGCCACCGATGCCGGCGATGATCCAGTAGAGCTGCTTGATGTGGGCTCCGGCGAACTTGGTGTGGACGGTGGCGCTCTGGATTTCGGTGACACCGAGGGCGCAGATGAGCAGGACAAAGACGAACAGCACCCAGTCGAAGTCGCGATATGAAACGTAACGGCTCATGTTAGTCGTCGGTCGTTGGTCATAAACCCGTCGTTGGTCGTTGGCCTCACTTGGTTAGCGCCTATTAGTGCATGATTGCGTGGCGCCCATGCGGGGCGTTGTCTCAATTTCCTTCTCTTCCCCACGGCTTGCGCCGTGAGTTGCATTCTTGCGCGGCTTCGCGCCTACCCTTTCAGTTGACTCCGGGCGCGGCGGTCGCTAAAGGCAAACGGTCGCGATTTAAATCGATGACGAAGCGTCCGGCGCGAAGCGCGTCGTCGTTCGAGCCGTCGGGGTCAGAGGCGTTCCAGACGGCCCCGACTTCGACTTTTCTTTCGCCTTGGGCAACTTTGTTCGGTTGCTGACGCTGCTTCTCGACGTAAGCTTTGATCACCAGAGCCGCGGTACGCGCGGCGAGGTATCCGTGCTCGCCTTCTTCGAGCAGAGCACAAACGACAATTTCCGGATTGCGGCGCGGTTCAACGCCGACGAACCATCCGTTGTCCTTGAACTTGGCTTTGCCAAGCGCGCCGAGCCGGGCTTTGGCGGCGTTGCTGATGGTTTGGGCACTGCCGGTCTTGCCGGCAAAATCGATACCTTGCAAATGGGCACTGGGCGCGGTTCCACCGGGATTCACTACGCCAGCCATGGCGTCGGTAATGAGCTCCCAGTTCTGGACATCGATGGGGACTTTGGCAGTATCAGGCAAAGTCGATGCCGGAATGACGTTCGGCGGAAGATCCTGAGGATTGGTGACGCGCGGCTTGACGAGCAGGCCGCCGCTGGCGATGCCGCCGAGAGCGCGGGCCAACTGAATCGGCGTAACGGCGACTGCGCCCTGGCCGATGCCGACAGAGATGGTTTCACCCGCATACCATTTCTGCTTGAAGTTGCGGATCTTCCATTCTTCGGAGGGCATGACGCCGGTGACTTCCTGCGGGAGGTCGATGCCGGTTTTCTGGCCGAGGCCAAATTCGGTGGCGTATTGGGCAATGCGGCCGATGCCGAGACGCTCGGCCAACGTATAGAAAAAGACGTCGCAGGATTGATAGATGGCTTTGCTGATGTCGACCGAGCCGTGCACGCGATGCTCGGCAACGACCCAGCATTTGAAGTAGCGGCCGTAGAAACTGGCGCCGCCGGAACAGTTCACATGCATGTCCTGCGCGATGCCTTCCTGCAGGCCTGCGGTGGCCATAACGATTTTGAAGGTCGAGCCCGGAGCCAATTGCGCCTGGATGGCTTTGTTGAGAAGAGGATGGTCGTCATCGTTGATGAGCTTGGACCACTGATCGCGGGAGACTCGGACGGCGAAATCATTGGGATCGAAGGTGGGACGGCTGACCATGGCGAGAATCTCGCCATTGCGCGGGTTCATGGCGACGATGGCACCGTTGTGGCCTTCGAGAGCCTGCTCGGCGGCTATCTGAAGATCGAGGTCGACGGTGAGCTTAAGTTGCTTGCCGGGTTCGGCGGCGGTTTCATCGAGCCGCCCCACTTCTTTGCCGTGACTGTTGACGACAGCGCGGCGAGAACCGTTCTTGCCCATCAAAATCTGGTTGTACTGCAGTTCAACACCGGATTTGCCGACGACGTCACCGGGGTTGTAGAGCTCGAACTGGGGCTGGTTGAGCATGTCCTCGCTGACTTCGCCGACGTAGCCGATCAAGTGGGCCATGAATCCATTGCGCGGATAAAGACGGCGATGAGCCACGATGGTGTCGAGTTCAGGCAGCTCGTTGCGATGCGACTCGATGAATGCGAGCTCGTCGGGGGTGATGTCGTCCTTGAGGAAGATCGGCTGATATTGCGGCGACGCGGCGAAATGGCGGATGCGGTCTTTGACTTCTTTGGGCTCGAGATGGAGACCCTGCGCGATCATATCGGCGTCAGCGACGAGATCTCGAGAGGAATCGCGCAGGAGCAAGGCGGTGAAAGACGGGTAGTTGTCAACGATGATGCGGCCTTCACGATCGAGGATTTTGCCGCGGGGCGCGAGAATGGGGACGTTGCGGACCCGGTTTTTCTCAGCCAGGCTGGCGTAGAGGTCACTTTGTACCACCTGAAGCCGCCAGAGGCCGTAGGCCAAGACCAAGAAAATGCCGAGGATGATGTATTGCACCGCGGTGAGGCGGATGCTGGATACTTTTTCGTCGCGGCCAAACATCGGGTTCGGGAGGGCAGGAATCAGGAGGAGGAGGAGATGGATGCACTCCGCCGCACCTGGGAGGTCCCAGCGCCCCGGCTATTCCTTTCAGGAAGTTGGTTCTATTGTAGCGCGGGGGTGATGGGGCGAATACCTTTGGTGACTGAGGCGAGTTACTTTTGTACCAACTTGGGTTGGATGTCACTGAAAGCCAGTAAGGGATTTGGACATAGTGGATATCCCAGCAATGTCGGAAGCGTTTGTAAATAAGGATGAGGTAAGGGAGAGCAGAGTGGAAAGCCGGCGAGAGCCTCGCGTCAATTGCGGCCTGAAGATCCTGATTTGGGGCATTGACGCCCAGGGCACACGATTTGCGCAGAGCGCTCTCGCCCGCAATGTTAGTGAGCAGGGCGCGCTTGTGACCGGGATTGACCAGTATCTGCGGACAGGCGACCTGGTGGGAGTTCAGTATGGCGAAAGGAGCGCACGCTACCGGATCGTGTGGTGGCGAAATTCGCGGACTGAATTACGAGTCCAGGCGGCAGTGCAAAAGTTGGCGGGGGATGAATGTCCATGGCGTGAGGAACTGCAACAGGATTTCCATGGAGAAAGAAATGCGATTGCAGATCGGTTTGAGAAGGTAATGGAGGTGCTTCCGCCCCAAGCAGGCAACGCGCCGCCTGACGCTGGTCGTCCATACCCAGGTCCTTCGTCGATAGCAGTTCGTCGTTGAGCATCCTCGAAAGCCAGCTCCTCTTTCGTAAAAAGTCAAAGGCCGCGGGCAGGAATGCCCGCGCTACACGAACGAGCCGCTTACGTTGTCGAGAGCGGAACCTCTCTCAGGAAAAGCAAAGTCAAAGGCCGCGGGCAGGAATGCCCGCGCTACACGAACGATCCGGTTACGTTGTCGAGAGCGGAACCTCTCTCAGGAAAAGCAAAGTCAAAGGTCGCGGGCAGGAATGCCCGCGCCACACGAGCGTCTGTTTACGTCGTCGAAAGCGGAGCCTCTCAGGAAAAGCAAAGTCAAAGGCCGCGAGCAGGAATGCCCGCGCTACACGAACGAGCCGCTTACGTTGTCGAGAGCGGAACCTCTCTCAGGAAAAGTAAAGTCAAAGGCCGCGGGCAGGAATGCCCGCGCTACACGAACGAGCCGCTTACGTTGTCGAGAGCGGAACCTCTCTCAGGAAAAGCAAAGTCAAAGGCC
>Ga0209168_10003522_pt1 | contig 10765 bp, 6 predicted proteins | sample Coa_R1_FD_187156 | JGI IMG/M metagenome (GOLD analysis project Ga0209168, IMG submission 187156) | Surface soil microbial communities from Centralia Pennsylvania, which are recovering from an underground coalmine fire - Coalmine... | ecosystem: Environmental > Terrestrial > Soil > Unclassified ... | reverse complement strand
GCTCGACCAGCTTGTTTACAATTGGCCGATGCCACTGCTCGTTCCCGATTGGAATCAGCCTCGACCGACCATCAAAGAGGTTCTGGAAGTGTGTCGGAACATACGGCTAACTCCTCTCGGAGTTCCGACCCAACCATTCGAGACATTCTTGACCGAGATTCGGAGCGAACGTCGTAACGGCGGAGCCTACCTGAACGTGTTCGACGTTGGCCCAAGCCCCGTCTTCGATTGGTTTGCCTCTCGTAATCGTCTATGGGATGACCGATTGCTCGATTGGCTTGTGCTTCATCCGACCATTGCTCAGAGCTTTACTGAACTCCGTATTCCCGACTCTCCCAGAGAAGACAGCTTGAATACTGGGTTTGCAATGTTCGACCCGTTTCTACTCGACGGCACCTTCGCTAGTTTGCTCTATCACGGCGGTGCATACTCCCAAGCAAGCGGCGATGGGCACGCCGAAAAGGAACTTGCGGTGGACGTATGCAATGCAATGTTTGGTCTTCGATACGGAGAGATAGTTTGCAACATGAACTACGGCGTTTGGACGCCATGGTTCAAAGGAATCGCTTGGGATGTGACCGCCATCATCTTTGACCGTGGGAATCGAAAGCTCTGGATGTTTGTCACCACCGATACCGATTAAGTTGAATATTGGTTTTGGCATGTCAGCCGTGAAGGGCCTGAGGCAATGGTCGCCAAGTACCCGAAAGGCGTCTTCGAGAGAGTAAGGGGCATTCTCACCGGGATTGTGCTGCTGGCCGCTTTGTATAGCCCCAGCCCCTTGGTCAAGCCGAGCCTCACATCCGGACACTGTACTTGAGTAATTGGGAATTGACCGTATTGCGGTGAGGGTTCTTGCGCCAGCAGAATCGTGATGTGACACCACTGTCGTGAATACGATTTCTTAGGAGAATCGATGCCCTCCCCAATGACAAATGTGCTGCTGGCACTTGAAACACAAAAAGCCCTGCCTGTTCCTATGGCAGCCTTGGTGCTGGGAGCTGTATCACAGGTAGAAGTCCTAACCGAACTTGTAGACCGAGTGTGCGATCGGTATTTCGACACCCCATCAAGGCGACAACTGATTGCGGTTAATTTTGTCCCGCCAAAAGGTCGTCCGAGTTCCTGTGCCCGCGCGTAATTGGAACACCATTTTAGCCACCTTAAGGGTGTAGCTATGGGATGAGTGACCCGGAGATTCGAAAAAAGCTATCTGAACCCAGATGGGTGCAGTTTATACATAAATCTGAGAAGCAGAGTCGGCCGTGGTGGAAACGTCTGATCCATCTCTTCGGGCGCTGCCCGATTTGCAAGTCAGAGAAAGCAATGTAGCTACAGAACCTTACATGACGGCATTAAGTTGACTTCAATTCATAAGGGGCCAGTAAAGGTTCGAGTCATGTGGAAAGGTGCTGTTGTCTTCTCTAACCTCCGATATCCACCCTCGAAGCACTGTTCGGCGCAGTAACTTACACCCGCGTTAATCCACGGTTCGAGGGGAGTATCAGTCAATGAGATCGGCCCTGTGTGCCTTGGCACCGAGTCACCCATTTACACGTTACGCCCTCTCGGATAACCAGAAATAGCTATAGGCCACGAGCCTCGGATAGAACCATGGTTGACACTGAATCACCCGTTGCGCTTGCCGCTCTTACAAACTCGATGGCCTCACGTCGGCACAGAGGAAACCCACGAGAATGGACCAAAAGCTAAACTTCTTCAGAGAACCACGAACTACAGTGGGCTGGATCTCGAGAAACACTCTCGCTCTCCGGCCAAGTAGAGAGTCTTTTCTTGACATCCCTTTTTATAGAACTCATTGACATTCCGGCGACCTGGCGATCAGCAATGCGGGTGTGTCGAAACCTAATGATTTCCGCACAAGTCGACATAAGCCGGCTGACGACGGACGAGAGAAATGTTATTGTGCGTTTCCGAGCAACCTGGCGCAGCCGCTCTCGCTATAAATGGGCACATGGTGCCCAACTTCGCTCGAAGTCAGCGACGTTGTCCGATCTCTCGCAAGTCCTCCCTGACTGCTGGTGAATTGGCAGGTCAAGTGAACTGGCCCGCGAATCAAAGTGTGGTATTCTCGGACCGCCTTCCACCTTCGTCACGAAAGGCCTTTACGATTAAGTAAGGTGCGTTTTTGACGCCCGCGACTCCTGAGGGACGCAAAACGTTTTACGACCGTTTGGTACAGATAACAATCAGATCTTTCTAGGGTTGGGTCACGTCTTTGGAGTTGAATATGAAGAACAGACTCTCGCGCAACCGTGTAATCGCTGTCTTGCTGTCCTTGTTTGTGCTTGGCCTCATCGTCGGTGCCGTTCGTCCATTCAAGCATGCAGCCGGAGCACCGCCGATGGCCCCTCAAGCGGTCCAAGTAGTCGAGGTTCAACAGGAGGACGTCCCGATCTACGGGGATTGGATCGGCACGTTCGACGGATTGGTCAATGCCGATGTCAGAGCGCAGGTTACCGGCTATCTCCTCAAGCAGGGCTATCAGGAGGGCGCGTTCGTCAATGAAGGCCAACTTCTTTTCCAGATAGATCCACGGCCCTTCCAGGCGGCGCTCGATCAGGCCCAAGGACAATTAGCTCAGGCCAAAGCGGCGCTGGCCAATGCACAGGCTGTGCAACGCCGCACTGAACTTGATGTGGAGCGTTATACGCCATTAGCCAAGGAGCAAGCCGCTAGCCAGCAAGATCTCGACAACGCCGTCCAAAACAATCTTGCGGCAATAGCTACAGTAGAAACAGCCAAAGCACAAATCAAAACGTACGAGGCGGCGGTTGAGACGGCGAAGATTAACCTCGAATTCACGCGGCTGGTGGCACCCATCGACGGCATCGCCGGACAAGCACAACTCCAGGTTGGAGCCTTGGTCACTCCAAACAGCGGGATTGTCACGTCGGTTTCCACCGTTGATCCGATCAAAGTCTACTTCACGGTCGGCGAACCTCAATATCTTGCCTGGCGAAAACGCTTCCCAACTGAAACGAGCAGTGAAGCCGCAGGCAAAGCCTTGCATCTTCATCTGATCCTGGCGGATGGTTCAACCTACCCGCACGAGGGGAAGTTCTACTTCGCGGACCGACAACTGAATGAGAGTACCGGCGCGATCCGGATCGCAGCCTTGTTCCCCAATCCTGGAAGTATCCTGCGGCCGGGAGGTTACGCTAAGGTGCGAGCTGCGATCTCAGTGCAGCATGACGCGCTGCTGGTTCCCCAACGTGCGGTCTCAGAGCTTCAGGGCAACTACCAGGTCGCTGTCGTGGATAACAGCAACAAGGTCAACATCCGAACGGTCACGGTGGGTGACCAGATCGATTCCCGGTGGATCATAGCGGATGGGCTGAATCGTGGAGACCGCGTGATCGCAGAAGGAGTTCAAAAAGTGCGCACCGGCGCACAAGTCATACCCAAGGCGTTTGGGACCGAGGCCAAGGACAGGTGATCCGATGTCGAAGTTTTTCATCAATCGCCCCATTGTCGCCATCGTCGTTTCCATCATCCTGGTGATGGTTGGAGGCTTAACAGTCCTGAGCTTGCCTGTCGCGCAGTTTCCTGAAATTGCGCCGCCGGAAATTCAAGTCCTGGGCACCTACGTCGGAGCCGATGCTCAGACCCTGGAGCAAGCGGTTGCCACTCCCATCGAGCAGCAGATGAATGGCGTGGACAACATGAACTACATGTACTCGCTGAATGCCACGGGTAACTCGAATACAACTCTGATCGTGGACTTCGATGTCAAAACTGATCCTAATACAGACTACATCCTCGCTCAGTCGCGGGAATTGCAGGCTGCGTCCCAGCTCCCGGCGGACGTTACCAACTACGGAGTTACAGTACGAAAATCTGTCACGGCTCCGCTGATGCTGTTCGCTCTTTACTCGCCACATGGAACCTATGATGCTGGTTTTCTCGCGAACTATGCATTCATCAATCTCGTCGATCCAATCACTCGTTCGAAAGGAATTGGCAACGTACAGGTATTCGGTGCCGGACAGTACGCAATGCGCTTGTGGGTGAAACCAGATCAATTAGCGAAGCTCGGCATCACAGTCCCAGAAATCATCACCGCCATTCAAACCCAAAATACGGTGAACCCGGCAGGGAAGGCTGGGGGAGAACCAGCCCCCAAAGGGCAGGAATTCACCTATACGGTTCTCGCTCAGGGCAGACTGCTTTCTCCTGAGGAATTCGGAAACATCGTAGTTCGTGAAACCGCAGATGGCGGGATTGTGCGGGTACGCGATGTCGCGCGAATCGAGTTGGGTTCACAAGACTACAGCATTGTTGGCCGGTTGAATGGGAAGCCCAGCGCTATCATTGCGGCGTATCAATTACCCGGATCGAATGCAGTCGATTCCGCCGACGGTATCAAGGCGCTCATGGCTCAGATGAAGCAGAGCTTTCCGGAAGATGTGGATTATGTTGTCGCGCTGGACACGACACAAGCTGTTACCCAAGGAATCAAAGAAATTGTCGAGACTCTGCTCATTGCTCTCCTGCTCGTCATTCTTGTGGTTTACCTCTTCTTACAAGGCTGGCGTGCGACGCTGATCCCACTTCTCGCTGTCCCAGTCTCACTCGTAGGCACTTTCGTTTTATTCCCGCTGTTCGGCTTCTCCATAAATACTCTTTCTCTTTTCGGCCTTGTATTGGCAATCGGTCTCGTGGTGGATGATGCCATTGTCGTCGTCGAGGGCGTGCAACGGCACATCGAGGAGGGTATGACGCCGAAAGCGGCCGCCTTGAAAGCAATGGAAGAGCTTTCCGGACCGGTGGTTGGTATTGCGTTGGTGCTCTCGGCTGTTTTCGTGCCCACTGCGTTTATTCCAGGAATTACTGGCAGGTTGTACCAGCAATTTGCGGTAACCATCGCCATATCCGTGCTGCTCTCAGCGTTTAATGCCCTTACCCTCAGTCCCGCACTGGCTGCCCTTCTTCTCAAGCCGGAGGAGCCCAGCCGCGGACTTCAAAGAAGGTTCTTCGATTGGTTCAATCGAATCTTTGAGAGCGCGACCGGCGGTTATGTCCGCTGGAGCGGAGTATTGCTACAGAAGACCGTAGTTTTGGGCGTCATGCTCTTGGCTTTTAGCATTGCGGCTGCCTTCTTTGCCATCCGGGTCCCCTCGAGTTTCCTCCCAGATGAAGATCAGGGTTATGCCTACATTAACCTGCAATTACCGAATGGGGCTTCACTCGAACGTACCACGCGAGTTGTGGAGAGCGTCGAAAAAATCCTCAAAGATACGCCAGGAGTGCAATATTCGACCAGCGTCGTGGGTTTCAGCTTGTTGAGTTTTGTTCGTACCAGCTACAACGCATTTTTCTTTGTCACCTTAAAGCCTTGGGACGACCGGAAAACGAGAGCCGAACAATTTCAATCCATTAAGGCTCATCTTAATCAGCAGTTGGCGGGTTTACCTGCGGCCATCGGTTTCAGTTTCTCTCCGCCTGCAATTCCGGGAGTTGGCACCTCGGGCGGATTCACATTTGTGCTTGAGGACCGAGCGGGTAACGATGTGGAGTTTCTAGCCAAGAATCTCGGAATCTTTATCGAAGCCGCGCGAAAACGGCCCGAGATTGCGGGACTGAGCACAACCTTCCTGCCAAGTGTCCCGCAGAAATTTGTAGATGTAGACCGCGACAAAGTCCTGAAGCAGGGTGTGAACCTGAACGACGTGTATCACACGATTCAGGCGTTTATGGGCGGTTATTTCATAAACTATTTCAACCGCTTTGGACGGCAGTGGCAGGTATACATAGAAGCCGAAGCCGAAGACCGCGCGCGAGCTGAGAACGTCGGTCAATTCTATGTTCGCAATAATAAAGGTGAGAATGTACCACTCTCTACCCTTACTGCCATCAAGCCGCGGCACGGACCGGAATTTACCATGCGCTTCAATGAGTATCGTTCTGCTCAGATCAATGGCAGCGCAGCTCCTGGTTACAGTGCAGATCAGGCGAGCGCGGCCCTTGAAGAAGTCTTCAGGGGGACGATGCCGCGCGAGATGGGCTTTGACTATTCCGGCATGTCATTTCAGGAACAAAAGGCGCGGCAAGGCGTGCCGCCGTCGGTAATCTTCGGGCTTTCACTGTTGTTCGTGTTTCTAATCCTGGCTGCGCTCTACGAAAGCTGGTCGCTCCCTTTCAGCGTGCTGCTCAGCACCCCGGTAGCGGTTTTCGGAGCCTTCTTCATCCTGTGGCTGAGGCGCATTGTGCTCAGCGCGTTGTTGCCGCCGTTCATGGTTCAGATCGAGAATGACGTTTATTCGCAGATCGGACTCATCATGCTTATCGGGTTGGCGGCGAAAAATGCGATTCTGATCGTCGAATTCGCGAAGGATGAGTTCGAGCATGGCAAGTCTCTGTCGGAAGCGGCGCTCACCGGTGCGAAACTCCGGTTGCGACCGATTCTGATGACCTCGTTCGCGTTCATCCTTGGCTGCTTGCCGTTGTGGACGGCCAGCGGCGCCGGTGCGGTGGCGCGGCAGATCATGGGGACAACCGTGATTGGCGGCATGATGGCTGCGAGTGCGATTGGAATCTTCTTTATTCCAGGAATCTTCTATGTCGTGGAGAAGTGGTCCGGAGGTGGCAAAGAACCGGTTCCCGCGATATTGCCGTCGGCACCTTCACCCGCGCCGGGAGACTGAAATGCACCTCGCAAAGAAACTTACAAGCCTGTTGTTTGCGACCGCAGTCACCGGTCTGATCGTGGCGTGCAAGGTTGGTCCGAATTATCAACGCCCGCCTGTTCAAACTCCGACTCATTACCGCGATCTGCAGGAGGATTCACAGCGCCAGGCTCAGGCCGCGTCTTATGCAGACCTTCCCTGGTGGCAGGTTTTCCAAGACCCGAAATTACAAGAACTCATTCGCACCACGCTCAAGCAAAACTATGACCTACAGCTAGCGACTGAGCGCATCAACGCTGCTCGCGATCAGCTGGCGATTACCCGCTCGAATCTGTTTCCTCAGTTGCAAGGGAGTGCGATCTTCAACGGCGGCAAGGAATCTAACTTTCAAACCAAATTCAATTTTCTGACTCTTGCTGCCGATGCGGCATTCCAAGTAGATCTCTTTGGAAGGCTGCGCCGCGCAACCGAAGCTGCGCGCGCCGAGCTATTAGCCACCGAAGCAGCAAGGCAAACCGTCGTATTAACGCTTGTCAGTGATGTAGCCAGCGACTACTTCGCGCTCCGACAGCTCGATTTGCAACTCCAGATCACAAACGAGACCGTTAACACACAGGTTGATTCAGTCAAGCTCACCACGCTCCGGCTGCAGCGCGGCGTGGCCAACAAGCTGGAAGTTCTTCAAGCTCAGCAAACGCTGGATACCGCGAACGCCACAGTTCCTGATCTTGAACGGCAAATCGCGCAGGAAGAGAACGCAATCAGCATTCTTCTCGGGGACTACCCCCATGACGTTCAGCGTGGCCTCGCTCTTATTGAGCAGCCCATGCCTCCGGAAGTGCCGGCGGGCCTGCCGTCGACGATACTCGAACGACGGCCGGATATTCGCGAGGCCGAGCAAGTGTTGATCGCGTCGAATGCTGAGATCGGGGTTGCCAAGGCCCAGTTCTTTCCGCAAATCGCGCTCACTGGGTCAGGAGGCGGCGCTTTTGGCCGCAGCAGCGCCTTTCAGAGCCTGATGCCTTCGCAGGTTGGAACCTGGTCGTACGGTGCGCAAGTCAGCCAGCCTATTTACACCGGTGGAGCACTCCGCGGAAATCTGAAGTTGGCCAAGTCGCAAAACCAGCAGGCTCTACTGGCTTACCGGCAGACCATCCAGCGTGCTTTCGGAGACGTTTCCGATGCCCTGATCGGGTATCAAAAGCTACACGAAGTTCGGGTTCGACAAGAGCAGTCAGTAGCCGACTTGCAGGAGTCCGTTCGTCTCTCCACTATCCGCTACAAGGGAGGAACGACCACGTATCTCGAAGTGCTCGATGGACAGCGATCCCTATACTCTGCAGAACTGACGCTGGCGCAGGCACGAGGCAATGAATATCAGAGCGTCGTGCAACTCTATCGTGCACTCGGCGGCGGTTGGCAACAATAACCAACCCTGGACCTCCGATGGAAGGGCATTAAACCGAGGTACGTAATCATCGTCATTCCAGCGACTCACCAAATCACAGCAGTCAAGTTCCTCTATTAGCCAGCGCTGGGGATACGGGCAACAGCACCGATCGAGGTTTCACGGAGGGGAGTGGGAGAAGTGTTTTTGCTAGACAGCCTCTCTCATACGGTGAGTGTAATGGCAGTTGTTTCGCCAACTGCCGGTGCCGATCATCCTCGCAACTTCCCATTGCGCCGATTTTACGCACGCTTCACAACTCCGTGACAACTGCAAAAAAGCGCAGCCGTAATCTCGCGCCTGAAGTTCAGAACGCTTGCATGTTCCTCCAAGAGGCAACTGCCGGGGTGCATTCGGCGTGAATGCCAGCTCCGATCAAAAGCGAACCAAAACAGCGGATAAACATCCCACTTCTCAAATTAGGAGATCAATATGAACTCGAAGTTGTCTGGTAAGTTCGCCCTACTGTACTGCTGCACAATTCTCATGGTGGTCACGACCTCTGCAGCTGGACAAGCCGGTCACCTCGACCCTACGTTCGGTCGGGGAGGCATTGCTGCGAAACAAAGCACGGAGACACAGATCACCAACGTCTACAGCGTGGGGGCCATTGCTATTCAAGGCGATGGCAAAATCGTAGTAGCTGGAGGAGTCCCCGGAAACAACGATTTCACGGTTCCGGCGGTGTTGCGCTTCCTGCCGAATGGCAGTCTTGACAACAATTTTGGCCTCAATGGCGTTGCCGTGTTGCCCAATAGCTTTGGAGGATTTGGCGGGCTGGCGATTCAGCCGGACGGCAAAATTCTAGTGTCGACGAACGGCAACAGCAGCGCAAACGGCCAGGTGATCCGTTTGACATCCGCGGGCACGCTCGACTCAACCTTCGGCAACCAGGGCGTAGTCACTTTCCGTCTCACCACCGTACCGGCGATCGCTCTGCAACCGGACGGACGGATTTTGGCCAGCCTCCAGTCGATCATCAACACAAGATCTCAAGTGACGCGTTTGTTAGGGAACGGCAGTACCGACACCAGCTTTGGGACAAATGGTATCGCGTTCCCGCCGGGAGGCAGCGGCGCGATGGAGGTGCTTGGAAATGGTGACATCCTCGTGTTCGGTGGTCTGATTTCGCGCCTGACAAGTTCCGGAGTCATCGATGAGGCATTCGGAGTCAATGGGCAGTTGATAGCTCCAACCAGTGGCCAGGCCGTGGCGGCCAGCGGGGATATCCTCGCCGCGGGCGCGCTCGTCAGCGATCCAACAGTTCCTAGTTCGGGATTTGCTGCGTTTGCCTATCAAAGCGTCGGGATCGGCGACCCGGCGTTCGGCAGGAACGGCGGAGTGTCGACAACAGTCGCAAACTTTCCCACAATCAGCACCGCGGGCATGGCCATCGAATCGACGGGAGCGATCGTAGAACTTGGGACAGTGTCAAACAAGAACGCGGGCGCGTTCGGCCTGGTGCGCTACACTGCGCAAGGACAACTCGACGCCACTTTTGGGTCCGGTGGCACGGCGACGACTTCGTTCGGCAGCGGCACGACGCCCAACGCGTCTGCCATCCTAATTCAATCCGACGACAAGATTATCGCTGCGGGGACCGTTTTCGCTGCTGGGCTTCACGGCGAATTTACTACCGCCCTCGTGGTGGCAAGGTACCTGGGCAAGTGACGATCAAGCAGCGGGCAACGACCCTACGGTAAGTGGCGAAAAAACGCCGTCGCGCGATATCCTTGGCGACGGCGTTTTTCTTGAATCATTTGTTGTCTCGCTGAGCCGGCTACTTAACCGCAAGGTGCTAACGGGGTAATAATGCCGGTTTTGGGGAGAAATTCTTCGCATACGCGAACTGCTGGTGTCAGCGGCATCAGCTTCGGCCATCATGCGGCGAGAGCATGAGGGGGTACAGGCCTGCACAGTTGATTCACCTCACCTACCTAAAACGCACGTCGCGTCCCTTCGCCACGAGAGTGTCAGTATGCTCTCCATCTGCCCTGGAATAGACCTCGCGAGACCGCGGTTATTACCGATAGCCACCGGCGAAGTCAATATTTGAGTCCACTTCGGCGAATCGATCCTAACAAGGATAGGAAGAGCAACAAGTCGGGTCGTGATTGCAGTTTCGCATTAGAAAACCTCAACAACGCGCACTCGCCCATGCTGAGAAAACTGCATTTTTTCCACAGAATATTTGCCGTTCTTTGCAGTTACGTATAGCAAGCATCCGAACCCCTCCAGCATGGCTGCTGTCCGCCAGCTGCAGGAAACCTACCGATCCTTACACCCGCCTGGGTGTTTAGGGCACATATATTTGGAGGCAAGAAGTTCTATGGTCACACAGAAGGTTTTTCCAGTTGTATGTCTCTCTGGCCTGATTGCGATTGCGCTGGTCGTGGGGCTGGCGCAGGAGTCCTCGCGGGAACCTATCGATTCCAAGGTGACGGAAGCGCCTGCGGGGTTCACAACGCCAACACTCTCCAAGAATCCTGGCTCCAAAAGTGTCAGCAATGGCATACCGGAGCCGCCACACGACACCTTTGCTATCGATCAGGCTAATTTCGAAGCACGTGAAGGAAACGACAGCGGTCTGGGCCCCGTCTACAATGCCACGATCTGTGTTGATTGCCATCAGAATCCTGTGACGGGCGGACCGAGCCAGATTACTGAA
>Ga0209168_10003520_pt1 | contig 10765 bp, 8 predicted proteins | sample Coa_R1_FD_187156 | JGI IMG/M metagenome (GOLD analysis project Ga0209168, IMG submission 187156) | Surface soil microbial communities from Centralia Pennsylvania, which are recovering from an underground coalmine fire - Coalmine... | ecosystem: Environmental > Terrestrial > Soil > Unclassified ... | reverse complement strand
CGGCCCACTGCCACGGGCGCAGCCGCTCACGAAAGAAAAAAACCCCGAGCAGCACGCTGAGCAGCGGGTTTATGAAGTAGCCGAGGCTCGTCTCGATCACGTAGCCGGAGTTCACGCCCCAGACGAACACGAGCCAGTTCGCGCCGATCAGCAGAGACGCGACAAGATAGATCCCGACCACGCGCGGATTGCGGACCGCCGCGACCAGCGGCTTCCAACTCCGACGCGCGGCAAGAACGGTCGCGAGCGTGGCGCACGACCAGACGATGCGGTGGCAGATCAGCTCGAACGCGGGCACCTGGTGCAGCGCCTTCCAGTAGATCGGGAACAGCCCCCACGCCAGATAGGCCGCCACGGCGCACCAAAGGCCCTTGTTCATTCCGCGATCCGCCGCAATCGCAATCCTCGATCTCCCCCTGAAACACCAGTGAGACCGTGCAAACAGTCGCAGAATTGTACCGTATTACTCGGCGCATGTCGTTTTGTCCGGCCCGCCTGCCTCCTCGCCGGCGCTTCCAAAAAAGGATCCTCAAGTCCATGCTCCGACGCTTTGCACTCCTGGCCGTACTTGCCATCACGATCGCCGCCGGCACAATCCTCTCCACCAGTCACCGGGCGACCGCTCAGGAAGGCTCCGCAAACCTGCTGCCGGCCGTCCAGGCGGCAGGCCCGATGACGGTGGACAGCAGCCAGGGCATTCTGATCGGCCTGCTGCTGCCCGCGGTGCGGCAGGCGCGCGATCCGTTCTCGCTGACCTTCCTCATCGATGGCAAGCCTGTTGCCACCGCGCTGCTCCCGGCCGTCCAGAGGGGCACGAGCGAAGCAGACTACACCGCCACGGTGCAGCCCGGCGCCGACGCCGCGGGCCTCCTGGTCATCCAGCAGCACGGCTCGGAGAAGGCGCTCTGGTCCGGTCCGATCACCAGCCCCGTCCAGGTCTCGACGATGCTGCTGCCCGCGGTGCGGCGAAACGGCAGCCCGGCGCGCGCCATCTCCGCCTCCGTCCAGTCGCAAGGGCTGAACGGCGAGAAGGGCTGGATTCTGCCCTTCGTCATGCAGTGGCCCGGCGGCGACGGCTGACGGCGCCGCCGAGCGGACCTGGGCGACCAGCGCTGGGCGGCCGGACGACGATTCCGCGTGCAGCATCTCCAGATCCAGCGGCGCGACCACACGGATACATACCACATTACCTGGTTGCAGTTGCAATCCCCGTGCGCCATCACGGTCGACTCTTCGTCAACTGCATGCGCCAACGCGGACAGCTCCACTGCTGCGACGGGCAATCTCTCGCCAAGAGTCCGACGAGATAGGGTGGGCGCACCGCCCTGCAGCACAGTGGAACAAGATCCATTGCGGGTGCACGCCGGCGCGCGAAGGGCATCGGTCGCCAGGAAGGTGGCAGCGGGACGTTCTCCCTGGGTCATCCCGGACCACGACGCGCTCGAGGGAACTCCCGGAACGCGCTTTGTCACGAGCCAGTCGTGTCCCCCTTCGCTGCCTACCGCAACGACCTCGGGGTAGAGCGCCGCCGGCAGCCGCCTGGCGACGCGCGCCTCGCGCTCAAGTCGTCCGGCAGGGCCGGTGATATGGTACTGCACGACGTGCGTGGGCGTCAGCCACACCGCGCTTGACTGGCTCTCCACGGGTCAGATGTGGGTGTCCGGCAGGCCCCACTCACGCGGGAGCACACACAACGGGGCTAGGGTCCGCGCGTTCCATAGGCTGCACGAGAGATACGGGCTTCCGCTCTGTAGGGTCGATCTTGCGCCCGCGCTTTGTGCATCGGTACGCGAGCGCCCTCGGCCCTCCCATGGATGATACCTGCATGCCGCTTCTTTACCGCTATGGTTCGCCGGAACAACTTATGGAACAACCCTGGAGCCCAACGTGTCGTTGTAAGGTGGAGTAATGCACATCTGACCTGCCTGCGGCCATTGTTACTATCGGGCACTCCGGACGGTGCACGGAAATGTTTGTGGATCTCGCGCAGATCCTTCGCGCGACCCTGGCAGCGGACGTTCGGAAGATGCCCCGGTCGCGACATAACCCGCAATTCATCCGGGACACGCTTCCCGTTCCGCCGTCCGAACCGGTCGCTGATGACGCACGAAAACCAACCCTGTTCGGCGCGGCCGAACCGTGGGGAAAAGCCGGGCACCCCGGGGACATGTAGTTGGAGGAGATCGAGTTCAGTTTGGAGCCCGCGCCGCCCTTTCGGCTGGATCTCACCGTTTGGGTCTTACGAAGAAGAGCGCAGAACGTTTGGGACCGCTGGGATGGACAAACCTACCGTCGTGTGCTCGCTGCAGGCTGCGGGCCGGTAGAAGTCGCCGTCTCACAGACGGGTCCGCCGGATACGCCGCGTCTGCGGGTCGTTGGCGCTTCGGTCAAACTGCCTCCCGACGCGACAGCGATCATCACTTCGGCGCTTGAGCGGCTTCTTGGGATCCGGACGGACCTGAATAAGTTTTATGAAATGGCGGGAGCGGACTTGTATCTGGCGCCACTCGTTCAAGCATATCGGGGGTTCAAGCCGCCGCGTTATCTCAGTCTCTTTGAGGCATTGGTGAATGCAATTTCCTGCCAGCAGTTAACGCTTACGGTGGGAGTCGTTCTTCTAAACCGGATATCGGAGCGGTACGGGGCCGCATTTCCCTCGGGGAATCCGGGGGCGCACGCCTTTCCCAGGCCGGAAGACCTTGCGGGATCAGACGTGGAGGCTCTACGCGCGATGGGGTTCAGTCGGCAGAAGAGTGTTGCGATCCTTGGGCTGGCACGCGCCGTCACCGACGACGGCCTCGACCTCAGTTCGCTCGAGTTCATGGACGATGAGACTGCACTGAAAGCCCTGCTGCGGCTGCGCGGAATCGGCCGGTGGACAGCCGAATATGTTCTCTTGCGAGGTATTGGACGGCTGCACATCTTTCCCGGCGACGACGTGGGAGGCCGTAACAATCTGCAGCACTGGCTGCATCTGCCCGGGCCGCTAGATTATGAGGGCGTGGAGCGGGCCGTACGTCCCTGGCAGCCTTTTGCCGGACTTCTCTACTTCCACCTGCTGCTGGACCGTCTCGCTGACGCCGGGCACATCGAAGCGTTTACGGAGCCGAACGTCGGTGGAACGGCGGTTTGAACGGAGGATAGAGTGCGCTGCACCATGTACGACCGGGCCGCGGTCGGGGTCTACCCAAGTCATACGGATGCCGAGGAGGCCGTTCGGAGGCTCGAAGGCGCCGGAATTCCTCTGCAAGAGATTTCGATCATCGGCCGCGATTTAAAGGCGCAAGAAGCGAAGCTGGGACGCTACCTTCCGCCGGACTATGTCGAAGAAGGCTTAGAGCATCAGAGCGAACGCGAAGGAATCTGGATCGGAGGTCTGTTCGGCCTGATGGTTGGGTTTGGCTCATTCTTAGTTCCAGCGATAGGGATTTTGGTAGTGCTTGGTCCATTGGCTGGCTTGCTCGGCGGTATGGCGGTGGGAGCAGTCGTAGGCGAAATTACCGGGCAGACGTCGTTCTACGACCTCGCGGCCGAATATCGCGATTCGCTTCAGGCCGGGCACTTTCTTGTTCTGGTGCACTGCACGACCGATGAGGAGATGCGCATTCGCCAGGTGATCGAATCCACGCAGCCGATCATGGTGAAGAGCCAGCCGATGGTGTTGCGCACTTCTCTTTAGGCCCCCGTGCGGAAGGCGCCAATCGCGTGTCGGTGAAGACAAAAACGCACCGAGGAGTTTCCAGGCTGCTGAGATCAAGTGGGGAGTGCGACATGAGAATCAAGATCAAACGGGTGTACGAGCAGCCGGACAAGGATGACGGCTTACGTATCCTTGTCGACAGGCTCTGGCCGCGAGGCTTGACAAAGGAGAAAGCCCGCGTTGATCTATGGCTCAAGGAGATCGCACCGAGCAACGAGCTCAGGAAATGGTTTGGCCATGACCCTAATAGGTGGGAAGAGTTCCAGAAACGGTATCTCAATGAACTCAAAGGGAACCCTGAGGCGATCCGGCTCCTGAAGGCGGCACTGGACAAGGGCACGGTCACGCTCGTCTACGGCGCAAAGGACGAAGATCACAACGAGGCACGTGTCCTGCAAGAAAACAGTACGCTATTCCGTTAGAAGGATACAACAGTGCACAAGAATATGCGGGAGATGGAGCAGTACAGCGAAGATCGGTTCGTCGTCAAAGGCGTCTTCAAGGGCGAGCAGAGCGAAGCGATACTGTTGTTCTTAATGCCTGGTCAGGAGATGCCCGCGCACCCGCATGAGCGGTTCGAGATCGTCCTTGTGCCGCAAAAAGGGAGGGGCGTCATGAGCGTGGACGGCATCAAGGACGTGGACCTTGTTCCGGAGACGCTCTATTACGAACCGGCTGGCCGCACGATCCGAATCCGGAACAGCGGAGTCGAGCCGCTGCAAGTGTTGATAACGCTCATCCGAGTCGATTCTACGGCACGGAAAGACGGTGAGTGATTATTGTGCGCATCAGGCCCACAACGTTACTGCTGCTCATTTCGCCATTCGTCCTGTCGGCAGCCGCGGCGTACATCCAATGGGGCTTTTCCGGTCTCCCCGTACTGCCGCATTCCACGTCAATGCAGATCGGGAGGGGGGTGGAGCCCAGTGGCTTTCCTGCCTGGCTGCGCATCACACACTATGTCAATTTCTTCTTCCTGATCTTGCTGATCCGTAGCGGGCTGCAGATCCTTATGGACCATCCGCGGCTATACGCAAACGTGCACTGTACCCCCGGAACGGAGTGGCTGCGGGTGACTCCCATCGAGGTCCCGAAGGACCGGGTTTGGACGGCCAAGGACGACTCGCGATATTTATCGCCCTGGATCGGACTGCCGGGAGGCCGCCATACGATCGGCATGGCGCGTCACTGGCATTTCCTCAGCGTACTGTTTTGGGTCGTCAATGGCCTCATCTATGTGGGCCTGCTGTTCGGCACAGGCCAGTGGAAACGACTGACGCCGTCCTCGTGGCACGTCATTCCCGACGCCTGGTCGCTCTTCGTCCATTATGCCACGTTCCACCTGCCGCCGGAGCCGAACGCCTTTTATCACTATAACGCGCTCCAGCAGCTCACGTACTTTGGGGTCGTGTTCATCCTGGCTCCGCTGGCGATTCTGACAGGGCCGTCCATGTCTCCCGCCCTTACCTCGCGGCACGCCTGGTATCCGAAGCTTCCCGGAAACCGCCAGGTCGGTCGGTCGCTGCATTTCCTGGTCATGTGTGCATTCGTCGCTTTTCTCGTGGTCCACGTTTCCGTGGTGGCGATCACGGGCCTCGCGAGGAATATGAATCACATCGTGCTCGGAACCGACAGCTCGACTCACGCCGGGGTCTATCTGGGCCTCTTAGGCGTCGGCGTTGTGATCGCGGGGAACGGTCTTGCACAGCTTCTGGCGTGGAAGCGACCGCGCGCCGTCCAGCATGCGGCCAAGGCAGTCGTCACGCCGGTGATGGATATGTTCCTGAACCACTCTGCTCCTCAGGCGGAGTTCCGTACGGAGGACATATCACCATTTCTCTGGGTGAATGGCAAAATGCCCACCAGCGACGAGTGGAAAGCGCTCGCCGCCGATGGATTTCGGGGCTTTCGGCTCAAGGTGTACGGGCAGGTGGAGAACCCGGTCGAGCTCTCCCTGAAGGACCTCCGCGCGCTGGGTCATAAAACGCAGATTACGCTGCACCACTGCATCCAGGGCTGGTCCGGCATCGCTGAGTGGGGAGGGCTGCCGCTTAGTGAGTTGATGGAGATAGTGCGGCCGGGCCCCCGCGCAACGGCTGTCGTGTTCTACTCGTTCGGCGAGGGCGGGGAGGGCGGACAGTTTTACGATAGTCTCTCCCTGGAAAATGCGCGCCATTCGCAAACGCTGCTGGCTTACGAGATGAACTCCCGGCCGCTCGGCGATCTTCATGGAGCGCCGCTGCGGCTTCGCGTGGAAAACCAGCTTGGATTCAAGATGGTTAAATGGATCCAGGCGATCGAGTTCGTGGATAGCATCAAGACAGTCAATCAGGGGGAAGGCGGCTATAACGAAGACCACGAGTACTTCGGCGAGCTCGCCAACATCTGACTTCTGATTAATCCGCGGTGCAGTTCGCGCACTGGGGGGCCGCGCTTCATGCCGCTGAATCGGTTCGGTCTCGCGAGCCCATCCGCGGTCTCGGCGACTCGGAACGCGCCGCCCGCATTGGCGCGACGCAGGAGATCCACGCAGTCGCTCCCTCTGCAAGACCCCAACCGCGGTGGTTCGGGAGGTGCTCGCCGGGGCCTGCCTGAAGGCGGAAGGGACAGGAGGTTGGCGCGACCGTACAGGATGTGCCCTGGACGGTGCGACTATCACCAAAGAGGGATCGAGCGCGACCAGCGGAGCTACCGCGTCGAGGGCTGCAACCGAATGCCAACCGGCCGCCGCCACGGCCGGTCTTCGTGGCGGCGGCCGGTCGCAGCGCGCCGCCTACTGCGGCCGCAACAGGTAGGCGTGGTCCGACCCGTTGTACGTGCCGGAGTAGGCGGCGATCCACCCGGAGCTGTTAATGCCCACGGCGCCGCTGAGGAACACGCCTAAGCCGGAAGGAATCAGCGTATTCAGGTCCGTCGGGGTCGTCTGTCCGGGCTGCCAAAGTGCCGCGTGCCAGGTTGCAGACGTGCCGGACGGATCGATGACGTCGGCCTGTCCCACGACAGCCCCGCCGCCGTTTACAGCATAGGCGTCGCTGTTAAAGCCGCCCGGCAGAATTCCCAGGTCGGTCATCGTCGCGTTCTGCCACAGAAAGGCGTGCGCCGGTGTGCCGAGGGCGTTGGGTACTGCGTAGGAAAAGCCGACGATTTGTTGACTGTCGTTCACAGCGCGTCCCCAGCCGTGCCCATCGCCGCCCGGGAGCGCGCCCAAATCCTGCATAGTCCCGCTCGTTCCGTTCGGTCTGGCCGGTGTCCATGCGAACGGGTGCCCCTGCCCGGCCGGGGTTTGCGCCATGCCGACCACGTCGCCGCCGGTATTGATTCCGTACGCGTACCCCGATTTTCCGCCGAGCGTTCCTAGATTGACCATACCGGTGGCCGCGGTCCAGAGAAATGCGCTTCCGCAAGCGCCGACCACCTCATCGGAATCGTTGATGCCATAGGCCCAACTGTTGGAGGATGGGCCGTTCTTGAGGATGCCGAGGTCCGTCGCGGCGCCATTGCGCCACAGGAACGCGTGATAAGTGGAGCTCTTGACGGCGTAGCCGGCCACGTGGCCGCTGTTGTTCACGGCAGTGCCGTAGCTGGCAGTGTAGCCCTTGGGAACGCCCAGGTCCTGAAAAACGCCGTTTGTCCAGAGAAACGCGTGGCCGGCCCTCGATCCGCACACTTGACCAGCGGCGTTTATGCCGGATACCGTGGCCTGCCCCAGGTCGGTGACGCTAAAGCTGCTCTGCGCGCCGGCGCAAGCGATAGAAAGCGCCGCGATAGCGAATGCGGCCAGGACTGCGTACAGGGATCGTTTCATTGGTGTACATCCTCCTTTATCGGCAAGTCTCGGAAGCCTGCCTGCTCTATATACCGATGATAACCGGCGGCCCTGACCAAAGCCTGAAAGCTTCAGGAAGCAGCTTCGTCCAACGCGTACGCGACGGCCTCCTCCCATGTCATGCCGCGGCCCGCTGCCCAGGCCGCCGTGAACGCTTCGTCTCCCAGTGCCTTGCGTGCGGCAGCCGCTTCGCGGTCGTATTCTTGGCGGTTTACCGGATGAATTGGGGCGCCAATCTCCTCCCGTAGCCGTTCCGCCGCACTCCATATCCGCGCCGCTGGCTCCAGTCTGTCCTCTCTGGCATTCAGGCCGGCAAATGCTTCCAGGGAGCTGGCAACGCCCTGTCTGTCTCCCAAATCCCTGTATATCTGGAGGCTCTCCACGTATTGGGGGCGAGCAGAGATGTGGTCGCCCTGAGCGGTCGTCACACACCCGATATTTTGGAGGTTCCATGCCTCCCACGCCCGATTCCCTATTTCTCGAACGATTACCAGCGCCGCCTCAAAGAGAGCGCGGGCGGAGGCATAATCGCCTTGCAAGTAGGCCAACATGCCCTGGTTGCCGAGAGAGGCAGCGACGGCGCTCCTGTCCCCCAAGGCCCGACTTATCGCCAGGGCCTCCTGGTGCAGTAAACGAGCGGAAGCATAGTCTCCCATATCCGTGGCGACATTTCCCAGGCAACAAAGATTGTTTGCTTCCCAGGCTCGATTGCCTATCTCTCGGTTGATTATCAAAGCCTCCTGAAACAGCGAATAGGCAGAAGCAAAGTCCTTTTGCTCGCGAGCCACGACCCCCAGGTTATGGACGAAGGCGGCAATGCCCCACTTGCTCCCGAGTTCCCTGAATATGGCCAGGCACTGCCCATACAAGGATCGGGCTGAGGCATAATCACTCACCTTCTCCGCTACAATCCCGAGGTTCCCAAGGGAGGTGGCGATGGCGTGTCTGTTACCTAGCTGCCGCTGTATCGCGAGGCTTTCCTCAAACAGGGAACGTGCGTTGCTGTAGTCACATTGGTCTTTCGCCACGTTGCCCAGATTGTTGAGGCAGGCGGCAATACCCGGTCGGTCCCCGAGCTTTCTGAATAAGTCCAGGCCTTCCTCATGCAGCGAACGGGCGGATATGTAGTCGCTCTTGGCTCTCGCCACACTCCCGAGGTCGTTAAGCGAGTTGGCGATGCCTTGCAAATCTCCCAACTCCCTGGATATCGCCAGGCTCTCCTCATGCAAGGCTTGTGCTGCGGCGTAATCGCCCTGCCGCCGGCACAGTACGCCCGCTGCGTTGAGGGCGGCGGCACGGGCATTTGTGTGCTCCTGCGCCAACGGAAGGGACAGCAGCGCAATCAAACGTTCTTGACCCTCTCTCAAATGACCCCGTGTCTCCCAGAACTTCCACAAGGCAGCACTCAAACGCAGTCCGGTCTCCGCTCCCTTCGGTTCCTCAACACAGAACGTAAGCGCCAGACGCAGGTTATCGTGCTCGACCTCCAACTTGTTCAGCGACACACCCTGATCCGGACCAATGAGTTTCTCTTTCGCTTCTTCCGCCAGACGAAGGAAGTAGTCGCGATGTCGCTGCTGGACGGCGCCCTGGTCCGCTGCCGACAGCCGCTCGGACGCATATTCGCGCAGCGTCTCCAGCATGCGGAAGCGCATCTCCGAGCCGGCCTCGTCGGTCAGGACCAGCGAGCACTCGCGCAGTTGGGCGAGGTAGTCCAGCGCCAGCGGCTCCTCGCAGACCGCTTCCGCCGCCTCCACCGTCCAGCCGCCTCGGAACACGCTCAGCCGCGCGAAGGAGCGCTGCAGCTCCGGCGAGAGCAGACGGTAGCTCCAGTCCACTGCGGCCTGCAGCGTGCGATGGCGCTCCGTCGCATCTCGCTTGCGGCTAACCAGAAACTCGAATCGCTGCTCCAACTGGGAGAGCATCTGCGTGGGCGTCAGAACGAGCGCGCGCGCCGCCGCCAGCTCCAGCGCAAGCGGAATACCCTCCAGCCGCTGGCACAGCTCGGCCACCGCAGGAGCGTTGTGGGTCGTCACCTGGAAGTGGGGCATCGCCGACTGCGCCCGGTCCACGAACAGCGCCACGCTGTCGTAGAGCGACAACTGCTCCGCCGTCTCTCCGCCGTTGGGTGTGGAGAGCGGCGAGACCGCGAACTCCTGCTCCCCTGCCAGACCCAGCAGCTTCCGGGATGTCACGAGTACGGTTAATGACGGGACGCGGCCGAGGAGGGTCCGCACCAGGACCGCGCCGTCGTCCACCAGGTGCTCGTAATTGTCCAGAACGAGCAGGGAGGGTTGGTGGGCGAGCGTTTCGACGACCTGGTCGACCGCGTCCCGCTGCGGCGACCGTGGAACGCGCAGGGCATCCAGGATGGCGCCGCCGATGAGGCTCGAATCGGCGAGATCCCCCAGCCCCACAAACCACACCGCGCCGTGATAGCTCTCCGACAGCCGCTCCGCGACTTCCAGCGCCAGCCGCGTCTTGCCCGTCCCACCCGGTCCGGAGAGGGTGATGAGGCGCGACGGCGCGGGACCTAACCCCCCGGCCCCCTTCCCGAAACGGGAAGGGGGATGAGCTGTGGCTGCCCCATCCCGCTTCGGGAGGAGGTCGGGGGTAGGCGCAGTGGCCCCTTCCCGTTTCGGGAGGGGGTCGAGGGTAGGCAAAAGCAGTTCTCGCAGGAGGGCGATCTCCCGCTCGCGTCCGAAGAAGCGGTTCACTTGCGCGGGAAGATGGGAGCGGTAGCCGGCTTCCGCCGAGAGAGGTGGGAAAGCGGCCGTGGCCATGCCGGGATATTCGACCTGATAGAGACGCTCGGGAGTGGGCACGTCGCGGAGGCGGTAGACGCCCAGGTCCACGAGACGAATCTCTTTCGAGAGATCGCGGCGGATCAGTCCTGCCGTCGCGTCGGAGAGCAGAATCTGCCCGCCCCGCGCCGCGATGAGCATCCGAGATGCACGGTGCAGCGCCGGGCCTCGATAGTCCTCGCCCTCTGCCTCCATGTCGCCCGTATGGAGGGCCATTCTTATCTTGAGAGGGTGAGGGTGAGAGGGGGTGAGAGGGTGGCCGGCTGAATTGGCCTCCTTTCCGCTTCGGAGAGGGTGTTGGGGGTGAGGTGGGTTGGCCGGTCCTTCAGAAAGCTCCTGCTGGGCCGCAACGGCGCAGGCGAGGGCCTTCCCGGCGCTCTGGAAGGCGACCACGCGCGCATCGCCGATCCCCTTGATCTCGTGGCCGCCGTGGGT
>Ga0209168_10003517_pt1 | contig 10771 bp, 9 predicted proteins | sample Coa_R1_FD_187156 | JGI IMG/M metagenome (GOLD analysis project Ga0209168, IMG submission 187156) | Surface soil microbial communities from Centralia Pennsylvania, which are recovering from an underground coalmine fire - Coalmine... | ecosystem: Environmental > Terrestrial > Soil > Unclassified ... | reverse complement strand
TCATTCGAGAGATGAACGGGACCGCCCTCATCATCAATGGTGCGAATGATCACGTGCACCTGTTGGTTCGCGTTCGGCCGGCGCATTCGGCGGCGGAGATTGCGCGGGTGGTAAAGACCAATTCGTCGCGTTGGATGCGGGAGAATCATTCGGCGGAGTTTGCGTGGCAAACCGGGTATGGCGTTTTCAGCGTGAGCGAATCGAGCGTGCCGGAGGTGACGAAATATATCGCGGAGCAGGAGGAGCATCACCAGAAGAGGTCGTTTCAGGAGGAGTACGTCGCGTTTTTGAAGAGGAATCATGTGGAGTACGATCCGCGATACATTTGGGATTGAGCGCATGGGTTGGGCGGCATCGGGGTGTGGGTGTCGTCTCTTTCGCCCCTCCGGGGCTTGGGGCTCATTTTGCGCTCCCACCCACGGCTTGCGCCGTGGGCTGCATTCTTTCGCCGCTTCGCGGCTGGTGCACCGGCACGACCGTGGGTGGCGCGGATGGGGAGGATGTACCAGGTGTCCGTCGGGATGACGTAGGCGGCGATGAAGTCGATGTCGCGAGGGGAGTAGGGGACTCCGTTGGAGTCGAGGTGACATTTGTAGGAGTTGCCGCGGTGGAAGAAGGTGCATTTGACCTGGACGCGCGAGAAACGGGCGCGGTATTCGGTGGCGAGATCGTAGGGAGCGGAGTCTCCCCAGGGCTTGGCGACGCGGAGGCGAAGTTCCGTGGCCCGGGTCATGAAGCGCAGTTCGGCCCATTCGCCACGCTCCTTGGCAAGGCGAATGGCCATTCCCGGCGATGTCATTGGTTAAAACTCGGAGAGTGGAGGCAACAAAAAACGCAGCCTCCACAGGCCGCGCTTCTTTTTTACTCTCTATATCTATTTTATCAATTTGGGTGGGGTGAAATGGACATAAGCTCGGAAATATATTTCCAGTTGGGACAGGCGGTTATGCGGAATTGTGATCGCAGGGGGGCTTGACAGGAATTTGGCGTCATCCCGACCAGAGCCGTAGTCCAGGCGGAGGCAGTGTTCTCACGCGACGCGTCCGCCGCCGTCGAGGATACACGCGAGATCCCTCGCCCCGCTGGTGAAGAAGCGGGGCTTCGGGATGACGCCTGAGTGGCTCCTCAGAATTTTCCCCGGAGCCTGCTCATCTGCGTTTGCGGTGCTTGCCTTCGCGGCGCGGCGGGGCCTCTTCGAAGACAGCGAAGTTGATCTTTTTTTCTACCGGGTCGATGCGGTCGACCAGGACTTTCAGGCGGTCTCCGATGCGGTAGATCTTGCGCGAATGCTGTCCGATGATCTCGCGTGTGTTTTCGTGATAGGTGTAGCGGTCGTCCGTCAAAGTGTTCAGCGGGACCAGGCCTTCGACGAAAAGATCCGCCAGCTCGACGAAGAATCCGAACTTGGTGACGCTGGTGACGAGGCCGTCGAAGACTTCTCCAACACGGTCTTGCATGAACTTGACCTTCTTCCATTCCATGAGCTCGCGTTCGGCGTCGTCGGCGCGGCGCTCGGATTGGCTGGATTCTTCGGCGATGGCGTGGAGTTCTTCCAGAGGGATCGGGCCCGTGAGGGGGGAGTGAGATTCGCGGTGGGCAGCGTGGTCGCGGCGTTTGGACCACGGGGAGGGAGGGTCGGCTTCCGGCTTGCGGCTTTCGGCTTCCGGAGTGGCTCGGAGGCGGGACGCCTCCTCGACAGCCGGCGGGACGCCGGCGCTACGGTCAACTGGGCTACCCTTGCCTGTTCCTGATTCGCGCAGAACATTCTTCAGGATTCTGTGGACTATGAGATCCGGGTAGCGGCGGATCGGGGACGTGAAGTGGGTGTAGGTGGGGGCGGCGAGCGCGAAGTGGCCTACGTTTTCTTCGGAGTAACGGGCTTGCTTCAGGCTGCGCAGCATCAGGTAGCTGAGGATTCTTTCTTCCGGCTTGCCGGCAATTTTTTCGGCGAGCTTCTGGTACATGCGCGGGGTGATGTGGACTTCTTTGGGGACTTCGATGTCGCGGGTGCGCTTGCCGGTGCCGTAGTTGGCGCGGCGGTCAGTCTTCATCTGCACGCGGTGGATGGGCAGCGCGCCCACGCCGAGTGAATATCCGAACGTCGCGGCGATGTTTTCAAACTCGTAGACGCGCTTGGCGTCAGGCTTTTCGTGGATGCGGTAGAGGCTGGCGATGCGGTGCGATTCGAGATGGTGGGCGACGGTCTCGTTGGCGGAGAGCATAAATTCTTCGATCAGGCGGTGGGCGATGTTGCGCTCGGAGCGCGCGATGGATTTCATGAGACCAAATTCGTCGAATTCGATGACCGGTTCGGGAAGATCGAAGTCAATCGATCCGCGGCGCTTGCGTTTCTGGTTGAGGATTTGCGCAAGGTCGCGCATGAGTTCGAAGTTCTCGACCAGCGGGGCGTAGCGCTTGCGCATGGCTTCGTCGCGTTCGAGCACGGCATTGACCGCAGTGTAGGTCATGCGCTCGGCGGAACGGATCACGCCCTCGGTCAAGTCGTAGGCGACGATCTCGCCGCGGTGGTCGATTTCCATGATGCAGGAGAGCACGAGGCGATCGAGGTGCGGACGCAGGCTGCAGATGTCGGTGGAGAGTTCGAGCGGCAGCATGGGGACGGCGCGGTCGGGGAAGTAGACGCTGGTACCGCGCAGACGGGCTTCCTGATCGAGCGCGGAGTCGGGCGTGACGTACTGGGCGACGTCGGCGATGTGGACCTGCAATTCGAAATTGTGGTTGGGCAGCTTGCGGACCAGGACTGCGTCGTCGAAGTCGCGGGCGGTTTCGCCGTCGATGGTCACGATGGGGAGGGCGCGGAAGTCGCGGCGGCGGTGGAGTTCACGGGCGGGGATGGTGGCGGCAACTTGCTGCGCTTCTTCGAGAGTCGCGGCGGGGAAATGGTGCGGGAGATGAAATTTGCGGATGATGATCTCGACGTCAACGCCGAAGTCGTCTTCGCGGCCGAGGATCTCTACGACTTTGCCGCGAGGGCTCTGCGTGGCAGAGGGCCAGTCAGTGACTTCTACGTCGACTACCACGCCTTCCAGATCGTCCAAGTCGGCGTGGCGAGCGGCTTCTTCGCCAAGGACGCGGTCGACGGATTTCGTTTTCCTCTGTGTCCTCTGTGCTCTCTGTGGTGCAGGGGTTTCAGAATTTTTCACCACAGGGGACACGGAGGTCACAGGGAATTCGGCGCCGGGCGCGATCAGGATCTCTTGCGTGATTTTGGTGTCGAGGGGGGTGACGTAGTTGTGGCGGCTGCCGTAGTGGAAGATGCCGACTACCGTTGGGTGAGCGCGGCGAACGGGGCGGACGATGCGGCCTTCGGCGCGGCCGTCGGGACGAACGTTCATGATATCGACCAGGACCAGGTCGCCGTGCATGGCGTTGCCGACCTGATGCGGAGGAATGAAGATGTCGCCGGCGAGTTTGGATTTGAGTTGCCCGCTTAGCGATTTGGGATCGGGGATAACGAAGCCGAAGCCGTCGCGATGCATGGTTAGGCGTCCGGCGATCAGGTTCTTGTCGGCGGCGGCTTGGGGGAGGGCGTAGCGGTCGGAGTCGAGGGGGATGAGGGCGCCGCGTTTTACTAGTTTTTGCAGGTGGTCGTTGAGTTCGCGGCGCTCGTCGCCGTGCAGGCCGAGTTCGCGGACGAGTTGCTTGTATCCGGCCTGACGCTTGGACTGGCGGGCGATGTGTTGGAGGATGGTCGCGTCGGAGAGCATCGAACGTAAGCTTTCAGCTATCAGCCGTCAGCTCTCAGCATAACTCACTTGATTGTGGATTTGAGAACTATCGCGAGAGCCAGCAGGAGCAACAGCAACACAGACCCACGATGGCTTCTCGCAGCTATTGCATTCATGTGGCGGAAACGCGCATTATGAACTGTACAGTTCAGATATTTTAAACGGAGAGTTCATGGCGAGCCCTGCGACAGGCAAAGGCAGCACGATTATAGTCTCAGCATTGCGTGTGCGCGCTAATTTTGGAAGGCTTCTACGCCAGATCGAAAATGAGCGCCAGTCACTGGTTATCGAAAAACGAGGGCGGCCCAAGGCGGTGCTGCTCAGCATCCGCGAGTACGTTAAGCTCGCGGCTCCTGAGCCTGAGGTATTGAAAGTGATTGGACAAGAGTCCCAGCGCAAAGGAACGAGCGCGTTAAGCGCGCGGCAAATCGAGCGCATCATCAGAACCGCTCGCAAAAGCAAGCGGTAATGATTCCCCTACGGCTGGTGATCGATACCAACGTATTGGTCTCGGCCGCTCTGAAACCTCAAGGCTTGGAGCGCACGGCATTCCTGCTCGCCATCAGCAGGCCGGCGCGACTCTATGTTTCGCGAGCGGTATTGGAAGAATACAGCGAGGTGCTTGCACGGCCGGAACTCAAAATCCGCAAGGGTTTGCGGGTGCAACTGCTGCAGCTAATCCGGAACCGCAGTTATAAGGTCGCGCCGCTGGTCCATCTCGAAGTGGCGAGTGATCCCGACGATAACAAATTTCTGGAATACGCCGATGCGGCGCGCGCCGATTATCTGATCACGGGCAATCAGAGGCATTATCCGAAGTTCTGGAAGCGGACGAAGATCATTACCTCTCGCGAATTCATTGAAGTTGTGGCTCCGCATTTATGAAGGCTTGTGCTTCGCTTTACCCGGAACTTCCAATCGGGCCGCCTGAAACAATCCGGATTACAAGCCCCGAAGGTGAAACCGCCCCGGACGAATGCGTCCGGGGCTACGTGGCTTAGCGAAGGGAGAAGTATTTTTCTTCGAGGATGCGGCGGTGGTGGAGTTCGTGGCCGGCGATGATGTAGGCGAGGGCCCGGACGCTGACTTCATTTTTGTTGGCGATGCCGCGGCGGGTCCAGGCGGGCTCGTCAAGATTGCGCAGTAGGGTGAGGGTTGCGCGGCGGACGGCGATGTAGTCCTCGATCACTTCCGAGATCGGCAACTGGTGGAAGGGACCGTTGCGGACGTAATCGTCCTGCTCGAAGCCTTCGATGGGCGTGCGGTCGCCGCGGGCAATGCGCAGGGCGCGGTAGGCGAAGATGCGCTCGGTATCGCAGACGTGGCCGAGAACTTGTTTTGCGGACCACTTATCTGGCGCGTAGCGGAAATCGCCATCGGCTTCGTCGCGGCCGGAGAGCAAGAGCATCATCTGACGGCGCTGCGACTCCAGCGTGGCGAGGATCTCGGTACCGGGGATCAGCGAAATATAACGATCGTAGTAAGGCGCATATTCGCCCGGTTCGGGCCGGGCGACGGAAATGGCGGGAATGACAAGCTCTGACATAATGGCTCCAAAAATGATAACGAAAGCAAAGGCTGGATATTGTAACGGCCACGTAAATTTGACGTATCCGGCGCGAGTTCGTTTTCGATAAATCTTCGACTCGAAAGGATAACTCCCCAGAGCTATAGAAGGGTACGCGGGTACAGGATTTTCCGGGAATCGTTACACGAAATAGGGTAGAAAGGTGTGAGTAGCAGGGGCCGTAGGAAAAGCAGGAGGATCGATTTGGGCGGCTTTGCAGTTGAGGAACTCCTATTGAAAATAAAGGGTTTTCCACAGCACTCAACTTGAGACTGAGGAGTACAATCTGTTTTGGTCACGAAAGTGCGGCCAGTGATCCCCTAATCCCAAAAAGGAAAGGAAGCTTTTACCTCATGTGGAAGCCTACGAATCAGCCTCAGACCCCTGGTCGGCCTGCCGAGCCGGAGCGCCCAACAACGTCTAGCCCGAGTGCGCCTGCTATGGCGGCGAGTGAACCCGCAGCGCCCTCCCGGCCGGTGACAACCACGACGGCGGACCAGGCCACCATCGGCAAGTCGCTCGTGATCAAGGGCGAGGTGACCGGTTCGGAGTCGCTGTATATTGATGGCCGGGTGGAAGGTTCCATCAACCTGTCTGGCAACCGCGTGACGGTGGGCCGCAATGGAGTGGTGGCGGCCAACATCAACGCGCGAGAGATTGTCGTGCTGGGCAAGGTGCGGGGCAACCTGACGGCGAGCGACCGAGTGGATATCCGGAGCGATGGCTCGCTGACCGGCGACGTGATCGCGGCCCGCATCTCCATCGAAGACGGCGCGTTCTTCAAGGGCGGCATTGACATCCGCAAGGGTGGACAGCCGCAACAGACGGGCAAAGTGAACGGCGAAGAGAAGGCCGTCGCCACGAGCGAACCGGCTGCCGTCGGCGCCCGGGCATAGCGCTGCATCACGGATTTTGGCTGACACTTCAACGGGCATCCCGCTGGGATGCCCGTTTGCTTTTTGTATTGCTGTTTTTTCTGTACGGCCGCGAGAGCGGTGCTGTAGGCGCAATCCCTGCCGTGAGTTTCCGCATCCGAGATAATGTGCAAACGCCGATGGAGAACCTGCCTCGGCCTTGCGCACCAAAATCTGCGTAAGAAGAAGTCGGAGTCCGACCTCAGGTCCTCCGACTTCAGTACCCCTCATCCTTCGGCACCTCATTTCAATATCCACTCAGAACCTAGGCGGCCAATTCCCGGCTGCAGCTACAGCGGGGATAATTTCGAATGGGGTTTTGCGGCTGGAGTGCGCGTTGAGGGTTTGGAGCAAAAAGACGTTGAAGTCTTTGCTGGTGCCGGGAGGGGTACTGCTGCTCGGCGTCATGCTGCTGGTGTATTCGGGGTGGCTGACGCTGGCGCTGCCGGCACTGAGTTTTCTGTATTATTGCGCGCTGGCGGGCGGGATGCTGCTGGCATGGCGGTTTCATTCGAGCCGCATCTTCTTATCTTTAGTGGTGCTGTTTCTGGCGGAACAGGCGACCGGCTTTTTTGGCGACAAGGTGGCGGTGGCCGCGCAGGCGGTGGCGGTGCTGGTGCCGCTCGATTTTGTTTTGATCGCGCTCATGCACGAGCGCGGATTCAGCAGCGAGTCAATGACGCCGGGAGCAATTTTCCTGTTCATGCAGTGCGTGGTGGTGACGGTGCTGTGCAGCGCCGCGCCCGCAGTTTCTTCGCGCGTGCATCACGCGGCGGCGGTTATTTCTCTTCCGGGCTTTGCGATCTTCATGCTTGCGGCGGGCGGAATTTTCCTGCTGATTCGTTTCCTGATCACCTGCAAGCCGGTAGAGAGCGCGCTGCTGTGGTCGTTGGGAGCATTTTTCCTGTCGCTACACTTTGCGGGAACAGCGCGCTTATCGACGGTCTACGCGGCGACAGCGGCCTGCATACTGGCGACATCAATCATTGAGAACTCGTACCTGCTGGCGTATCACGATGAGCTGACGACGCTGCCTTCGCGGCGGGCGTTCAACGACGCACTGATGCGGCTGCAAGCCCCCTATTCGATCGCCGTGGTGGACATCGATCACTTCAAGAAGTTCAACGACACGTACGGGCACGATACCGGCGATCAGGTGCTACGGCTGGTCGCGTCAAACCTGGCACGCGTAACTGGAGGAGGGCAGGCGTACCGCTGCGGCGGGGAGGAGTTCAATATCCTGTTTCCGGGAAAGACAACTCCGGAGGTGGTGGAGCATCTGGAGAAGTTGCGGCGGACGATCGAGTCGTCGGAATTTCACATGAGAAGCGGTGACCGGCGGCAGGCGCCACGGGGACCGGAGCGGCGCAACGGGCGCACGCGAAGCCGAGGCGGAAAGGGCTATGCGATTCGTCAACTGGCGCAGGAGAAGGCTACGGCCCCACTTTCGGTCACAGTCAGCATTGGAGTGGCAACTTCGGCGCGACAAAATTCCGACACGGAGCTTGTACTGAAGGCCGCCGATAAGGCTCTGTACCGCGCGAAAGAGAATGGACGGAATCGGGTAGAGACGGCGTTACCGGTAAGACGGGGGCGGATGAAGGCTGCGGGCATTGCGTAGCATGCTGGGATGGAGACGTGCGGCCGGACCGTCGTCCATTGGACGGGAAGTAGAACGGTCCGGCAGCGTACGTTTTTCGCAAGCACCGCGGGCTGTGCGGTCAGCCGGCGGTCGTGGGTGAGACAGGGCGTTTCCGGCCTGTGCCGCTGCACGCAGGACATTTAATGCGGATAAAAGCGACGCCTTCGGACTTACCATTCAAGTTCACCGGCTTCGCGACATATCCTGTACCGCTGCAGCTAGGGCAGTCTTCCGGATTCACTCCTCTCCCCCCTCATAGTTGAAGCCATTGTGAGGCAGTGCACGAGGGGCTTGCAGAGAGATTGTTTTGCGTTACGAAATCCGAACAAGCGGCGAACGTAGGAATGTCGCGGGGTTTCACCAGATGGGCAAAGAGAGCCATTGATTGAAGATATACCCGTGGGGGAACCGGAAGCGATTGCGGGCGTCAGACAGCCTTTTTCTCCTGAGAGGGACGTGTGGGGCCTTTTGCAAGACGGAGCAGCGGGTCAGCCGAGCGGCGCTAACTTTTTGATTTCAGGCACGCCTGCAGTGCACGCAGGGCGTGCAGAGCGTTGTTGAGAGCGTGCTGCTCCGGCAACTCGGCCCGCGCGGCGAGGAGTTCGCGCTCACGTGAGAGGATCAGCTGCTCTGCGGCGCGAATCCGCTCGGTCATCTGCCCGCGATCCGCTTCGAACAGGGCCGCCATGTAGGCCTCATACCAGGGCTGCGAGCGATAAAGAACACTGGGCGATTCGGTCTTGGGCTGAGAATGAGAATGAAACGCGTCTAGTCCCATAGCAAATTCCCCGTTTCACTGCCAATGTGCTGGAGAAGAATGCCGAGATAAACGGAGGCGTTGTCCAAATCCTGCAGTTCGCGAGGACTGCAGGCAGGATCTTTTTGTAATTGGGAGACGCGATCGTGAATCGCTTTTTGAGCGAGTTCGATCTGCGGTAAAGCGCGTTGGCGGTCATGCTCGACGACCGCGATGAAGTAAGTTTGATACCAGGCCGGGGCAGCGGCATTAGGACTGGGGCGTGGATTGCGTTTACTCAACAGCATGACAACCTGCGGCTCTTTAAAACGTTCCCAGTTAATCGCCGATGGCGCGGCTGGAACAATACAGGGAAGGCTGTATCCAAGCTGCTATAACCAAAACGATATTGTGAAAAACTGGAGACGGGGAAAAGATTCGATCCGGGAGCAAGCAAGGGGATCCGCAAATCTATGACGATCAGGTTCTCGCAAGCCAGGAACGCGAATACTCAGATTCACCTTGAGAACCGACACGTGATGCCAGCTAGGAACTGGAAGAGTTCGACAGGGGGACCTTCGCCTCGATAGACGTGCCGTTCTCACTGGAGTTGATGGTGAGATGCCCGCCGAGTTGAGAGAGACGCTCGCGCATCCCGAGAAGGCCAACCCCAAGCCTGGTATTATCCGAACGCTGCGAACCTGGCACCTTCATGCCGTGACCATCATCGCTGATCTTCAGAAAAAGCGAGCCATCGATGGTTTTCACTTCCACCTGAGCGGTGCCCGCGCCGGAGTGGCGATGAATATTGTTGAGCGCTTCCTGGATGACACGGAACAGAGCGATCTCGACGTTTGATGGCAGGCGCTCGATGCGGTCGGGGGCATCCAGGCTGACTTTGATACCAGCGCGGTCGCTGAAACCATCGACCAGCCATCGGGTGGCCGAGAGCAATCCAGACTCCTCCAAAAGCGGCGGGTGCAGGATCTGCGACAGGGTGCGAATGTCCTGCAGGATATCGTCCACCAATTTAGACTGCTCCTCGCGCAAACTGGCGTTGGGCTTGCTGCCCTGTGCCAGACTGAGCTTGAGAGCCACTAATTTCTGGCCGGTGGAATCGTGCAGATCGCGGGCAATGCGCCGCCGTTCTTCATCCTGCACCTGCATGAGCTGTCCGGATAATTCCTGCAATTGTTTCTCATAGCGCTTGCGTTCGGTGACGTCGGTATTCAGCTCGAGAATGGTGGGCGGATTACCTTTGCGACGCAGGGACCAGCGACTCTCAACGAACCGCTGTTGACCATCTTTGCGGGTGTGAACCAGTTCGCCCGCCCAATATCCGCGGCGTGACAGCTCTTCGTGGATATTGCTCAAGGGGGCGGGGAACTTTGTGTGTAGGAGTTCAGTAACGAGTTTCCCCAGGGCTTCGCTCTTGGTCCACCCGTAAATTCGCTCGGCGCCACGATTCCAGAACAGAAGCCTTCCCTCCAAATCCCGCACCAGGATCGCATCGCTGGCCAGTTCGAGGAGCGCGGAACGAGTTTGCAGGTCGTCCTGATGTCTCTTGTACTCGGTAACATCTTCGACGGAGAGCAGGATTATCTGCTGCCCGCGGGTGGGCTCGATACCGCGTGCGTTAAACAGCATCATCTTTTCGCCGAGATGCGGGAAGTCGTGCTTAAGTTCGAACTCATCCAGTCGCGCGTTCTTGCGCACGACTTCCTGAAGGCGTTCCTGCAAACCGGCGGGAAGCCAGCGGCCATTGGCGAGTTCCGCGAGAGTGCAACCGTGCACCTGTTCCGGGGGGAGGTGAAAAACTCTCAAAAACGTGGGATTCGCGGCGGCAATGCGCAGATTGGAATCGAGAATCAGCAGAGCCTCGCGGGCGTTTTGAATCAGTATATCGGCGAACTCGCGGCTTTCGGTTATGCTCCGCTTGAATTCGTCGATGTCCTGGAAGCTGATGACCGCCCCTTCAATCTTGCTGTCCCAGGTCTTGTAAGGGCGCACCCGCATCATGAACCAAGTGCCATCTTTGTCACGGACCTCGCGTTCTTGCAGGGTAGAGGTTTCGAGGGTGGCTCGCACATCGGTTTCGATGTCGTCCACATTGAGGTTGGGACGGATCTCCCGCAGCCTGCGCCCGATATCGGCGGAAATGAG
>Ga0209168_10003516_pt1 | contig 10773 bp, 11 predicted proteins | sample Coa_R1_FD_187156 | JGI IMG/M metagenome (GOLD analysis project Ga0209168, IMG submission 187156) | Surface soil microbial communities from Centralia Pennsylvania, which are recovering from an underground coalmine fire - Coalmine... | ecosystem: Environmental > Terrestrial > Soil > Unclassified ... | reverse complement strand
TTCGAAGGCAGCAGCGCGCGCAGTGTCCGCCACGGTCTGATAAACCGACTTCACGGGAAACACGAAGCCCACGCACCCCCGCAACCCGCCTCGAAAGTAAATCGTCGTGAAGGCTCCGCGCGGCTCAGCCAGATGTTGCGACGGGGGCTCCGCCGAGAGTTCGCGCCCCTCCAACGCTGACTCGATCGACTCGTGTGCCAGCTTCAACAGGATCCGGCGTTCTTCTGGTGAAAATTCGGAATTGGTAAGAACAGGACTGTTCTCAGATTGCGGGGACATCGCGCTTCCTCCGCCGGCTGAGGATGAATGCCCGGCGTCGGCTCTTCACGACTTGGCGGTCAATCTTCGACCAGAACGCAATGAAGTAATCCCCGGCAGAAACCAGCGACAGCAAAACCATGAACCAGATGGCGATCCGCGCGATCCAGTGCACTGGGAAAATGTAGGGCCCGTACACCGGCCATTCCTTCCAGCGATGATCCAGGATCACAGCCACCACCGAAATGATCTGCACCAGCATCTTGAATTTGCCGAGATCGCTGGCTTCGATCGTGAATCCCTCTGATGCCGCAATCGATCGCAGCCCGCTCACCAGAAATTCGCGCCCAATAATAATGACAGCGATCCACGCCGGCACCAGCGCCGGGTTGAACTGCACTAGCGTCACAAACGCCGCCGCAATCAGAAGTTTGTCGGCCAGGGGATCGAGCAGAATGCCCATGGTTGTGATCTGCCCGCGCTTGCGCGCCAGGTAACCGTCGATTCCGTCGGTGATCGATGCCGCAATAAACAGCGCCGAAGCCAGCAGTTCTTTTTCGCCGCCAGGCGTGTTAAAGCGACTCGTGGAAAGAATCCAGATCAGCAGCGGAATGCTGGCAATGCGGGTGAGCGTGATGGAATTGGGCAGATTCACGACAAATCGTCGGCGCGACGCAACGCCAAGAATACTAAAATTATCGCCCTCCCAGCAGTCGAAAGCAATCTCGGCGAAACAAGTGGAAAGGGCCGGGACTACCCTGTAGTGCCTGCTCGGGCTTTATAGGCATAGACAACTGCAAGCAGGGGAGGCGCCAGCAGAACTCCCCAGAATGGAATCAGAATTCCCAGCACAATCGGCGTCAGGATCGAGGCCCAGATCGGTACCTTCGCCGTTCGCCGCATCAGATAAGGCTGCAGGAAGAAGCCGTCCACCACGGCGATCACTGCATACAGCATCAGCACATAAAGAGGGTGTTCCCAGTCGGTCCACCGCAAGGTCGCCGCCAGCACTGGACCAACCACGCTGAGCACCGGCCCAAGATGAGGAATCACCTGCAAAAGCGCCGCCAGCACCGCCCACACCGGAGCCCATGGCACTCGGATGATGTACAGGCCGATGAGCCACAGAATCGCCACCGCGATCGAATCCTGGGCTTGAGCGATCAGCCAGTTCTTCAGCGCACTCCCAGTCAGCCGAAAGTGTTCCCGGATGTTCACAACCATGGCATTAGGTGGCGCGCCAGACCAATTACATCAGAGGTTTGCTTTGCTTGGCGATGATTTGGTCTTTGATCTTGTCGTAGGTAGCTTGCGGAATGATTTTCTTGGTCACCAGGTCGCGCTTCGTTCGATACGGACGCCCCGCAATGATCTTCTGCGCGTACGCTTCGCCAATCCCCGGCAACGCGTCAAGCTGGTCCTTGCTCGCGCTATTGATATCGAGCAGAGTAGCTTTTGCCGCTGTCGCCGCTTTCGAAGTCTGACTGCCCGCCGCTGCGCTGCTTTGCGCATACATCGGGGCGCTCAAGATGCAACTCAAAATCAAAATGACCATCGCCGACCAGAATCTCTTGTTCATCAGACCCTCCAATGTTTATGAACTTGTCAGTCCGGGGAGCATAGCGACCCTGCCCTGAGCGAGTCGAAGGGAGGAATCTGCTTTTCCCGTCGGACCCAGTTCCCCTAAGCGTAAATTCCGCGCTGCCGGATCGTGTAAGCCACTCGATCAATCGCCAGCATATAAGCCGCGATCCGGTTATTGACGTGATGGGTCTCGGCATAGCGCACCACATCATCAAACGCCGATACCATAATCGTCTCCAACTGCTCATTCACCACTGACTCTTTCCAGAAGTAGCCCTGTCGGTCCTGTACCCACTCAAAATACGAGGTCGTAACGCCGCCGGCATTACACAAAATGTCAGGAATCACGAACACGCCTTTATCCGCCAGGATCTCGTCAGCCGATGCCGTCGTTGGCCCATTCGCGCCCTCCGCCAAAATCTTGCACCTCACGCGATCGGCGTTGCGGCTGGTGATTTGGTTCTCCGTGGCCGCCGGAATCAGAATGTCGCACTCGGTTAAAAGCAGTTCTGCCGGATCCATTTTTTCCGCCTCGGCAAAACCCGTGATCGTCCGATTCTTTTGCCGGTGCTCCGACAACGCCTTCACGTTTAGTCCATTTCGGTTGTACAGGCCGCCATCCACCTCGAGAATCCCGATGATCTTGTATCCCGCCTCCGCCATCAGCAACGCGGCATTCGATCCCACGTTCCCGAAGCCCTGAACGATCACTCTGGTCGACTCGCGCGACATCCCCAGTTTCTTAATCGCCTCATCGCAAACAATCATGATGCCCCGGCCTGTCGCTTCCCGCCGCCCGCGCGATCCACCAATGTTAATCGGCTTCCCGGTCACGACCGCCGTCACCGTCTGCCGCTGGTGCATGGAATACGTGTCCATCATCCACGCCATGATCTGCTCATTCGTGTTCACATCCGGCGCAGGAACATCCTTCTCCGGCCCAATAAATTCGATCAGCTCCGCCGTGTAACGCCGGGTCATGCGCTCCAGTTCGCCCATCGACATCTTGTGCGGATCACAAATAATGCCGCCCTTCGCCCCGCCAAACGGAATGTTTACCACCGCGCACTTCCACGTCATCCACGCGGCCAGCGCGCGCACCTCATCCAGCGTCACATCCGGAGCGTAACGAATCCCGCCCTTGGAAGGGCCCCTCGCGATTGAGTGCTGCACTCGAAATCCGGTAAACACTTCGAGGTGGCCGTTGTCCATGGCGACCGGGATGTGCACGATGATCTCGCGCGTCGGATAGCGCAGCACCTTCCATAACCCTTCATCGAGGTTGAGCTTGTGCGCGGCCAGATTGAACCGCGCTGCCTGCGCTTCCATGGGATTAAATTCATGCTCGACGCTCGCGGTGTGCACGGTGGTGGCGGTCATGGCGTCTCCGGTGAGGGCGTTTAAATAGCTGGCGGCCGAATCCGGACGATGCTTCTCTCCGGATTATGACGACAAATTCAAGAGTATAAGCAGCTTAGGGCACGGAGGCAAGGCAGGTTTCGCTTATGTAACGCGGACATTCCTGTCCGCGGCTTTTGGACTTTGACTCTGTCTTTAGCTTTTGCTTATGTAGCGTGGACATTCTTGTCCGCTTTTGACTTTGACTTTGTCTTCGCTTTTGCTTATCTAGCGCGCGCATTCCTGTCCGCGTTCTTTTGACTTTGCCTTTGTCTTCGCTTTTGCTTATGTAGCGCGGACATTCCTGTCCGCGGCCTTTTGACTTTGACTTTGCCTTCGCTTTTGCTTATGTAGCGCGGACATTCCTGTCCGCGGCCTTTTGACAAGTCTTTACTCTCCTTTACCGACTTTTTACCTCTCGCTGCCACTCGCGGGTGTTAGATGAAATCAGTGGGGAACATCCCCAGGAGGTATTCGTTGAAAAAGCTTTTGCCCGCCATTCTTCTTTCTATCTTCATTCTGACCTTGGGACTCTACGCGCAGGATAGTGGAGGCGCTTCCTCTGTCAACGCCTCCGGCACGTGGAAGATTTCCATTCAAAGCCGCCGCGGGAACCAGGAAGGCACGCTTCACATTCAGCAGGATGGAAGTAAACTGTCGGGCACCTTCGAAGGACCGCGCGGAAATTCATCCGATTTGACCGGTAGCATCCAGGACAACAACGTCTCGTTCAGCATTCAAATGCAGGGACGCCGCACCGTCACCCTCGCTTTCACTGGCACGATGAACGGCGACAATATGACCGGAACCTTCCAACCCCAAGGTGGAGAAGAGCACGGCGGCGGCCGCCATGGACAAGGAAGTCGTAGCTGGACCGCCACGCGTCAGCAGGGTAAATCCGGTGAAAGCCGGCCCAATCAGAATCAAGACGACGATTACGCGGACGGATTGTAACCGTTGCGCCGCAGGGACCTCGCCCGGCCTCTCTCCCGGTGCGAGGTCCTTTTTTTCGCACCTGCCTCCTCACCTTTGATTTTTCACGGCGTGAACCATTTCAACTGAGGGTGCCCCACTTTGCGCCGTTCTTGCGCAAGGGTTGGAGACGGAGTGCTGGCGCCGCCTCGCGCGATTTTCAATCTGCCGCCAACGGTCGTAGCTCACCAACACCCGTTTGACTCCCCTCTGCATGCCCCATAAGATGATCTCCAAAGCCTTGCCTTCCATGATCGGCGAAACGATCTCTCACTACCGCATTACGGAAAAACTGGGCGGCGGCGGAATGGGCGTCGTTTACGGCGCCGAAGACCTCACTCTCGGTCGCAAAGTCGCCCTCAAGTTCTTGCCCCCTGACCTCGCCGACGACAAGGGTGCCCTCGACCGCTTCATGCTTGAGGCTCGCGCCGCCTCGGCCTTGAATCATCCCAACATCTGCACCATCTATGCCGTCGAGACCGCGAACAACCAGTCCTTCATTTCCATGGAGTGGCTGGAGGGTGAGAGCCTCGAACCCATGCTCTACCGCGGCCCTCTGCCGGTCGTCAACGTGCTCGATATCAGTATTCAACTCGCCGAGGCGCTTGACGCCGCGCACGCCAAGGGCATCATTCACCGCGATGTGAAGCCTTCAAACATCTTCATCACCAAGCGCGGTCAGGCAAAAATTCTGGACTTCGGCCTCGCCAAGCTCATTCGTCCATCCATAACTTCGGCCGACACCATGAGTTTCGCCGCCACTGTTCCTTCCCACCTGACCAGCCCGGGAAGTACCGTTGGCACGGTTGCCTACATGTCGCCGGAGCAGGCGCGCGGCGAAGAACTCGATGCCCGCACCGACCTGTTTTCGCTCGGCGGAGTGATCTACCAGATGGCCACTGGACGCCTGCCCTTCAGCGGCGCGACTTCGGCCGTCATCTTCCAGGCCATTCTCGATCGAAATCCCACACCGCCGGTTCAGGTCAACCCTCAGGTCCCCGCGAAGCTGCAGGAAATTCTCGAAAAGCTGCTCGATAAAGACCGCGAGCTCCGCTATCAGTCGGCGTCCGACCTGCGCAGCGACTTAAAGCGGCTCAAACGCGACAGCGAATCCGGACGACAACCTTCCCTGGCCAGATCTTCCGCGCAGGTTTCCGTACCAGACTCGCAATCCTTGAGAGCGCCCGCGTCCGGCGGGTCCTCCATCATCGTCGCTGCCCGCGAAAACAAAATCGGTACCGGCGCCATCGCCCTCGTCTCGCTCATCGTTCTCGCTGCCGCCGCCTACGGAATTTACGCCTTCGTAAATCGCGCCCAGCCAGTTCCTTTCCAAAACATTTCGATCATCAAGGTTACCGACACCGGCAAAGCCACTCAGACCGCCATCTCGCCCGATGGCAAATACGTCCTCAATGTGGTCGATGACAACGGCAAGCAAAGCCTGTGGCTGCGCAATCTTCCCACTAACAGCAATACCCAGGTGGTCGCGCCCGCCGACGTCCATTATCGCCACCTGCGTTTTTCGCCCGACGGAAACTATCTCTACTTCATTCGCACCGAGCCCGGCAGTGAGGAACTCGAATATCTCTACCGCGCGCCACTGCTCGGCGGCACGCCCGAAAAGCTTGTCACCGACATTGACTCCAATATCACCTTCTCGCCCGACGGGCGCCGCTTCGCCTTCATTCGCAACAACAATCCCGACGCAGACAAGTTTCGCCTTCTCGTGCAGCCGGTCGAGGGTGGCGAGGAAAAAGTCATCTACGGGGGTGAGGCCAGTCTCGGCTTCTCCGACCCCGCCTGGTCGCCCGACGGCATAACCATCGCCGCCTCGGTCGTTCAGCCCGGCCAGGCGCTGGGTGGTCTCGTCGCCTACGACATCGCCACCAACAAGCAGCGGCTCTTCTTCAGTTCCGATGACCAGTTGGTTCGCGGCATCGTCTGGATGCCCAATGGCCGAGGCCTCGTAGGCTTAACCGAAGTCGGCCACACTCAAGTCATTTTTGTCTCATATCCTGAGGGAAAATCTTACCCCGTCACTCGTGATACGAATAATTACTCCGATCCCAGTGTCGCCTCCGACGGACACAACATCGCCACCGTCCTCACCGAAGGACATTGGGACCTCCTCACCATGCCGGCAAGTGGGGCGGAATCTCAGTCCCGTCAGGTCACCTCCGGCGGATCACTTGGAGCCTTCAGTTGGACCGCCGACGGGCGCATCCTGCGCGCCGTTCCCGCAGGTTTGAACCTGATCGATCCCGCCTCGGGCACCACGACGCCTCTCTCTGTTCCCGAGAGCGCCTTGGTGGCAACCGCCTCGGCCTGTCCGGACGGCCGCTACATTGTGTTCACCCTCCTGGCTAAGAACAGTCCCGTGCTGAATGTTTGGCGCATGGACTCGGGAGGCGGGAATTTCAAGCAGCTTTCAAACGGCAAGGTCGATCAGAACCCCGTTTGCACAGCCAACGGAACCATCGTCTATCAAGAGAGAGTGAGTGACCGGCTGGTAAAAATCCCCATCAACGGAGGCCAACCCGTCAAAGTTTCTGACGAGCTCTCGGCGGATTTCGATGTTTCTCCGGATGGCAAGACTCTAGTGAGCGCTACTTTCGGCCACCTGGGCGAGCATGTCGAGAAGCTCAGCCTGAGTTCGATCGAGACCGGTCAGCCGATCAAGAGCCTCGACTTCCAACATCCGCGCAGCGGGAATATCCATTTTTCACCCGACAGCAAGGCCGTCGTCTATCCCGTCCGAACCGCCGGAATTGACAATCTCTGGTCGCAGCCGCTCGATGGCTCGCCGGGGAAGCAGATTACCAACTTCACCGCCGACCACATCAACGACTTCCACTGGTCCTTCGACGGCAAGCAACTCGGCATCATCCGCGGCCACACCGAATCCGATGTCGTCCTCATCAAAGATCAGCAGCAATAGGCTTTACATGTAGCGCGGACATTCCTGTCCGCGTGTAGGGGAAACGATTGTGTACGTCGCGGTTGCCCCACTCTTGTCGCGTTCTTTGCGACAGCGCGGGCAAACTACTTCCCGATCCCTCCCAGCGCCCCCAACAACTCTTCCATATCCGGAATCCGGTCCAGTGGATACACCTTGGCAAACGCAACCTTCCCAGCTTTATCGACGATGAACACCGACCGCTCGCTGATGCCCGACAGCGGCGGCTGCTCGCGAAGCACTCCATATGCCTGCGTCACGCCACCGTGCGGATAGAAATCCGAGCACATGGGAAACTTCATCGTCCCCACGTCATGCTTCTGCCATGCCTTGTGGCTGTATACCGAATCTACGCTTATGTCCAGGACCTGGGCATCGAGCGCGGCGAACTTCTCCAGACTGGAGTTGAGCGCCGGCAGTTGCTCCCCTCAAGTCGGGGTCCAATCCAGCGGGTGAAATGCGACCACCACGTGCTTCTTGCCACGATAGTCGCTGAGCCGGACCTTGAGCTGGCGCTCTCCCTCTACCGCAGGCAGCTCAAAGTCAGGTGCGCTTGCTCCAACCTTCAATGGCATTCTTCTGATTCTCCTGTCGCTGCATTCTACATGGAAGATCTTCCCGCGGATTTCCACCGGTCAAACGGACAATTCCTTTCCGAACTTTCAGAAAACCTGATCGCAGGTCGCGCAGGATTCTGCTGTTCTGCGGTTTATCCGCGTCGATTCGCGTTCATCCGTGGCGAAAAGGTTTTTTGCAAACAGAAAGGGCGGCCTCGCGGCCGCCCTCCGTGCGGATTGTAAAAGTGGCTTACGCCGGCTTTACGTTCTCGGCTTGCCAGCCCTTGGGGCCCTTGACCACATCAAACTGGACCGGTTGGCCCTCTTGCAGGCTGCGGAATCCACTCGCCTGGATTGCCGAGAAGTGTACGAACACATCCTCGCCATTCTGGCGGCTGATGAAACCATAACCCTTGGCGTCGTTAAACCACTTTACTGTTCCTGTTTCCATAATGTTGCTTTGTTTCCTTTGTGTTGATATCGCGCTGAGTCAATCGCAGACTTGCAGGCAGGACACGCTAGGTGTAGCGGGCTAACTGAGAACTGCAAAAACCGCAAAGTTCAAACGCAGCCTCATTGTAACCATAATCGCCTCAAGAATGCTATCATTACCTGAGTAATTCCAAGCTAAAGATTTATTTAACAATGACTTACGAGGAGTCTGCATTATCCGCGTCGATCCGTGTCGAAAAGATTTTATCCGGCGCAAATCCGTGGCGAAATGCCTTTGCGATAAAAGAAACTTTGCTCCCTTGCGGGCGTCTTACTTGACAGCATGAGATTTCGGGCTCTTCTTCTTCTACTACTTTGCGTCTCTGCTTCGGCCGACATCGTCCTCGATGTCCGCATCGCGCTTTCGCAGAACAACCTCGCCGCCGCTAGCTCGGAGCTGCAAAGTTATCGCGCTCAGCACGGTGTCGACCCGGCTTATCTCGAAGCCCTTTCCTGGCTAGCCCGCGGAGCGCTCTCTGCCAATCAACCCGACCAGGCTGCTATGTACGCCAAGCAAGTCGAGGACGCGACTCACGATCTCCTCAAGAAGCGCTCGCTCGATGCCGAACCTCATCTACCTCTGGCCCTCGGCGCCGCCATCGAGGTTCAGGCCCAGATTCTTGGCGGACGCGGCCAGCACGCTCAGGCCGTCGCTCTTCTCCGCCGCGATCTCGCAACTTATGCCAACACTTCCATCCGGGCACGTCTGCAGAAGAATCTCAATCTGCTCGGCATGGCTGGCCGCGTCGCCCCGCCCCTGAACGTCGCCGAGTATCTTGGAACCCGGCCGAGCTCCTTAACCCAACTGAAAGGCTCGCCCGTCTTGTTATTTTTCTGGGCGCATTGGTGTATCGACTGCAAGCATGAAGCGCCAATCATCAGCGAATTAAATTCCGAGTTCGCTCCCAAAGGACTAAAGATCGAAGCGCCCACCCAGCTTTACGGCTACGCCGCCCAGGGCCAGGACGCCACGCCCAAAGACGAACTCGCCTACATCGGTCGCGTCTGGAACCAGTACTATTCGGCGTTACAAGACATCCCCGTTCCGGTCAGCAAAGCCAACTTCAACAGCTACGGAGCGAGCACTACACCGACGCTCGTATTGATCGATCGCAAAGGCATCGTCACTCTCTACCATCCCGGCCTGATGCAGTATGACGAACTGCGCGCCGCCATCGAGAAAGCGATGTAGTTACTTTTCGACCCTCTTTCCAAATCGTCATCCTGAGCGAAACGATTCGCTCGCGCATTGGTTCCATCTGGAACGCGTGGTCCGTCGCGCCAATAGCGACGCCGTACGCCTAACATCTCCCCGTTCATTGACTTGCATTTCTTGCCGCCCTAAGATTGCAACTCAATGGTCGGCCAAACCATTTCGCACTACCGGATTCTCGAGAAATTGGGCGGCGGCGGAATGGGCGTTGTGTACAAAGCAGAAGACACCGATCTTGGCCGTTTTGTTGCACTCAAGTTTCTACCCGAGGACGTTGCCGAAGATCCGCAAGCGCTCAGTCGCTTCCAACGCGAAGCCAAGGCCGCCTCGGCGCTGAATCATCCCAACATCTGCACCATTCATGAAATTGGCAACCAAGCCGGGCACCCATTCATCGTGATGGAGTTCCTCGAAGGCCTGACCCTGAAGCACGCCATCGCAGGTCGCCCCATGGAGACCGATGCTCTGCTCTCCTTGGCTGCAGAAATGGCCGACGCCTTGGATGCGGCGCACACCGCCGGCATCGTTCACCGTGATATCAAGCCCGCCAACATTTTTGTTACCAAGCGTGGCCACGCCAAGATCCTTGATTTTGGCCTCGCGAAAGTAGACGAAAAAGCATCCTCTGCTAGTCACGTTGCAGCCGCCAATACGCTCAGCGCGAGCAACCACCTCACCAACCCCGGCACGACTCTGGGCACTGTCGCCTACATGTCGCCCGAACAGGTGCAAGGGAAAATCGTTGATCACCGCTCGGACATCTTCTCGTTCGGACGCATTCTGTACGAGCGGCCACGGCATCGCCCCGGTGCGGCACCGCGCATGGTGGATCGCAGCGCCGATCGCAATCCTCGTCATTGGCGGAATCGGATTCATTGAATGGAGACGTTCGCGCATCTCCAGTGTCAATGCGATGCAATCGATGCGCATCCGGAAGATCACGAACAGTGGCAAGGTCCGGACGACGACGATCTCTCCCGACGGGCGTTATGTCGCGAGCTGACTCATTTCAAGAGCGGCCGGATCGAAGACTATGCGTGGCTTCCCGATGGGAAAATCGTGTTTCAACGCAGCAGAGCACGAACGATGTCGTGCTCATCAGCGACTTCCACTGAAAGAGTTCGGGGAACTCCGCGCGCTGCGGGGCGCCGCTCATCGCACTCGATGACAATTCCATCCGATTGGCGTATGGTGAGTGCACGTCGAGGAAGTCTTTCCTCCGCCTTCAGTCCATCTGAACTAAGTCAGATCTTCTGGACTCACTCCTCTTAGCTTGCAATTCTCTCGTTGCGAGAGAACCGCCGGTCCACTCCGGCCAGGAGCCACGAATGAAACTCTATATT
>Ga0209168_10003515_pt1 | contig 10774 bp, 11 predicted proteins | sample Coa_R1_FD_187156 | JGI IMG/M metagenome (GOLD analysis project Ga0209168, IMG submission 187156) | Surface soil microbial communities from Centralia Pennsylvania, which are recovering from an underground coalmine fire - Coalmine... | ecosystem: Environmental > Terrestrial > Soil > Unclassified ... | reverse complement strand
GAAGAGGGCCGCGTGATTGGGGTCTCGCTGATTAGCGAGAAGGGTCTGCCGGAGCAAGTTACATGCTCGGCGGTGCTGCTGGCCACGGGGGGAATGGGACAACTCTACCGCAACACGACGAACCCCGACGTTGCAACCGGCGATGGCATTGCAATGGCTCATCGCGCCGGGGCCGAGATCAGTGACATGGAGTTCATTCAGTTTCATCCCACCGCGCTGTATGTGAAAAAGGCGCCCCGATTCCTGCTATCCGAGGCTCTGCGTGGTGAGGGCGCTTATTTGCGCAATATCGAGTTGGATCGCTTCATGGGAAAGTACCATCCGTTGGCAGAACTTGCGCCACGCGATGTGGTGGCGCGAGCAATCATGCACGAGATGGAAGTCAGTCATGCGAAGGACGCGTTCGTTTACCTCGATCTTACGCATCTGAACGCGGAGCACGTACAGAAGCGCTTCCCGCGAATTTATTCCACCTGCCTGCAATATAACGTCGATATTACTGAGGACCTGATCCCGATTCGTCCGGCTGCGCATTACTCGATGGGCGGAGTACGAACCGATCTCAACGGCAAAACAAGTCTTACGGGGCTTTACGCCGCAGGTGAAGCCGCGGCCACCGGCGTGCACGGCGCGAACCGCTTGGCGAGCAATTCCCTGCTGGAAGGCTTGGTTTATGGCGCGCGGGCTGGCGAAGCAATGCGCGAGGAGTTAAAGCAGCCGCGGAAGCAAGCCAGCTCCCCGAAAAAAGCTGCGTCGCAGAATGGGCCGGTCGACGCCGGCCTGGAAGATGTGATCGGCCAAATTCAGGACATCATGTGGAAAGATGCAGGTATTGTGCGCACCCGAATGGGAATGAACGGCGCGATCAAAGCTCTGGAAGCGCTTGCGGCCCGATTGGCGAATCCGCACACGCGACGCGGATGGGAAGCGGCGAATTTGCATCGTGCCGGGTTGCTTGTCGTCCGCGCTGCTTTAGGTCGCGAGGAAAGCCGCGGTGCGCATTACCGTACGGATTATCCATTGCACGATGACAAAAAGTTTCTGAAGCACTCGGTCTTCAAGGCAGAGACGCTACGGTTTGTGTGAATCCGGCGCGGCAGTTACGCCGGGAAAAAGAACCGACACCGCGATTGATAATCCCAGAATTCCCGCTACCACACAAAGCATCGCCAGCGTTGGCACGTAAAAATGGCCGGGGGCGATCATCTTTGCGCCGACCAGCACCAGGATCAAGGCCAGCCCTTTCTGCAGAAAGCGGAAGGCTTTCATCATCTCTGAGACGGCAAAATAAATTGACCGCAAGCCAATGATCGCGAATACGTTTGCTGCGTAAACGATGAATGCGTTGAGAGTAATCGCGAGGACTGCGGGAATGGAATCGATCGCAAAGAGCAGATCCGTAGTTTCAATAACGAGGAGCACGACAAACAGAGGCGTGGCGTAAAGACCCGCTTTGCCGTGCCAGTTCCGCACAAAGAATCTGTCCGCCTCGGAGCCGTCTGTCACCGGAACGACACGCCTCATCAGCTTCACCGCTAGATTGGAAGATGGATCCACCCTGTGCTGGCCAGTGAAAGCCAGGCGTATGCCGCTGTAGATAAGCAGGGCACCAAGTCCATAAAAAATCCAGTGAAAGCGCTGAAGTAGACCGACTCCAAGCAAAATGAACAGGCCGCGCATCAGCATCGCGCCCAGGATTCCCCACGTCAGAACGCGGTGTTGCTGCTCTTCGGAAACAGCGAAATAACGGAAGATCACGAGAAAGAGAAAAAGATTGTCGACGCTAAGCGACAGCTCCAGCAGGTAACCGGTTACGAATTCGAGTGCCACCTGGCGGCCCAGCCAGAAAACAACAAAGACGGCAAAAGCTCCCGCCATGCCGACCCAGATTGCGCTGAGAATCAGGGCGCGACGAGGCCGCGCCACTCCTCGCCGGCGGGTGAGACGCAGATCTAGCGCAAGCGCAGCGACAGCAAACAGATTGAAAAGAATCCAGGCGTAAAGCAAGAGAATTGTCGATTATCGAATGTCAATTGCCGATCAGGAATTTCGGATTCTCAATCGGCGATGGGAAATTGAAGATCATGGTTGCCGCCCCAGTTTCCCGCTCTGCCAATCGTCCCACAAACCGAAGGCCTTAAATAATTCCTCGCTGTGCGTGTCACGAATCGATTGCTCGATTTGCGCTCGCGTGTATCGTGGCCCGATCTTCTCCGGAAGATTTGCGAGCGAGAATGCAAATTCCGCGGCTTCGGCGACGTGCTTTTTCAATTGCGGGAAATCGACTTTGTCGTATGTATCGGAAACGGCGTGATAGTTCACCAGATAGTTCGCCTCCTCCTGGTCGGCCACGAAGGTCGGTACGCCTTCGAGCATCATGTCGAAATGGTCGGTGCCCCATTCCATGTCGGTTTTCAGTTCCTTCACGCCGAATGGCTCGAGCGGAGCAATAATCTGCTTGGCGGTTTCAAGCACGTCGGTGCGTCCACCAGTCGAAAAGCCTGTCGCCTTGCCGGTGCCCGCGTCGTAGACAATGACTCCGGCAGCATTATCGAGTTCACCGCGGTGCGCACGCGAATAAGCTCGCGAACCGAGGAGGCCTTCTTCCTCGCCGGAAAAGAGGATGAAGCGGATGGAGCGGCGTGGCTTCAGTCCAGAAGCTTTAATCGCGCGCAGAGCATCGATGACAAGTGCGGCGTTGCATCCGTTATCGAGAGCACCAGTGCCGAGTTCCCAGGAATCGAGATGTGCGCCCAGAATCACGAATTCGTTCGGTTTCTCGCTACCCTTGATTTCTCCGACTACGTTGGCCGACTTGATTGGACCGCCGATGCGATTCGGGATGCTCATGTCAGCCCATACGGCGTGGCCGGCAGCGAGCAGGCGACCGATACGCTCCGCATCCTCACGCGCCACTAGAACTTGTGGAATTTTATCGATTTCCCCGAAGGATGAATTCGTATGGCGGTAAAGAATGTCGTGCTCGCGGGTTGCCGTGAAAGCTACAGCCTTCGCTCCGCCCTTCACCGCCGCATCGATTACCGGAGGAGCTTTCACGTACTCGCCAAAAAGATCGTCCCAGGTTTTCAGCACAACGGAATGCACCAGGATAATCTTTCCTGAAATATCGCCGGCTTTCTGAAAGTCTTTGGCGCTTCCTTCACCGACATCGACAACCGGCACATGCTTCGCCGACGCAAGCGCTGGGGCCCATGCAACGGAAACGCAGCGCACGCGAAATTCGATTGGACCAGTCGTTCCCTTTGCGCTGACCACGAATTCGGTTGCGCCCTCGGCCCACGAATTCGAAATCGTGAACTCTTCCGTGTGCACGCTATCGGCTCCTGCTGCCTTCAACTTCTGCAGTCCCCACTCGATAGCGCGCTGCATCGCGGTCGTGCCAGGGACGCGGCCACCAATTTCATCCGTCAACTGCTGAAGATTATTCTCAAGCGAAGAGGGTTGTAATGCCGATTGAATGACACGTGCCGCGTCATCGGAAACGTCGGCAGGGGTTGCAGCCAGGCAGATGGCGCTAACAAGTAGCAATGGGCAGGCAATTCTCAAGGATCGCATGTCGGCTGCATTAGAAATGAAATCGGCGAAAAGAGCAAAAGTCTACTTCGGGGGCAGCGAATCCATCTTGTCGAGGATTGCGATGCTTTCGAGAATTGTCGTACCGATAATCTCCAGGCTCTTCGGGCTCAACTTGTCGACCGTATCCTGCGGCGTGTGCCAGAAGACGTTGTTGTAGCCGTAATTGAAATCGATGAGGTCGGCGCTGGGAATGCCCCGCTGCATGAAGGGCAGGTGATCGTCGGAAACTTGATTCTCGCGACCAAAGAAGTGGGATTGATTGCCCAGCCGGGTGGCCGCGTCGTATACAACTGCTTCCAGCCATGGGGTCGAATTCAGATCGCGATCGATGTTGAGATCGGCATCGCCGATCATATCGGCGAGGAGAAATGCTTTGACTTTCTTTAGCGTGCCGTCATCCTGCCATTTCTGTGCAAGATGTCGAATTCCGTAGAGGCTGTCGGTGTCCGACCATTCCTTCATTGCCTCTTCGGCATCGTCCCAGACGAGCCAAACGCTGTACCCGTCGAGCTTTTTGCCGCGCAGTTGATTGGCAAGTTCGAGCAAGAGTGCGCTCGATGACGCTCCGTCGTTGGCTCCGACGTAGGAAGTGTTGCGCAGCGGATAATTCGTGTCGTAGTGGCTGGCAACGACGATTATGCCCTCTTTATTTCCAGGAAATTTCGCAATGATGTTTCGCACCGGAAACTTCCCTTCCGTCGTGTCGGCCGTGAAAGCATCGTCTTCGACCTGGTCGCCCTTTAGATGCGAAGTAATGTAGTCCTCGACTTTCTTGTGGTTCGCGCCACCGATCGGGCGCGGACCAAAGGCAACGATCTCTTTCACGTATTTCATGGCGCGGGCGGAATCGAATTTCGGCACAGGACCGACATCCGCAGGAAGAGAGAGCTTTGGAAGGGGCACGTCGGCGGGCAAAGACGGCTGGGTCTGAGCTTTCGCCACCGTTTCCTTGTCACGATCGCACGCCACGATGGCAACCGCGAGGAACAAGACCAATGTCCCAAGAGTGAATGTAAGTCGGACCGAAGGAGCCAGTCTCACAGGTTCGTATCTCACAATTATGCGGCCTGGTTTTCTTTTTGAGCCCGCCGCCGTTTTGGATGCACGAGCCATGCAATTCCGACACTAATTACGTAGAGTCCAATCATCGGCGCGGCAAAAATGCACATATTAATCACGTCGGGAGTAGGCGTCACAATGGCAGCGATAATGAAAATAATCAGAATTGCGTAACGGAAATTCTTCAGCATGAAGCCGGCGCTTACAATGCCCATCAATGCAAGAAAGAAAATCAGGATCGGCAGTTCAAAAATAAGGCCCATGCCCAAAATAATGCTGAGGAACAGCGACGTGTACTCTCCGATGGTAATCATCGGCTGGAACTGCTTGCCAAAACCGATTAGAAAATCTAGCGCGCGCGGGTACACGATCCGATAGCCAAAGTAACCTCCAGCGGCAAACAGCGCAATCGTCGATGTCATAAATGGCATTACGTAGCGCTTCTCGTGACGGTACAGCCCCGGCGAGATAAACATCCATACCTGATAAAGCACGAAGGGCGATGTAAGAAACAGACCAGCCAAGGCGGAGATTTTCAAATAAAGATTGAAGGGTTCGACCGGATTCAGGTAGACGAGTTTGTCCGACATGCCGTTCGCTTTGAGCGCATCCATGATCGGCTTCTGCATGATGGCGTAGATTTTTTCGCGATACCCCCAGCAGGCAAAAAAACCAACCCCGACCGCAGCGATGGAGTAAACGAGCCGGGTGCGGAGTTCCTGCAGATGATCGAGAAAACCCATGGTGGGCATGGTCTCGCGGCCCTTCTCGTCGGTCTTCTCGTCTGCCGAAACCTCGGTTGCAGTTTCAGACATGCGAATCCTGCGAGGCAGGGGAAGCTTCCAGCGTGGCGGGGACCGCGTCTGCTTGTGACACTTTCTCTCCAGCGGTACCCTCGCTCGCCCCATTTCCGTTGGCAGGCGTCCCGGGCGGCAGGATTGGATCGGCACCAGGCGCGGCCATTGTCGCATTCGACACGTAAGGCGCAGCCTCGCTCGCTGCTGGGTTCAGGCTCAGGCTTGCGACGACGCCCGCTGGAGGACTGGCCGGGGGCAGCGCGCTTTGCCTATTTTCCACGTCGATATGCGCGATCTCAGATTCGATCTGCGACCTGAATTCGTTTGAGGCCCGGCGGAGTTCGGCCAGAAGCTTCCCGGCCTGGCGAGCGATCTCGGGCAATTTCTTCGGCCCAAACACAAGCAGAGCCAGAAAAAACAGAAAGATCGTCTCGGAAAAACTCATGGGTTCATCATAATGCGGGCGGCACCGGGCGGCAATGCGCAGACCAGAATTTGACAATCGAAACGAGATTTAACAAGCGAAATTTTAACAATCAGGGGAATTTCAGCCCTTTGGAACTTGAATGTGGCTTCCTGCATCTTAGAGTGTGAGAGGCGAATGACTGTGGCGGTTACCTTTGATAACCCTCTGGGTCTGCCGTCGTCCAACATAGTGATATACTGCGTGTATTCAGTGCGTTAGCCGGGGAAGGCCGACATCCCTCAAACGAAGGAATTTCCAAGATGGCTCGTAGTTCTCGCCGATCACTTTTTCTGGTAGTTTTTTTCCTGCTCGCCTGCGGATTTCTGGGCATTCTGTTTGCTCAGCGCACTGGCCAGCAATCTGCTTCGCTCTCCAGCGACTCTGAGGTTAAGGACAGCCTCAAACAGTTCGCCGATGTTTACTCCGTCATCGAAGAGAACTATGCCGAGCCGGTTAACGCGGATAAGGCGATCTACAACGGCGCTATCCCGGGAATGCTGCACGCGCTCGATCCCCACTCGAATTTCTTCGATCCCAAATCCTATGCACTGATGCGCGAGGATCAGCGCGGCAAGTACTACGGCGTGGGCATGACCGTCGGGCCGCGCAATAACAAAGTTATCGTGATCTTCCCCTTCACCGGAACGCCTGCCTACAAGGCGGGTATTCATCCTGGAGACGTAATCATCGCGGTCGATGGTAAGTCGACCGAGAACATGAGCACGGGCGATGTTGCCGACCTGTTGAAAGGTCCCAAGGGTACAACCGTCCATATCAGCATTTCGCGTGAGGGCGTAGAAAAACCCATGGAATTCACGTTGGTGCGCGACGAGATTCCGCGCTACAGCGTGGACGTTCACTTCCTGATTCGGCCAGGCATCGGCTACATGCACATCAGCGGATTCAACGAGACAACCGAAGAGGAAGTTTCGAAAGCGCTCGATGAATTCGGCGATCTGAAGGGTCTGATTCTCGATCTGCGTGGAAATCCAGGCGGGCTGCTGAGTGAAGGCGTCGGAGTAGCGGACAAATTCCTCAAGAAGGGCCAGCTGATCGTTTCCCATCACGGCCGCGCATCGGCGGAGAAACGCTATGTTGCCCAGCATGGCAACGGCGGAAAGGATTATCCGTTAGTCGTTCTCGTGAATCGGTTAACAGCATCGGCCGCGGAAATCGTTTCCGGCGCGATTCAGGATCATGATCGCGGATTGATCGCGGGCGAGGTCACATTTGGCAAGGGATTGGTGCAGACGGTCTATCCGCTTTCGGAGAATACAGGACTTGCCCTGACCACCGCCCATTACTACACGCCCAGCGGCCGGTTGATTCAGCGCGATTACAGCAACATCTCTCTGTACGACTACTATTACAACCGCGAAGACAATCCCAGCCCGGTGAATCGCGAAGTGAAGCTGACCGACAGCGGGCGTACCGTGTACGGCGGCGGCGGCATAACGCCGGACGTGACCATTCCTCCAGTCAAGAGCAATCATTTCCAGGACACGCTCCTGCAACACTATGCGTTCTTCAACTATGCGAAAAAGTATGTAGTCACGCATCATCCCACCAAGAGCTTTGAAGTGGATGATGCCATGATGCAGGATTTCCGCAAGTCGCTGGATGAAGCGAACATTCCCTACACGCAGGCTGATTTGATTGACAATGCCGATTGGATCAGATCGAACATCAAGTCGGAGATTTTCGTCGACGCCTTCGGGGAGGATGAAGGATTGAAGGTGCGTGCAGAATCAGATCCGCAAGTAATCAAAGCGCTCGATCTTCTGCCACAAGCCAAGGCTCTGGCCGATAACGCGAGAAAAATTGTGGCCGAGCACAACAGCACGGCAGCTTTTAACCGCTAGCAGCATTCTTCCTTCAAGGCCCGGATTTTCCGGGCCTTTTTTTATTGCTGCCGCGAACCGGCCTGCCCGCTACCCGCATCGCAGCCGTGGCTACGACGGCCCTTCCATACCGCTATCAGGTTAATTCCGATGTAAAGACCAAATGCCAGGCCGCGCGTTGCATCGCGCCAGTCTCTTCCCGCCTGCGTTGCAGGATGATACAAATATGGCCCCAGAAGGCCAAGGAGCAAAAAGACATTGGCTACGGCGAGAAACGCTCCAACTTTAGGCGATGTTTTTACACACATTATCGTGACTCCTGAAGTCTTCTACTACATGATTAGTCGGTGACCCGGTACCAGGTCATCACAATCAACTTCACTCCAACAATCGTGGTTGCCACCGCGAACAAGTCCCAGCTCCAGATATGGTCGATGTAAAAATGGTAAGCAAACAGGCAAATGGCCAACAGGCCGCCGACGATGCCGGCCAAACTGGTCGAGCGCAGCCGGTGCTGCAGGAAGCGTTCGTCAATCAGGCCGCCGACTAATGGCAATCTCATGGGTGGTCCTCCAAACTAAAAATCTGCTCCAGGGGGAAGCCGAATACGCGCGCAAAGGTGAGCGCCAGCAGAAGGCTGGGAACATAGCGGTCGCGCTCGATCGAATTAATGCTCTGCCGCGAAACCCCTACCGCCGCCGCAAGCTGCTCTTGCGTCCAGCCGCGTGCGAGCCGCAACTGCTTTACGCGATTGGCGACCGCGTGCTCCATGTAAAGTACACTTTACACAACAACTCGGGCTCATGTCAAGCGTACTTTCCATTTACCTATGTACATGTCGGTTCATTGACTTCGCTATTGTCCTGTGTGAAAATCCGCCTCAGCAGTGCAAGAAGTTTGGCGGCGTACCATCCCCCAGTACCCATTGCCCATAAAGATGAGAGGCTTACAGCTGCTTCATTCAGCTTTGCGTTCATGGGAGCCGAGTTGAAGCCCGCCGTGCTCGGGCTGGCGATGATCCTGGCAGCGGTTGCGGGCTATACCGATTGGCGTCGGCGCCGCATTCCCAACTGGCTGACGGTTTCGGGGGCGATTGCTGGGCTGGCTGTAAATGGAATTGTCGGGGGCTGGGGCGGTTTGAAGGCTTCCCTTTTGGGACTCGGTTTGGGATTGCTTTTACTCCTGCCGTTTGTGCTGCTGCGCAGCCTCGGGGCAGGAGATTGGAAATTGGCGGGTGCTCTGGGTGCAGTTGTCGGCCCTTCGGTGCTCATCGATTTGCTGATCGGGTCGATTTTCGTGGCCGGAATTATGGCTTTTGCCCTGGTGATTTATAAGCGGCGTCTGATGCAGACTCTGCGTAATATTGGTCGCATGCTCGGGTCCATGTTGCAATTGCACATGCCCGGCCCGGAAGTTTCGCTGGATAATCCAGAGTCGTTGAAGATTCCATACGGCGTGGCGCTGGCATTCACTACGCTGTGCTATGGGGCGTTCAATTGGCGGATGTTGAGTGGGCGGTAGGGATGAAAAGCTCGGGCGCAAAAAAACGGAGTGGTGCGACGCGTAACAGTCGCGGCGAGGAGCTTGCCGAAACGGCCATGATTCTGCCGTTGCTGTTTATGATCCTGATTGGAATCTACTGGTTCGGGATGGCCTTCCGCATCTACGGGACAATAACCAATGCGGCTCGTGATGGAGCTCGGGCTGCGGTGAATCCGCCTTGCACCACCTGTGGATCGTCGCCTAACCCCACGGCGAATGCCTGGACCGTGATTTTGAACGATATGAATGCCGCACACCTGAACGCATCTCTTCTTAAACCGCCGGCCACCCCGCCAGTCTTGTGCAGTTGCGCGCCGGGAGCCGCGTCGAGCAGTCCGTGCACTACTCCGACCGTCTCCTGCGATTCCAATCCCAACATTTGCGTTCAGGGTGTTGTAACTGGCTCAGGCAACTTTACCGCGGGTCTTGTCCAGCTCTCTTCCACCGTGGCACCCACTGGCCTGACCAACGGCGGGGCCGGAGAGTGTGGCATTTCCGTGAGCTTCCAGTATCCATTCCAATTCTGGCTGCCATTTACTTCGTTGAGCGGTAGCACCGTGAATTTGCCGGCGCAGGCGCAGATGAGAGCAGAGACGCAATGAGCACGCTCCTTCCATGGCGAGGATGGAAGGCCGCAATATGCCGCGCGTGTTTTGAAGATCGCGCGGCCCAGATCCTGGAGTTTGCTCTTTCGGTCCCGGTGCTGGTTCTTTTCCTGATTGGAATTTTCGACTTCAGCAATGCTCTCGCGCTGAAGCACAAGCTGGCAGATGCGGCGCGGGAGGGCGCGCGAGTGGCCGCCGCCGATCCTGCCAGCGATCTCGGCAATTCTTCGGGACTGCCGGTTTCCATTTCCGATGCATACCAGGTCGTCGATAACTATTTGATCTCGGAAAATGTTCCCGACTGTGGCTTGAAAGGGACCTCGCCAGGCACCAGTGGAAACCTCACATGGACGTCGCCGGGATTGACTGGTTGCCAGGGTGGCACTGGACTGGTGCTTACGATCAATCGGGGCGCATTGCTCAACCCCGATGGCACAAACTGCACCATCGCTCAGAATTCCGTCTATGAAGTGAACACCTGCGTCATCCTGGTTTATCCGTATACATGGCAATTCACCAGTATCGGAAATTTTTTTGGCAGGTTTGTGGGGCCGACAACGATTAAGACGATGGCAATTTCCTTCAACCAGAATTAGCTTTTGCCGATTGCACGCATCGCTTGGAGATGAGCAGAACTGAATGTTAGCGCCGCTGATAAAACGCGCTGGAAAAGGCGTAACGAAACGAACGCGGGAGCGTGGCGTCACTATGGCGCTGGTAGCGCTTTCGATGGTCGCGATTATTTCGTTCGCCGCGCTGGCCATCGATCTCGGCTCTCTCTACGAGGCAAAGTCGGAAGCGCAGCGCTCTGCCGACGCCGCTGCACTGGCGGCGGCGCAGGTGATTTCGGTGTCGGGACTTACCGGA
>Ga0209168_10003510_pt1 | contig 10779 bp, 8 predicted proteins | sample Coa_R1_FD_187156 | JGI IMG/M metagenome (GOLD analysis project Ga0209168, IMG submission 187156) | Surface soil microbial communities from Centralia Pennsylvania, which are recovering from an underground coalmine fire - Coalmine... | ecosystem: Environmental > Terrestrial > Soil > Unclassified ... | reverse complement strand
GCTCGATACCTACTGGCAGCGGGCGCTGGCCGGGTACGCCCAGGCCGCCGAGGCGCCGGACGAGGAGAGGCGATGACCCAGACCGATGCGGCGACGGTCCGCAAGCAGATCGTGGTGGACACGCCGGTCGAGCATGCGTTCACGGTGTTCACCGGCCGGTTCGGGGACTTCAAGCCGCCCGAGCACAACCTGCTCGGAGCGCCGCTCACCGAGACAGTGTTCGAGCCCCGGGTCGGCGGCCACATCGTGGACCGGGCCGCAGATGGCAGCGAGTGCCGGTGGGCGCGGATCCTGGCCTTCGACCCGCCCGAACGGGTGGTGTTCAGCTGGGACATCAGCCCGCGGTGGACGATCGAGACCGACCTGTCGCAGACCAGCGAGGTCGAGGTGCGGTTCTACGCCGAGTCACCGACCCGCACGCGGGTGGAACTGGAGCACCGGCATATCGACCGGCACGGTCCCGGCTGGGAAGCCATCACCGGGGGCGTGGACGGGCCAGAAGGCTGGCCGCTGTACCTGGACCGCTACGCCGCATTGGTGAAGGAAGGCAGCTGACGTGCCGCCGATCGTGACCAGCGCCGAAATCGAGCGCCCGGCAGCCGAGGTCTTCGCCTACGCCACCGACCCGACCCGGTTCGCCGAGTGGCAGAAGGGCGTGGTGGACGGGCACATGGACGGCCCGACCGGCGGCATCCAACCGCCGGCCGTGGGCGCAAAGTGCGTGACGACGCGGCGCATCGGCGGCGCCAGCCGCCCGTCTACTTCCGAGCTGGTGCATATCGACCCGCCCCGGACCTGGGGCGTGCGGGGCACCGACGGCCCGATCCGGGCGGCTGTCGATGTCCTGGTCGAGCCAGTGACCGGCTCCTGTTCCCGGCTGACCATCAGCGTCGACTTCACCGGCCACGGCATCGGCAAGATCCTGGTGCCGCTGGTGGTCCGCCGGGAGGCACGCAAGGAGATGCCAGACAACATGGCCGCGCTCAAGCAGAGGATGGAAGCGGGCTACAGCGCAGGCGCTAGCCCGGAGTTACGGCCTATTCGGCAGGCGATTCCTAGTTTGACCTGGTATTTGGCTGGTTCGAAGACGCGGTACGGCCCAGCCCCGCAGGCGCCGCAGAGCCTGAATCTCCCAGTTGACCTCATAGCTCACCGGGACGGCATGCCCAGGCGGCGGCCCGCTTCCTCATGAGACACGTAGCGGATCGCTCCGGCCTCACGGCGGGCCAAGTACCTGGCCCGGGCAGCATCGAACTCCTCGTTGACCTGTTGCTCCTGCATCGCCTGGCGCAGTTGCTGGTACTCCCCGATGGGCACGACGACCGCTACCACCTGGCCGCCATGGTGAATGACATCGTGGGTGTCACCGGCGGGCATCTCACTCATGAGGATCATGGTAACGAAGCGGACCGACAGTCTGACGTCACAACACGGCAGCTCTGGCTCGCCGGTCCAGCGGCGAGCTCGCGACGCTTCCCAGAGGCCGTCGACCCTTGTCAGCAAGTACTTCTGAACGTTTATACGGATATGGTCACGTGGGGCAGGTGGGGCTCGAACCCACGACCGGCGGATTATGAGAAGTCTGGCCCGCCGCTCCCGACGCTCTACCTGCACGGATACCGCGAAGCCGTGCCGCCGACAAGGACAAGAAGATCAAAAACCAGATCCGGCAGATCGAAGCACTCCTCGGTCACCCCATCACCATCATCGAGGCTGCGTAACCCGATACCGTCCCTGACCAGGCCCGATCACCGCGGCAGGCCCGCCGCCGCGCTCAGCCTGCGGCAGGCGCCCGGTGACCTGCAGCAGGGATCCGCATGCAGGGTCCGGGCCCGTGAGATCGCCGAACGGCTCGGAGTACCCGCGCTGCCCGGCCGGCTCACCCCCGCAGCCGTCCAGTGGAGCCTGCGCCGCGATGGCTCAGACTGGCTGCTGTAAGCCGGACCCGAGCGGGCCCGGCTGCGCGACGGTCGCGGCCTGCACTACCTGCGTGCCCTGCTGGCCGCACCCGGCAGCGAGATCCCGGCCCTCGACCTGGTGGCCGGCGGCCCCGGGCTGGCCGCCCCGGACACCGGGCCCCTGCTGGACGCCGCCGCCCGCAATACCTGCCGCCGCAGGATCCGCGAACTGGACAGCGAGCTCGCCGCCGCCGACCGCGCCGGGGACAGTACCGCCGCCGAACAAGCCCACCAGGAACCCCAGGCGCTGATCGGTGAGCTCCGCCGGGCCACCGGGCTGGCCGGGCACCCCCGCCGGGCCACCGACGACGCCGAACGAGCCCGGGTCAACGTGACCCGCACCCTCCGCGCCGCCATCAACCGCATCACGGCCGCCGCCCGCGGCCAGGACGCGTCACGCAGGAACTGCCCTAAACCTGACCCCGCCACGGCCGGCCACCGGAACTGCCTGCTACATCAGCGCCCACCATCCCAGGCCGCCATGACGCTGTTCCAAATCGGGCGGGCACCGAGTAACGGCTCCTTCCCCGGATAATCCGTTCCGAGGGAATGCTTGGTGGCCACGGCGCAGATGACCTCGCCTTCCCACACGAAGTCACCGGCCCCCAGCTGGCTCAGGGTGCTAGTCAGGCGGGCCAGAACGCCAGCGCGGGCCGCGGAGCCGAGCTGGCTGAGCCGGATCCGGTTCGAGCCCGAGCCGCTGGCCAGTTCCCAGAACGATGACCGGTCCCACTCGTGGCGCAGCCGGTCATGCCAGATGCGCTCGGGCCGGAGCCCGACCGACCGTAGCAGGGCGTCGACTGCGCCGGGCTGGTCTAGCCCGGAATCGACGCGGCGCAGCGGGGCGGGCGGCACGCCGGCTTCGGCAAGGACCTGATCCCACACAGTGCTGGCACGCGGCTGCCGTTCCCGCGCCCAGGTGATGATGCCAGCCCGGCCGCCGGGGCGCAGCACACGGACCGCTTCGGCGGCCGCCCGCGCCGGGTCAGAGAGGTGAAACAGCACGTAGGCGAGGATGACCGCGTCGACGGTCCCGGCGGCGAGCGGCAGGGCGAGCGCGTCGGCCAGGACGGCCGACGCGCCGCGCCGGGTGCGGGCGATACGGAGCATCCTGATGGAGGCGTCCAGGGCCACCACCCGCGCGGCGGGCGCGGCCGAGCCGATGGGGTCCAGCAGCGCGCCGGTCCCGGCACCGATATCGGCGATCACGCACCGGCCGCGGAGCCCGAGAGACCGGACCAGGACGGCAGCGGGCGGGAGAATCACCGGGCTCCACAGCGCCTCGTAGGCGCTGGCGCCTTGGTCGTAGATATCGGCGACGTCGGCTCGCCGCGGCCGCAGCGGACCGAGTTCCCCGTCACGGCGCGCACTGGCGTGGTAGCAGCGGGGCTCACCAGCGCCTGCTGTCTCACTGGCCACTGCGCCTCCCCAGGACGGGGTTCCGGAGCATCAGCCCGGCTGCGGGACGATGCGGATGTAGGGCTTGGGCGCCTTCCAGTCGCCGAAGATCTGCCTGGCCTCATCGTCGGAGACCGACCCGGCGATGATCACGTCCTCGCCCTGCCGCCAGTTCACCGGCGTGGACACGCGGTGCCGGGCGGTGAGCTGCAGCGAGTCGATCACCCGCAGCACCTCGTCGAAGTTGCGGCCGGTCGTCATCGGGTAGACCAGGACCAGCTTGGTCTTCTTGTCCGGGCCGATCACGAACACGTTCCGCACCGTCTGATTGTCGGCGGGGGTACGCGCCGCCGGGTTGCCAGAAGCGGACGCCGGCAGCATCCCGTAGAGCTTGGCCACGGCGAAGTCGGCATCGCCGATGATCGGGTAGTTGGGTGCCTGCCCCTGGGTCTCCGCGATGTCCGCCGCCCATCGCTCGTGGTCACTGACGGCATCGACCGACAGCCCGATGATCTTCACGCCGCGGCGGTCGAACTCCGGCTTGATCGTGGCCATGTAGCCCAGTTCGGTCGTGCACACGGGGGTGAAATCCTTGGGATGCGAGAACAACACCACCCAGGAGTCCCCGATCCACTCGTGAAAGCGGATCGGGCCCTCGGTCGAGTCGGCCTCGAAGTCTGGGGCGGTGTCTCCAATAGTCAGCGTCATCGTTGTCTCCTCCCTCTGCACTCCTGGCGTGCGGTCACCAAGGACGCTACGGGGCAGCTGTTCCCTGAACGTTCCCCGGGCGCGCTGACCGCGATCGACGGCCTTTCACGATGGATGCATAATTGGTCCGGACCCCGGAGGAGGGGTTATGGCTGCGGGTCTGCGTTTGTGGCTGCTGGGAGGGTTCCGGGCCGAGGTCGGGGGCCAGGCGGTGCCTGAGCGGCGATGGCACCGGAGGAAGGCCTGCTCGCTGGTTAAGCTGCTCGCCTTGGCGCCGAGGCATCGCCTTCACCGAGAACAACTGATGGACATCCTGTGGCCCGACCTCCCGCCGGATGGTGCGGGCGCCAACCTGCGCAAAGCAGTGCATTTCGCCCGGCAGGCGATCGGGGCTGAGGCTCTGCGAAGCCGCGATGACTGTGTCTGGCTCGAGCCCGATGGCTTGTGGGTCGACGTCGACGCGTTCCAGGCCGCGATCGCCGCCGGAGATGCCGCCGGCGCTCTTGGCCTGTTCCGTGGCGACCTGCTACCCGACGACCGGTTCGAACCGTGGGCGGAGGAGCGCCGGGAACTGTTCCGGATACAGCTATTCCGGCTCGCGCTGGGACTGGCGGCGGAGCTGGAGCACGGTGAGGAGCTGGGCCGCGCGAGCTTGGTGCTCGAGCGGGTCGTCGAACTCGACCCTCTCAACGAGGAAGCCCACCTCAGATTGGCTCGGGTCCAGGCGAAGGGCGGCCACCGCCATCTAGCCCTGCGGACTTGTCGTCAGATCCAGGAGCGCCTGCGCCAGGAGCTGGGCGAGAGCCCGAGCGCTGAAGCGCGCCGGCTCCGCGATGACATCGTGGCAGGCCGGATAGGGCCGGATACGGAGTCCGCCGCTGGATTCCGGCCGTCCGGCGGCGGAGAAGACTTGCTGGTCGAAGAACGGCGGCTGGTAACCGTGGCGGCGGTCCTATTCGCATCAGCGCCACGTGGAACGAAGACTGGCCACACGCGCCGCGAAGCAGGCGATCGGACCTGTGAGGTGTTCCAGGCGTGGGGAGGTAGCGCCGAGCGTTCGGACGACGGCTCAATCGCTGCCGTCTTCGGACTCCCCCTGCTCCACGAGAACGATGCAGGCCTGGCGCTTTCGGCCGCTCTTGAGATCGTCGAGCACAGCGGGGCACCGGTACGCATCGGCGTGCATACCGGGGAGGTCGTAGGGCAGACACTCCCGGCCCTGACCGGCGTAGCAGGAACTGCCCTGATCATCGCCCGCCGCCTGGCGGAAGCGGCAAAGCCCGGCACCGTCCTGGTCAGTGAACGCACTCACCGGTCCACCAGGACCCAGTTCGTGTTCGCCGGGCCGGTCAGTGTCGCTGGACCTGCTGGCGAGCCAGCAGTGCAAGCGCGCCGGATGCTATCCAGGCATCACGCCCTACCCGGATGGGATGTGCCAGGAGATTCCCCGTTCGTCGGGCGCCGGTTTGATCTGGATACGGTTTCCGCCCTGTTCCAGAACGTGGTCGCCACCGGCCAGCCTCGCATGGTCACCGTCGTCGGTCCGGCGGGCATCGGCAAGAGCCGTCTTGTCCAGGAGGCGATCACCGCGGTGTCCCGATGTCACCCGTCGGCCCGCATCCTGACCGGACGGTGTATCGCCGCAGAACGCGGCATGACCTGGTGGCCCCTTGCCGAGCTGCTACACCAGCTGTGCGGGATCTCCCTTGAGGATTCGGCGGAGACCGCCGGGGCCAAGCTCCGCCAGGGGTTGACCTCCATCCTCATCCGGGCCGGCTTTGCCGATGGCGAACTCGATCCGATCGTCTTCGCGCTCGCGGCCACCGCGGCGATCGCCGTCCCCGGCAACCCGCTAGACCGTTCAGAGCCGACGCTGGTGGCCGACGAGCTCGGACAGACATGGCCCCGGTTTCTCAGCGCCTGCGCGGCCGGCGCACCCACCTTGATCATCATCGAGGACCTGCACTGGGCCGACCAGCAGATGCTGGAGATGGTCGAGCGGCTCGCCGCTCGCGGCGACGGCCCCTACCTGCTGGTCGGCACGACCCGGCCCGAGCTGCTGGAATCCCGCCGCGGATTCGGAGCCGGGATTGAGGGTTTCTCGACCATAAGCCTGCGGGCGCTCAGTGACACGGACAGCGCGACACTGCTGCGCCAGCTGCCCATGGCTCACCAGATCCCGGACGAGATCGCTGGCGAAATCCTGGCCCGGTCCGAAGGCAACCCGTTCTTCATCGAGCAGCTGGCGTTCCACCTGGCCCATGACCAGGGCAACTCACTGCCCGACGCGCTGTACGCGGTGCTGGCCGCTCGCATAGATGCCCTGCCCGTCCCTGAACGGCGTGTGCTGCAAGAAGCGGCGGTTTTCGGCCGGGCCTTCTGGGCGGCAGCACTCTCAAACGCCGTTCCCGGCATCGACGTCCTGGCCGAGCTTCGCCGGCTGGAGCGCCGGGCGCTGGTGTCGCTTCGCCCCCGTTCGGCGCTGGGCGATCGCGCCGAGTACGCGTTCAAGCACGTGCTGGTCCGCGATGTCGCCTACGCCAGCTTGTCGGCCGCCCGGCGTGTCCGCGCTCACGCCGAAGCGAGCTCCTGGATCGAGGCGATGGCAGGCGACCGTCTGGAGGAGTTTATCGAGGTTATCGCGTTTCATGACGTTGAGGCCGCCGCGGAGCCTGGCGCGTGGCACAGCGGCGATGAGTACGACCGGGTCCGCACACGCGCCTACACCCACGCCCTGCAGGCCGCGTCAAGTGCCCGGCGCCGGTCCGCAGTGGACAACGCCCTCCGTCTTGACCGGCAAGCGCTGCAGCTTTCGTCAGGTGAGAGAGAACGCATCGGCGCGCTGACGGCTCTAGGCGACGACTGCGGGGCCGGATTTCGCGGCGACGATGGCCGGCATCACTACGAACAAGCGTTGCGGCTCGCCCGCGGCAACACCGCTCTTGATCCGGAGCGGGCCCGGCTGTGCGCCAAGCTGGCGAACATGATGGCGATGTTCCCAGGATCGTTCCGGATCAGCCCCGATCCGATCGAGGTGGACCGGCTCGTCGACGAGGGCCTGGCCGCGGCCGGAGGCGACGAAGTGAGCCAATCCCGGCTGCTGGTGGCGAAGGGGGCGTCCGCCCGGCTGTGGCGAGGCAGCGAACCGTTCGGGCAAGGAACCAGGCCCGACCCGTCCCCGATCAGTGAACGAATCACCTCCGTGCACACCGCGCTGGAGGTCGGCGAGAGAAGAGGCCTGGATGACCTCATCGATTCTGCCAACGCGGCGCTCGGCCTCTTGTACGGGATCGCAGGTCGCTACGGCGATGCGCTTGCCTTCGCGGAGCAGCGCCTCGCTCGAGCTGAGACCCGGCCCCGGCAAGAGCTCGTCGACGCCCTCCGGACCGCGGCCGTACTGACCATCACCATCAAAGGAGACTTCGAGAGCGGATTGGAGCTTGCCCGGCGGTGTCACGCTCTCGCCCCCGACGCCGTTCCTCACCAGCGGATGCATGTCACCTGGCCGCTGCTCGCTGCGCTATACCACCTCGGGCGCTGGGACGAGATGTTCCCGATCGTGGACGAACACATGACCGCTTACGCGCAGGAGCCCGCGGCGGAGTGTCTTTTCGTCCGGGACGGCCCGCTGATCGCAGCTAGCGCGCTCGCACACATGGGCCAGCTGGATCAAGCTCGCGCGCTGGCCGCCATTCCCGGCGACCCCGCGGCCCATCCGGATACCGCGAGCGACTGGCAGGCCTGGTATCTGGTAGCCAGCGGTGATCCCGAAGCCGCGCGGGCGATCGCAGGCCCGAAAGCGCTGGAGGGAAAAAGCTACGGCTCCCAGTACGCGATGGTGCTCGTCGAGGCGCTGGTGGCGCTTGAGGATTGGAAGGCACTCGACGAGATCCTGCCCCATGCACGGGCAGCCACCGCAGGTAACGCCCTGATGGATCCCTTCTGCGATCGAGCTCTGGGGCTCATGACCGCCGCGGCCGGCGATCGGCGCTCGGCGGCAAAGCACCTCATCCGAGCCTTGAGCGGTTTCGAGAAGTTCAAAGTGCCGTATCAAGCAACTCGTACTCGTCAGATCATGGCCGCGTTGACGACCACACGAGGCGGGTCATCGGAAGCGACCCTCGCAACCCGACCTGAGTCCTCGTCCCGCAATACACCCTAATGTTGCCGGTCGGCGGCCACGGGCCTACTTCTCTCACAACCGAGAGCGGCCGGCAGTTGTGACCCAGCAGATCAGGACGATCTGCACGCCGTATGAACCACGACCGCCCACGGCTAACGTCTGCGCTGAAATCGGCATCGATAAGGAACTCGGCTGGCCAGCGCTGCGATCGCGGTCGGCAACTGCCGGCCGGGGCATGCGGAAACCGTGCCAGAGTGAGATGATGACCGGCGCGTCAGCGGAGGCATGGTGATGCTGGTTACCGAGGCTCTGGACGGGGCGACCGTAGAGCGGGCTGGTGCGCTGGTCGCTTGCGAGCAGGCCGCTGCCCGGCGGGTGCGGCCGGAGCTGCCGGCCGCCTTCGGCAGTCCCGATGTCTGCACGGCTGTGCTGCAGCGCCTGTGCGACAGCGGCAGCACGGCCTGGTCGCGACCCAGGACGGGCGCGCGGTGGCGGTCATGGCCGCGGCGGCCCGGGAGAACCCTGCTGTGGGCCGGTCTGCTCTCTTGCTGGCCGAAGGGTTCGCCGTCGACCGGACCTGGCCGATCCGACCGGGGTTCTCGCCGCCGTATTCGCAGATCTCGCGGCGCCGCTGATCGCCGGCGGTGTGCGGCGCTACTACCTGCTGCACGCCGCGCTGTCCCGCCTGTCCGAGGCGCTGTCGAACCTCGGGTTCGGACGCCGCAGCGCCTACGGCATCCAGCCGGGCGCGCCGCGGGTATCAAAACCGCTGGTGGGGCGGGTGGGGCTCGAACCCACGACCGGCGGATTATGAGTCCGCTGCTCTGACCGGCTGAGCTACCGCCCCGGCATCGGGTGCACATTACACCAGTTCGCGCTTTGCCGGCGAGTTAGGGTAACTGTGGTTCGGAAGGCATGCGCGGAAGCAGAGGGGCGATGGCGGTGGCAGAGCAGGAGACGTTCGGCTTTCAGGCCGAGGTGGTTCAGCTCCTGGACCTGATGATCAACTCGCTGTACAGCAACAAGGAGATCTTCCTGCGCGAGCTGATCTCGAACGCGTCGGACGCCATCGACCGGCTGCGGCTGGAGCTGCTGGCCAAGGGCGAGAACCCGGAGGACGAGGGGCCGCTGCAGATCCGCGTGTCCTACGACCGGGACGCGGGGACGATCACGGTGGCCGACAACGGGATCGGGATGAGCCGGGCCGAGGTCATCGAGCACATCGGCACCATCGCCAAGTCGGGAACGCGGGAGTTCTTCCAGGCCCTGACCGGCGACCAGCGGCAGGACGCGACGCTCATCGGGCAGTTCGGGGTGGGCTTCTACTCCGCGTTCATCGTGGCGGACCGGGTGGAGCTGACCACCCGGCGGGCCGGGCTCCCGGAGGGCACCGCGGACGAGGCCGTCCGGTGGAGCTCCGACGGCCGGGGCCAGTACACGCTGGAGGCGGCCGAACACCCCGGCCACGGGACCACGATCGTGCTCCACCTGCGCGACGACGATCGTGACCTGCTGAGCGAGTACCAGCTGCGCGCCATCATCGCCAAGTACTCCGATCACATCAGCCTGCCGATCGTGATGCCTTCGGAGCGGAGCGCCGGGACCGACGAGCAGAGCATCGTCGAGGAGACCGTCAACCAGGCCTCGGCGCTGTGGACCCGGCCCAAGAGCGAGATCAGCGACCAGGACTACACCGACTTCTACAAGCACATCGCCAGCGACTACGCCGATCCGCTCAGCTGGGTGCACAGCAAGATCGAGGGGACCTACGAGTACACGCTGCTGCTGTTCATCCCGTCCCGCGCCCCGTTCGACCTGTGGATCATGGACTCCTCGCGGGGGGTCCGGCTGCACGTCCGGCGGATCTTCATCATGGAGGACTCGGGCCAGCTGATGCCGCGCTACCTGCGGTTCATCCGCGGCGTGATCGACTCGGCCGACCTGCCGCTCAACGTGTCGCGGGAGCTGTTGCAGGGCAGCCGGGTGGTGGACCGGATCCGCTCCAGCGCGGTCAAGAAGGTGCTGCAGCTACTGAAGGACCTGGCCGAGAAGGAGCCGGACAAGTACGCCACGTTCACCAAGGAGTTCGGCGCGGTCCTGAAGGAAGGCATCGTCGAGGACCTTCCGAACCGGGACGACATCGCCCGGCTGGCGCGGTTTACCACCACCCAGGGCGACGACGTCCCGCTGGCCGACTACGTGACGCGGATGAAGGACGGCCAGGACAAGATCTACTACCTGCTGGCGCCGACGCTGGCCGCGGCGCAGAGCAGCCCGCACCTGGAGGCCTTCCGGGCCAAGGGCGTCGAGGTGCTGCTGCTGTCCGACGTGGTGGACAACTGGGTGGTCACCACGCTGCGCGAGTTCGAGGGCAAGCAACTCCAGTCGGTCGCGCAGGGCGCAACCGACCTGGGCGGGCTGTCCGACGAGGCGGAGAAGGCGGCCCAGGATCAGGCCACTACCGAGTTCGCGGGGCTGGCGGCCAAGCTGAAGGAGCTCCTGGACGGCCAGGCCTGGGACGTGCGGGTGACCAGCCGGCTGACCACCTCGCCGGCCTGCATCGTGGCCAACGAGCCGACCTCCGACATCAAC
>Ga0209168_10003504_pt1 | contig 10789 bp, 9 predicted proteins | sample Coa_R1_FD_187156 | JGI IMG/M metagenome (GOLD analysis project Ga0209168, IMG submission 187156) | Surface soil microbial communities from Centralia Pennsylvania, which are recovering from an underground coalmine fire - Coalmine... | ecosystem: Environmental > Terrestrial > Soil > Unclassified ... | reverse complement strand
GTGCACGATGATCGGTGCGATGCAAGATCCGCCCGCAGCCAGAGCTCCTGCGGCGACCCCGTTTCGCACCCGCCGACAAAGGCGCAGTTGCCGTTGAGCGAGATCAGATGCCACGAACCTACATCGAAACTATAGTATCCGCGCTCTGCGTCGCCGGCGCCCTTGCCGAAATACCCGAAATAGCCGGCAGCGCCGGGCGTGTAGTATTCGTGATTCCCCGGGGTCGGGTGCGTGATGCCTTCGAACGCTCCCCACGTCAGTGCGTAGCCGTATGCGAAGTCGTCGGGTGTCGCGCTCTGATACTGTTCGTCGCCCAGAGCAAGCACCGCCGCGACGTGATCCATCTTGATCAAGCGCGCTGTCTCCGCCATCCGGCACCATCCCAACAGACCGGTCATCGTCCTGTCGATCATTCCGAAGGGATCGCACGCGATGTCGCCTGCAGCCGCGATCACCGGATCGGCGGTGACGTTCGCCGACGGTTTCGGGTTGGCAGGCGCGTGCGCAGGATGGAACAGGCTGAGGAGTACCGAGACGATTACGACGATCATCGTGCCTGCTCTCGCATCGCTGCGAGCAACGCAGGAAAGAACTGACCCGCCGGAGCCCGCACGACGAGATCGCAGATCGCTGAGGCTTCGGTTCGCTCGGGATTGACCTCGGCAACGTAGGCGCCGGCGCGCTTCGCGATATGGACGAGACCGGCGGCAGGATAGACCGCCGCCGACGTGCCGGCGACGATGAAGACGTCTGCGGCGTGCGCCGAGCGCTCCGCACGTTCCCACGCGGCGTGCGGCAAAGCCTCGCCGAACCAGACGACGGCCGGTCGCAGCAAGCCGCCGCACGTACACGTATCGGGCAACGGTCCCTCGAGACTTCCCGGCGTGCGCTCGTCGCATACGGTGCAGCGAGACCAGCGAATCGAACCGTGAAGCTCGATCACATCGGCGGATCCGGCCTCACTGTGAAGTCCGTCCACGTTTTGCGTGACGATCGTCAAGGAAGGAAGTGCGCGCGCCATCTGTGCCAGCGCCATGTGTCCGTCGTTCGGCCGAGCCGCGGCTGCACGCCCGCGCCGTTCGCGGTACCACGTGCTCACGAGAATCGGATCGCGGGCGAACGCTTGCGGGGTGGCCAGATCTTCAGGTCGATAGTTGTTCCACAGCGCACCGCTCCCGCTGCGAAATGTCGGCAGTCCGCTTTCGGCGGACATCCCGGCGCCCGTGAGCACGACGACGGAAGATCCGGACACGAGTCGCTGCGCTAGTTCGCGCGTATCCGCCGCCCACACGTTGCTCGGCGCGGCCGTTGGATATTCCACCTCAGCCGGGAGGCCACGTGAAGTGACGGCCGGACAGTACGTGCAGGTGGACGTGGAAAACCGTCTGGCCGGCCTCCGCTCCCGTATTCACGACAATGCGGAAGCCGGCGCCCTTCGATTGTTGCTCGCCGATCTTCGCCGACGCCGCGGCGAGCTTGCCGAGCAGCGCTTCGCCGCCTGGAGCGGCTGCGACAGCGGGAAGATCCGCGAAGTGCTCGCGCGGCACGACAAGCGTGTGGGATGGGACCACGGGCCGCAAGTCGGCGAACGCGACAAGGGCGTCGTCTTCATAGAGAAATTCCGTGCCGAACTTGCCTGCGATGATGTCGCAGAACACGCATGCTTCACCCATTGTTCGACCCCTCGAAATACATGGTGTCGAAATGAATGCCGCTGTCCGGGCTAGGAACGTATCCGCGCACTTCGGAGCGGAAGACGATCGGCGGCGCGGTGTGCGCGATCGGCACGACCGGTACTTGATCGCGAATCCTGGCCAACGCGCGGCGGTAGATCGCCATGCGCGCCGCAGGGTCGATCGTGCTCCTTCCCGCCACCATCATCTCGTGGAAGGCCTCGTCGGTCCAGAACGCGATGTTGTTCGCGTCCGGCGGAATCGCGGAATCGCGATCGAGCAGCGGGTCGAGAAAATTGTCGGGATCGCCGTCATCTCCGGTCCATCCGATGATTGCGAGGTCGTGATCGCCGCTGCCCGTCTTCGTCAAGTACATTCCCCATTCCATACCCTGCAGCGTCGCATCGATCCCGACTGCTCGCAGGTCGCTCTGAATCGCCTCTGCGACTCGTTGCGGTTCGGGCACGTACGGCCGCGGCAATGTCATGTACCAGAAAGTCGTGGAGAAGCCGTGCGGATAGCCGGCCTGCGCGAGGAGCGCGCGCGCGCCGGGCGGATCGTACGGGTACGACGTGTCGAAGCCGTGCGGCCACACCGCGGGCGGTAAGAATTCTTTCGCCGCGAGCGCGGAAGGATCGTAGAAGCTCTTCACGATTGCGCGCGTGTCGATCGCCTCGTAGATCGCGCGCCGCACGAGGACGTCGTCAAACGGCTTCTTCTTATTGTTGATCGCGAGATACATCAGATTGTTCGGCGGCTGCCGGTAGACGTGCAATTGATGGTCGGCGAGCAGCGCAGGCAGATCGTCGGGTCGCGGAAACTCAAGACCGTCGATATCGCCCTTCTGTAGTTCGAGCATCGCCGTCGCGGGATCGGGTATGTCGCGGACGACAACGGTCTTGATCTTCGGTTGCGCTCCCCAATAGCCGTCCCATGCCTTCAACGTGATGTGATCGTCCTTCACCCACTCGGCGACGCGATAGGGCCCCGTTCCCGACGGCTGCGTGTAGTAATCGTTCTTCAACGTCTCAAGCGCCGTCGGCGAAGATATAGAGAACGCGGGCATCGAGAGGTCGGAGAGAAAAGCCGCGACCGGCGTGCGTAGCTGGATTTCCACCGAAGAAGGCGTCAGCACGCGCACCGATCGTATCACCGAAGGATACGCGCCGAATTGGCTGTGGAAGTACGAAAAGTGCGGGTCGTCTTTCATCCAGCGGTCAAAATTGTATTTGACGGCGGCGGCGTCAAAGGGAGTGCCGTCTTGAAATCGGACGCCGCGGCGCAATTGGAGGTCCCACGTCTTTCCATCGGGACTGTGCCGCCACGAGATGGCGAGCTGCGGTTCAGGCTCGAAGCCGCCGAGCTTGTAGTGCGTCAAGCCTTGAAGGGTGTTCCTCGCGATATTGAATGAAAGGCCATCGGTCGCGATCGCCGGATCGAGCGAAACCGCGTCTTTGTTCCGCCCGAACACGAGCGCGCGATCCGAAGAAGGCCCGGTCGAACACGCGCAGAGCACCACGGCCGCCGCTGTCGCCGCACACAGAGCGATACGATACAACGGCGCCTACTCCTGAAAGTACATGAGATTGAAGTCCTCGGCGGTATCGGGGTTCGGTACGAATCCTTTCACAACGGACCGGAAGACGGTCGGCGGCGCGTTGTGCGCGATCGGCACGGTCGGCGCATCGGAATGGATGAGTTCGAGGGCGCGGCGATAGATGCCGTCTCGCCTCGCCGCATCCGGCTCGGTCTGCCCGGCAAGCATCAATGCGTGGTACTGCGGATTCTTCCAAAACGAGACGTTGTTCGCACCCGGCGGCTTCGCACTGTCTTCGTCGAGCACCGTATAGAGGAAGTTATCGGGATCGCCGTTGTCCCCCGACCAACCGAACAACGCCAGGTCGTGCTCGCCGTTCTCGACTCGCGCCACGTACACGCCCCACTCGAGACCTTGCAGCGTCACACGAATGCCGACGCGGCTCAAGTCCGCCTGGATCGCTTCCGCCACGCGCTGAGGTTCGGGCAGATACGGCCGCGGCGCGGTCATGAACCAGAATCGCGTCGAAAAACCGTTCGGGAAACCCGCCTGCGTCAACAGCCGGCGCGCGTCAGCCGGATCGTACGGGTATGCGACCGTGACACCATGCGGCCCGACGGCTGCCGGCAAGAATTCATCCGCCGGAACGGCCGACGAATCGTAGAAGTCGCGCACGATCGACTTGGCGTCGATCGCTTCGTTGATCGCGCGCCGGACGAGCACATTGTTGAACGGCGGGTGCAATTCGTTCATCGATAAGAACATGACATTATTCGGCGGCAGATGATAGACGGTGAGATTCGGGTCTTTTCGGATGTCCGCGAGTGATTCCGGCTGGGGATATTCCCAGCCGTCGATATCACCGCGCTCGAGCGCGAGCAAAGACGTGGACGGGTCCACGAAATCGCGCAGCACTACGGTTTGTATCGTCGCTTTGCGGCCCCAATAGGCGTGGAACGCGGTCAGTGTGATGTGGTCGTCTCTCACCCACTCCGACACGCGATAGGGTCCTGTGCCCACCGGACTCCGGAAATAGTTCTCCCCTTCGGTCCGCAGCGCCGACGGCGACGCAAACGAAAAGGCGGGCATCGCAAGATCCGCGAGCAGCGGGGCGAGCGGATGCGTCAGGTCGATCCGGATTTCATCGGACGCGATCACGTCGACGCCGGCGATGACGCCCGGAAATCCGCCGAATTGGCTAGCGTAGTAGCCGAAATCGCCGCCCTTATGGTACGGATTGTTCTTCAGGCGCCAGCGGTCGAAATTGAACTTGACGGCCGCTGCGTCGAAGGGTGTGCCGTCTTGGAACGTGACGCCATGCCGCAATTTGAAAATCCAGGTCTTCGCATCGGCGCTCCGGTTCCAAGATGTCGCCAAGCTCGGCGCTATGGCGAACGATCCGGGCACGTAGCGCGTGAGACCCTCTGCGGTGTCTCGGGCGACGTTGAGCGAGTTGCCGTCGGGCGCCACGGCGTAATCCAGCGTGATGGCGTCCTTGTTTCGGCCGAAAACGAGTGTTTGACTACCGCTTGATCCGGAACCGCCGCCTGCGCCGTGCGGACTGCACGCGAACAACGCTCCGAGGCTGAGACAGATGATCGTCGCGAATCGCTTCATGGCGGCGTCAGCTCGAACGACCACGAATAGGTAAGCGGATTGCCGGCGGTATCCGATGCGCGAAGCTCGACGCGAATCGTGCCGGACGTAAGATCGGCGCCGGGCAAGTAGTAGATATAGGAAGCGTTGCGCGTTGACGCCGCCGTGACATCTACTCCGTTCACCAGCAGCCGCTCGCTGTCGGCGAGCATGCCTCGGGCGCCAACCGTGTTGAACGTGACGTAGATGCTTGGTCGAAGGCTTGAGACCACGGCGCCGGCTGCCGGGGCGATCTCGCGCACGGTTGGAGGAGTGGTGATGATCGTGGCGGTGTCGGGAGCAAGCGCCTGTGCCGAGGCATTCGCGAGCGAGAAGCGCACGATCAAGGGCGCCGCCACGAGATTTGTGCCGGCGCCGATGTCGAACGAACCCTCGTAGCGACCTGGTCTGATCTCGCGCATCGGCATGCCCACGATCATGTCGCCGATATCGAACGACGCCGCCGCGCCCGCGCTTCCGGTCGCGGTGACGCGCAAGCTCTGACCGGCGCGCAACGGCTCCGCGGCGTTGTCTTGCGTGCTCGAAATCGACGGGCCGCCGCTCGCCGCAGGGCTGGACTTGCCGTTCGATGCGGCCATCGAAGCCGCGACCACGTCACGCACCTTTCCGGTGAGCGGGTCCGCGCGAACGGTAACGGCGTCGGAGACGTGAAGATCGGCAAAGGTCGCAGGCCGTCCGTCGAGCGAGACGACCGTGTCGGTCGGATCGGCATTCACGACCCGGCCGGACGTCAGCACCATGCTCGAACCCGCGATCGCAGCGATCGTGCCGAGATAGCTCGTGAAGATGTCGGCGACTGAGTTGATGCTGCCGGCGGCGTCGGATGAGACGATCAGGGTGTCGCCCGCGCGGACTTGCGCGATCGTGCCGGCACCGGCCATGTTGCCGCGCGTCTCACGAAATTGAATGACGTCGCCCGCCGGGATGACGACGCGATACTGCTGGCCGTGGGAATCGATGTATACGTCCGCCGCTCCAGACGCCGTGTCCACTTTCGTCACGGTTCCTTGGAGCGTTTGCAACGAAGACGAGGATCGGACAACTGCCTGCCCTGGCGGAGACGCGCCAGCCTCGCCGGACGTGACGACGATTTCGTGTGCTCGGACGTTCGCGTGAACGGTCGCGCCAAAGCCGAGCGCAAGCGCGCGAAGCGGTACGAGCATGCGATCGCCGACGAAGATGGGCGCGACATCGAGCATGGTCCGCACGCCGTTCACGACAAGCGAACGTTGGCCAACGCGCAGTTCGACCTGGCGCACGACGGTGGTGAAGGTCGCCGTCTTGCTCCGCGGATCGTAGGCGAGGTCTGCGTTGAATGCCGCTGCGGCCGCCCGCAACGCGACAAACGTTCGACCGCCGACCTGCGACACCGACGCCGCCGAAAGCATCGTACCGTCGATCGCGACGCGCGCGGGTGCGCCGGCAACGATCAATGCCGCCACGAGTGCGATCATCGCGCGAGCGCTTCTCTGTAGACGTCGGCCGTCATGGAAGCGGCGCGTTCCCACGTATATGCCGCGGCTCGCCGCCGTCCGGCGGCTACGAGCGCTGCGATCGGTTGATTCCCGCTTAGCGCCGCCGCAAGCGCCTGTGCGAGGCCCACGTGATCGGTCGGCGCGAACGACAGCGCCGCGTCGCCTGCTACCTCGACCAGCGCCGGCGTCCGCGCGATGATCACAGGCGTTCCGGCGGCCATGGCCTCGACGACGGACAGCCCGAAGCCTTCGTAGAGCGACGGTTGTACGACCGCGGCGGCGCCTGCATAGAGCGATACGAGATCGGATTCTTCCACATGACCGAGCCGCAGAATTCTTCCGCGCGGAGAGACGTACCTATCGGCGTCAAAATCGAGCGCTTCTTCCGAAGTGATGCACAGATCGCATTCGATCTCAAGCTCGCTCCACGCGGCGAACAATGTTTCGAGATTCTTGTGCCGGCGTGCATTGCCCGCATAGAGCACGAACGGGCGCCTCAGTGCAAAACGCTCTCGCGCGTGCGTCGCGATACGTGCGCGCTCCTCGTCGCTGAGAAAGAACGCGGCTTTCACACCAAGCGGCACGACCTTGATCGTGCGCGCGTCGATGTCGAGGTACGATTGCAGATCCCCGATGGTAGCGCGCGCGTCCGTGATGACCGCGCGCGCGCTGCGCGCGACCGGACCGGTCACCCATCGATAGTAGAGCGGAACCTTCCAGGAGAAATATTGAGGAAAGCGCCGATGGATCAGATCGTGAATCGTCTGGACGTGCGGTGCGCGCACGCGCAACGGCGAATACAGCGACATCAAGTGGACGAGATCGTTGCCGCGTTCCAGAAGACGAGGTAACGCGGCGTATTCGCCCAGCGAAAAATTTGCGGCCGTGCGATCGGCGATCCGTATTTTTTCCGCGCCTGCCGTGTCTAGGTCCGCGTTGGAGATGACGACGAACTGCATATCCGGTGCAGCCGCCGGCAACCGGGCGACAAGTTCGCGCACGTACGTTTGCATGCCCACGGACATCTGACGCGTCAGCCGCGCGTCGAGCGCGATACGTGGCCGGCTCAATCGCGGCTGCCGCGGAGCGCCGGGAAGGCTCGCATCGAGGAGGGGCACGCCCGCCGTTTCTGCCCCTAGGGCTTTTGGCCTTGCGCTTGGCCGCGTGACCTAGAAGAGCCCCGTGCACCTAGTCACATCGGCCCATTTCAGTGCTTACTCGGCAGGGTGCTGCGAGCGGCGCGTCACAAAGGTTGCAACTGCCCGTCGTATCCTCGTGTTTAGCATCTTCGCGACGTGCATGGAGTTTTTTGCGGATGGGCTTGTTCGGGATGTTGTTCGATCGGACCGCGAGAAACGCAGGCGCGTCGCAGGCGCGCGGCCATTTACGCCATCCCTTGGCGGATGAGGCGACGCTGACGATCTTCGACACCGCCGACGTCGCCGTCGTCCAAATCGTCGACCTTTCGGTTGCCGGCGCCCGCGTCCGCGGCTCGCTTGATCTCAGCGCCGGCGATGCGGTGGCGCTCACGCTGCGCGTCGCCGACAACGTCGAGCTTCAACTGTCGGCTCGCGTCGCGCACGTTGCGCCTTCGTCAGACCGAACGCAGGTCGCGGAGTTCGGCCTCGCGTTCAACTCGGCGCACTTCGCCGATCGCAAACTCGTGGCACGCTACATCCGGCAGCGCGCGATCGATACGCTCTTGGAGCAGAACGTTCCGGTCGGGGCCGGCGCCGACTAGCGTCTCCACGCTTTCCATCTCGCCACGGCCGAGTAGCACGCGCTCCCCACGCTCACGTATGCGCCGCGCCAACCATCGAACACGCCGCCGCGAACGAAAAGCAGCCACGCCATGCGCACCGGCACCAGCATGCCGGCGGCGGCAAGCGACGCGAGACTGACGCGACTTCTTATGCCTGCCGCTTCGAGCGCTGTGTAGCGGGCAAATTTCCGCCTGTATGCATCGACGCTCGGATACGAATGGTGTTCGATAGGTTCGGTCAATGCCGCAACCGCACCATCGACTTCCCAGCGCTCGTGCACGGCCGCCGCGCCAGCCCCGGGATCGTTCGATGAGGTGACGGTGGCGACGCCTGTTCGAAAAAGGCGCAGAAGCCTGTCCGGCCACCAGCCTGCGCCGCGGATCCAGCGCCCGCAGAAGAAATTCTTGCGCGGCACGCTGTATGCGAGCGTCTCCGGCTCCGGATCGCACGCGAGCATCTCGGCGCGCCCAGCCGGCGTCAATCGCTCGTCCGCATCGAGCATGAACGTCCAAGCCGTAGTGACGAGCGCGGCCGCGGCGGCCCGCGCTGCGGCAAATCCAAGCCAGTCGGCGCTTGTGACCCGGGCTCCGCAGGACGCCGCGAGCTGCGCCGTACGATCGTCCGAACGCGCGTCATAGACGAGTGCATGCGCGCCGTCGGGCAGCGAGCGCAGGCACGCCTCGATATTGCGTTCCTCGTTTTTCGTGAGGATGACGAATGTTATATCGGCGGGGTTCAGGCGATGTCGCGGTGCGCGGCGTCCGCAGAATCCACGCGCGCGCGCTCAACGCTCGCCGCGACAAACCGGCGGTAGAGCGGTGCGGGCCGTGTCGGCCGCGATTTGTATTCCGGGTGTGCCTGCGTACCGAGGAAGAACGGATGGCCCGGCAGCTCGATCATCTCCACGAGATCCGCCGCGACGTAACGGCCGGAGAAGACCATGCCGTGACGTTCGAACAGTTCCTGGTATTTGTTGTTGAATTCGAAACGGTGGCGGTGCCGTTCGCTGATCTCTAACTCGCCATATGCTTCGGCCGCCAGCGTGCCGGGGACGATCGAGCACGGATACGCGCCGAGCCGCATGGTGCCGCCCATGACTTTCAGGTTACGTTGGTTCTCCATGAAGTCGATGATCGGGTGCGGGGTCTCCGGTTCAACTTCACGCGTGTGCGCGTGATCGAGCCCGCAGACGTTTCGCGCGAATTCCACGCACGCGAGTTGCATGCCGTAACAGATGCCGAGGAAAGGCACGCCGTTTTCGCGCGCGTGCCGGATCGCGAGAAGCTTGCCCTTGATGCCTCGCGCTCCGAATCCGGGTGCGACCAAAATGCCGGAGATGCCGGCCAGAGCGTCGACGCCCTTCTCCTCCAGCGCTTCGGAGTCGATGCGCACGATCTCGACGGCGACGTTCTGCGCCACACCAGCGTGGTAGAGCGCCTCGCTGATCGAGATGTAGGCGTCTTTGAGTTCGACGTACTTGCCGACGAGCGCAACCTTCACGCCGCCCTTTGGGCGCTGGATGTTTCTCACCATCGCGCGCCACTCTTCAAGATCCAGCGTCCGCTCGACAAAACCGAACTTGCGGCACACTTGGTCCGCCAGACCCTCTGCTTCGAGATTGAGCGGTACCTGATAGATGCTCTGCGCATCGCGGCTCTGCACCACGGCCGACGCCGGAACGTCGCAGAAAAGCGCGATCTTCTCCCGCGTCTCCTGCGTCAACGGGTATTCCGTCCGGCAGATGATCGCATCCGGCGAGATGCCGATCGCCCGCAGTTCGCGCACGGAGTGCTGGGTGGGTTTTGTCTTTAGTTCGTCGGCGGCCCCGAGGTGCGGCACCAGGGTGAGGTGCACGTACATGACGTGGTCGTCGCCGACCTCATGTTTGAACTGGCGGATTGCTTCGAGAAACGGGAGCGACTCGATATCGCCCACCGTGCCGCCCACTTCGACGATGCAGACCTCTGCGTCACCGGCTTCGGCCACCCGCTTGATTCGATTCTTGATCTCGTTGGTGATGTGGGGGATGACCTGGACCGTGCCGCCGAGATAGTCGCCGCGCCGTTCTTTATCTATCACCGCGCCGTAGATCTGGCCGGTGGTGACGTTGTGAAGGCGCGTCAGGTTTTCATCGATGAATCGCTCGTAGTGGCCGAGGTCTAAGTCGGTCTCGGCGCCGTCTTCAGTGACGAATACCTCACCGTGCTGATACGGATTCATGGTCCCTGCATCCATGTTGATGTAGGGATCGAGTTTCTGGATGCTGACTTTGATGCCGCGGCTTTTGAGGAGTCTGCCGAGCGACGATGCGGCGATGCCCTTGCCGAGCGATGAGACCACGCCGCCTGTGAAAAAAATGTATTTGCTCATGCCTGCCGGACGCAATCCATGTACTTTGAGGTTCGCGTCCGGCTTTCGCGTTCCTCCCGCCGTTGTTGTTGGGCGGACCTCTAAGGTCCGCCGTACTTCGTGTTGGGCGGACCTCTAAGGTCCGCCGTAATTCGTGTTGGGCGGACCTCTAAGGTCCGCCGTACTTCGTGTTGGGCGGACCTCTAAGGTCCGCCGTAATTCGTGTTGGGCGGACCTCTAAGGTCCGCCGTAATTCGTGTTGGGCGGACCTCTAAGGTCCGCCGTACTTCGTGTTGGGCGGACCTCTAAGGTCCGCCGTAATTCGTGTTGGGCGGA
>Ga0209168_10003496_pt1 | contig 10809 bp, 9 predicted proteins | sample Coa_R1_FD_187156 | JGI IMG/M metagenome (GOLD analysis project Ga0209168, IMG submission 187156) | Surface soil microbial communities from Centralia Pennsylvania, which are recovering from an underground coalmine fire - Coalmine... | ecosystem: Environmental > Terrestrial > Soil > Unclassified ... | reverse complement strand
TCGGCGACCGCAGCGAAAGCCGCCCGCCAGTCGGCAAGCGGCCGCGCTTCACCCTTGTCGCCGATTCCGGCAGGAGACGATTCCGCAAAACGCTCAGCGAATTTGCGGCGAGCCTTCGCCGCCGCGATCGTCCCTTCCAGGTCCGCGCGCCCGTCCTTCAGCGCTTCGATGCGCTTGTCGAGTTCGGGCAAATTGACCGGCGGTGCCGCGCGGGGTGGTTTGGTGTCGATTGCGCCGATGGTGAGCCGGGTGTCAGCCTCTCCCTCCACCCGCAGCGAAGACGGATCGAGCGTGAGCGGGAAATCGTTGAGCACAATCGTGTTATCGCCGGCAGGCACCTCGACCGTGACAACGCGCGTCACGCTGGCGCCGTCGGGATAAACTGTAACTGCATCGACTGCGGACGCCGCCTCCAGGTTGGCCGCCTCGGCGCTTCCCGCCGCAAGCGCCATCAGAACAACAAGGCTGGTCATAACGAGCCGGTTCGCAACAAGACCCATGATCTTCCCTCCTGCAAGAATGATCGCGCGCATGCCCTCTTCCCGGTTGACGGGGCCAGTCGGGAAAGGATCGCATCACGCCTCGTCGTGAGACGCGGCGAGGCAGGAACCGGTTCGATTGAGGTTTCCATGGGGCGGAGCGAAGGCGGGACCGCGGCGAAAGCGGTCCCGCCTAGGCGCATGGCTGCGCCTAAAACGCCAGCGCCTTCGCCTGCCTCACCTGCGGCAGCGTCTGGATCTTGGTCAAGACCTCGGCAGGCACGGCGCCATCGACCTCGACCAGCGCGATGGCATCGCCGCCCTGCTTGTTGCGGCCGAGATGGAAGGTCGCGATGTTGATTTTGGCATCGCCGAGCAGGCTGGCGAAGCGGCCGATGAATCCCGGCTTGTCCTCGTTGGTGACATAGATCATCGACTTGCCGAACTCGGCATCCACCCGGATGCCCTTGATATCGACGAGCCGCGGCTTGCCGTCGGCATAGACCGTGCCGGAGACCGAGCGCTCCTGCCGCTCGGTGGTCACCGTGACCGTGATCAAGCTCTCATAGTCGCTGTGTGCGGTGCGAACCATTTCGTCGACCGTCATGCCGCGCTCTTTCGCCACGACTGGCGCCGAAACGACATTGACGTCCCCCAGCATCGGACGCAACAGGCCCGACAGCACCGCAGAGGTCAGCGCCTTGATCTTCATTTCACCGACATGCCCTTCATAGGTGATCCGCACCTTGAAGATGCCCGTCTCCGTGAGCTGGCCAGCGAAAGAGCCGAGCTTTTCCGCCAACTCGATGAACGGCTTCAGTTTGGGCGCCTCTTCCGCTGTAATCGAGGGGAAGTTGACCGCGTTCGAGATCGCGCCGTGCAAGAGATAGTCCGACATCTGTTCGGCAACCTGCAGCGCGACATTCTCCTGAGCCTCGGAGGTGGCAGCGCCCAAATGCGGGGTGCAGATGACATTGGGATGGCCAAACAAAACATTGGAGGTTGCCGGCTCCTCGACGAACACGTCAAAAGCGGCGCCGGCAACCTGCTTGGAATTGAGCGCATCCACGAGCGCGTGCTCGTCGACCAGCCCGCCGCGCGCGCAATTGATGATGCGGACGCCCTTTTTCATCTTTGCAAGCGCGGTTGCGTCGATGATGTTTCGTGTCTTGTCGGTCAACGGCGTATGCAATGTGATGAAATCCGCGCGCCTGAACAATTCGTCCAGCTCGAGCTTTTCCACGCCGATGTCCTTGGCGCGTTCGGGCGACAGGAACGGATCGAATGCGACGACCTTCATGCGCAGCCCCAGCGCTCGATCTGCGACGATCGAACCGATATTGCCGCATCCGATCACGCCCAAGGTCTTGCCGGTGATCTCGACCCCCATGAAGCGGTTCTTTTCCCATTTGCCGGCTTGCGTCGAAGCATCGGCCTGGGGAATTTCGCGCGCCAGCGCCAGCATCAGCGTGATCGCGTGTTCGGCGGTGGTGATCGAATTGCCGAACGGCGTGTTCATCACGATGATGCCCTTGGCCGTGGCGGCGGGAATTTCGACATTATCGACGCCGATCCCGGCGCGGCCGATCACCTTCAGCCGCCTCGCCTTCTCGATGATCTTCGCGGTGACCTTGGTGGCGGAGCGAATCGCAAGGCCGTCGTAGTCGCCGATGATGGCCGCGAGCTTCTCCTTGTCCTTGCCGAGATTGGGCTGGAAATCCACCTCAACGCCGCGATCCTTGAAAATCTGCACCGCGGCCGGCGACAACGCGTCGGAAATGAGCACTTTGGGTTTGGTCATGGTGGTTATTCCTTCACCCTCCCCTGGAGGGGGAGGGTCGGCGCAAAGCGCCGGGGTGGGGTGAAGCAATTGGTGTGAACTAGCGATGCGCCGAGGAGAGAGAGGAGAACAATCACCCCACCCCGCCGCACCTTACGGTGCGTCGACCCTCCCCCTCCAGGGGAGGGTGAAAACTACGCCGCTTTGGGAAGCTGCGCCTTGGTCTCCGCAAAGGCCCAATCGAGCCACTGGGTCAGAAGCTCAACATCACTTGCCTCGACGGTCGCACCGCACCAGATACGCAATCCCGCGGGCGCATCGCGATGGCCTGCGAAATCGTAACCGGCGCCTTCCTTCTCCACGAGGCCAACCATTTTCTTGATGAAGTCGATCTGCGCATCCGGGGTCAGCGAAGCGATCGCGGGATCTATCACCTTCAGGCACACCGAGGTGTTGGAGCGGATCGCCGGAGTCTTGGCGAGAAAATCGATCCATGGCGTTCTGGCCTGCCAGTCCACCAGTACTTTGAGATTGGCATCCGCTCTCGCCATCAGGGATTTGAGACCGCCCACCGACTTGGCCCAGTTCAGCGCGTCGAGATAATCCTCGACGCACAGCATCGAAGGCGTGTTGATGGTCTCGCCTTCGAAGATACCCTGGTTGAGCTTGCCGCCCTTGGTCATGCGGAAGATCTTAGGTAACGGCCACGCCGGCTTGTAGGTCTCGAGCCGTTCGACCGCGCGCGGACCAAGCACCAGCATGCCGTGCGCCGCCTCTCCGCCCAGCGCCTTTTGCCAGGAGAAGGTGACGACATCGAGCTTTGGCCAATCCAAGGGTTGCGCGAACGCGGCTGAGGTCGCATCGCAAATCGCAAGGCCGTCGCGCTTGGCGCTGATCCAGTCCGCATTGGGAACACGAACGCCAGAGGTCGTGCCGTTCCAGGTGAAGACGATATCGGACGCCGGGTCGACCCTGGAGAGATCGGGGATCTCGCCGTAGGGCGCGGCGAGCTTGGTCACGTCCTTGAGCTTCAACTGATTGGCAATGTCGTTGGTCCAGCCTTCACCGAACGATTCCCACGCGATCGTCGTGACAGGCCGCGCGCCAAGCAGCGACCACAGGGCCATCTCAACCGCGCCTGTATCGGAGGCGGGCACGATGCCGATCTTGTAGTCGGAGGGCACTCTAAGCACTTCACGCGTCAAATCGATCGCGAGCTTGAGCTTCGCCTTGCCGATTTTCGCGCGATGCGAGCGGCCGATAGCGGCGTCTTTGAGATTTTGCGGGGTCCAGCCGGGGCGCTTTGCGCAGGGTCCGGAGGAAAAATGCGGCACGCGGGGCCGCGAAGCGGGCTTCGCCACAGTCATGATCTACCCTTCCAGATAGCAAGCCTCCCGTTGGGGGGAGGTGTCCCGCCGCGCTGCATAAGGGAATCGCGTGGAATCGTCAAGGAGCTTCGTCTTGCTCGGGGCAAATTGGCGGGGCTTCGACCGGCGGCAGCGAATTCAGCAATTCAACCGCATTTGAAACCAATTGAGCGGCACGACGCCGGCTCGCAACCTTCAGAACGCTCTTGTCGTCCGCCCGCACGACATATTCATTGCCGATCCGGACGATGGAATAGCTTTTCATCTGACGTCCCAAATCTGCCCGCTCCCGGCAGATGAAGCCAAACTTGCACGGATGGTTCCTACGAAAAAACGGTGATGGTCTGCTTAGTTTATCGACCGTTAAGACGAACGGATGCCAAACCGCGTTTGGCAATGTTCACAATGGCGCGTTCACAATTGCCATGATCGCCGTCTCGAAACTGCACGCTATACGCGCGCTAGTGCCCACTTTCCGAAGTTCGTGTTACACCTCAGCACGTCCATTTCACGAACTTCGGAAAGTCATGGGCACTTGCAAACTTAGTGATTCTAGTGCCGCTCTTCTATCTGACGTTCCTGGAGAGAATTCGCCGCTTGTGGTGCAGGAACGTCAAATAGGCGGCACTAGCGTGACACCGGCGCGAGTCCGAGAGCGCGCTCCGCATCGCCGATCCAGCGTCGCACCGAGGCGTAGCGGTCAAGCTCGAAGCCACCTTCGTGTGCAACCCGCGTGTAAGCCAGTAGCGCGACATCGGCGAGCGTCAGCGTGTCGTCCACCAGGAAGGGCGTCAGCGCGAGGTGCACCTCCATGCGGTCAAGCGCCGCATAGCCGCGCTTGACCTTGTCTGGATCGAGATCGGAGGCGGTACGGCCCAGATAGACCATCTGGAAGCGGCAGACCGCAATCGCCGGCTCGTGGCTATATTGTTCCCAGAACAGCCACTCATCCATTTTGGCGGCGGCAAAGGCATCGGCGGGAATAAGATCGCTGTCGCGAGCCAGATAGCGGATGATGGCATTGGATTGCGCCAGGGTGCGGCCGTCGTCGAATTCGACGACCGGGACCTGGCCTGCGCTGTTGAGCTTGAGGAACTGCGGCGTTCGGGTTTCCTGCTTCAGGGTATCGATCGCGATCCACCGGTAGGGTAAGCCCAGGCGGTCGCAGACCCATTTCACCTTCTGAGAGTTGCCGGAATTGATATCGCCGTAAATCCTCATACCGCCGCCCCTCGCGAGATGATGACGAAAGAGCAGCAGGCGAAGCCTTGGATGTCAATCTCCGCTTGGGAACAGACAACCGTCAGAACTTATAGGCAAGCCCGACGCGGACCGTGTTGACACTGGTGTCAATCTGGTCGGTAAAGCGGATGTATTCCCACTCGGCGCGCATGAACAGGCCAGCGACCAGGGCGATGTCAACGCCAAGCCCGGCCGAGTAGCCATAGATCAGATGACTAAAGCTTCCGGTGCTCCCGGTCAGATCGAACGGAATGTTCAGGAACGGGGCAACTTGTTGCTGCTGATTTCCGAACACGTGCGCGGTATTGATGATGTTCGCTTGCCCAAGCGCGACACCGCCAAACAGATAGGGCAGGAAACAGCCCACCGCGTAGCCGCCGCGGATGCGAAGCGTTCCCATATCGGAAATCGATATCGAACTGGCCGATTGATTCGTCACGGTGTCCAGAAAGCCATTCGCATCCGTAAAGAAGAGCGTCCGGCTGCCCATGGATGAGCCCCCGAACTGGCCGTGCATATAATTGAATTCAACGCCGAGAACGACGTCAGTCCACTGACTGTTATAGCCGGCAAAGCCACCGAAGCCGTGGCCATGAGCCGACACCTTGCCGCCGAGAGGCAAGTTTGAAATTGCGCCACCCGGATCGAGAACCGTATTCGCGAGCAGGTTCTCAACGATGCTTCGGGTCGAACCGTTCAAGGTCGCGTCCGAGGTTCCGAAGCCGGCTTGCCCACCGAAGTAGAAACCCTGCCAGTTGACGGTCGAGGCGGAGACGCCGATCGGGCCGCGAAGAAAATCGGGCATGTCGGCCGCCCGTGCGCTCGCCGCCATTCCCAATATCGCCACCGCCAACAGGACTCTACGCATCGAGAACTCCCATCCACCCTTCGAGCCGGTCGCGATCATCGCCCGTTAACCTTAACCAATCGTTGTCGAGGGCCTCGATGAGCAAAACAAAACGGCGCGGGAGGCCCCCGCGCCGTTAATGTCGATTAACCCGAGAGCCTCGATCAGCCCTTGGTGATGAGCGGCGGCGCGTAGACCGGCGGACTTTCGAGATTCCAGCGCACGCCGAGCTTTACGTCATGCGAGGTAATGTCGTGGAATTGGAAGACGTGACCGCCTGCCGAGTGATCGAAGGCTTGATCCACTCCCGTGGCGCCATCGCCGAGGCTGACGAAGCTGTAGCCCAGTTCGACCGCCATGTTCGGATTGACCCGATAGGACAGCCCGGCGTGCACCGCCCACGCGAAATTCCACCGCGAACCGGTCGCGGCCGACACCAGGCCTGGGCCAACGCCGGACCCGGGCGGGAACAGCGTGGCAACACCTTGATCGGTGAAGTTCGCAATGGTCACGCGCGCCGTACCGATGCCTGCGCCGATATAGGGCGTGATGCACCACCAGGTGCCGAGGTCGGCATAGGCGTTGGCAAGGAAGAGCCATTCGGTTTTCCTGGCGATATATAGGTCGGAGCCAAATCCGGTCTGGCCGCCGTTCGGAAAGCTCGTGAGATCGAGCCCGTGGAAATTGGCGCTGCCCCGGTACTCGCCCGTCACATCGACGCGGAACCAGTGGTTGAACTGGTAGCCGCCGCCAATCTGATAGATGCCCCCGGTGTCAAAACCGGTCGTCTCCTGAAAGGAGATAAGATTGGCGTAGAGTGCGGCATTGGTATTTCGGATGTTCGAAACGCTTTGATTGCTAAAGCCGATGTCGCCGCGCAGATACCACCCGCCGAAATCGACAGGGAGCGGTTCATAAGGCATGGGCAAGTCGGCGGCAAATGCTCCTGATGACAACAAAGATGCCGCTCCGGCGGCGATAAGAAACCTAACTCTACGCATTGCCTTGGTCCTTTTGGCCGTGACGCCACAGCGAGCGCCCCACATCGAAAACTCACGACGGCGACGATCGCACCAAATGCTTAAGCGCGGCTTAACCCTAATTTTTAAGCTTGATATTTGCCTGATAGGGGTGCGCGTGGCGGCTTCCGATCAAGGCAACGGCGCCACAAGTCCTAACGATGGATGAAGGAAGAAGCGAGTAGCGAGTAGCGAGTAGCGAGTAGCGAATAGACGGTCGCTACAATTCGCAATTCCCTATTCCCTACTACCTCACCGTTCGCGGCATCCGCGGCAGGAACACTGCGAGGAGCCCGATCGCAGGCAGGAACGAACACACTTGATAGACGAAGCTGATGCTGGTGTGATCTGCGAGCTTGCCGAGCGCCGCCGCGCCGAGACCGCCGATGCCGAAGGCGACGCCGAAGAACACGCCGGAAATCATCCCAAACCGGTGCGGCACAAGTTCCTGCGCGAACACGATGATCGACGAGGTCGTCGATGAGAGGATCAAGCCGATGAAAACGGTGAGCACCGCGCCGGCGTGGAGGCCTACGTAGGGAAGCGCAAGCGTGAACGGAAGCGCGCCGACGATCGAGAACCAGATGACGATCTTGCGGCCAAAACGATCGCCGAGAGGACCGCCGAAGAACGCGCCGATCGCGTTGGAGGCAAGAAAGACGAAAAGATAGATCTGCGCGGCCTGGGTTGAGACGCTGAAGCGATCGATCAGATAAAAGATGTAATAGCTCGACAGGCTCGAAACGTAGAGCTGCTTCGAGAACAACAACATCACCAGCATCGCGAGCGCGAGTCTGATCCGGCCCGGCGACGGCGCGTCCGAATGCTGCGGGATGGCGGCAGCGTTTCTGGTCCTGATCTGCGGCCTGTACCATTGGCCGATCCGCCACAGCACCATGATCGCGAGAAAGGCGATCGAGGAGAACCAGGCGATGCTCGCTTGCCCGAACGGAACGACGATCATCGCCGCCAGTACCGGGCCCATCGCGGTTCCAAAGCTGCCGCCAAGCTGGAAGACGGATTGCGCAAAGCCATGCCGGCCGCCGGAGGCAAGCCGCGCGATACGGGCCGACTCCGGGTGGAACACCGCGGAGCCAAGACCGATCAGGACCGCCGCAATGAGGATAACGACGTATTGGCGCGCGGCGCTCAGCAGCAAGAGACCGAAGAAGGTCGACGACATGCCGACCGCCAGCGAGAACGGCTGCGCCTTCTTGTCGGTGAAATGACCGACGACCGGCTGCAGCAGCGAGGCGGTGAACTGGAATGCCAGGGTGATCAACCCGATCTGGGCGAAGTCCAGCGCATAGGTTTCCTTGAGGATCGGATACACCGATGCGATGAGCGATTGCATGGTGTCGTTGAGGAAATGCGAGAAGCTGATGGCGATGAGGACGATGTAGGCCGGCCCTGCCGCGCTTTTCCTCGATGGAGGCGCGGTACCTGCGACGATGACGGGCTCGGTGAGAGTCTCCTCGCTGACGACAACGGACTTGTTCAACGAATCAATCCTGGTGCGATCAATGCAACGCGCACTCCCTACGCCGATGGCCTCGCGCGCACCACCGCCAATAGCCGATGGCTGTGATGCGCTCTCGACAAATTGCCGTTGTTGCAATGACGAGTGGCAAGGCGGCTCAGGCTGCCGCCTGTCCAAGCGCGGAGACGATGTGGTCGACGACTTCCTCGACCAACCGGCGGTCATCGCCCTCACCCATCACACGGATCACGGGCTCGGTACCGGATGAACGCACCAGAAGACGGCCTTGGCCGTTGAGCCGTTTCTCGCCGGCATCGATTGCGGATTTGACGTCGGCGTCATCGAGCGGCTTGCCTGAGCGATAGCGCACATTCTTCAGAATCTGCGGCAGCGGATCGAAGCGGCGACACACCTCGGAGACCGGGCGGCGAAGCTTCTGCACCACCGCCAGCACCTGAAGCGCGGCCACGAAGCCGTCACCCGTCGTGGTGTAGTCCGACAGGATAATGTGCCCCGACGGTTCGCCGCCGAGATTGTAACCGCCAGCGAGCATCCGCTCGAGCACGTAACGATCGCCGACCGGCGTGCGAATGAGCTCGATGCCCTGCTTTTTAAGGAAACGTTCGAGTCCGAGATTTGACATCACAGTCGCAACGATTGCCGGCTTGGCAAGCCGGCCGTCTTCCTTCCAGCTTTGCGCGATCACCGCCAGCAACTGGTCGCCGTCGACCAGATGGCCGCGTTCGTCGGCCAGGATCACCCGGTCGGCGTCGCCGTCGAGCGCAATCCCGATATCGGCGCGCATCTCGCGCACCTTGCGGCTCAAGGCTTCCGGCGCCGTCGATCCGCATTCCTTGTTGATATTGAATCCATCCGGCTCGACGCCGATGGAAATGACGTCGGCGCCCAATTCCCAAAGCGCTTCCGGCACGACCCTGTAGGCGGCGCCGTTGGCGCAGTCGACGACGACGCGCAGGCCCTCGAGAGAGAGATCGCGCGGCAATGTGCGCTTTGCGAATTCGATGTAGCGATCATGCACGCCGTCGATGCGGCGGGCGCGCCCGAGGCTCGCGCTCTGCGCCAGCCGCCGATCGAGCGATTCATCGAGCAGTTGCTCGATCTGTTTTTCCACGTCGTCGGAAAGCTTGAAGCCTTGCGGCCCGAACAGCTTGATGCCGTTGTCCTCGAACAGATTGTGGGAGGCCGAAATCATCACGCCGAGATCGGCCCGCATCGATTTGGTCAGCATCGCGACCGCGGGCGTCGGCATCGGGCCGAGCAACAGCACATCCATGCCGACCGAGGTGAAGCCGGCGACCAGGGCGGTTTCGATCATGTAGCCGGAGAGACGCGTGTCCTTGCCGATGACGACGCGATGGCGATGCTCGCCGCGCTGAAACACCAGGCCCGCCGCCTGGCCCACCTTCAGCGCCAGTTCCGGCGTGATCAGGCCATTGGCGAGGCCTCGAATCCCGTCCGTCCCGAAATATTTGCGGCTCATAGAACCCCCAACATCACCCGCGCTCTCCTCGAAAGCCAGGCGTTAGTGGAGTGGATTGGACATTCGCTACCCCGTACCCGCGAATCTGAGGTGCGAATGTCAAATCCAAAACTCCACTAGAAATCGGTATTTGCTAGTGGTCCTTTGATTCTAACATTTGCAAAGCTGCCTGCCTCACCGGGGTGCAAATGTTAAAATCGGACCACTAGCCCCATGCTAACGTCGGCGCGGTTATAATGCCTGTGCGGCTAAAATGACTTCAAAAAATATGATGAATCATTTCGGGGTGACCTTTCGGCCTAAAATATAAACCATTGATAATAAACGGAATTATAGCCTTGCCGGCACCACGCTACGACTTTCCACCCTTGCGTTTGATATGATGGTCCCCTTTGGAGGGGGCTGGCTGGGTCACATTCACTGGGTCGGAGCCGGGAAAAGTCTCCTCCAATCCCTCTTCCAGCGCCTCCTCAAGCGCCCTGTCGGGCTGCTTCTTCTGCCGGTTACCGGCATCGGCCGGCATGATGTGCGGTCGGCTCATGCGAAGCTCCTCCAATGTTGCGCTCGATGTTGCGCGGAGGCCAAGCATGCTAGATGACTCCTGGAGCGGCAAATACAAGATTGGCATCGCGCATTGATAGCGCCGGAACACGTCCATGAAACACATTACCTGCATTGAGGATCTGCGCGAGCGTCACAGACGGAAGGTGCCCAAGGCCTTTTTCGATTATGCCGACCGCGGCTCCTATGCCGAGGAAACGCTGCGGGCCAATCGCGAGGATCTTCAGGCGATCAAATTGCGTCAGCGCATCCTCGTGGACGTGTCCAAACGCGATACTTCGACGACCATCCTGGGAGAAGCGGCCTCGCTGCCGCTCATCCTCGCGCCGGTCGGCCTGACCGGCATGCAATATGGCGACGGCGAAATTCATGCCTGCCGTGCCGCGCAGGCCGCGGGGATCCCCTACACGCTGAGCACAATGTCGATCTGCTCGATTGAAGACGTCGCGGCCAATGTCGACAAGCCATTCTGGTTCCAGCTTTACGTCATGAAGGACCGCGGCTTCATCAAGGCGCTGATCGAGCGCGCCATC
>Ga0209168_10003490_pt1 | contig 10816 bp, 6 predicted proteins | sample Coa_R1_FD_187156 | JGI IMG/M metagenome (GOLD analysis project Ga0209168, IMG submission 187156) | Surface soil microbial communities from Centralia Pennsylvania, which are recovering from an underground coalmine fire - Coalmine... | ecosystem: Environmental > Terrestrial > Soil > Unclassified ... | reverse complement strand
GTTGCAGCGTTCCAGATAGAGATTCTCGTAGTCGACCATTCCCTTCTCATACAGCTCGCGCGCTTTCGCGGACGACGTCGTGATCGGCAGGTTCGTGGAGCTGCCCCTCTTGACATGGTGGGCATAAAGAGGAGCAGCCAGAGATAGACCGAGCACGAAAACGGCGCAGGCTTTCACAAGAGAGAGGCGGTGCATCAAGTTCTCCGGAACAGAGCTGTGTGGGGAGGGACTACTAGCGAAGGGTAACATTGGTGGAATTGAGGGACGAGGTGACGAAAGGCGCTGGACGGTTGTACTTCCTGATCGGGACCATTGGCATGGCTTTACTTCGTGGCTTCCGCCCATTCCTCCTCGCCGTGGTGAAGCAGCGCCTCGCGGTCTTTGGGAAGTATCCAGCGTTGCTTGATCAGGTCGTCGAGAGCGGTCCTGTAGCGACTCAAGTAATCTTCGCGGCCGGCGTATCGCTCTGCGATGGACTTCCGCGGGTCCCCGGACTTTTCGCGTTCTGCGGCAGTCTTGGGAAACGGAAGGTAAGACGCTTCGAACGCCACGCGTTGATCGGGTGCGCCGATCGAAGCATCGCGAAGATTCCAGCTCGCATAGGTCGCGAGAGGAACGGTTACTTCGGGCAAGCGGACGCCATCGCGTTCGTTGCCGTCCGCGTCGACCTGGGGCACGAGCACCTGGAACGGCTGGCCAACTTTCGGCGGCTGGACTGTGAAAACTCCGTTGCGCCAGTTCGGGCCGAAGTCGAGGCGCCAACCTTCATTCGCTTCATGTGGCACGCTAACACCCGGGATCGCCGCAAACTTGTATTCGCTAAGTGGGATGAGCGTTCCGTCGGCGATCTTCGGATAGCTGCTCACCGGCGGAAGAGTGTTGGTGCGAACCCAGGCGTCCATGTTGGAGATCATCGCGCGCCAGAAATACTTGACGGGAAGCGGTGATTGCAGCTGCTGGCCGAGGAGATCGCCGGTTCCTTTTTCTGGAGGAAATGGCCCGGTGAAGTGCTGCAGGCCGGTGAAGTGATAGATGCGGACGTTGTCAGAGGGAATCGCATCGTGTTTGCCGTCGGCGGTGACGTGTATAAGCGCGGCGGCGCGGCCCCAGTATTCGTAGGAAGTATTCGAGAAGAAAACCTTGGGCACAACTTTGTCGGCGGCCGCGCGATCGAGCAAGCCGCCGATGTCTCCTGTGACTGAATCTTTCTCGGGGCGATCGGTAAAGGGAAAGATGTCGGTGGGAAAAAAGACTGACGAAGTTGGCTGCGCGTCGCGCGAGGGCTGCGCAAACCGGTAGTTGAAGCTTCCCCGGCCGGCGCCGGCAACGTGGGCAAGAACGCCGTCGAGGGCGATACGACCTTCTTCGTCAGCGTTGAAACCTTGATAAAGGAAGTCGCGGAGAAACCGACCATTCTGCGAAATGCCTTCTCCATAGACACGCGCTACGGGGGCGATGGCGTACGGGGCGTGCTTAGCGTAGGAGGCGAAATCGCGAATCGCGGCGAAGCCTCCTCCGGCCACGACGGGATCGGCAACCACATAAACGTATTCGTAAATCTTGCCCGGTTGGAAACCGCCTACCAAGTGGATATGCCGGTCACTCGGCGTGAGTTTGCCGTCGATGGCATGAGCGAACTGCCATTCGGCGCGCGGTATGACGACGCGCTCACCATTTCGGGTGTAGCGGACCGTAAGAGTATTGCGGGGGTCGTCCGGCGCGGACACCGGATATTCAGTGCCGCCCATGCTGCCGGTGATGAGATGTCCCAGGGGAATCTCTGGCATCGCGATCGAGGGCATCAGATCGCCGCGCAATAGGCCAGTGATCGTCTTTCCATTGTCTTTTGCGATTGGCGCAAAGAACTGGAGCGCGTCAGCGCCCGCGGCATCCCATTGCCAACCGAGGCTGACGACGGTGAAGCCGTTGCGCAAAAGCCATTCGTCTCCGGCGTCGTCCGCGAGATCCCAGTGTCCGCCGTCGACCAGAGAGAGAATGTGGGAATGACCGCGGTTGGGAACTTCGAGAATCATCGAGCCGTTGCCTTTGTGGGCGTCTTTCGGGCGGACGGCGATGAAGTCGGATGAAAATTCCACTTCGCCATTTTTCAGATTCACGGCGCTGGCGAGATCGACGATGCGCTGATTGTGGGGATTGGCAACTGGAAGCGAGAAGTAGACGCGCCCGACGATGCGCTCGTAGGCGCCAACGTTGCCGAAAAGCTTGCCGTTCAGGACATCGGTGCGAGACTTGATCTCGACACGAACGACACGCGCCTGAAGCGGCAGCACCGAAAGAATGAGACATAGAATGGGGGTTGGCAAAGAAAGACGCAGTCGCATGCGCGGAAGAATAGCATGATGGGAGGCCGCCATTGCGTCGTTCGTTGTTGTCTTGCCTCGGTTCAGTCCCGGCGTCCGGTGTACAATTCCTCGCACCGCAGAAATCCAGAAAATTTGGTCGCGATAAATCCTCCTCGGTGACGAAACATGAAAAGAGTTTTCCCGACGTTCACTGCTATCTCGATTCTCTTCTTTGCGTATTTCTGTACAACATGTCTCGCGCAACAGTCTGATTCGCCCAAGGCCCAAACCTCAAGGAAGCAGGCAACTCAATCGGCAGAGAAGGCCGCTGACAACGCCAAGCCACAGGCTCCTCCCGAGCAAAAGCCGGCCGCTCGCGAGAGTTCCGGTGACAAAGATAAGGATAGGGATAGAGATAAAGATAAAGAAGAGCACTACGACATGACCGAAGTGCCGCCAGCGGTGACACATCATCAGATCACCGTGGACGGTAAGCTGCTGAAGTACACGGCGACGGCCGGACGGCTTCCGATCAAGCGTGGCGACGGGAAGATTGAAGCTGAGATGTTTTACGTCGCGTATACGCTCGACGGTCAGGATGCCACGAAGCGGCCGCTCACGTTTGCGTTCAACGGCGGGCCAGGGTCGGCATCGATCTGGCTGCACATGGGAGCGCTCGGCCCGCGTAAGGTTGTGCTGCAGCCGGATGGATTCATGCCTCCCGCTCCATATCGGATCGAGGACAATCCTTACACGCTTCTCGACAAAAGCGACCTGGTGCTGATCGACGCGATCGGCACAGGATTCAGCCGGGCTGAAGACGCGGAGATTTTCAAGAAATTCTGGGGAGTGAAAGGCGATATTGAGTCGTTCAGCGAATTCATACGCCTCTACATAAGCCGCAACGAACGGTGGTCATCGCCACTCTTCATTCTGGGCGAGAGCTACGGCACGACGCGAGCCGCAGGCATTGCCGGATATCTAGCCGACCGCGGAATTTCGTTCAACGGGATTACTCTGCTGTCGACCGTCCTGGACTTTGAGACACTTTTAGATAACAACACGAATGAGCAGCCCTATGTTTTCCTGATTCCATCGTTCACCATGGCCGCAGGCTATCACCACAAGCTGGCGCCCGATCTCGTGCAGGACATGAACAAGGCGCGGCAAGAAGCGGAGCAGTGGGCGTCTACCGAGTACGAGCAGGCGCTCGACAAAGCGGACTCGATGACGTCGCAGGAGCGACAGAAAGTTATCGATCAACTGGCGCGCTTCACCGGCTTGAGCAAAGATGTGATCGACGAGGCAAACCTGCGCATCAACGTTCAGAAGTTCACCCACTACCTGCTGATCGATCAAAAGCTTCGTGTAGGACGGCTCGATGCGCGCTATACCGGTCCCGATCCCAACGGCCTGCTCGATACTCCCTTTTACGATCCCACAGGCTCGGCCACGCAACCACCGTTCACGTCGGTCTTCAACAACTACATTCGCACCGAACTGGACTATGAAACCGACATGCCGTACAACGTCAGCGCTCGCGACGTAGGGTTCGATAAGTGGGATTGGGGATCGGCCATCCAAGGATTTCCTGACACGGCTTTGGCGATGCGACAAGCGATTGTGAAGAATCCCTATCTGAAGATTCTGGTGATGGAAGGCTATTACGATCTGGCAACGCCGTATTACGCGGTGAATTACACGATTGACCACCTCAATCTGCCGCCGAAATATCGGGAGAACATTTCGTTTACGACTTACGACGCGGGACACATGGTCTACCTGCCCATGGATGGGCTAAAGAAGATGAAGGCGGATCAGGCAGCCTTCATGAGCAAGGCAGCGGGTCAGTAGAGTCGGTCGAAACTTCTTAACCGGAGGGCATCACGACAAACGGAAGAGACTGCTTATGACGATGGGGCGTCTTAGATTGGCACTTACCTTCGCGTTGATGGCGACATACTTCGCGCCACGAGCATTCGCCGACGACTCATGCGACAAACTGATGGGGCTGACAATCTCCGGCGCAAAGATCACCTTCGCGCAGACGGTCGCCGCAGGAGCGTTTGCAGGACCGCCAGCGGGGTTCACTGGGCGCGACCTGACGGCGTTCTACAAGGGCGTGCCGGCATTTTGCCGCGTAGTTGTGATGGCCGCTCCCACCTCGGACTCCGAGATCAAGATCGAAGTGTGGCTTCCCTCTGTTGGTTGGAATGGAAAGCTACAAGGCATCGGCAACGGCGGGTTCGCCGGGCTCATCGACTACATGCAACTGGGATGGGCCGTTAGTAAAGGATATGCGGCCACGGCGACGAATACAGGCCACGAAGGCACTCCGATCCATGCGGCGTGGGCGCTGGGGCATCCGGAGAAGGTGGTCGACTTCGGCCACCGCGGAATCCACGAAATGACGCGCGTTGCGAAAGACGTAGTGCACGCGTTCTACGGAAAGACTTCGCAGCACTCCTACTTTGCGGGATGTTCCGACGGCGGGCGCGAGGCGCTTATGGAGGCACAACGTTATCCGGCAGACTATGACGGAATTCTGGCCGGAGCTCCGGCCAACAACTGGGTCCCGCTGCTGACGACGGCGGTGTGGGACGCGCAGGCGTTGACGCTCGATCACTCCAGTTTTATTCCGCAGGCGAAGATTCCTCTGATTGCAGACGCAGTGGTTGAAGCCTGCGACGGACTCGACGGTGTACACGATGGAATCCTGAACGATCCGCGGCAATGTCACTTCGACCCGGCGAAGATTCAATGCACGACGGGAGAAGATACCAACAAGTGCCTGACCGCACCGCAGAGTACAGCGCTCAAGAAAATCTACGCTGGGCCTCACGACTCGCACGGTCACGCGGTCTTTCCGGGTTTCTTGCCGGGTGCGGAAAACGGCGAGGGTGGATGGGGACTTTGGATCGCCGGCCCTGATCCGATGAAGAGCCTTACGGCTTTCTTTGGAATGGGATTCTTTTCGGATATGGTCTATGAAGATCCCATTTGGGATTACCGGACGTTCACGCTGGAGGCTGGGCTGAAAGCCGCTAAGGAAAAAACGGCGAGCGCGCTGAATGCGACCGAGACTGATCTAAAAGCCTTCAAGGCACGAGGCGGAAAGCTGATTATGTATCACGGGTGGAACGATCCCGCGATCCCCGCACTAAGCACCGTGGAATATTACGATGGCGTCGTCGCAAAGATGGGTAAGAGCGCAACGGATTCTTTTGTGCGGCTCTACATGGTGCCCGGAATGCAGCACTGCGACAACGGTCCGGGCGCCGACTCTTTCGGGCAGGTCGGGCAGCTCGTGTTCAATGATCCGCAACATAGCGTGGATGCGGCGCTCGAACAGTGGGTCGAGAAAGGAACAGCCCCATCTACGATTATCGCTGCCAAGTACACGTCAGTGGACCGAAACCATCCCAAGATGACACGGCCACTGTGCGCGTACCCGGAGGTCGCCAAGTACAAGGGTAGTGGCGACACGTACGATGCAGCAAACTTCGTGTGTGCAGCCGGGAAGGAATAGGGCTGGACCCTCAGTCGTTGCATTGCGAAGCACCCGTCCCATCCAACTACTCACCGAGAGTACTGATTCTTCTTTTTGTCTTCGTGACGTTCCAGGCCAAGTTCAATCAGGCGGTCGATCAAGTCCGCATAGGCGAGCCCAGACGCGGCCCAAAGCTTCGGGTACATGCTGATAGCGGTGAAGCCCGGCATCGTGTTTATCTCGTTCAAGTAAATCTTCTTCGTCTTTGGATCCATCAGGAAATCGACGCGAGCCAGCCCTGAGCAGTCGACCGCCTGAAATGCCTTGACCGCAAGCTCCTGAACTCTTTTCGTTTCGGCTTTACTGAGTTTCGCGGGGATGATCAGCTGCGATCCTTCATCGACATACTTCGCCGTGTAGTCGTAGAACTCTTTACCAGGGACGATTTCCCCAGGGACGGACGCTACCGGTTCGTCGTTGCCCAGCACAGAACATTCGATCTCGCGCGCCTTGTCTTTTTTCCCGCCCACGCCCTGCTCAATGACAATCTTGCGATCGAACTTGGCTGCCTCTTCGATGGCTGGTCCAAGTTCCTTGCGGTTATGCGCTTTGCTGATGCCCACTGACGATCCTAGATTCGCCGGCTTCACGAAAACGGGATACGTTAATTTACTTTCGACTAGCTTCTGAACCTTCTTGGCGTCGCTCTCCCACGCGCTGCGCAGGATCGTGACGTGCTTCACGATCGGAATACCGCCGGCGATGAACAGGGACTTCATGATGTCCTTGTCCATGCCGGCCGCGGAGCCCAGCACGCCCGCGCCGACGTAAGGGATGTCAGCGAGTTCGAACAGGCCCTGAATCGTGCCGTCTTCGCCGAACGTGCCGTGCAGCACAGGAAAGATGATGTCGACATTGATAGCGCGATCGCTGGCGCGCCGGGCGAGCGGCGCATCGGTCTGAAAAGGTACAAGACCACTCCGCCGGTGTAGAGGCTCGGGCGGCACCACGACTGACTCTCCCTGGGCGAGCACCGCTGCCGGAGAAGTTGTTTCGGGATCGCCGGCGCGCAGGTTGCGCGGCTCGAGAACTAATTTCCCCGTCAGCAGATTCTCGGCGTGCTCCGCGGTCAGCCAGCGGCCTTCCTTGGTAATGCCGATCGGCACGACGTCATACTTTTCTTTATCAATTGCGTTAAGAACCGATGCAGCGGAGAGCAGCGAAACTTCATGCTCGCCACTGCGCCCACCAAACAGTATGCCGACCCGAAGCTTTCTCATGACTATTCAGTGTGGACGCCGGAAGAGTTTTCCGTCAATCGCAGGGTTGGTACCGCCGGTTACAAAAGATCAAGGACGATTTGTAGGGACACTTCGCTGAGGAGGAGTCCAATTTTCAAGACGCTTCTGGGCCTCAGCCAGTTGCGCGGGAGTCATTTCTGCAGCCAGGATTTCTGCCTTGGCCTGTCCCTGCTCCGAACCACTGCGCTGCGCGAGAGAGTACCAGACGTAGGCCGCCACGTAAGCTTCAGGATCGCCTCCGTTGCCGTAGGTGCGCTCTCCCATCTGGAATTGAGCTTCGGGCAAGCCATCGCGTGCAGCACGTTCGAGCAAGGCCGCTCCCTGCTTCTCGTCTTTGGGCATGTCGCGGCCTTCGAAGAAAGCGTTGGCCAGTTCAAATTCCGCGGCCGCATCGCCAGACCTGATCTTTTCCGAAAGCTCTAGAATCCTGTCGTTGCCAAACAACTTGAACTGCACGCTGAGAGTAAGGTGAGTGATTATCGGCTTGCCATTTCGGCGTCCCGGCTCAAATCTCCACGTGCGCACCGCTTCGACGGCTTTTTCGTCGAGGCCGAGGCCCAACTTCTTGATCACGACAATGTTGCTGGTCTTGCCGTCGACGCCGACGATCATTGAGAGCACGCACACTCCCTCGCGGTGAGCCTGCCGAGCTTCTTCGGTGTAGTCAGGCTGCGGCGTGTAAATGCCGCGGGCATCCGTCTCTCCAGAATTACTCCCAGCAACCTTCCCTGGCTGGATGCCTTTAGGCGCAGTAAGACCCTGACTCTGCATCTTGGCCTGTTCCACTTGAAATCGCCGTTCGGTCTGCAGCACGTTTTCGACCTCGGCCGTTTGCTCCGGCGTGTGCGCAATCTTCTTCGCGAGTTCGAGGACCTGCAGGGCGTCCTTATTCTTGTTCATCCGCATGAGCAGGCCGGCTTCGTCGATGCGAAACTCCACGTTGCCCGGATCCATCTCGATGGCTTTTTCCATCCAGCGGCGCGCTTCATCAAAGTTCTTGCCCTGCATGGTAAGGAGAATTCCCAACCCGTAGTAGGCCGGCGCAAAGGACGGATTCTGCTTGATGACAGTTCGCAAACAAGTCTCGACCCGAGTTTGATCAGCGGCAGGGGGCAAGCCTTTCTTGATGACCGCAGCTGCGAAGTAATAATTTGCGAGCATATTCTGCGGATCGATTTTGAGGGCTTGCTCGAACCAATTGCGCGCCTCGTCGAAGTTGCGATCACGGAAGGCAATAAATCCCATGGTCTCGCGCGCCGAGATGTTGGCGGGATCGTCGTGCAGCACGGACTGCAGCAACGTTCGCGCATCTTCGTTGCGCTGGTTGTAGGCCATGACGTCAGCACGAACAGCGTCAACTTCGGTTTGGGGCAGTGCCTGAACAGTGAAGGACGAATCGTCGACGTCGGTAGAACCCGCCACGTGCAGCAGTTCAAAATCCTCGGTCATGATGTATTTCTGCAGATCCTTTTGCAACTGATCGAGATCACCGAAAGCCTGGGTGGCGGCGGCGACGGATTCGACATTCTGGTGGACCAGATCAAGGTAGTCCTGCAGGCGATGGGTACCCTCGCGGTAATCCCGAATCTTGATGTAGTGGGTGAGTGCCCAGGACTCGGCGTAAAACATGGAGCCCTTGTCCTCCTCGTGATAGTACGGCGAGTGCGTATCGACTGTGAGGAGAGTGGGAATCGGCAGCAGCCGGTTGTTCTGGAGAAACTGCCACGTGCCGGCGTCGAGCTTTCCGAGTAGGACTTCGCTATCCAGAATCTCGGCGGTCTGATAGAACTCCGCCCATCCTTCGGTGAGCCAGAGCGGCATCCAATCATTGGTGCGACTTTGGACGAAGTGCGCGTACTCGTGATAGATCGCCGCGTAGGGATGTTGGCCCGGAGCATTCAACAAAACCAGCACGTAGTTCTTCTCGGGCGCGTGCAGGAACAAGCCCAGAAGGTTCACCTGGCCTTTGCCCAAGTAGGTCGCCGGTTCGATTGCCTGCATGTTCTTTTTATCTTGGACGGCGAGCACGATGATCGGCGTGGCCGTGTCGATATTCGAGTCTGGAAAAACTCGGGCGAAGACGGAGCGCATCCGCTCGAACTGAAGCGCAGTATGGCGACCGTCTTTCTCGCCCGCGTTAGTGATCACGGAAAAATGCGGCGTGGTTACTTCGAGCCAGGTGTCCGCCTGCGCTCCCGCGGGAAGGGCGAAAGCGAGGAGCAGCGTGGCGGAGAAGAGATAGCGAGACATGGCGCGATATAGAGATATACCGAGAAGAGAGCCGCGTCAATCGCCGGGAATGTCTGGCGAGCTTTCTCCCAATATCCCGCCCCAGGACCAAGAAAGACGAGACCGACGACACCGGTCTCGCCTTGCCATGAATTGGATCCCAGATTGCTCAGCTACTTATCCTGTCTCCTAGTTGCCGACGGAGATTGATCCGAACAGGCCATCTTTCCCATGGTTCGGTCCGGCGACAAAATATAGGGTGCTGGGATTGCCCATTCCCGCCTTTCCAAAAATCAATCCTCGCAACCCGGAATTGACGATAACAGCTCCGCTTTTGTCCTTGAGCCGGCCCAGGAATCTTCCGGTGGCGGGGGCATAGGCGCTGATGGTTCCGTCGCCGAAATTGGCGATCAGGATGTCGTTACTGAATCGACCGAAGTTGCCGGCCTTGGCGACGCCCCAGGGTGCGTTAAGGGCTCCATGAGTCGCGAATCGCTTCACGAAATTTCCTTCCAGATCGAAGATGTCGACAATACCGTGACCAGGCCCGAGGACGGGATCGTGCTTCGTCGCATCCTGCAGGGCATAGGTGACGAAGACCTGATTGCCAATGACCTGGATGCCGAACGGTGCGTAGCCAGCCGGCAGATTCGGGTCGGTGAAGGATCCCGGAGGAGCGAGCGGCGCGAAAAAGCTGGTGTAGGGTTCGACGAACCCACTATTGAAATTGGTGACTGCCAGGAAAGGGGCGCAGCACTCAGGAGTCAGAATCGCGATCCCCTTATAGACGGCGCGCTGTAAAGAGTTATCAATGGCTTGCGAGGCGAATTGCGGCAGGTCGCCGTTCTCGGTTGCCCAGCCCGAGATCGTACCGTCTTCCGTTGCAATAAGGACCTGACTGGCGAAGCCGTTCAGAACGAACTCATCGGTAGGATTGGCGACGATGCCAGAGGGCATCGGTCGAGAGTTGCTCAGCTTAGATGGGAAAAGGGCGAACATGCCCGGGAAGACACTATCGCCGAATGCGTCATATGTTTTGACGATACCCCGGCGGTTGTCGGCAACGAAAAACGTCTGCCCAACCAGCGCAATACCCCAGGGGTTTACCAGATTGGGGTCCGTCTGCAGAGCGAGTCCCGGCACACTGGACGCAAGGTTGGTCTGCTGGTAGGCGTTGGACTGCGCGGCTACGTCCATGACGCTGCCTGCGGAGAGGATGCCCAGAAAACATGCGAGGAAGAGAGTTTTTTGCTTCATAGCTTTTCTCCTTGTGGGATCAGCTTATGAAGCCAGGGAGGGGATAATTGTCAGAATGTCGTTAAGAGTGTGTAAAAAACGGGGCTGTTTTTTGCAAGAAGACAAGCACTAGATGTTCGAAAGAAAACGGTCGTTAGTTGTTACAAAATTTTCTTTCCAAATGCCGAGAGAGCCAGTTCGACTGCGAGATCGGCGGTGCGGTTGTGCTCGTCGATAACGGGATTCACTTCAACGAT
>Ga0209168_10003488_pt1 | contig 10817 bp, 9 predicted proteins | sample Coa_R1_FD_187156 | JGI IMG/M metagenome (GOLD analysis project Ga0209168, IMG submission 187156) | Surface soil microbial communities from Centralia Pennsylvania, which are recovering from an underground coalmine fire - Coalmine... | ecosystem: Environmental > Terrestrial > Soil > Unclassified ... | reverse complement strand
CTGATCGTCTTGTCCCGGAGGTCCGAGATCGCGGGCGGTCTTCATCAAGATTGCCCTCAGCTCGGCCGGCCTCAGCGTTGAATTGCGCTCCAACATCAGCGCGGCAACGCCACTGACATAGGCTGCAGAAAACGAGGTGCCTGAGGTGATCTGATATTGTCCGTTGGGCGCGGGGAGGAAGATATCCGCACCCGGCGCCGATACCGCGATGTAATTGCCGCGATTGGACGCGGCAAATAGCCTGTCCTGCGCATCGGTCGCGCTCACCGCGATGACGTTTGCGTCCGCGCCGGGGTATAGCGGCGGCGATTTGGGACCGGCATTGCCGGCAGCCGCGACCAGCACCACGCCCCTGTCGGTCAGCGCGCCGAGAGCGCGCCCGATCAACGCATCCTTCGGCCCGGCAAAGCTCATATTGACGATTTGAGATCCCTGACCGGCGGCATAATCCAGCGCCTTCAGCAGCGTGTAAGACGTGCTCTCCGCGCGGCCGCCCGCGCTACCGAAGGCGCGTATCGCCAGGATCCGCGCGGCGGGCGCGCTTCCCATCAGTCGCGCATGGGACAGGATTGCTCCCGCGACAGCCGTGCCATGGGCGTGGGGCCCTTCCTTGCTGGCAAGCGTATCGAACGAAGCGATGGCGGCGCCGGCGAATTCGGGGTGCTTAACGTCCACCCCAGAGTCGACGATCGCAATCGTGACGTTGGCGCCATGGGCCAGCGTGTGCGCCAGCGGGAGACGAAGCTTCGCAAGCGCATATTGCGCCGGATCACCCTCGTTCAATTCCGTGTTCTGATCCTGGAGGACGTAGCGAAAATTCGGCTGAACGGAGCGAACGCTGCGGTCGGCGGCGAGTTCACGGCGTGTGGCGTCCAAGGTTCCGCGGTTGGTCAGGCGGAACAATGCAATCGTCGAACCGAGCAGGGAAATGCCTTGCGATTCCACACGCCTCAAGCCATGACGCCGCGCCAGCGCATCGGCTTGCACATCCGACAGCGTCCCATCGATCTCGGCGACGAGTTCGTTGGCGACCGCTTGCGTATTGATCGAGCCGTCGGCGGCATTGCTCCGCCCCTTGCTCTTGCCCGTCGAACGGCCGCCCGCCGAAACGACGGGCTGGTCCATGCAATAGCCGCTGGCGGCACCGCAATCGGGGCGAATCCGCAGGCTACCTCCCGTGGCACCGACCATCCCTCTGCCGGCAAGACCCCGATCCATCCGCGGAACGGGGAGACTCGGAATCCGGGACTGGATATTGACGGTGGGGGAGCGCATCATCATTTGCGCAAAAGCAGGGCCCGCGCCGCAGATCAGCAGCGACAATACGTTCACCAAAATCCAAGCTTGGCGCCTCATCACGGACCGCCGGTTAGTATCGCCCCGGGCCATGCGATTTGAGACCGGATTTGCCCCAACAGCGTTAGGGCGTGGGAACGGCGAGGCTGACAATTTTCTCCCTCTGCAGCCGCTTCAGCAAGTTCGAGAATTCGTCGCGCGACATCGTCCAATTGGCAAATTGCAGACGAAACATCCCGCCCGTGGAACCGTCGACGATCGTGGCCTGATATTTGTCGAGCAGCGAGGTGATTTCACTCAGGCGCGCATCAGGTGCAAACCGAACCAGCGCATGCAGCGATGTTATGGGTCCGGGATCACGCGTGTTCGATTCGTTATCGTTTAGTGAGGCCACTTCAAACGGCGCGGGACCCCTCTTCATCAATACCGCGCCAATGACGCCCGCCTGCAAAACCAATGCTAAGGCGCCAAGACTGGCGGACCAGGCCAAGGTCCGCGGCGAAAGGCTCGCAAAGAATCCCGTAAAGCGGGACGCGACGCTCAAGGGGCGCGATTGGCGCGCAGGTTCGGCATCGATTGCAGCAAACAATTTTTGCATGGCGCGGGCTGACGGCGCACCCAGGCTTTCGTTGAGATCGATGGTTTCGGCGTATTCCTCGCGAATGACCGCATACTGCCTTGCAAGTTCAGGATCGCGCGCAAGCGCTTCGTCCACCTTGCGGGAATCGCGCGCGTTGAGCGTCCCTGCCGCATGCCAGGGCAGCAGCAGTTCGACTTCGCTTGGCTCCTTTTGCATTGTGTTCTTGCTCGCAGCCATCACGGCCAGCCTCGCTCAATGCCCGACTCTTTCAGGAGCTCCGCCAGTTTCTTGCGTGCATAGAACAACCGGGTCTTCACGGTATTCTCCGGTATGCCGACGATTCCTGCCACTTCTTCCACCGACTTTTCATGGTAGTAGACGAGATCGATAATTTCCCGATGCTCGGCCGTAAGCTTGCTCAAACATTTACGCAATGCGCTTCCGGTATCCTTTTTTTGAACCGTCACTTCAGGATTATCGGACGAATCCTCGATCGTGTCGGCGGCCTTCTCATCCAGTTCCACATCCTTCCGGCGGCGGAGTGCGGAAAGAGCCTTGAAACGCGTAATCGCCAAGAGCCAGGTCGAAACGGCGGATCGGCCTTCGAACTTCCCAGCCTGGCGCCAAACGTCCAGGAAAACCTCGCTGATCAAATCTTCCGCGAGTTGCTCGTCCCGCACGAGTCGCATCCCGAAGCGGAACACCCTGACGTGATGGCGCCCGTACAGCACCTGCATCGCGAGCCGGTCGCCTTGAGCGATCCGGACGATCAGCACGTCGTCTGAAGCCGCTTGTGTCGCGCTCAATGCCGTCTCGCAGGATTGGTCGGATGAGAGTGGCGGGTGGTTCGATGGAAAAGGCAAGATTCCCGTCAATATAGCAACAGTCTGCGTTGAACTGTGGTCTTCCGCTCGGAAGCGCTTTTTTTACTTTCTTTGAGCAGCCCGGCCGGAGCCATAGTAATATAATACCTCTGATTTGCTGCTTCCCCGTCAAACAGCGCCCGTCAAGGCACGCGGCCCCGGCTCCTCGCACGGGGCGCCGATATCGTCGTTCAAACAATGCGCAAGCGGGCTTTGCGGCGGCGGTTTCGGGCCGAAAAGATACCAAACCTAAAGGCTTGCTCAATAAGGTGCCGCCGACTGCATTGATCGACGGCGGAAATGAGCAGCGTAACCTTATCCGTTCAAGACCATGGTTCGGTGGGCGCGCGTGGCACTGCCCCTGAGCTGCTGTCACACGTTGTGAGACGCCGCGCCAATCAGCGGCGTCAGATGCTGATCGTACAGGCCGTCAGCAATTTGCTGATTACATCGGTGCTGTTGATCTACAGCTATGCTGGCATCGTATCGATCGCGCTTACGGCGGCGTATTTCCTGTCGGCCATGGGGCTGATCGGCTTTTTCGTCGCGCTTTCTGAAACCAGCTTCAATAACCGGTTCGACGATCACTATCTTACCGTCCATCAGGTTGCGGCCCATGTCGCGCTGCAATTGATCTTCCTGCTGGCGGCGCCCCAAATCGGATACGTTTTTCTCAGCGTCGTGTTTCTGATCTTCGGCTTCGGTGCGCTGCGAATGACCTCCAGACAGGCCACCGTCGCCTGGACCCTGACGACGATGGGTGTGGCGCCGATTTTTCTGCTCACCAACACGCCGATCGGCATGCCCTTTGCCACCGATATCGACCGTATTGCCGCGATGCTCTGTTACGTCCTTGTGGTCGGGCAATGCGCCTTCGTGGGGCTCTACGGCTCATCGCTGCGCAAGATGCTTTACGACAGGAGCTTCGAACTCAAGGAAGCCAACAAGCGCATCGAGGAGCTGGCCGAAATTGACGATTTGACCGGCTCGCTCAATCGCCGCTCCATCATGCGCACGCTCAACGAGGAAACCTCAAGAGCTCAACGTGCGGGTTCGCCCTGCTCGATCGCCTTGATTGACCTCGACTGGTTCAAACGCATCAACGATACCTACGGCCACCCCACCGGCGACGAGGTCTTGAGGACTTTCGCCATCACGGTGTTCGCCAACATCCGAAACATCGACCGGTTCGGCCGCTTTGGCGGCGAGGAATTCCTGCTGGTGCTTCCCGACACGTCACATGAGACCGCCATCCGCACCCTCGAGCGGCTTCGAGCGATTATATCCGAACTGGACTGGAGCGCCTTCTCGCCAAGCATGCGGGTGACCCTGTCGGCCGGCATCACAACGCTTATTCCGAATGAAACGCCAGACACCGCTCTCGCTCGCGCCGACCGCGCGCTTTATGCAGCCAAGGCACAAGGACGTAACCGAATCGTCAGCTCCTGATCCAATGGCCGGTTTTCCGCGAAGAAGCCGCGGGACAAAGATGAAAGTCACTCTAGGATAGAGTCATGAAATCGAAATCCATCCCCACGCCAGACAGCCTTCTTGACGAGCTGCAATCCACGCTGGCCCATGGAACGGTCGCCCGCCGGGTCGAAACCCTGCGCCGGGTCACCGACCTCTTCATCAACGGTGCGGTCGAATTTTCCGACAATCAGATTGCACTGTTCGACGACGTCTTCCAGTGCCTGATGCATCACATCGAGACCTCGGCAAGGGCATTGCTTTCCAACCGCCTGGCCTCGATCGACCGTGCACCGCCGCTGACGGTCCGCGCGCTCGCATTCGATGACGTGATCGAGGTTGCGGCGCCCGTGCTGTCTCAATCGGAGCGCCTCGATGACGAGGCGCTGATCGAGGCGGCGCGGAACAAGAGCCAGGCCCATCTGATGGCCATTTCGACCCGCAGGGTATTGAGCGGCGCCGTCACCGATGTGCTGGTTCAGCGGGGCAACGACGAAGTCGTTCAAAGCACCGTCGCCAATCCTGGCGCCGAGTTCTCCGAGCGTGGATACACCCGCCTGGTGAACCGAGCCGAAGGCAATGACACGCTTGCAACCTGCGTTGGCTTGCGCCCGAAGCTTCCCCGACACCTTTACCTGAAGCTGCTCGCCAAAGCGTCGGGTACGGTCCGAGCAAAGCTGGAAGCGGCTAATCCTCCGATTGCCGATGAAGTGTCAAACGCGGTTCGGGAAGTCACGCTCAAGGCACGCTTGGCGCCGTCAGGGATGACCCAGGAGACCGTGATCGCGCACTCGTTGGTCAAATCGCTTTATGACGACGGCCGGCTCGACGAGTACCAGGTCAAGGCATTTGCCGAAGCCGGGAAATTCGACGAAGCTAATGCCGCCATTGCGGCGCTGGCCAACGTACCGGTGTCGATCGCCGAAAACATGATGGTCGAAACCCGCGCGGAGGGTGTCATGATTCTCGCGAAGGTTTCCGGCATGTCCTGGTCGACGGTCAAGGCGCTTATCAATATGCGCGACCAGCTCGCCGGCAAGGTGACATCCGATCTCGACAGCTGCAAAGCCACCTACGAGCGCCTTCGTCCCTCGACCGCGCAACAGGTGCTTCGCTTCCATCGCATGCAGCAGACCGCGACGACCCCGGCGGCCTGATGTTTTGCTCTTCAACGCGTTCGTGGGTCAACCCGCGCTGATCCGCGCCGCTAAAGCATGATCCGGAAAAGTGTGTAGCGGTTTTCCGAAAAGATCATGCCCAATCAAAAATCTAAAGCGCGATGACGATTCAACCCAATCTCATCGCGCTTTAGGCAGGATGAAGTTAGATTGGACTGACACGGCATCGGAAGTCGTCCACCTCTCCCATTGGGAGAGGTCGGCTGCGGCAGCAGCCGGGTGAGGGGTTACAGTCCCTCGCTAGACCAGCGCCCCCTCACCCGATTTGCACTGGACGATGCTGAGCCTGTCATCGGGCGCGCATTCGCGCGACCCGTTGGCATCGCCAGGAGCAAATCGACCTCTCTCCGCCGGGGAGAGGTGAAACGCGCCCGCTGACGGCGATTCAACCCAATCTCATAGCGCGTCAGAACCTGAGCACCTTGGCTCCCGCCAGCGCGCCAAGCGCGACCACGAGCGCAGTGGCAATCGGGTACCAGGTGGCGACGAACAGCGGCGAATCGTCGGTACAGTGTGAGGCGTACAGCGTCGCCGCCAGCCCCGCCGATGCCAGTCCGGCAATCGCCCCGGCGATCGCAGGTCGAGCTGTCGCGCCGTGACGCAAGACGATCAACGCGGCCGCCAGAATAGGCAGCGACATGAGCGGAATCGCCGTCATGCAGATCCTTGAATTGCTGCCAATCAAGCGCGTCATGATCGGCAGGCGTTGCGGCAGCATCATCTCGCTCACTATTCCGGCCGCGAGAATTCCCGCCGGGATCAGCAGCAACCACCACCAGCCCTCCAGCGACGCCTCCGGCCGCGACAAATGCAGACACACCACCATGGCCGAGGCCGTCAGCGCCAGCGTGACGACGAATTTGAGATCGAAGAACGGATTGTGCATGGCCGTCATCACGTCGGGCCGCACGCCCAGCCCCATCATGAAAATGGCAAGCGAGATCGGCATCGCCGCGAGCAACGTCAGGGCCAGTACAAATCCGACGGGACGCACTCGATGCGAACCATCGGCGGCCAAGGTTCGAATGAGCTGTTCGGTGTCCATAACTATTGCTCCCGCAATTTGGCCGTGAGGCTCGCGAGCGCGCGATGCAGCGCCACGCGGACCGCGCCTTCGCTCATCGCAAACTTGGCGGCCGTGTCCCTGATCGAGGCGCTTTCCACCGCGATCGACTGCAACACGTCGCGTTGCCGGGGAGGAAGGGTCTTGAGCGCCGTCGCAATCTCGTTTGCGGAGGCCGTCTGGGGGGCAGGTTCGTCGGGTATCGTTTCGGCAAAATCGTCGATGTTGACGAAAATCCGGCGGCCGCGGCGTCGCATGGCGTCGATGAGCTTGTTGCGGGCAATGGCAAACAGCCAAGGTCCGAACGGAGCGTTCGTGTCCCAGGTATGCCGCTTCAGATGCACCGCCAACAAAATTTCCTGCACAACATCCTCGGATTGATCGACCGGCTGCCCAGCCCGCGCCAGCCCGCGGCGCGCCCCCGCGCGCAGGACAGGCGTGATGGCCTTGAGCAGGCGATGATACGCAGCACTATCGCCTGAAATGGCCAGCCGCATGAGGCCGGTCCATTCGTCTTCACCCTCGCGCACGCGCGCTCCCAACGTTCATTTCGGCCGGTTTTTCAATTTGTTACGCCCATGACCCAATAATCACGAACTCGTGATCAATTCGTGACCGATGGGTCTGAGGAGATACAATTGCAACTGGATCGCCTCATCGGGCCCGGAATCGCAAGATGGACCTTCGTGGCAAGGCTCATAACACCGATCCGCCTTGCTCGCACCCACCCGGCGGATTGTGCGCAGCCGCGCGCGGGCTGCTTTCACACGGAGATGATTGCCCAGTTTTTGCCTGGACTTGTCAGAAGATTCCCTCTTTCCGCCCCGCTGTGGACAATCCCGCCGGTCTTCTTCCCTCGCGGGACTGGCAATATGGGGAGATTGCTAAATGATCGTCAAAGCCAGCGGTCGCTCGGCCTTGATTGTAGCAACCGGACTCGTTGTTCTCTGTGCAAGCCCTGTCCACGCAGAAACCGGCGCCAAGGTGTTGGTTGCCAATTCACCATCCGAGAGTGCGGGAGCGGCCCCCCTTTCGATGCGCAAGAACGTAAGGCATGTTTGGCGGCACAGATATGCGCACCACAAATCCCACGCGATTGCCGCAAAGGCCGAACCCGAGAAGTCCGAACCGCCCGCGGTCGCGGCGAGCGCCGTCACCGACAACAACAAGGCTTGGCCGGACATTCCACCTTCAGTCGCCAATGCCAACGCCCAGATGCTGTTGGCGGGCGTGCAACTGAGCGCCGTCGCCGCCATTCCAAGTGGACGTGACGCCCAGGCGGCGCCCGATAGCGCAACGTCGGCGAAGGGCGATGGCGGGACCCTTGTCGTCGCGGCAGCAGACCAGCTCAACGACGTCGATCGCGGCCTGCGCGAAGGCGCTCAGGCTGAGCTCGCTGCGACCAATTCGCCGCCCGCCCCGTCGGCCACCATGACGATGACGTCCGAAGCCTCGGTTTGGGATCAGACCTCGCTGATCGGAAAAGTCTTCATCGGATTTGGTGCGTTGCTGACGATGGCGTCCGCCGCCCGCCTGTTCATGGCTTAAGTGGTCTCGCGCCCCCATGCGGAGCAGGGCAAGAGCCCTGCACCGCGTCCGTGACACGGGGTCAAAACGCCACTTGAAGCTCATGACACCAGCAGGCACATTGCTTTTGAAAGCGGTGCGAGGTGGAGCATGAGCACGTTCGAACACATCATCGTCGAAAGCAAAGGCGCGGTCGGCGTCATTACGCTCAACCGCCCGAAAATGCTCAACGCGCTGTCATTTGGCGTGTTTGGCGAGATTGCCAAGGCCGTCGACGATCTTGAGGCCGATGATCGAATTGGTTGCATCGTCTTGGCTGGCGGCGAGAGAGCATTCGCCGCCGGCGCCGACATCAAGGAGATGCAGCCCAAAGGCTTCATCGACATGTTTTCGAGCGACTTCATCTCGATCCGCGGCGACAGGGTCGCCAAATGCCGCAAGCCGACGATCGCCGCCGTCAGCGGATATGCGCTTGGCGGCGGCTGCGAACTGGCGATGATGTGCGACATCATCATTGCCGCCGATACGGCGAAATTCGGCCAGCCGGAAATCACGCTCGGCACCATCCCCGGCATCGGCGGCACGCAGCGGCTGACGCGCGCGGTGGGAAAATCCAAGGCTATGGATCTGTGCCTCACGGGGCGGATGATGGACGCGGCCGAGGCCGAACGCTCCGGCTTGGTGAGCCGGGTGGTGCCGGCCGACAAACTGATGGCAGAGGTGATGGCGATGGCGGAAAAAATCGCCGCGATGTCGCGCCCCGCCGCCGAAATGGCCAAGAGCGCCATCAACCGCGCGTTCGAAACCCCTCTGGCCGAAGGGCTCAACGTCGAACGCGACCTGTTTCATTCGACCTTCGCGCTGGCGGACCGCGCCGAGGGGATGGCCGCCTTCATCGAAAAGCGAAAGCCGGTGAACAAGAACAGGTAGCTCGTCGTTGTGAGCCAACGGGTCGCGCGAACGCGCAAGGAAGACAGGCTCCGCCGAAGAACCTCGCCGAGCATCTCTCTGCAAGCAGAGCATCGAAATCTAAGGGGCAAAAAAGCCAGGCGGCGGCTTGCGCTCGTTAGAAGCCTGCTCGAAGGCGCGGGGTTGCCGGGCGTGAATGCCTCGATGAAGGGAGCACGACGTTCCGGTGTGAAGAAATGCTCAAAGCAAGCCGACCATGTGCGGATCGCCTCGACACCTGCTGTGTGCTGCATAAAGACTACAAGTCCGGCTGCGGATGCGAGTGAGGGGCGTGAAGCTTCGGGCCGGCGAAGAACTCTCCAGTACGATAGTCGTAAAACCATCGCTCGTCTGGCTCGAAGCTCGTGATTATCGGGTGACCCGTAGCCGAGTTATGTTTCGATGCATGCTGATTTGGTGAAGTATCACAGCAGCCAATGTGCCCGCATTCGACACACCTGCGAAGATGCAGCCACCACCCGCCCACAGCCGAACATTCGACGCAACCCGTTCCGCTTGGCTTGGCTGCGGGGTCGATGCCATCCCTCTCAGACTTCATAGGGTCAGCTCAGATGCTTTCACGCATCCTGCTGCTTAGCCGTAAGCAACGCCCGGGTTGCTTTGCCCAACTTCTATAATATAGCCATCAGGATCGCGAATGTAGCAGCGCGTCTCGCCGTACTTGGGCTTTGGCTCCGTGATGAACTCAGCTCCTCGACTTCGCCAAAGTTTATAACACGCTTGAATATCAGCTACGCGGATATTCATGAAGCTGCTGACTAAATCGGGATTGGCGGGGACGCTGAGCGTTACCGATGGTTTGTCGGGTGTCGGACCACCCCCGGGGTTAACAAGTAGCCACGTGTTCGCGATCTGGATGTACCCCGGCGCGCCGCTGCTGTCGCCTCTGCTCAGAATGCGACCTCCGAAGACCGTTTCGTAAAATCGAAGCGATCGCTCGACATCGGCGACTGTGAGAAAGTGTGCGACGGTAAACCCCTCCCGCGGCGGCATCTGATAGGTTTTCTGCTCGACCTGTACTTGGTTCATACACGGCTCCTATATTGATCGGCCTGCCCCATGCCATTATAGCCGGTCCTCAGGGGGGCGCTTTCAACTTGTGGTCACAGCCGCGCCAACGTTGCCAACGCGGCACGTGGAACTTTTTTATCGGAAGCGGGCGCCACGAAACCGCAGTCCCCGCCCGCGATGCGATACCCGTCGTTGCGCTGCCTGCTGGAGTGCTGGAGCAAACGCGAAATTCCTGTAATGTTGGACTTCTGCACGAACCGTCAACAAGCCATGGCGAACCTTCCGCGTCTTAAACCAGACCCGATTCCGCAGCCTCATCCCGTGCCGGAATTCCTGGCTGAGGGTGAGCTCAAGGCGCGTTACGAGGACATGAAAGCCGTCCTTGGCGTGCCGTGGATGGGCGTCGTGACGATGAGCTTCGCGCATTACCGCGCTTTCTATGATGCCCTCTGGCAGGGTGCACGTCCGCTCTGCGCCTCGCGCGACTTCACCGACGCATGTCATCGCCTCAGGCATCTGGTCGAAGAAAAAGTGAGCGCGCTTGGGCCCCCGCCCCTTCGGCAGCGGCTCGCACAGATCGGCTATGCCAAGCGCGAGCTCCAGGACATTGATGAGAGCATCGAGATATTCTCCGATGGAAATTTCCCATACATTCTGCTGGCGACGCTGGCGCGTTTGCTGCTTGAAGGTGGCGAACTCCAGACCTCACACGCCATCGCTATCCAAACAGAGCCGACTTCGCCGAGGACCGCGGGAAAGCTTGTTTTGATGGAGTATCATCATGCCGACGCCTCGACGCGCCGCGTCTTCGACGACGTGAAAGCGGTGCTAGGCCTGCCGTTTCTGAATACGGACTACCG
>Ga0209168_10003486_pt1 | contig 10821 bp, 8 predicted proteins | sample Coa_R1_FD_187156 | JGI IMG/M metagenome (GOLD analysis project Ga0209168, IMG submission 187156) | Surface soil microbial communities from Centralia Pennsylvania, which are recovering from an underground coalmine fire - Coalmine... | ecosystem: Environmental > Terrestrial > Soil > Unclassified ... | reverse complement strand
ACTCCTGCTTGACCAGAACGAAGATTGCCCCCCGTACTACTTCGACCCGGCATCGCTTCTGGATACGCTCCAACTCTTCATCATCTTTGTATTGATTTACCTGGGCTGGTACCAGGTACCGTCTCTGCACGAGAGCCGTATGCTCTCGCTGCTTCGCTCGGATCAGATCGAACTTAGCGAGAATTTCGCGGTCCTGACTCTGGCAGCGCTGCAGTTGATACGCGCGCGCACCGCAGAACTTCGAAGACTCTATGGAAGCTTTTTGCTCTGTTTTGTTCCGTTGACGGTCGGGATATGTATCACGGATTACAGGGAACTGCGGCTGAACCGGGAGGTCCCGTCGGGTAGCTGGTTAGACCTGTGGTGGACAGTCCCATTCTTATTTGCCGCTTGGTGGGCGGCTCACTGGGAGCAGACTCCCACCCTGTTTGATACCCGGCGCACGGAGCAACGATTCGTCAGCATGCTTTTCGAAAATACGATGTACGCGGGAGGCCCGCTCATCGTGCTTATGCAGGTGGCAGAACTGGGCCCGGAATGGCGGAAGACCAGCTTCTTGCTGCTGGGGCTTTCGATTCTTGGATTCGGTGCGAGGTTAGCGCTGAGCAAGTTCCGCGAAGCCGATGCCATGGGCAAGATTCGGCGCACTAGCATCGCACTGGTCGAGAGCGAAGGTCGGTTCCGGACTTTGATTGAAGAAGCTCCTCTTGCTGTTGGCATTAGTCGCAACGCGAAAACGCTGTGGGCGAATCGGGTATTCCTGAATTTGTTCGGCTACAGCGACGTACAAGAAGTGGAGGGACTTCCTATTGGAGAGTTGTTGTCATCCGAGTGCCGGGATGAGGTGGAGGAACGAGCCAGGCTGCGAACGCTGGGAGAGGTAGTATCGAACTCCTTCGAAATAACTGCGCTTCGCAAAGACGGCTTCCACTTCGACGCACAATTCGAAGTTGCGCAAGTGCAGTTGCCGGATGGTCCGGCGACGCTCGCCTTTGTTGCTGACGTTAGTCAGCGCAAGCGGGCAGAGAAGGCCCGTCTCGCGGCAGAGACTGCACTGCGCAGAAGCGAAGAGCATTTCCGGCTGCTCGTGGAACAAGCGTCAGATGGGATTTTCCAATGCGATTCGCATGGCCGATACCAGGCAGTGAACTCAGCCGGCGCTGAGATGCTGGGCTACACTCGGGAAGAATTGCTGCAACTTGCAATCCCGGACATCGTTGTGCCAGAGGAAGTTTCCAGAATCAGTCCGGAAGTGGCTCGTTTCGCCGGAGGAGCGATCGTATTAAGCGAATGGAAATTCAAGCGCAAAGACGGGTCTAACTTTACCGGAGAAGTCTGCGGAAGGCAGCTGCCCGATGGCAAACTGCAGGCAATCGTGCGGGACATCACCGAACGGAAAAGAGCAGAAGAGGCTCTGCGTCAAAGTGAGGAACGCTTCCGCGTTGCTCTGAAAGAATCTCCAATCACTGTTTTCAATCAGGATCATGAGTTGCGGTACACGTGGATCTACAATCCCCAGCTCTACTGGCAGCATGAAGTCATTGGAAGGACAGACGACGAAGTTCTAGGGAAAAAAAGAGCGGCGGAGTTGACCGCACTGAAGACCCGCGTTCTGCAGAGCGGGACCGCGATGAGGGAAGAAGTCGTCATCCCAGTCAACGGCCACAGCCACGTCTGCGATATGACTGCAGAACCCCTGTTCGATAAAGAGCGGAACGTCATCGGAATCACCGGCGCGTGCATGGATATTGGCTGGCTGCGGGAAAGGGCCGACCGTCTCCAGGAGTCCCGCGATCAGATTGCCCGCGAAAAAGCGTACTTAGAGACGCAAATCCAGACGGAACTCGGATTTGAGGACGTGATCGGGCAAACTCCGGCGCTCCGAGAAGTGCTGCAGAAAGCGCAGATCGTGGCGCCGACAGACTCGACCGTGTTATTGCTCGGAGAAACCGGCACAGGAAAAGAATTGATTGCGCGATCGCTGCATGCCCTAAGCACACGCCGGGAAAAGACATTCGTCAAGCTGAATTGCGCGGCAGTTCCCTCGGGCCTGCTGGAGAGTGAACTTTTTGGACACGAGAAGGGAGCCTTTACCGGAGCCGTAAGCCAGAAAGTCGGACGAATTGAACTCGCCGACAAAGGGACGCTTTTCCTGGATGAGATCGGCGAGATGCCGCTGGAATTGCAGCCTAAACTCCTGCGCGTGCTCCAGGATCGCGAGTTCGAACGGCTGGGGAGCGTGAAGACACTTCACGTTGACGTGCGCATCATCTCCGCCACTAACCGCGATTTGCAGCAAGAGATCGCCGATAAGAAATTCCGCGAAGATCTTTTTTACCGCCTTAATGTATTTCCCATCGAGATGCCGCCCTTGCGTGAGCGCAAGGAAGATATTCCGATGCTGGTCCGGCACTTTGTGGACAAGCATTCGACTCGCATGGGCAAGCACGTCGACGTAGTTTCCGAAGACATCATGCAAACCTTGAAGAGCTGGAACTGGCCGGGAAACATTCGCGAACTGGAGAACATGATCGAACGCATGGTCATCCTGAGCAAAGGGTGCGTCCTGGCGGCCCCGCCCGCCGACCTGTTAGAAAACAGCCACGCTGCGGATGATCATCTCACCGGGATGGAACGGGAACACATCATTCGCGTGCTGCGTGAAACCAACGGTGTGCTGTCTGGAAGCGATGGTGCTGCGTTACGGCTGGGGCTGAAGCGCACAACGCTTCAGTCAATGATGAAGCGCCTGGGAATTGAGGTTCACGATTACCGTAACAAGGGCAATGGCGACTCCGTTCGATATTGAGCGCTGGAGAGAAGAAGTTCCCAAACAGCCCGACGACTCGCTGAGCTACTGTTTCAGCCGGTTATACTTCTTTAAAACTTCCCGCAAACGGTCGTGCGGAAGAGCGATCACCGTGTGATTGTTGATGCCGGTCATGGTCTCTGCCGCAACCATAGCGTTGACCACCGCTTCTTCCGTGGCTTGCACTGTCGCTAAGAAAATTGGATCGAGCGAATCATTTGGCAGCATCGTCAGCTGATGCACTCCCTTTGTCCCCACAGCCCCTGGGTTTGCTGTCGAGAAGGCGATGAAAATGTCTCCCGAACCGTCGCCCGAATAGCTGCCATCCCTTCCGAGACCGAGAGCGACCTTTTTCGCGATGCGCTTCAGTTGCGTGGGAATCAGTGGCGCGTCGGTGGCGACGACTACGATGATGGAGCCTACGTCGTTTTGCCAGACGGTGTGTTCCGGAATCTCGCGTCCAACGTTGACGCCCGCAATCCTCAGTTGCTCGCGTGATCCGTAATTGCATTGCACGAGCACTGCGACGGTATAACCTCCGGCTTTGGTGTCGAGTACTCGAGAACTGGTGCCAATTCCCCCCTTAAATTCATTGCAGATCATCCCCGTGCCGCCGCCGACGTTTCCTTCTTCAACCGGCCCGCTGTGAGCCGCGTCGAGGGCGTGCCAGGCGTCCTCCGGCTTCACGTGGAATCCATTGATGTCATTCAGGTAGCCGTCCCAGGTCTCGGCAACCACGGGAAGCGACCACCAATAGCCCTCCATATCGGGAGAACCATGCTTTACCTTCCATGCGATCACCGCGTCGCGCACGACTCCCACACTATGAGTATTGGTGATCATGACCGGTCCGTTGAGGAATCCGGAATCGTCGACCCAAGTTGTGCCAGTCATTTCGCCATTGCCGTTCAGGGTGAACCAGGCAGCAAAAACGGCATCGTTACTGTTCTTACCCCGCGGATGGATTGCCGTCACGCCCGTCCGGACCGGGCCTTTGCCGATCTGTAGCTTGCCCTCTCCGGAGATCAGCGTGGTATGTCCCACCTCAACGCCTTTGACGTCGGTAATAGCATTGTGGGGGCCCGGCGTGCCGTCGAACGGAACGCCAAGATCGCGGGCCCGGGGCTTGGTCTGGCCGAAAAGACTTAGAGCGAACGCGGTCACGGCAGCAGTCATGAGAACTGCGCGTAGGGATGACTGGGACATGGGGCCTCCGGCGAACAGGCAGTATAAAGGATCGCTTTGCGAATTGGCGGGATGGATCTGATAACAAGCCGTTCGCCATCTCAGCCAAGACTCAGGGCTTTTCCTTTTTGTGCATCTGCTCCGGCGTACAATCGCATCAAAGCTGCGTTTAGGAGAGAACTATGGATAGCTGGAAGAAGGCTGTGGTCATGGGATCGATTGGGGCGGCGGCAATTCTGTTTATGAAGAAGAAGTATCCGGCGGGAGTGCTGGCAACGGGCGTCGGTCTGGCTATGCTTGCATCGGAATACCCTGAAAAATTCGAGACGGTTCGCCGTTCGCTTCCCGATTATTTCGACCGGGGAATGCAAGTCATGGAAGTGGCGGCAAAGGCCGGAAAGCGAATTACCGCAGCCGCCGGGCGCAGTGCGGTCGATGCCTGGGAGGAGATTGGGGGTTGATGAACGGGGCTATTCGATGCCCAATTGTTTTCGGGCATCTGGACTGAGCCGTTCCGGTGTCCAAGGCGGACTCCAGACAACGTTCACTGCGGCATTGCGAATCCCCGGCAACTGCTCAAGCCGGGATTTCACCTGCATGCTGATGTTGACGTGTTCGGGGCAACCTTGCGCGGTCAGGGTCATGTCGACAGATACGTCCTGTTTGTCCTCGGGCGCGGGGTCAAAGTTCACCTTGTAGATCAGCCCAAGGTCAACGATGTTGACCGGGATCTCCGGGTCGTAGCAACTCTTCAATGCGCTCATGACATCTTGTTCTGTGACCGGCATCGCGAATACTCCTTGATTCTTCAGTTTACAACGAGTGAGCACTATCCTTACTCCATGAGTCCAGAGACCAAACAAAAAATCCAGCTGTTCCTGGTAGCGGCATTTATTGTGGCGGCCGCCCGCGCCGGCTACATTTTCTACCAGCGTCATCAAGACCGGTTGGCTGTCCTACGCCAGAAGCAGACTCAGAATGTTGGGTATTCCAATGCCGACTACTACGTCAATCCGAAGAAGCTTTATCCCTACGATCTGAAGAGCGCCAAACAGCTCACCCAGCAACCGGTTTGGGTCAAAGAGGGATATCGCTACGTCTTCTATAACTACGAGCCGGGCGGCAAGCACGTAGATTTCGCGCACGATGCCGGCACGCTTGGACCCATCGAAAAGCTGGACATTGCCGATGTGGTCAGCGCGTCCAACAAGGTGGCGGGACAGCCGAAGCAAGTCGTGGCCGTCTTCCACAAGGAAGGGAAGAGCTATGCCGTGCCGATCGGGTATGAAGCCGACGGCGAATACAAGATCTATTCCGACGAGATGTTTTTCGTGGAAGATCCCCACCAGTTATACAAACACTGGCCTCCAGAAGTTTGGCAAGCCGTGGAACAGCATCAGATCAAGCCCGGTATGAATGAAATGCAGGCGGACTTCGCGATCGGCATGGGCGTTCCCGATGCCGGCGATACTTCCTACGAAAAGACGGTGCGATACCCGAACGGCGGCAATCCTCTTGTCGTCGTGTACCATGACGGCAAGGCTGCTGACATCAGGCCCGGAACTCCTGCCTCTTAATGGTTGGAATTTTGCTTACCGGAAGCGGCGGATGAAAAGCGTGTGCCGCTCAGAACGATAGAAGCCGACTACGTAGATCGTCGCCTTGCCCTTCGTGGAATAGATGACCTGCCGGATTCGCATGACTGCCGCTCCGCGGGGCACTTCCAGCAATTCCGCGACATTGGTCTCCGCAGTGGTCGCATCGACTTCCTCATCGGCATACGCTAGTTCGACTCCGAATTCCTGCCGCAGCGTGCCGAACAAGGACGCTCTGCCAAGCGGACTGTTCACCAGTCCGGAAAATTCTTTTGCCGGCAGATAACAAGTTTCGAGCGCGAAAGGTTCGTCCCCGGTCTCGCGCAGTCGCTCAATCTTTACCAATGCGCTTGTCGCCGGCAAGCCCAAACGTGCAGCCACTTCCACGTCGTGCTCGAGGATCTTAGCCACCAGAACGCGCGAACGCGGATTCAGCCCGCGACTCGACATCTGCTCCGTGTAGCTCATTAACTTGTTGAAATGGATTTTGGGAGCAGCGACAAACGTGCCCGCACCCCGCCGCCGTTCCACCAGGCCTTCGCGCTCCAGGCCCGCCAGCGCATGGCGCGCGGTCATGAGACTCACCTTGTGGACGCGGGCAAGCTCCCGCTCCGAGGCAACCGCCGTCCCCGGTGGCAGCTCCAAAGACTCAATGCGGGTCCGTATGGAGTTCTGAATGCGCTGATAGACGGGCGTTCCGTTGCGATGGGGTCCCGGCATCCGATCAACTTTCTGGCCTGGCCGCGGCCTGTGCGGAAATGATATTAATTGCTATCCGCTCGCAATGCCACAATGCCTGTGTGCTATATAGCTTATTTCGGCCACAATGTAAAGCTCGAAATGCGGGAACGCCAGCGGTGGAATCTGGCTTGCTATAGGAATTAAAGGTGTCGTGACCCTTTCTTCGACCTTCCGGTTTCGCCAGAGCAGGCTCTGTCGATCTGATTGTGATTGAAATCACAAGACTTCTGCAGTTTTCAGATGCGTTCCCTCGCACTGAGCATCATTCATCCGGCCTGTGATAGAGAGTAGTTTTCTGACTAGGAAAGCTGGCCAATGCCTATATCCGAAGCGATGTCTCGTCTCGATCCTGTTTGTTTATGTGCTATATAGCGTAACTGGGTTCACTGGCGGGTGGCCCACCCAAGCCCGATTTTGGCTTGAGTGGAGGTTACCTCATTCGGCGCGCAACGCATCGACCGGATTGATTGATGCCGCTTGGAGGGCAGGTCGCAGCGTCGCGATGAGAACGGGAACGAGCAGCACAGGGATAGAAACTGCATAAACCCAAGGATCGTCTGAGGTCACGCCGTAGAGTTGGCTGCGCAGGAATCGCGTGAGAAGCAACGCGGCGGCGGTTCCGACGATGATGCCCCAAGTGGTCGCCCTCAGCGACGGGCCAAGATAGAACTGCGAAATCTGACTCCGGGTGGCCCCGAGGGCCATTCGTACGCCGATTTCACGTACGCGCTGAGCAACCGTCCATGCGACTACGCCATAGATCCCTACGCACGCAAGCATAAGCGTGAGTACCGCAAAAGCCGTGATGAGCGCCATATTAAATCGCGGTTGCGCTACGGCTTTGTCGAGTAGTTCATCCATGGTTGCCACATCGGCGATGGCTTGATCCGGATCGACTTGATGAACTTGCTCGCGAATGGAGTGGACGAGTTGTTCGGGCGGGACTTCGGAACGGACGACGAAGGTGCGTCGCCTGTTTGGGTAGGTCCCGTCTGCGGAGAAATAGACCTCCGGGCCGATTTTGCCCGCGATCGATCCACCTGTGCCGCGCACGTCAGCGATGACGCCAACGATCTCCATCGACTCCGTGTCATCTGAAATGTGCCTGCCGATCAGACTGCCATCAGGCAAATATTGTTGCGCGAAGCTGCGATTCACCATGACGCGAAGTGGTTTTGAAGTTCCATCACCGGGAACCACTTCCCGACCTGAGAGGAGAGGCCTCCCCATCGCTCGCAAGATATCACCCGAAATGAAACGAACTTCAGCATTCACCGTATCGTGATGATCAGTCCGGGGAAGCCAGTCGACATCAAAATTGCCGCGAGTATGCCAGTCCCCGGTAGGTAACGCGCTGGTTTGCCCCACCGCGATTACACCCGGCAGTGCTTCCAAGTGCCGCTGCACATTTGCGTAGAAGTCGCGGGTCGGGTCCGGCTCTGCGTTCTTAGGCAAACCAATGCGAAACGTCAGAACGTGTTCGGGGACAAAGCCCAGCGGAGACTCTATAAGTTTCCACAGCGACTCGCCGAGTAATGCGGCGCCGACAAGGAGTACCAATGAAATTGCCACTTGGACCGAGATGAACACGTTGCGTACCCATCCTCCTGCCCTCCCGGCAAGCTGCATTTCGCTTTGCTTCAAATCAATGTTAAGGGCGGCGCGGCGATTTCGGATGGCAGGCGCTAGCCCAAAGCCAATTCCGCAAGCCACCGACAAACCGACCGCAAACCATGCGACCGGCCAGTTCACCGCAACGGTTCCGGTCATTCCAAGCGGCCCCGGCAACTTTGCGGCGAGCCCTCGCACGAGCAGAAACGTCAGCCCGAGCCCGGCCAATCCGCCGGTGATGGCTAGGAGCGTAGCTTCGGTGAGGAATTGAAGTCGGATTCTTCGCTCCGAAGCCCCCAGGGCACGGCGCAGCGCGACTTCTCGCGCCCGAGCAGTAGCCCTTGCGAGCAGCAGGTTCGCTACATTAATGCATGCCACGAGCAGGAGGAAGCCGGCAGCGATGAAGAGGACTAGAATCGCTGGCTTAAGTTCACCGTAAAGGTGATCACGAAAACTGATGGCTGCAAACTGCCATAGGCCATCCGTATCGGGATGTTCGTGGCGAAGTTGTTCGCCGATGCGACGCAGATCACTCTGAGCCGACCCGATCGAAACACCCGGCGCCAGCCGCGCGAGTACGTTGAGTGACCGGGAATCATCTCCACGCGATGTTTCGGATGCTGGCGTAAATTGGGCTGGGCGCCAGAGATCGATGCCAGCAGGCACGTTGAATTCTTTGGGCATTACGCCGACGATGGTTGTCGATTTTTGCTCGATCGTAACCTGCCGACCTATGACGTCGGGATCACCACCGAATAGGCGCTGCCAAGCCGCGTAGCTCAAGACCGCGACCATCGGTGCATTGGGCTGATCGTCCCTTTCATTGAAGGTCCGTCCGAGCAGCGGATTCCCGCCGAAGACCTGCCAGAATCCGGCATTCACGCCTGCGCCTTTGATAGCAGACGGCAACTGAGAGCCAGCAATCAAGTCTGTATCGTCGAAATATATGAAGGCTGCACTCGCTAACGACTTCGAACGCGCAACAAGATCGAAGAAGCGTGGCACGCCAACAAGGCCGCCCGTTGAAGGGCCCTGTAGCCGTACATCATGGATGCGCACGATGCGGTCAGCTTCGGGATAGGGCAGGCTGCGAAGCAAAGTGGCATAAACAATGGTGAAGATGGCTGTCGTGGCCGCAATTCCGAGCATCATCGTCAATACGGCAATTAAGCCGAATCCTGGAGATTTGCGAATTTGGCGTAAGGTAAACCGCGCGTCCTGAAAGAAGCGTTCGAGAAGGGGAATCCCTTCCTCTCTGTGGTACTGTTCGCGAACCGCTTCAATTGGTCCGAGTCTCATTCGTGCCTGGCGGCGAGCTTCCTCGGGCGATAGTCCGGCGCGGATATTCTCCTCGGTCTGCATCGCCAGATGCTGCTCCATCTCCTCGCGTAGTCTTTCATCGCCGCCGCGGCCCGCTGCAAAATTCCGGATACGCGTGAACAGCCGATTTATCGCCCTCATGCCAAGTCCTCCGTTTTCACTTCAACACAGATCTCGAATCAAGCTTAACGCTGTCCGGCCTTCTTGGTTGGCGAAACATCTCTATCTCTAACAATGTCGGCGGTGTCAAGCACGTTTTGAAGCACACTTCTGTATGCACTCATAGAAGAGCGCCATTTCGCTCTCGTGGATCGTTTGCGCGTTTCCAACCTGGGCTCGCTTTGAATCGTTCGGGTCAGGAACTCGGTCCGACCCAACCATCTCTTCGATCTCAACTAACGATCAAGATTCGCTTATTCGAACTCCCTCACTTACTGGGAGCGGGATGCCCAATCATTACGTCGGTGATTGACTGCACACCATCGGGATGTCCGGGCTTTCCCGCGTACGAACCGAACTTCTGCGTCTGGGCGTAGTCGCAACCCTGACGCCACATCCAGTACAGATGCACGGCCAACTTCCGTGCCATCGCTACTTTCGCGATCTTTCTTCCACGCCGCATGGCGAGGTGGAAGAACTTGTTGCGCCACTCTTGCTGACTGCGCACCGTGACTTGTGCCGCTTCTACCAGCAGAAAACGCAGCAGCACGTTGCCTTGCTTGCTGATGTGTCCGAGTCGGCGCCGATCCCCGCTGGACTCTTCCGTCGGAACCAGCCCGATGTAGCTGGCCAGTTGCTTGCCGCAGTGAAAGCGCTCCGGCGTTCCGATCACCAGCTCGTAGGCCAGTGCCGTCAGCGGACCAACTCCGGGATGCGTCATCAGCCGTCGCGTCACTGAACGCTTCTCCACTTCCTCTTCTAACGCATGCGTCAGATCTTGGATCTTCGGCGTCAGTTGATCGAGTAAGTCGAGCAGGTCCTGCCGTCGTCGACTAGCCCACGGCGCCAATGGGATTGACTCCAGTTCCTTGCGACCGGCCGGCCGCCACAGCGCCTTCTTGCGTCGCAGGCCCTCGTTCAGCGGAACGACATGGAGTTGATTCATCACCCGCGTGCGCATCTGCACCAGTCGATGCCGATGCCACAGCAGTTGCCGCAGATCGCGATTCTCGGCGTCCGGCACCCAGATGCGTGGAAAGCGGTTCTCCAGCATTAATCGCAACAACAGCTGCGCATCTTGCCGATCGGTTTTCTGCTTACGAACTCGCTTGGTGCGAATGTCGGCGGGATCTCCGACCAACAATTCAAACCCCAGCTCATGCAGCAAACGCTCAAACCAGCGCGAGTGTCCGCTGGACTCCATCCCCACCCGCACCAGTAGGTTTTGTTGCTTCAGCTCCCGATAGAACTGCTCAGCCTGCTCGCGATGCGCTAGGCGCTGTTCGTTCACTTCACCCGTGTCTGTGTCCACGCAAGCAATTTGCTGGAAGCCCGGATGATAATCACAACCTATAATGAACATGTTCGGCTCCTTTCCTCCGAGCCCTTTGGTTGGTTTGC
>Ga0209168_10003484_pt1 | contig 10827 bp, 10 predicted proteins | sample Coa_R1_FD_187156 | JGI IMG/M metagenome (GOLD analysis project Ga0209168, IMG submission 187156) | Surface soil microbial communities from Centralia Pennsylvania, which are recovering from an underground coalmine fire - Coalmine... | ecosystem: Environmental > Terrestrial > Soil > Unclassified ... | reverse complement strand
GTTCTCGGTCGATTACCCGTTTGCTTCCAACGCGCGGGCCCGTGCTTTCCTCGATACGCTGCCTGTATCGCCGGCGGACCGCGCCAGGATCGCGCACGGCAACGCAGACGAACTGCTGCGGCTGCCCGTGTGATGCGCTATCGATCCAGCCAGATTGTCGCGAGGTCCTGGTTCACGTAGTGACTCGGACTGATCCGGAAGCCTTTTACGTAACTGCGGTAAGGCACGATGCGATAGCGCCACAGCAGGAACGCTTCATGCGCTTCGGTATCTAGGACGCGCTTCTCGAATTCTCGCATCAATGTGCGTTGCTTTGCGAAGTCCGTTTCGCGCAGCATCCGATCGTACAATGCGACTTCCTCAGGATCGTCGTAATTGCCGTAATTCGCGTCGGACACGGAGTGCGGCAGATACTTAGTGCCATCGAGCAGAGGATTGACGATGTTCTGGCATTCTGCGTCGACCGCCACGGCGAAATCTCCGTGGCGCAGCGCTTCCTCATACGGGCCGGTGGGCAACACGCGCTGAGTCGCGTGGACGCCGATCTTGCTCCATTCGTCGACTACCCAGATGCCGTTGAATTTGTAAGGCTGGTCCACATTCCGGTTCAGCAGCTCGAAGGTCAGGCCATCGGCGCCGGCCTCGTGCAACAGCCGGCGCGCCTCGGCGCGTGACTTCTCGATATCCGGCCAGTAGCCGGCGATCTCCTGGAGCTCGGCAGGTGTTGCCGCCAGCGGCGAGCCAGGGAACACGATGCCGCCAACTGTCTTGGATACGGTGATCCGAGACATCGGCTCCGCGCCATGCCAGCGGTCGATCGCCAAGGTGAGCGCACGGCGCACGCGCGCATCGTCGAATGGCTTGCGCGCATGGTTGGGTGTGATCAGGGCCCCACAGTTCCAGTCGCTCTCCTGTACGGTGATCTTGTCGCCCAGAGCCGCGACAAGTTCATCGCGGGTGGCCGGAGGGAACCCACGGAACTCGATCGCTGCTCGATCGGATTTGATCGCTGCGACGCGCACGGCCTGCTTGTCGGCGAAGATGCCGATAATGCCATCCAGATAAGGCAGACCTGGTCGGTAGTAATCGGGATTGCGCACACCGGAAATCGACTGCCCCAATTGATAGTCTTTGAACCGGAACGGTCCGGATCCCAGGATGTGCGTTTCGTACCAATGCGGGTCACGATCGAGAATGACCTTCTGGTAAATGAAGGCATACGGATCGGCGAGCGCGGGCAGGAAGGCATCGGTCGAGAACTTCAGCCGGAACACGACGGTCTTAGCATCCGGCACCTCGATCTGGTCGATCATCGCGTAGTAGCCGCGGCGTACGCTGATCACGCCTTCCGGTGGATTGACTATCTTGGTCCAGCTTGCCGCTACGTCCCGCGCTGTCAGCGGCGTGCCGTCGCTGAATTTGATATCGTCACGGATCAGGAACGTATAAGTCTTGCCGCCGTCGGTGGGCTGCGGGATTTCCACGCAGACATCGCACACGAAGTGGGTGGTGTCGGCCGGATTATCGGGATTGGCGCGGATCAACACGCTGTAGAACGGCGCCACCGCGTGAATGGTGGCAAACGTGTTCTCGCGATGACCGTCGAAACTGGGCGGCGCATCCGCCGGGATCATGAAGGTCAGCGTGCCGCCATGCTTCGGCGTTTCATCGGCGATCGCCGGCACGCCAGACGCCAGGACACTTATGCACATTGCGATGAACCAGTGACGCACGAACCGCCTCCCTCACATGGCGAGCTGCTCCAGCGGCCAACGTGGACGTGGCGCAAAGTTCATTTTGCTGGCCAGGCCGAGGCGCAGCCGTTCGATTCCCGCCCAAGCCACCATAACGGCATTGTCGGTGCACAGCCGTACCGGCGGCGCAATCAGCTCGAAACCGTGCGTCTCGGCCGCGGTTGCCAATGCCGCCCGTACCGCACCATTTGCCGCCACGCCGCCGGCCACGACCAGCGCACGCGCTTTCGGCGACCGCTCCCGCATCATGGCCATGGCATGTGCGGCACGATCGGCCAGTACTTCGGCCACTGCGTGCTGGAAGCTGGCCGCGACATCGGCTGCGACGGCGGCGGGCAACGCGCCGCCGTCCAGGCGGCCCACCTCCAGTGCCACCGCGGTCTTCAGGCCGGAGAAGCTGAAGTCGCAACCCGGGCGGCCAAGCAACGGGCGGGGAAAGGCGTGGCGTCCGGCATCCCCGCCAGCCGCCAGCTTCTCCAGCGCGGGTCCGCCTGGCCAGCCGAGGCCAAGCAACTTGGCCACCTTGTCGAAGGCTTCGCCGGCAGCGTCGTCCATTGTGCTGCCCAGACGCACGTGGTGCCCAACGCCCTCCACCGCGACGCATTGGCAGTGGCCACCGGACACAAGCAGCAGGAGATACGGGAACGCCAATCCCTCCGGCACCAGACCGGGCAGCCGTGCGGTCAGCGCATGCGCCTCCAGGTGGTTCACCGCCACGTAGGGCAGCCGATGCGCCAGCGCGATGCCTTTGGCGAACTGGCTGCCGACGATCAGGCCGCCGATCAATCCCGGCCCGGCGCTCGCCGCGACGCCGTCGAGGTCGGCGAACCGCAAGCCGGCCTGCGCCATGACCCGGTCCACCTGTTCCGGCAGGAAGGCGAGATGCGCGCGCGCGGCGATTTCAGGCACGACACCACCATACGGAGCGTGCTCGCGCTCCTGGCTGAGCACTGCCTCGGCCAGGATGTGCCCGTCCGCATCCAGAACGGCTGACGCGGTTTCATCGCACGATGTTTCAATACCGAGGATAGGCCGCACGCTGCCCCTTTCCAGTTGCCTGAGAGAGTAATAGGACGCGCCGATGACCGCCGCCATGCCGCCACTCCGCGTAGGAACGCGAGGCTCACCACTGGCGCTGATCCAGACCCGGATGGTGATCGATGCGTTGCGCGGCAGACGGGAGGCAGAGCCAGCGGTGATCCGCACCACCGGCGATGCGGTGCAGGATCGGCGGCTTGCCGATATCGGCGGGAAGGGCCTGTTCGCCAAGGAGATTCACGATGCGCTGGCACAGGGCCGCATCGACGCGGCGATGCACAGTCTGAAGGATCTAGAAACGGATCTCCCACCAGGGATAGTGCTTGCGTGCGTCCTGCCGCGCGAGGATGCGCGTGATGCGTTGATCATTGCCGCCGCGCCCCCGATCAACCCGGCACAGCCATTTGGCAGCCTCCCGCATGGCGCGCGGATCGGTACTGCCTCGGTTCGCCGTCAGGCACAGTTGCTCCACGTGCGGCCGGATCTCGCCATATCCACGCTGCGCGGAAACGTGGATACGCGTCTGGCGAAGCTTGCGGCGGGCGAGTGCGCCGCCACACTGCTCGCCTATGCCGGGCTGAAGCGGCTCGGCGTCGCGGACCGAGCCAGCGCGATCCTAGAACCGGACATTATGGTCCCGGCAGCTGGCCAGGGGATCGTTGGTGTCACAGTCAGAGAGCGGGATGAAACGCTGCGTGCGCTACTGAGTGACATCACAGACCCCGCTGCGATGGTAGCCGCTACGGCGGAACGCGTGTTGCTTGCGGAGCTTGATGGCTCGTGCCGCACGCCTATCGGCGTTCACGCTGTATTGCTGTCCGACGGCACGCTCCGTCTCCTGGGGATGGTCGCGCGGGCTGACGGCTCCTTCCTGTTGCGGCGCAGCCTGCAAGGATCGGCATCGGATGCAGTCAGGCTCGGCCGGGAACTGGCTGCGAGCATGCGCGCCGACAGTCCGGACGATATCTTTGTCTGATCCTGGCGCCAGCGTGCTGATCACCCGCCCCGAGCCGGGAGCGAGTGAGACCGCGGCGCGCGTTGCGGCGCTGGGATTGCTGCCGGTGGTCGCACCATTGCTGCAAATCCACACGTTGCCGGGTGCCTGGCCGCCATCCGGCCAAGTGCAGGCGATAGTGGTGACCAGCGGCAATGCGATTGGGGCATTGCCGGCAAGTCATCGCCACCTGCTGCTGCTGGCGGTCGGCCAGGCAACCGCGCGCCGCGCGCGAGCGGCCGGATTCGAGCAGGTCGAAAGCGCCGATGGGGACGCCAGCGCGCTGGCCGATCTGGCGGAACGGGTTTGCCAGAAGCACCGCGGGCCTTTGCTGCTTGCGACCGGACGTCGCCAGGGCAATTCACTTGCAGAGGAACTGCGGCGCCGAGGGTTCGCCGCAGTCCGCCGGGTTGTCTATTCCGCTGATCCGGTTGCGTTGCTGCCGGCCACCGCGCGCTCTGCGCTACGGTCGGGAGCGCTCCGTGCGGCACTGTTCTTTTCGGCCGAAACCGCGCGAGCCGGTGTCCGGCTGATCGAAGCGGCGGCACTGCTCGATGCCGTCCGCAGCGTCGATGCCGTGGCTATCGGCAAGCCTGCCGCCGTGGCATTAGAAGCGCTTCCTTGGCGGCGTGTCCGCGTCGCCGTTAGGCCTGATCAGGATGCGATGCTGGCACTTCTGCAATGAGTGAACCACCTCTTTTGCCAGCCCCGGAACCGGAGCCGGCGCCCGAACCGGCAGGCGCGGCATCGCCGGCGCGGCATTCCATACTTCCGTGGCTGAGCGCTGCCGGATTTGTTGTGCTTGCTGGCGCGATCGTATGGGTCTGGCAAAATCCACTGCTGCCACCTCCATCCGCCCAATCCGGGGCGCTTGAGCAGCAGGTCGTGGCGTTGGAGGCACGGGTCGCCCGACTGGAGAAGCAACCCCCGACCGCCGCACCGAACCTGACCACGCTGGAAGCGCGGGTCGCAGCATTGGAGCAGCGTCAACCTGCGGCAGCCGCAGCGCCGCCGAATCTCGGTCCGCTGACCGCCCGGTTGGACGCACTGGAACATCAGCAGGCTGCGGATCTTGCGCCGATGGAGGTTCGGATCAGCAGGCTGGAGGACGCCGGCCACAAGGTCCTCACTGACGTCACGCAAAAGCTCGCCTCAGAGGATGCCCGATTTGCGGCTCTGGAGAAAACCTCGAGCCAGGCCGTAAGGATAAGTGCGGCACGCCAAGCTCTGGACGCGGGCCACAAGCTCGGCGACCTGTCAGGAGCGCCTCCCGCATTGGCGCGCTATGCCACCATTGATCCGCCCACCGAGGCCTCATTGCGCCTTGCATTCCCGGCCGCGTCACAGGCGGCTCTGGCCGCGTCGCGGCCGTCAGTCGATGGCCAGCCGTTGCTGTCACGTATCTGGGCGCGCGCGCAGGATCTGGTCACTATCCGGCGGGGCGACCAGGTGCTGGTTGGTGATCCTGCGGCCGGATTGCTGGCCACCGCGCGGACCGCGCTCGATGCCGGAGATCTGGCTGGCGCGGTGCGTTCAGTCGGAACGCTGACAGGACCGGCTGCTCAGGCAATGGCGGGTTGGCTCGCTCAGGCCCGGGCGCTCTTGGAAGCGCGAGCCGCCCTTGCCAGTTGGGCCGCGCAAGGCTGATGCGTCGTATACTGTTCGTCGTGGTGACGGCTGCCGTGGTGCTCGCCGTTGCCTGGGCGCTCGCGGCTCTCCCTGGCCGGATGACAGCCAACATCGGCGACATAACGTTCGAGGCCGCGACTCCGGTTGTTGCGCTCGGGCTGCTGCTTGGATTTGTGCTTCTCTATGCCTTGTTCCGCCTGCTGGGTGCTGCGGTTCGGCTGCCACGTTCTCTTCGCCGGCGGGCGGCGGCGCGGCGGCGCAAGGCTGGCGATGCCGCCACGACCCGTACGCTGCTCGCACTGGCGGCAGGCGAAACGGGAGAGGCTCGGCGCGAGGCCCATCGTGCGCGCCGGCTGCTTGGCGATACACCCGCGACGCTGCTGTTGGCCGCCGAGGCCGGCCGCATCGCCGGCCGCACCGACGAAGCCGTGGCGGCGTTCCGCACCCTGTCCGAGCGTGATGACGCCGCTTTCCTTGGACTGCGAGGGCTGCTTCGCGACGCGGTCGAACGGGAAGACTGGCAGGAGGCGGCGGCACTTGCGCGCAAAGCCGAGGCCGTCCAGCCCGGTGCGGCCTGGCTTCGCCGCGAACGCGCGCGACTTGCAGTCCGATCTGAGAATTGGTCCGACGCATTGGCGCTGGCCGACCCAGACGCGCCGAAGGCGGCGCTTGCCACTGGTGCCGCCGATGCTGACGCCGATGTCACCCGGGCTACGCGTCTGGCGAAGGAGGCGTGGCAGAATGACCCGTCACTGGCGCCAGCGGCGCTGGCCTACGCACGCCGGCTGCGTGCGGCGGGACGGGAGAGCAGAGCTCTCGCAACGATCCGCCACAGCTGGAGCATCGCGCCCCATCCCGAACTCGCGGCGTTCGCGCTGGCTCCGATCAGCGATCCGCTTGCACGCATGCAGGCGGCGCGTAAGCTGACCGAAGCCAATCCGGAACACGCTGAAAGCCGCCTGCTGCTTGCGCGCGCGGCTCTGGATGCGAGCCTCACCGGCGAGGCCCGGCGCTACGCCGAGGCGGCCCGGGCGGCCGGACTGAACCAACGACGGCTGTGGCTGCTGCTGGCCGATATCGACGAGGCGGAGGGCATCGACCAGCGTGCGTCGCTGCGCCATGCAGCGACGGCCGAACCTGATCCCACCTGGCGCTGCGGCGCCTGCCACACGGCGCACGCCGAATGGCATCCGGGCTGTCCCAACTGCTTCACTGTCGGCAGTCTGCACTGGGCCGCGGGAGGGCCGACTGCGGCTCCGACCCTTCAGGTACCGGCGCCGGAAACGTTGCTGCCGTAATCGCGACGTCTGGCCGCGAACCTAGTGATCCCGCCGCCGGTCGGGAGCCCGAGCCTCTTCCAGCGGTTCCGGCGCGGTCCGCGGACAAGGAGCCAGCGCAAGGAACGGCTTCGGATCGACCGGACTACCGTCGATCCGCACTTCGAAATGCACGTGCGCTCCATGCGCGCGGCCTGTCATGCCGATCTGCCCGATCACGTCGCCTTCCGCGACCGGCGCACCCGGCGCGATACCAGGCGCAAACTCAGACATGTGGGCGTACCGCGTAACCAGCCCGTCGGCGTGGCGAATATCAACGATCTTCCCGTAAGCGAAATACCATCCGGCATACACCACGACGCCGCCGGCCGCGGCGCGGATTGGCGAACCATACGGTGCCATCAGGTCGATCCCCGTGTGGCCATGACCAAAGCCGCGGGAGATCTCATGAAGCTGACCTGGCGGCATCATCATCAGGGGGCAGCCGCCGCTGCTTGCCGGCCCCGCAACGGCCCGGGAAGCGAGGCACAGTCCGATCACGAGGAGGGCAACCGCACGCATCGGCGCAGGGAACAGGTACGTGAGTGGCGAGTCGAGTCCGAGACCGGAATGACCAGAGGACGGCGGCCAATTTTCATGGGTCGTTGGCAAAGCCTGCTCCCGGGCTGTTGTCGGGCAGTGCCGCAAAGTGCCGGGTAATTCATACAATTTGGTTAAGAGCCAACAGGCCACGCTGAACGCAGCAAGCCGGCAACCCGTCGGTAAGAATTCAGTTCAGTCCAGCGTAGTGCCGCGTTGGCGGTATCTTACCGTCCGCTGCCAGCATGTCGCTCGGGCGGCGAATTACGCCACCATTGCACAGCGGCAGGCCCAGAAGGGGTGCTGGATCGACCGCGTGCCCGTTCTTCAGGATCTCGAAATAGACGTGCATGCCATAGGTCACGCCGCTATGGCCAACCACACCGATCTTTTCGCCGGCCGACAGGTTGCGCTGGCCCTCGGCGATCGCCGGCGTGACCATCCCGAGGTGGCTGTAGATACCGACGAAGCCATCATGCTGTACCAGTATCTCCAGCCCTCCTGGCCCCTTGCGCTGCACCCGGATCACCGTGCCGGGGGCCACCGTGTGGATCGCAGCACCCGCGGGCGCCGGCATATCAACGCCATTGTGGTAGGTGCCAGCCAGGGGATGATTTGGCAGTACGCGCGGGCCAAACGGCGACGATATACAGCCCGAGCCGACCGGTGGCAGGAGCGTTGCCTCGGGCCGAAGTGAGGGGTCGGCGAGAGCCGTACACGGCAGCAAGACCATCAGAGCGAGCGAACGCCGGAGCCGCATGACGGTTAGATCAGGCACGATGCTGTGCGCCCGTCCAGTCGAATCGCCGTGTCTCCAGACACGACACGGTGCGCTCACGCGGATACGAGGTAGCGCTTCAGGATGTGGATGTCCGGGTCGCAGCCCAGGCCCGGGCCGACCGGCACCGCCACCTTACCGTCCTTCGCCACGACCCAGTCGCCGAGCGGGCTTGTTTCGAGATCGATGAACAACCGCTCAAAGGGCGCGTCCGGCGCGATAGTGGCATTGACGTGCAGGGAGGCGAGGAAGCCCGGGCCGAAATACGCATTGTGCGGCACCACGCGCACGCCGTGCACCTTGGCAAGCGCTGCGATCTCGAACATCGCGGATGGACCGCCGATCTTGATCACGCTCGGCTGCGCCACGTCGATGGCGCCGGCCTCGAACTGCGCGTGGAAGTCGTGCAGGCCGGCGGCATTTTCGCCCGCGGCGATCGGCACACCACCTTCGCGGCGGACGCGGGCGAGGCCCTTGTGGTCGCCGGGAGGGGAGACTGGTTCCTCCAGCCAGGTCAGGTCGTACTCGCGCATCCGGCGCGCGATATCGATCGCCTCCCAGACCGTCCATGGACAATTGGTATCCACCATCAGCCGCACGTCGGGGCCGATTGCCTGCCGGGCAGCGCGCACCTCCGGCACCGTGATCTCGTGCAGCTTGATGTCGCGGTAGCCGCGACTGATCGCGCGTTCGCAGGCTGCGCTGACCATCGGGGCAGCACCATAGCGGAGCAAGCTGGCATAGGAGGTGAGGTGCGACACGGGCGTTGCGCCAAACAATCGCCACAGCGGGAGGTTTGCTGCCTTGCCTGCGATGTCCCACAGCGCGATGTCGAGCGCCGACTGTGCGAACACATGCGAGCCATTGCGGCCAAAGCCGTGGAGCGCCTTTGAAAGGCGTGCGCGGAGGCCGCCTATGTCGCGTGCATCCTGGCCGATCACCAGTGGCGCGAGCTGTGTGTCCATGACGGTCTTCGTCGCTGCCGCCGAGGCGTGGCCGAAGCCTTCGCCCCAGCCCTCCAGGCCCTGGTCGGTAATGACACGTAGCCACACCGTGTTCATCGTCTGCCAGTTGAGGCCGCCCTGGGTCGCCGGTTTGCCGCCCATATCGAATGGAATGCGGGTCCAGTAGGTCTCGATGGCGGTAATCTTCATGGCGTTTCCCTCACGGCGGAAGAGCCGAGCTTAATCGGCGCACAGCGATAAGAGAAATTCCAACGGCGGGCGTCGTCCGCGCTGAATTGCCGCGTCCCTTCTCGTTGGGAAGGTGATGCTCTACATCGACTGATCTATTCTCTTGGTAAGGCGCCAGCATGGACCTGAAGGAGCACATCCGGGGTATTCCGGATTTTCCCAAGCCGGGCATCCTGTTCTACGACATCTCCACGCTCCTGCGGGACGCCGATGCGTGGCAGGTGGCGATGGGGCGCATGGCGCGTGGGGTGCGGGCCTATCAGCCGGACCTGCTCGCAGGGATTGAGAGCCGCGGCTTCCTGATTGCCGCGCCGCTCGCGCTGAAGCTTGGTTGCGGGTTCATCATGCTGCGGAAGCGCAATAAGCTGCCGGGGGTGACGGTAGGACTGAACTACTCGCTGGAATACGGCACCGACCGCGTCGAGGTGCAAGCCGACGCGGTGCAGCCGGGTCAACGGGTGGTTATCGTCGATGACCTGCTGGCCACAGGCGGCACAATGGCCGCTGGCATTGCATTGCTCCGGCAGGTTGGCGCGGTCGTGCCGGCTGCGGCGGCGTTGATCGAACTGACATTCCTGAATGGACGTTCACGCCTGGATGTGCCCTGTGAGGCGCTCGTCGCGTATGACGAGTGATCGAACCAAGGCGGCTGATTTGACTCCCGGTGGGTTGTGAGTAGGAAGTTTGCCCCTTGGGGGGCGAGAATGATCGACCAGCCGCCGCTCGGCCGGCGTCTCCTGCTTGCGAGCCTGGGAACCCTGCCTGTCATTGTGCGGGTGGGACGCGTGCGCGCCGCCCCGTCGACAGCCGTTTTCCCTGACAATCCCCGCCTGCTCGTCGCCGGCCCGGAAGATGGTGCGCTGAACCGCTGGGCAGACGCGCTGCAACCTGCGCTCGAGCAATCTCTGCCGGCTGATACGGCCATTCGGCGCGTTGAGATCGGCAGTGCCGACGGCGTCACCGGCGCCAACCAGTTTGAGGCGCGAGGCGTGCCTGATGGCATGACTCTATTGCTGGTCCCTGGGCAGGCCACGCTGGCCTGGATGGTAGGCGATTCGCGGGCGCAGTTCGACGTCGGTCGCTGGGTACCGGTAATGGCCGGCATGACATCAGGCATCGTGGTTGGTCGTCCCGGCGTGCTTACCGGGGGAGCGCGGGTGCGCGTTGCCGCTGCCGGAGCGGCCAGCCTCGATCTGGCGGCGATGCTGGGGCTGCAATTGCTCGGCGTGCCAATCCAGCCGGTGTTCGGCGTCACCGATGTCACTACGGCGCGTAGCGCCTTCACGCAGAATGCAGTGGACGCAGTGCTTCTGCGTGGTCAGCGCGTACCCGATCAATTCAACGTAATGGCCGCATCAGGGGCGCAAAGTCTATTCACCATCGGCCTCCTGAGCGAGGCGGGGCAGGCAACCCGCGACCCTGCCTTTCCCGACGTCCCACATTTCTCCGAATTGTACCAGATGCGTGCTGGTAAGGCGCCGAGCGGGCTCTTGTTCGATGCCTGGCGCGCGGTTGCCGCCGCGGCGCAGCTGGATTTCGGGTTGGTGCTGCAACAACTTACCCCGGCGGCGATGGTCTCGCTGTG
>Ga0209168_10003482_pt1 | contig 10828 bp, 8 predicted proteins | sample Coa_R1_FD_187156 | JGI IMG/M metagenome (GOLD analysis project Ga0209168, IMG submission 187156) | Surface soil microbial communities from Centralia Pennsylvania, which are recovering from an underground coalmine fire - Coalmine... | ecosystem: Environmental > Terrestrial > Soil > Unclassified ... | reverse complement strand
CATCGACGGATTCGGCAGTGGCCACGCCTTCCATGACGGCGAAGGCTGCTTCGTTGATCATGGGCATCAGGACGCGATTCGAGACGAAGCCGGGAGCGTCATTTACGGCGACTGGCTTTTTTTCAAGCCTCTCGCATAGGGCCATCGTGGTGTGAAATGCCTCGTCGCTGGTCTGCAGTGCGCGAATCACTTCGATCAATGCCATCACGGGAACAGGGTTCATGAAGTGCATGCCAACGAAGCGGTCGGGGCGGCTGGTCGCGGCCGCCAGGGTTGTGATCGAAATTGAGGATGTGTTGGACGCCAGAATCGCTTTGGGAGGTAGGAGTTTGTCTGCCTCGCGCACGACGGAAAGTTTCAGGTCCAGACGCTCGGGCACGGCTTCGACGGCAAAATCGGCGCGTGCAATTTCAGACATGTCGGTGGTTGTGTAAATTCGGCTAAGGACTCGTGGTTTGTCGCCCTCGGGAATTTTACCTTTTTTCACTTCGCGGTCGAAATTTTTCGAAATGGTCTCGACCGCGGAATCCAGGAATCGCGACTCGACATCGCGCAGAATCACGTTGTATTCGGCGCGCGCAAAGACGTGCGCGATTCCGTTGCCCATCGTTCCCGCGCCCAGCACAGCCACTGTCCGAATCGTGTTGAGCGTCATTGAGTCTCCCGATTTTCAGGATGTCGAGGAAGTATAGGGAGTAAAGGAGGGAAAGGAAACACGAAACCAAAGCTCATCCACATGTCTAGAGTCTGTTAGCACACTTCCAAATCTAAACCTCAGCGGCCAAGGCCGTCGCCAATTCTAGAGATTTATATCGTGACTGAAGCCACGACCCACAAATATTCCGTTGTTGCCCGAACAGACTTCCAGAATCACTTTGCCTACATGAAATGTTTGTGGGTCGCGGCTTCAGCCGTGACACAATTCCTGCATTCTCAACGGCTTTAGCCGCTGGCGGCAATTCCAGTCGCCACACAGAATCCGTAGGGGCATGGCACCGCCGTGCCCCCTACGGATACAGGGATCTACTCAAGAGGACGTGCTTCCACTACTTCGCGAACAATTTCCTTGGCGCGGGCTTCCTGTTCGGGGCGAACTACGAGGCGCCAGCGGCTGCCTTCGGCAATCTTGTGAGATGGGATACCGTTTTCGCGGAAGCACGCAATTAGGGTATTGGCGAAATGTTCCTCGTCGCCCTTCCAGATTTCGCTGACGGGTTCCTCATCATCCCAATCCTCACCGACGCCACTTTGCATTATTACTTCTTCATCTTGAAAATCGTAGTTCGATTCCGGCAGTTCGAGCGATGCAATCTCTTCCGGCGTCAATTCATCGAGATCGAGGCTTCCCTGAAATCCGAGAAGAATCTTCCTGGCGCGCTCCTCTTCGATCAAGGGCACGGAGATTTCGGTCTTTGGGCGCATCGAGCGAAGAATGAAGTAGGCATTTGAACTCTGATCGATGAAAGGAATCTCGGCTTTTGTCAGCGCTTTCTTCACCGCAATACATTCAGCCGGATCGTTACCCGTCCACACAGCCACCACTCCCGAATGCTCGAGCGGGGCCGCAGTCGCTGGACTGAGCGAATCGACAAGCGCAACGCCGCAATCGAAACATTGCGTTACGCCGGCGATATATTCGCATTTGCAACTGGGGCAGAACATTGAGAGTGGATTCTAACTGAAAAGAATGTCGCCGAGTCAAGAATGCTGCACGAGCGCAGAGTTTAAAGGGGTCCATTCACGATGCGGACGCGGTTCTAGTAGCACAGGCTTCAGCCTGTGTGGTTTTGATTTCTGCCACCTCATCAAAGGGCAAAGTCAAAACCACACAGGCTGAAGCCTGTGCTACTAAGCTCCCTCCGTAATTTCGCGAACAATTTCCCGCGCGCGCGTCTGGTCTCCGGGTCGCACGCAGAGCCGCACTCGGTGGCCCGGCTCATCCGGGATCCTACTGGGAATGCCATTTTCGCGCAGCGCGCTCGCCAGATATTCCGCCATTGCTTCATCTTCGCCAGCCCACGCTTCGGAAGTCGCTTCGTTGGAATCCCAGTCGTAAGGCAGCGTTCGTTTCGGCGAGATGCCGCTGTGATCGGACGACAAATGATCGCTGGGAGTTCCCGGAATATTTTCTTTACTCTCGACCCAGTCTAGCGCCGCATTTGCCCGTTGCAAATCGGAGGCATGGACGCGGACTTCGAAGCCGGGCACGGCCTCCAAGTAATATGGGCGCGAAGAAAGAAATCCTCCCGCTGGATCGTAGACCTGCGTGTGCCAGAACTGGATGCCGTCATCCCGCAAAGCCGCCTGTAACGCAGTAAATTTCGCAGGATCGGAACCGCGCCAAAGAATTTCGAGAGTATCGTCAGTCATGATGAATTTTATTGTGCCTCTTCACGGGCCGGAAATGCGTGCGGCAGCGAAAACGCCCGCGCGTATAGCAAGTATCCGTGACTCCTGCAAAATCTAAACTTCAGCGGCTGAAGCCGTACTTCGTTACGACGTTTATTTAGTGGCTAAAGCCACGACCCACAATTATTCCGTAGCTGCCACTCAGAGTCTAAACAGTTTGCGTGACTCTACGAAAATGTTTCATGACTATACGAAAATGTTTGTCGGTCACGGCTTCAGCCGTGACATAAGTCCGGCATTTTGAGACCGGCATTAGCCGCTGACGTGCAGTTTTTGCGGTTTTCATACGGACTCCAAAAGCGTCGGCCTGCAACAAGCCCTATCGCTCGACGGCCAGCGCGACGGCGTTGCCGCCGCCGAGGCAAAGCGCGGCGATTCCCCGATGTACGTTGCGCCGCTGCATTTCGTACAGCAGCGTCGTCAGAATTCGCGCGCCTGACGCGCCAATCGGATGTCCGATCGCGACCGCGCCGCCATTCACATTCACTTTCGCGGGATCGAGGCGCAACTGGCGCGTTACCGCGATCGCCGCCACCGCAAACGCTTCGTTCAGTTCGACGAGGTCAACATCGCGGTCGCGATCCCAGCCGGTTTTTTCAAGCAGCTTTTCCACCGCGTAGATTGGCGCTTCCATGATCCATTTGGGATCGACGCCGCTCACCGCCTGCGCGACGATTCGCGCCATCGGCGTTTTTCCCAGGAGGGCCGCATTGCGATCGGTCGTGACGACCACGGCCGCAGCGCCGTCGTTGGTTCCAGGAGCGTTACCTGCCGTCACCGTGCCGTCTTTCTTGAAAGCCGGCCGCAATTTTGCGAGAGCCTCAAGCGAAGCATCCTCGCGCGGCGACTCGTCATACTTGATCACCACGGGATCGCCCTTTTTCTGCGGGATTTCAATGGGAACAATCTGCGATTCGATGAAACAGGATTTTCGTGCGCGTATGGCTCGCTGGTGGCTTTCCAAAGCGAACTGATCCTGCTCCTGACGCGTGATGCCGTACTTTTCGGCCACAAGCTCAGCCGTGATGCCCATGTGAAAATCGTTGTACACATCCCACAGACCGTCGAGCACCATCGAGTCCACAATTTCCGCGTTGCCAAAGCGGTAGCCGGTGCGCGCGCCGGGCAGCAGGTACGGGCAATTTGACATCGACTCCATGCCGCCTGCCACCACAATTTCCGCTTCTCCCATAATGACGCTGTGCGCTGCGAGGCCCACGGCCTTCAACCCCGAGCCGCAAACTTTGTTGATGGTCATGGCCGCAACGCGCACGTCGAGTCCGCCGCCCAAGCCAGCCTGACGCGCCGGATTCTGCCCCAGTCCGGCCTGCACTACATTTCCCATGATGATTTCATCGACCGATTTCGGGTCGATGCCCGCGCGGCGCACGGCTTCGGCTACAACTTTCGCGCCCAATTGTGTCGCGGAGAGCGGGGCGAGTCCGCCCTGAAATTTTCCAATGGGCGTGCGGACAGCACTCAATATGACGGCTTGATCCATGGCGATTCTCCTTTCCCGGGCAGGCGCCGCGAAGCAAAGCGGCTTGTGAATAAGTTAGTATAGGAGAGTGAACAAGAGGGGTCAATTTCGACTCTGACGAGGATTTTAGAACGATTTGCGCTTGAGAGGCTTCAGTGCGGACTTAAGGTGGAAAGAAACCCTTTCCAGCGCTGTCATTCTTCTTCCGAGCAACTTTCGGAATATGCGTTCCAGAGGAGTCTCTTTAGGTAGAACTTGCGGGTAATTGCGCATCTCAACCTCCACCGTTTACATCTTAATATCGAACTATATTATCTCCTAGTTCGTTTTGCCCTGGCCCGCAGTTTTTTTTATTTTTGTTATTAACGCAAATAGAACACACCTAGGATCGAATGTCTCTCCCGGCGTTTTTCTTTTGCACGAGTGCTGTCAGCCGCGGGCACGCCAACAATGCTTGTGTTACTGTTGCTGATAGGATGATTTGCAATGGCTGATCTCTTTGACCACGCCAGCGCTCCCGCCCCGGGAATTCAGCTCAACCCGGAGCAGCGCGCAGCGGCACATCATGGCGAAGGACCGCTGGTCGTGGTGGCCGGCGCCGGCACGGGGAAGACGCGCGTCATCACCGAGCGCATCCGTTACTTGCTCGAGACTCAGCCCGAACTCACCGGAACGGAAATCCTCGGCCTGACGTTCACCGACAAGGCCGCCGCGGAAATGAAGCATCGCGTGGTGGCCGCAGCCCGTGAGCGCGGCAAATCCGCGGTCGATCGGGCCGAGGCAGTCACGCTCAGCACGTTTCACGCGTTTTGCAATGCGCTGCTGCAGGAAGTCAATCCAGAGCTTAAAGCGATCGACCAAATCGACCACTGGATTCTGCTCCGGCGCAATCTTCCGCTTCTGCAGCTTGAACAGTTCCGGCGCCTTGCCGAGCCTGGACAATTTCTCGGCGACTTCGTGGAATTTTTCTCGCGTTGCCAGGATGAACTCGTCTCACCGGACGCTTACCAAAAATATGCTGACGAGCAGGCGGAGAATTTCCGGCGGGTTCGCGATGCGATGCCTGAAGACGAGCGTTCCATTCGCGACGTGGAAATCGCCAAGCTCCTGGAAATCGCAAGGGCCTATCGTGCAAGCGATCTTCTCCTCCGCGAACGCAAGTTACTGACCTTCGGCACGCAGATCATGGACGCCGTCGTGCGTCTTCGCGAGGACAAAGCGCTTCTGGAAAAACTTCGCGCGTGCTATCGCTACATTCTTGTGGACGAATTTCAGGACACCAACATCGCGCAGCTTGAGTTGCTCTGGCTGCTGACCGGCGACCGTCCCAACCTGGTGGTCGTGGGCGATCATCGTCAGGCGATTTACCGTTTTCGCGGAGCATCGTTTGGCAGCTTCACGATTTTTCTGAATCGCTTTGCCGCCGGCTCACCTTCGGGCAGGGACGGCCTGCTTCGTCCTCTCACTCTCAACTACCGCTCAGCCGGTCGAATCCTGCGCGTTGCGGGCCAGGCCATTCGCCACAATGAAAAACCAAATAATATTCCCGAGTATCCGCTGACGGCTGTCCGCGAGGATGGCGAAAAAGTGCGCATCGTAACGCACGCATCGAATGAAGCGGAAGCGCAGTGGGTCGCAGGTGAACTCGAGCGGCTGCATCGCGCCGGAGCGAAGTGGCGGAGTTTTGCCGTGCTATACCGCGGCCACGCGCATCGCGATAAGTTCGTGGAAGTTCTCAAGGCACGCAAGATTCCGTTTGTCATTAAGAATCTATCGATTCTCTCGCATCGGCTGGTGCGTGACGTCATAGCTTATCTTCGCCTGATCGATCAGCCCTCGAACGATATCGCTTGCGCGCGCGTGCTGGCCATGCCCGCGTGGGGACTTGACCCGAGCGACCTCGTGCGTCTCGCGGAGCGTACGGCTAAAAACAAGGGCTCGTCTCTCTGGGACACCGTGCAATCCGCTCAGAACGATCTTCCCTTCTCGGGAGGCGGCCGCCACTTAGGGGATCTCGTTAAAATCATCACCGATTTGCGAAAAAAAACGTACAGCTTGACCGCGGCTGAATTATTTGAAGAGCTGGATAAAGTTCTGCAGATTCGGCCCACGGTCTCGAGGGAGGATCGCAAATATTTCGACCGCCTTTCGCTATTTGTCCGCGAGTGGCAGTCGAAAAGCGAAACGCAACACCTCCAGGAATTTGTCGAATACCTGGATTATTTCGAGCAGGCCGGCGGCACCATCAATCTTGAACAGGATCCCGGCGACGCCGTGCAATTGATGACTGTCCATGCTGCGAAGGGACTTGAGTTCGATAACGTTTACGTTTTGCGGCTGATCCAGCGTGGCTTCCCGGCGGGAGAAAGGCCGCGCGTTTTGGAATTCCCTCCCGAATTAATGAAGGAAGAGCAACCGCAGGGAAGCTTTCACATCCAGGAAGAGCGCCGCCTGTTTTATGTGGCGGTCACGCGCGCGCGCAACCGCTTGACGCTCAGTACGGTCGAGCACAAGCGCTCGAAGCCCTCGCCATTTCTGGACGACATCCTGATGGATGCGCATATAAAACGCCGCGACATCGAACAGATCGCGCCGACTCCGGCCAACGGACCCACTCTGCCTGCTGAAGATCCCCTCCTTTTTGATTTGCCGAAGAATGACGCGCGAATCGGTTCGCAAATCAGCGAGTGGGCCCTCTCTTATCGGCCGCCTGTCGCGGAGCCCCTGCAACTCAGTCCTTCGGGAATCGACACGCTCGACTCTTGTCCGCAGAAATATCTTTTTTCCCGCGCGTGGGGGCTGCGAGGCGGTCCCGCTGCCGCCATCAGCTTCGGCAGCGTAATGCACAATACGATTAAATATTTTATTGGGGAACTGGCGAAGAAGCGCGCGTTGCCTTTTGAAGAAGTCGAGAAAAAATTCGAGCTCGAGTGGACCTCTGCCGGGTTCGAGGATGAGTATCAGGAACAGGAATACAAGAAGGACGGCCTCGCGCAATTGCGCGCGTTCCACACCACTACGCTGGCCTCGCCTCCCGATGTGATCGCGCAGGAAAAGCCGTTCGAGCTGCCGATGGAGAACAACATCATCCTTACCGGGCGGATGGACCAGGTGAATCGTCTCGCCCCAGGTGAAGAAGAAATTGTGGATTACAAGACGGGCAGGCCGCGCAACGAGGAAAAAGCGAAAAAAGATCTGCAGCTGAGCGTCTACGCGCTCGCGGCCCATGAGATGTTCGATTGGAATCCGTTACGGCTCACGTTCTACAACCTGCAGACGAACGAGACCGCCAGCGCGTCACGCGATGATAAGAAGCTCAACAAGGTGCGCGCGGAAATTCAGGAAGCTGCCGCCGATATTCGCGCGGGAAATTTTCCTCCTAAGCCCGGTTACTCGTGCAAATACTGCGATTACGAATCCATTTGCCCTGCGCGCGAACAAGGCGCGGCGGCCAGTTCCTCGGGCGAAGAATAATTTTCCGCAAATTGAACTTAAAAACAAAAACGGGGCGCTTGCCGCAGCAAGTGCCCCGCTGGAAACGTTCACGCCGTGTGGCGTCCCGGCGTTTCCGTGTGTGTCCAATTCGCGCAAGCGCTCCGTGAACCATTCTCCCCTCGGAGCAGCGAGCAACGCCACGTTGAACTCGCTTAAGCCGTTTTACGAGTGAATGGAATGGAAGTCAAGAAAAAATTCCGGAAGCACGGTATCGAATTCGATGATGCCGGCACAACGTCTCGCAAGAAAAATATCTAGCGAGAAAAAAACTTTGCCGTCCCGATTTTCGTAGCGCCGGCGCTACTGTTACGGCAGCGCATTGAGGTAGTAGCCGTCGCGGGCCAGCATCGAAAGACCCGGCCGCTCGACGCGCACTTCAATGCTGTGATAGGGCTGCGTGCGATCGGTCTTCGCGGCCGAGTAGGCGAGAGTGTACTGATTGCGCGCCTGCTCGGAGACGCGTGGATAAAGCCCTTCCAGATCTTCGCGGCTCGACGCGTAAAAAATATCTCCACCGGTCGCGTGCGCATATTTGGAGAGAATGTTGTTTCCAAGGAAAGTGATGCCGCGATTCAGATTCGCTTCGCCGACTCCGATGGCGTACACGGAAATATCGGCGGATAACAGCAGCTTGAGCGTTTCATCGTAGCTGTGCGTATTGTTCTTGGCGTTCTGCCCGTCCGAAATCAGGAAAATAATTTTCCGCCGCTCGCGAGGACGGTCGCGCAACTGTTCTCCTGCCGCGTAGATGGCGTCGTTAATATGTTTGTAGTTCGGGTGCCCAATGGACATGGCCGAGCGCTTCGGAGAACCCGTCGGGGATTGCGTGTTCACGCGCGGATCGCTGGTCATCACTGCGGAGCCAACTCCCGGGAAAGAGCTGCTGAGATCGATGCGCTTCAGCTGCGTAAGAAGCGCGTCATTGTCGGCGATGAAGCCGGATTCGGAAATAAGTTCGGGAACCTCATCGAAGCGCCACAAAGAAACTTCGTCGGACGGGCTGAATCCTGCCGCAAGAGTCTCGAGCGTCTTCTGGACGCGGTCCGCCGAACTCCTCTTCAAATCATCATCGATCAAGACCGCTGCCGATAGCGGAAAGGCCTCTACGGAAAACAACGCAATCTGCTGCTCGATCCCGTCCTCGAAAATTCGGAAATCCTTTTGTTGCAAGTCGGTGACTAACTCTCCCCCGCCATCTTTCACTGTGACGGGCACAACGACCAGCGACACCGTTGTCCGTATGCGCGCCCGCGGATCCGAGCCCTGCAAAGTGGGCGCCTGGCCGGAAGATTGGGGTGCGGGCGCCCGTTGCGGCACTTGCTGCGCGGTTTGTTGCTGCGCTTGCGGCATGGCCCAGCCCGCCCCGGCGGCGCAGAGCGCGAGTCCGGCGCACAGAATTTTTCGTGTACAATTCATGAGGGTCGCATCTTTATTCCCGCAGGAGCCTGCCACCGTGCTCCCACGCATCTTAAAATTCCGGCGCCGCATCCAACCGGATCGAAACATTTCCGGAGGAGATTATACAATGCGGGTTCGAGCAGCACTCTCAGTTCTGTGCGTAACAGCGCTCGCGGCGGGCCTCGTCTATGCAGCGCCGCCGGGACAAATTCGCGTGCAAGTCAACCTGGTGAATATTTTCGCCACGGTGCGCGACAAACACAAAGCCATCGTCACAGGCCTAAAGATGGATGACTTCCAGGTCTTTGAGGATGGCCAGCTTCAGGAAATCACCAATTTCGCCGCGGAGTCGGACCTTCCGATTACTCTCGGCCTGCTGATTGACACCAGCGGCAGCGAAGAATTCATGCTCGGCTTGGAAAAAGAAATGGGATCGCGATTTTTGAAGCGCGTGATGCGCAAGGGCGATCTCGCCATGATCATGACGTTTGATCTCGACGTCGACCTTCTCGCCGACTTCACCGATGACCACGCTCGACTCGATCGCGCCATTAATCGCGCTCAGGGAAATGCGGCGGCCGGCGGTGTTGGGCAGGGACCGGTTCCCACGAGCCGCAACAACGGCGGCACCGATTTCTACGATGCAGTGTACCTCGCGGCGCATGACAAGCTTGCAGATGAAGCCGGCCGGAAAGCCATGGTCATCCTGACCGATGCGGAAGATACGGGAAGTAAGTTGAAGCTGCAGGATGCCATCGAAGCCGCTCAGCGAACGGATACGGTTGTTCACATCCTGCTGATCGCCGCCGATGGAGGCGACCAGGGAGTTGCCAAGAAACTGACCGACGAAACCGGTGGGCGCATGATTGTTGTGCGCAGCGAGAAAAATCTGGAGCAGGCGTTCGATCAGATCTCCGAAGAACTGCGCAGCCAGTACACCATCGGCTATGTTCCCTCCAATAAAGCGCGAGACGGCAGCTACCGGAAGATTCGCGTGGAAATGAAGAACAAGGATTATTCCGCCTTGGCCCGTCGCGGCTATTACGCACCTACAAAATAAACTGTTTCGATCTATTGTAGCCGGCTTGTTCAGATGCCCGTTTAGAGTCTTCTTGGCAACTTGAAGTATTCGTGGGTCGTGGCTTCAGCCACGACATAAACGCTGTAAAATAAGTGTGGCTTTAGCCGCTGAAGTTCAGATTTTGCAGCTGTCACAAAGACTCCAATGAAGCTGGGCTTTTCGTATTGAAATATGCGCGCAGGGGAAGCAGATGAACTTCCACGACAAAATCGTCCTCATTGCTGGCGGCACAGGTGGCCTGGGCCGCGAAGTCACTATGGCTTTTCTCGAAGCTGGCGCGAGCGTGATGGTCACCTATAGGCGCGCCGAAGAGTTTGCCGCGGTGGTGTCTTCGGCGGAGCGAATCGGCGCGAAGCCGCCGGACGGCGCCGCACTGGACGTCACTGACATCGCAGCTGTCGAGAAATTCGTGGCCAGCCTGGTGGCGAAGCACGGGCGCATCGACATCCTGGTAAACGCAGTCGGCGGGTATGCCGGCGGGACAAATCTGTGGGAAGTGGACCCGCGCGTTTACGACCAGATGATGCAGCTCAATCTGAAGGCCGGGTTCGTCCTTTCGCGGATCGTCGTACCGGTGATGATCCGGCAGAATCGCGGATGGATCGTCAACGTCGCGTCGAAAGCCGCGCTGGACCACGGCGCGGGTGGCGCGCTCTATGCAGCCTCTAAAGCTGGCGCGCTGGCGTTGTTTGATTCGCTCGCAGCGGAAGTGAAGCCGTACAACATCAATGTGAACTCCGTTTTGCCCAGCATTATCGATACGGCGGTGAACCGGCACGCGATGCCGACGAAACCGACATCTCGCTCGGCCTCGCGTTCAAAGCACCGCTCGCCGTGACTGGCGAGACGCGCGGCGGGTACGTGCGGTATTCGCCGTTGACAGCTCCGCAGCTCGAGTATCGAGGCTTCATCGGCTTGCTGGACCTCATGGCCCGCGTGGCCGAGGGGACAGAAGTGGGCGTCGA
>Ga0209168_10003481_pt1 | contig 10829 bp, 7 predicted proteins | sample Coa_R1_FD_187156 | JGI IMG/M metagenome (GOLD analysis project Ga0209168, IMG submission 187156) | Surface soil microbial communities from Centralia Pennsylvania, which are recovering from an underground coalmine fire - Coalmine... | ecosystem: Environmental > Terrestrial > Soil > Unclassified ... | reverse complement strand
CGACCGGTTCTGGATGGCTGCCTGCAGCAGCGCCGCCGTGGGCGCGGCGATCAGGTAACCGTCGCTGAAGGTGTAGTCGATTTCTGCCGGCAGATTGCCGCCGCTGATGGTGTTGTACGTGCCTTTTGTCAGCGTCAATTTGTTTTTAGCCTGCATATTCCAGGCGTCGATCAGGCGTTCGATCGTAGATTCGAGGCGAGACGGGTCATAGACTTCGACCGAGAGTTTCCAGCTTGGCACGGGAACGAGCGGGCCATCCACGGAGATGGTGAAATCGCCACCCAACGGACCGGCGAGATCATTGATAATATCCACACCAGTGGCGGCTTCAAAAGCAGCGAGTTCCTGGGCGAATTTCGGATTCTTACTTTCAATGCCGCTGATGAGTTCCTGAAGCACAGAGGCAGGATTTTTAATCACGAACGAAGCGGCGAAAGCAGCGTTCGGCGAGACGAAATCGAGAGAGCCCATGGGAGCCGGCGCGGCGAGCCAGGCTATCACCCCACTGCGCTGGTCGGAGAAGCTGAGGGCTGCCTGGTTCTGGCTACGGCCATCTTTCTCCTTACGCTCGACAACGAGGTAGCGCACATCGGCGAGACCAGTTTCAAGAGCCGCTGCCATTGCTTTTGGAGGTACGGATTTCTTGACGATTTGTTCCATATCAGCGCAAAAAAGCCAGCCGGCGCCGTTCTGGTAAAACTGGGCGATTTGTTGGTAGAACGGGGTTTGCGTAAACGCGCCGGGTTGGGTAATGCTCGCTTCCGCCTTTGCTAGAGATGATTTTTCGGGTGATACGGCGACGATGTTGTCTTTGAGGTACACTTGCGGGCTGCCCTTGAATTGGGTCGCGAGATAGCCGGGCAGACCGGGATTGCTGGTTTCGGCAAGGATGACGGGAGCGCCGCGCAGGTGGCCGGAGGCATCGGGTGAAACGGCGAGAACGATTTCGTCGCCCAGGTAGCTGCTGACGCCCTGGACTTTTTCCATCACCTGGCGAAGCTGTACGCCACGCTGCTGGGTCCACCATTCGCGGAGAACTTCACTTTGACTGGCACGTTCATCGAACATGCGGCTGGCTTCGGCCAGCGTGCTGCCGACGTTCGGGATGGCGGCGTAGATAACCGCGTCAGCAGGCACGTAAGCAGCGAGCTTCGATTGATAGCGGAGGCCAGGGCTCGGAATAGCTTCGATTTGGTTGCCGAGCGCCTTCAGCTCACCAAGCAGCGCGAGATATTTTCCGGAATCCCGGCTCCAGGATATTTGTTGTTGGACGGGGATCTTGGCGAGCGCGGGGGTTGAGGTCGCCTGCTCACCAGGGTGCAGGAGTTGAGTCACCCGATCGTGCTCTACTTTCACGTCGCCCTGGAGGACGGAAACACGGGAGCCTTTCGTGCCGCGGCTGACCGCAAAGATTGTTCCCTTGACGGAAACGAGACAATCGCCGGTGGATACGTAGAGACGCCGGGTGCGTTGCCTGGCCGCTTGCACGATGATATTACCGTGATTCAGGCTAATGGTGGTACCGCGCCAGCCATTGGAGACGGAGAGATCGGCGCGGTCGCTGACTTCGACCAGCGATCCGTCGGTCAGGCGGAGAACGGCGTCAGTGGCCTTGGCGGTGTGCAGTTGTTCGCCTTGGACGACTGGTTCACCTGGACTGAGGCGTGCTGCGCCTTGCGTAGAGACCCGATACAGTGCGCCGTGGATGGACTGCACTACCGCGCGCGGGCCGCGCTCGGGACCCAGAATCATGACAGTGGCGGCGGTCAGGCCGGCCACCAGGAATAGGGCTGCAGCTATCGCCCAGGGTCTTGCCGACCAATGATCTGAAGCTGGCGGGGGCGCGGGCTTGTGGCTCACAGCACCGGCTCCACGACACCTCACGCAATGCTGTAAGTGATCTTCTACCAGCAGCATCCTGGCCGGAGGAAGAGTTTTAGCGAAGTAAGCTGGAAGCAGAGCCTGGAAACCGGGACAGCCTTGAATTGGACCTTCGGTCACGGCTGCGGCTTGGTTGGTTGTGGTGAGTCGCGACCAGACGCGGCTTGCCGCTTGCTCCACGGCAGAGTCATCAATCTTTTCTTCGCGGATATCGGTAAGCAGGCGTTCGAATTTCTGGTCCTTCATTGTTTGCCTCCCAAATACGGTCGCATGGCGTTTTGAAGCTGCCGGCGGGCGCGATGGAGTGTAACGGCCGTCAGCACTTGCGAGATGCCGAGTGTGTGGGCGATCTGCCGATTGGTGAAACCTTCGAAAAACCGCAGCGCGAAGATCTCGGCGGCGCGCGGGCTCAATTTCGCGAGGGCTTGCCGGAGGGCGGCTCGGAGTTCGCGGAGGTCGGGACAGGCGATGCTGGAGGGCAGGTCCTCCAGTGGGACCCCAGCCGCTGACTGGCGCGCGCGGACAATGTCGAGAGCTCCGTTGACGGCGGCGCGGCGGAGATAGCTTTCGGGATTATCCACTGGAAGAGCGGATGCCGAGCGGCCACTGAGACGCAGGAATACCGTTTGCAGCACGTCTTCCGCGTCGGCGGCGTTGCCGGTGATCCGGTAGGCCGTCCGAAAGACCAGGCCGTGGTGGGCGGTGAAGATCCGCTCCAGATCGTTGGGGCTCGCGGTTACGGTTTCCTCCTCAGTAAGACGCGCATAACGGAACGCGGCGGCAGCGTTTTTCTGGTCCGGATTGAGGACCCCGCCGCGTCCTGTGCGCTTTCCCAGTGCGAGTTGCAGTTGCGCCTCCTGTTTCGGTCTAGCTGTACCTAAAGACAGGAGATCTGGCTAATTATTACAAGCACGATGAAGAAAACAGCTTTTTGTAGAACTCCACCGCCGGGGCCGAAGTAACGCCTCCGCTCACCGGGCCAGTACTACTGTCCGGTTTGAATGTAGCAGATGAAAGTGGAATTCCGTTCTGGATTCCTGGTAGCTGATTGATAGCTCTGGAAATCGAGTTTGTGATCGAGGATTTTGCGAACCCGGGACCAGGTAGGGCCACCTCGACGGGTCAGGGAATCGCCACTTCGGTCGTAACTACGCGCGCCGGTCCGCTTCCACTGGAATCCAAGGCCGCCAGGATAGCTTTGCCGGAAGCACTGCCCGCCACCGCTGGACTGGTCAGGGTTGCCGGAACCTCATACTCTCGGCTCAAAAATTTGGCCCGCGGTGAGGGTTCGGACGCAATTACCACGCCCCTGGGCGTGGTCGCCAAAACGACCAGCTTGCCCTTTATCACATCCGCGTCGAATTCGAAGATAGTGCCGTCGAAGATCTCTGCCGGCGGTCCGGTGGGGCGCAACTCGGCATCGAGCATGGCGCTGTGGAGGCGCCCCGGTGCGATGAGATTTCCTCGCACGGGCCCTGGCACTACAGTCTTGAAAATGAAAGCGAAACCTGGGCCATAGTGCACCAGCAGCCCCTGCGCGCATTCTCCCAGTGTCCGGCACTGCGCGCTTGGCGTGCCGAGGGGAAAAGCCACACAGGTGCGATTATCCACCACAGCCGTTAGCCAATCCGGCGGATGGGCCGCGGACCTTGCGAAACGTGGCTCCGAGAAACTCTGCAGTGGATACGCGCTACTCAAGGCGCGCATTGTGCCGGAAGCGCTCCGCAGCATCAGGGCATTGATCGCGCCGCCCGGCTTCCCAAATGCAATCTCGGAATCGCCATTGGCAGACGGAGCCACGTCCCACTGCAGCTTTGCCGGCACAACCTCGCTCAGCATTGCAATCGTCCTCCATGCCGCCCCGGAGCTTCCGGCGGGCAGAGCCGAGAAAATGGTATCCGCGCCGAGCATCGGCCGATTTTTCATGCTGGATATCACCAGGAGAACGCTCCTATTTCCAGAAATGTTCCCGGCGATCAGCCTCAGCGTGTCCGCCGCAGGAGCTTGCCCCGCGACCTGCGTGAACTCGATTTTTTGTATTTCAGCCATTGTAAAGCCCACCTGATAAAACAACGCTGCGCCCGCAATTGCACGTCCGATGCTGCATGTTCCCACGCTCTCGATTCCCTCTGTTAAATCTTCGAATTGGTCGTCAGGCTCCAGAACTCAAGGATATTCGCAGCCGCATTGAGACTCTTATCGAATCCGGTTTGCAAGCTGTTTCCCGGCGGTGCACCGCCTGGCGCAGCCCGAAACAGGCCATCGATGGCGGCGTTCTCCCACGCCGATTGATCAGCAAACGGTCCTGCCCCATAAGATGGATCCCAAAATCGCCCGTCGGCGCGAACAATAAAATGGTTGTAAAAAGCTGGAGGAGGAGACGCATTCCGCTGCCCCGGAAGGCCTACTCCGGTCCTGCACTGGGAGGGAACAAAATGCGTGTAGGCGCTGGCCGCGGACGCTGGAGGATGATCAAACACCCAATGCTTCACCAGGAATCCTTCCGAGCTAGCCTGGTACGCGGCGACGGTTCGGACGATCAGTATCTTTTCCGCGGTCGTGATCCCATGAACCTTATACATATCGATCAGGAATTCCGCCCACGATCCACACTGGCCGGCTCCATCGGCGGCGGCCAGCAACAGCGCTGTGTTGGTGCACGTCGCAGTAGACGGGTTCCAATAAGTGAGGCCCTGTCCGTCGCGCTTGCGTGAAATCGCGCGCCCTGTGAACCCATTGAAGCTATTGGCGATCACGCCGGACGCGGTGGTTTGGCCCGCAGCCGCGCGGCAGGAGATGTCGAGCAGCGTCCAATAATTCGGTGTGCCCGAGGGGTCGCCCAAGGTGACATACAGGACGTTGCGCGTCGTTCCCGCGGCAGCGAACCCCAGATTACCCGGATTCATCTGCCAGGAAATATCGCTCGATTCGAAAATGCCGACGGTGCTCCCAGCGGCATTATTGCTGGTGAGGGAAACGGAGACCTCAGTATCGCCCGGGTTCACGGTCACAGAGCCGGTCCATTCGAGCGAAGCCGAACCGAAGCTCGCTGTGCCCTTGATCGCAACCGATTCGGCCTGGCAGGGAGCGGTGCTGACCTTGAATTTTGCCGCGAAGGAAATTTTTTTGCCAATCGAGTAGGCGACGGGAGCTTGATCGGCCTGTCCGCGGCCATCCTGCCATTCAGGCGAGGCGAAATTTCCGGTGGTGTCTTTCTCCACCACGTTGTTGCCGCTGAACGCGAGTTCCTTGATCGCCAGCACGGCGTGGATGTGGCAGACATGGAGCTCAGCCGGGGTGGTCGCAGCGGCTGTAACCGTTGGATTGGCGCTCGCGCTGGTGAAGCACGTGCTCGAATGGCTGACCGTATAGGCTCCGCTCGCGATGCCACTGAAGGTAGCTACACCGGAGCCGTCGGTTTGTGCAGTCGCGCTCTGCGGCCCCGCAATTTGCACGCTGATGCCGCTGACCTTGCTGTTGTCATCATCGTTAATCACCGTGACGACCAAATCTCCCACAGCAGGTGCTGGTGATGACGCGGGTACTGGGCTGACCTGAGGACCACAAGTTTGTACGCTGTTGCCCACGTTGCCCGATCCTGCGGAGGAATCCGCATCTGCCGAGGCTGCGGCTAAAGAATCGGCAGGACTCGGAGTGGGCGGCGTGCTCATGGCTTCAGACCTGCCTCAGATGCAGCATGGCGGAATCCATTACAGCCTTGATCTTCGCTTGAGGATTCCCCGGTTGGCTGAGGAGTTCACCCGCCCATGGATAGGTCCTATCGGTATCGAAATCGCGGCCGAACAGCACCATGAGATCGATGTACTTGCAAACGTCGCGCTTGGCCGTGATTCCGTACGCAGCCGAGCTTCGAATTCCGCAGCGGATGGTGTCCCGGAGCCGTTGATCGCCCGCTACGTGGGATTGCTTCGGAAAGAATTTCTTCAGGTGGACCAGCATCCACTCCTCGAAATTTTCGATGTCCGCATTCCGAAAGGCCGACATCTGTTCCTGCCGGATGGTTAACGTACCGGGCCGCGACGCAAAGGAACCCCGGGTACCCGGCACGGTCGCAGAGACCGGAGGCTGCTGTCCGTCCGTCAGCGAGAATGCGTGGCGCACCAGCTTTTCCCGGTCGAGTCGGAATTCCAACATCGTCTCCGGATTCCGATCCTCGGTCCAGAAGCACTCGATCCCGCTCCCACCAAAGAATGCACGCACTTCGTCGTCACGGCACGTTGGCAGATACACGCGAAAAACGCGTGGATCGTAATACCGGAAGATAAGCGGCATTCCGGCGGTATCGCGCACAGAAAGGAACCGGGCCAAGTGCCGGCGCAGTGTTTCGAGTCCAGCATCGCACTTCAGAAAAATACCCCAACTGTTGCCCCAGGCATTTTCAGTCAGGCGGCGGCTGTACCGGTCGTCAAATTCCAGTTGCACCAGATAGGGCGCGGCAATCTCCAATTCGGGTGCAATCGGTCCACTGTACAGACATGCATAGGTCAGATATGAATCCAGTAACATGCCGAATATTTTTCGATCGCGCGCGCCATCGATCAGCATCCATATGTCACGCCGGCCGCCTTTGGGCCAGAATCGCTCCTCGATAAGAGATAAAAACCGGGTCTCCATGATCCAGCCCTAGGCTGTGCCTCCAGAGTTGGAGCAAAACGGACAAGTTGATGGTGTCCCGGTACATTGTGGAGAAAACGGCGCTCCGGTAGCCGCGGCCGCGACCAAGGCCGCCGCCAGATTCTTGCCGTCCACGCTGGCAGGAAAAGAGGGTGGTTCCGGCGCCTCCTCTTTTGTTTTCCGGTCCGCCACAGGCGCCGCTGCCGGGGCGGCGGGTTTCGAGACTTCAGTTTCATCGGAACCGCTGCCTCCACCGGCGAGATTTTCCCAATCGCATCCGACCAGGAGTTCGCCGGAGCCGATCAGGTGCGCGAGCTTCGCCAGCACCTCTTCGCTTGTCAGCCGCGATAATTCGCAATGCGCCGGAGATTCTGCTAGCAGATTGCGCAAGGCGCTCATGGCAAAATAATCGTGTTTGAAACGGCGCAGAAAATGCATCGCGGCGTTCGCATCGCGGAAACACTGGAAAACCTGCGGCCCTTCTTTTTCCGCGTCTCTTGCGTTGAAAGGGGGCAGAAACTGAATCGTCGCCAGCGAACCCCGGGGAGATCGGACACTACGCCGCCAGACAAGTTGGAGAGTAGGTAACCCGGAGCAGCGTATGACCATATCGATCGTTTCGGTGGCTAAAAAGTCAGCCGCAGCGCCATCTGCAACTCCCGGTTGGGCACGGCCGTGCTGCCGATGACTCCCGCGGTCCCGGTTCCAATCGTCGCTCCTGGAAACGCGAACTGCGGATGGTTGAAGAGGTTGAACGCCTCGGCGCGGAACTCCAGGGCCATTCCTTCGCGAAATGGGAGAGGAAAGCTGCGATGCAGCGCGAAATCGAGGTTGTCACGGCCCGGCCCGGTCAGCACGTTCCGTCCTTCGTTACCGAAAACATAGGATGCCGGCGAGACGAAACACGCGAGATTGAACCACTGCGACACACTCGGGTTCGGCAGACTGCCGCCGCATACGCGATTGGGCCACGACGTTGTCCCGGCATTTGCATTATCAAACGACAGAATCGCCGTGAATGGTAACCCGCTCTGCACCTGATAAATCGAGCTGACCTCCCAGAAACCCACGACGTGTGCGGCGAATCCCTGCTTCACCAGCGCCCGGCCGGGGCCAAAGGGCAGTTCCCATGCGCCGCCCAATACGAATCGCAGAGGCACATTGTTGTCCGACGGTCCCTTCTGTGCGTTGCGGTTGTAGGCGTTCTGCACGGCGTCGCCGCTCTCGCAACTGTCGCAGGCATCGAGCGCCGGATTCTGCAGGTCGAGCGCCCGCCCATAGGTGAAGCTCGCAATAAACGACACGCCCTTCGAGAACCGTTTGTGCAGCCGCGACGAAAGGCCTTCATAAGTGCTGCGGTTCCAGGGCGTAAAGGCCTTGATGGAGGCGACTGTGTATTGCACCAGCGGCCGCCGCGTCGTCGGCGAACCTGGCCCATTCGTCAGCGGCTGATTTCCTTCGTATTGCCCCCACAAATGAATTCCGATATTACCGACATAGCTGGTCTCCCACACCATATCCCACGGTAATTGTTTTTCAATCGTGAAGTTCCACTCCTGTACGTACGGCGTGGTGTAGCGCTCATTCCAGCTTACAAGCTGGCTGGAGGAGGAAGGATTCAACACGAACTGCAGCGGATTCACCGGCGCCGGCCGGGGGGCCAGCGCGCCGGAGCTTAACACGAATCCGGTGGACGGATTCAACTGGTCGCTGGTGATGGAGACTCCGCCGTACCCATAGAACGGAGGGTTGTTCGTCATTCGCGAGGTGACTCCGTTGCCCTGGTCCTGCGCGTAGAAGATCCCGTAGGAACTGCGGATCACCGTGCTCTTCAGCTCCGGGACGCGCCAGGCCAAGCCGATCCGGGGAGCCCAGTTGTTCTCATCGAGGCTAACCAGGCCGCGCGGCTTCCCGTTCGTACCGGCCACGATCATCCGGCCGAATAGCGGGTCCGAAGGGTTCAGGATAAAATTCGCCATCCGGTTTTGCGTTTCGACGAAAGGAAAAAAAAATTCATATCGCAGACCCAGGTTCAGCGTCAGCGAGGGTGTGACGGTCCACTGATCCTGCGCGTACCAGCCACCGTACTTGCCGCGCTCGACAGCCTGTGCGACAGTTCCAGTGGTCAGACTATTCGCATCGCCCAATAGTAAGTCCGCGACTGGACTGCCCGTCTTCGACCGGTTCTGCGGGTCTTGTGAAAACACGCCAGTGAATCCGAAACTGCCGCGCCCGTTCAGCGCCGAAAACGTGGACGGGTTGATGGCCTGCAAATCTGTCCCAAACTTCAACAGATGTTTGCCGTGCGACCAGGATATGTTATCGGAAAGGTCCCACACGCCCGAACTCTTGATCAGCGGTGAATTCCCCACCACGCCAGGCTGCGCTCCGAGAGCGGCAAAACCTGTCACATTGAACGTGGGCGTTCCGTGCTTGATCGCCGGATCGAGCGTGCCTGGAACAACGGGATTCAGCGGCGTGGTCTCGTCCTGATCGATGGTCATACGCGTCCAGGAGAACCGGAACTCATTGACCAGCGTGGCCGTGAACGTCCGCGTGTAGCCAAAGCCGATCCCCGCGGAGTTGATGGTTCGGTCCACTGGATCCTGCGCCGGTGGTGGGAGCGGATTATTGGCGTCCAGGCTGAAACGCGTTACCGATCCGCGCATAAAGAGGCTGTCTTTGGAACTGATCTGTACATCTCCGCGCACGACCATGTTGTGATTCGACTGCAACTGCGGCACGTTGGCGGTGTAGTTATTTGCTGTGCCCTCCAAATTTGGCAAGGGATAGTAATTGATCAGTTGCTGCCCGATCTGGTCGAATCGCGAGGCGGGAATTACGTTTCCGGGAAATTGCGCCCGGATAGAGCCGCTACCGCTCGGATTTGGCGCTGTCGATAGCGGATCGAAAATCGGCGTTGAACCAAAATTGCCCGCTCGCATCGCGGCCGTGGGAACAGAGGTCAGCCCCACCGACTCGCTGCGGGTGGGGGTGCCTTCGTAAGCGCCGAAAATCCAGGCACGATCCTTGACGATGGGCCCGCCCAGCGATCCGCCGTACTGATTCTGGACCAGCAGCGGCTTCACGCCGGGCTGCGCAAAATAATCGGCTGCATCCATGTTGTCGTTGCGCAGAAAGTCGTAGGCCGACCCGTGCAGTTGATTCGTGCCGTTCTTTGTGACGGCCATAATCACCGCTCCGGCCGATGCGCCGAACTCCGGCGAATAATTGCTCGTCTGCACCTGAAACTCGTTTAACGCGTCGAGCGGAGGGCGCAACATATCGCGCGCCCGATTATCCAGCCCGCGCAGATAATTCTCGTTGCGCGCTCCATCCAGCAAAAACGCGTTCTGCAACCCGCCATTCCCATACGCGGAGAACGTTTGATCGCGGCTGCCCTGCGACGGAATCGCACCGGCCGCCAACCGGCCCAGATCGAGGTAATTGCGCCCGTTCAGCGGCAACTGCTCCATCTGCCCCGTCTCCATCACCTGTCCCAGCGTGGTCGATTTCTCTTCGAGCAGCGGTGTCTGTCCCACTACTGTAATTTCTTCGGTGGTGCTGCCTGGCGTCAGCGTCAGCCGCAGATTCAACACATCGCCAACGTGCAACACGATGCCGCGCCGCAGCAATTTTTCGAATCCGGTGAGAGAGACCGCAATATCGTACGACCCCGGCTGAAGTAAGGGAGCTTCAGCGATTCCGGAACCGTTGGTCGAGAGCGTGCGCACGAGATTCCCAGTTTCGGATCCCGTGATGGTGATGCCGGCCTTGGGAACAATGGCACCGGTCGGATCCTGCACCGTGATATCAATTTCACCGGTCGAAGTCTGGGCTGCCAAAAACGATGCCGCAAACAGAGCGGCAAACAACAGACGGGTAGAAAGCATAGTGAATATCCTGAAGCGTGTTTGAACCCTATCAAACGCTATCTGCCTACGATATCGCGAATCTTTACGACATCGCAAATCTTTCCGTCATCGTAAATCAGGGTGAGGCAAATCGCGGCCGATGCTCTCAATTGCGCTCTGGGCCATGGGGTCTCGGAGGGTGATGTTCGGCTGATCTTCGGGTGAGATCGGCATTGCCGTGGATTCGGGTGACGAAACAGCGGCGTTGGTGAGGGTTATGGTGATCATTCGCTGGTGGGCGGTGCGGGAGCGGGTGATGTGCAGGCCCGCTTGCGAGAGGGTTTCCAATAATTTGTTGAGCGCTTGCGAGAGAGCTTTGGGGTTGGTGGGGAGCTCATGATCCAGATGGCTCAGCAAGGCCACAAGATCTGTCGCGGTGCCTTGCCAGGAACCGCCCTC
>Ga0209168_10003480_pt1 | contig 10830 bp, 9 predicted proteins | sample Coa_R1_FD_187156 | JGI IMG/M metagenome (GOLD analysis project Ga0209168, IMG submission 187156) | Surface soil microbial communities from Centralia Pennsylvania, which are recovering from an underground coalmine fire - Coalmine... | ecosystem: Environmental > Terrestrial > Soil > Unclassified ... | reverse complement strand
ATGGAAGCTTATGCGGGAGCATCCGGTTATCGGAGAGCGTATCTGCGCTCCCTTGAAGTCCTTCCGCGCGGTTCTGCCAATCATCCGTCATCACCACGAGAAACTCGACGGCTCCGGATACCCTGACGGGATTAAGGGAGATCAAATCCCAATCGCAGCACGAGTATTGCAGATCGTCGACGTATACGACGCGCTTACCACGATTAGGCCCTACAAGCCGGCGTTTTCCATTACCGATGCCCTTCAGACCATGAAAACCGAGGTCGCCAAGGGTTGGTGGGACCCGAAAATTTTCGACGAGTTCGAGCGATTCATTAGGAGCGGAACGGCAGATTTTCTGGCGCGTGGCACGGCGGCGGGTGCGAATGGCAAATAACGCAAACTGCAATAAGATGTTTTGTAAGACTGCCGGTGCGCGTCAACGTGTGTTCCGACGTGTCTTCTTTGCATTGCTGGCAGTCGTCAGCCTTGTTCCAGAGTTACTGGCGGCTGATCAGAACGCGACGCCGGATGCCGACAATCTGAAGCAGTTAAGTTTGTCTGAACTCGGCAACATCGAAGTAACAACTCCTTCGAAAGAACCGGAGGAGATATGGAAGACCCCGGCGGCGACCTACGTTCTTACACAGGAAGACATACGCCGTTCTGGTGCCACTTCCATTCCCGAGATGCTGCGGCTTGTTCCGGGTGTTGAAGTAGCGCGAATCAACTCCAATCAATGGTCCGTCAGCATTCGCGGATTTGGCAGCTCCTTTTCCAGAGATGTTCTGGTGTTAATCGATGGCCGCAGCGTCTACACGCCGTTATATGCTGGGGTTTATTGGGACGTGCAAAACGTTCCGGTCGAGGATATTGAGCGGATTGAAGTCATTCGCGGCCCCGGAGGCACGATCTGGGGATCGAATGCGGTCAACGGCGTAATTAACATTATTACCAAAAAAGCTAAGGACACTCACGGAACTTACGCATCCGTCAGGAGCGGCAATATTGACCAAGGCGGCGGCACGCTTCGTTACGGAGGAGCACATGGGGCCAATCTGGACTACCGGGTGTACGGAACCGGCTTCGGCTTCGCGCCAGAGTTCCATCCTGATGGTGATAACTACGACTCCTGGCAGTTAGGACAGGCGGGTTTTAGAACGGATTCAACACTTAGCGACCGTGACAACCTGACAGTCCAGGGTGACATATACAAGGGTAAAGTTGGCCAGCAGGCGAGCATTGCCTATTACTCGCCGCTTAGTCAGCACATTGTCGACGGCGTTCAAGACGTTTCTGGAGGGAACCTTCTGGGAGTCTGGCACCATACGCTCAGCGACACCTCGGACCTCCAGGTTCAAACTTACTATGATCGAACCTCCAGGTTCGGCCCTCAGTTGGGGGAGACACGAGATACGTTCGACTTCGATTTCGTTCACCACTTGCAGTTGGGAGGACGAAACCAGCTAACATGGGGTTTTGGCACGCGTGTGAGCCAAGGCGACTTCGAACAGACAGTCGCAACTGTAAACTTCACCCCCCATGACGAGACTGACACTCTCTACAGCACATTCGTGCAAGACCAGGTCACAATTATTAAAGATAAATTGTGGCTGACTCTGGGATCGAAGTTTGAGCACAATAACTTTACCGGATGGGAGAATCAGCCGGGCGCCCGCCTTTTATTCAATCCGACTCCACACCAAACCGTATGGGCCGCAGTAACTCGCGCAGTCCGCACGCCTTCTCGTATCGACGAAAACTTGCAGCTAACCGGCCTGGTGCTTTCGAATCCGCCGATCTTTGTGTGTGTCTGTGACAACGGCAAATTCATTTCGGAAACATTGCTTGGATATGAACTCGGCTATCGTAGGCTGATAACTCCTCGTCTTTATGTTGATGTTGCGGGGTTCCATAACAAGTACAATGATTTACAAAGCTTTGGTTCTGCCTCAATTTCAACAGAAAGCTCACCTCCTCCGCAGCACATTCTCATTTCAGTTCCCTTCGCCAACGGCATCATGGGATCGACCAACGGCGGAGAAATCGCGCCCGACTGGAAGGCAACGCGGTGGATGGAACTGAGAGCTGCCTATTCGTACACCAGCCTCAACCTCGTGGATAGGGCAACCCACGCGAAATCGAGCGATATTTCGTCCTACGAAGACTCCACCCCGCACAATGAAGCGACCGGGCAAGCGTTTTTCAGCTTGTCAAAACAATTCACTTTCTCGCCGACATACCGCTACGTCGGAGCCGTCCCTGCACAACTCACTGGCTCTTACCAAACCATGGACGCGCGAATAGCCTGGCGTTTTACAAGAAACTTGGAACTGTCATTTACCGGGCAAAACTTATTTCAACCTCGACACCCAGAGTTCGGCTCAGTTCTCGTCGAGCGCGGGGGTTACGGCCAAATCACTTGGCGACGTGATACGGAGTGAAATGCATGCCTCCTGCCCGCCGAAATTATCCTCTAATCCGGACTAGCGCCATACCGAAATACGGTTTGATGAAGTTCTTTACCGTACTCCTGTTGGCACTGTCTTTTGTCCCTTACTTGCAAGCTCAGAAGTCCAAGCCAACCGATTATCAGGTCAAGGCGGTGTATCTGATCAACTTTGCCAGGTTTGTCGCATGGCCTGACAAAGCTGGAATGCAACAGGATTCATTCACGATCTGTGTTCTCGGTCCGGACCCATTCGGCCGAACGCTCGATACGGTGCTGGCAGGGGAGAAAATTGCCGGAAAGAGCGTTGTGGCAAGGCGCATTTCAACACCGCAAGAGTCCATCGATTGTCGAATTCTGTTCATGAGTTCGGCCGAAGGGTCGATGAATCAAATGGTAGAGGCGGCAAGCAAACAAGGTGTCCTGACAGTCAGCGACATGCCACATTTTGCCAATCGAGGTGGCATGATCCAGTTCGTGACGGACGACAAGAGAGTCCGCTTCGAAGTCAATTTGACAGCGGCTCAACGGGCCGGCTTGACCCTCAGCTCGGAGTTGCTCAAAGTCGCAACTTTGGTACGAACGAACGAAACTGCCGGAGATCAATGACAATGCTGAAGTTTCGCCACTACACCATTGCCAAGAAACTCACGTGGACAAACATGCTCGTGAGTGGCACCGCCCTCCTGCTGGCTTGCTCGGCATTCTTTGCTTACGACTTCTATACGTTTCGGGCCAACATCGTTCGCAACCTTTCGCTCGAGGCCGAAATCATCGGCTCGAACACAGTATCCGCGTTGCTGTTCGATGATGCTCAGTCAGCCGACAAAACCTTATCGGCACTGGCGATCTCACCCAGTATCATGAGCGCGGCAATTTACAAGTCAAATGCTCAGCTTTTTGCCACTTACGCCCGCACCTCGGGGGAGGCTCCACCATCACTGCACGACTTACCGCCAGGTCAAACCACCACGCACTGGTTCGAGAACAATCAGATCATTCTCGTAGATTCAATAGTCTTGGATGGAAAGAACGTCGGTTTCGTTTCCATCCGGTCAGACTTGCATGCCATTAATACTCGCCTCAGAAGTTACACGCTGATCACTACCATCGTTCTCTTGATTTCATTAATAGTGGCCCTGCTGATCTCAGAGGCTTCTCAGCGGCTGATTTCTAAACCAATAGTGCAACTGGCGGAAACAGCGCGAACCATTTCGCACGAGAAAAGTTACTCGATCCGGGCTGCTACGACGGCAAACCGCGACGAAGTCTCAACCTTAATAGATTCCTTCAATGAAATGCTGGACCAGATCCAGCAGCGAGATATGGCTTTGCTCGGAGCTCAAGGCGAATTGGAAAAGAGGGTGGAGGAGCGTACCGAGCAACTCGCAGCCGCCAACAGAGAGTTAGAACTTCGCAACCGCGAAGTCGAACATGCGACACAGTTAAAAAGCAAGTTTCTTGCCAGCATGAGTCATGAGTTGAGAACTCCGCTCAACGCCATCGTGGGCTTTTCTGACCTTTTGGCGGAGCAGGCCCCGGGGCAGCTGAACCCGAAACAACTGCGATTTGTCCAGCACATAAAGCAAGGCTCCACGCACCTGTTACAGCTAATCAACGACATTCTGGATCTGTCGAAGATCGAAGCTGGGCAACTTGAATTTCGATATGAAGATTTTGAAATCAAAGACGCCCTGCCTGAAGTGCTGTCGACCATTCGCCCACTGGCGATGGCTAAGAACATCACGGTTCACGAGAGCTCGACTGCAGGACTTTTCATATACGCCGATCGGGTCCGATTTAAGCAGGTGCTTTACAACTTACTAAGCAATGCGGTGAAGTTCACGCCGAACGGCGGGAGAGTCGATATTAAGGCCTATAGCCAGGCCAAAAGGATTCACGTATCCGTGTCGGATACTGGTATTGGCATTCGACCGGAGGACCACACCCTGGTCTTCGAAGAATTTCGCCAGGTCGAGGGGAGCACTAATGCCCACGAAGGCACAGGACTAGGGCTGGCGATTAGCAAACGCTTGGTGGAAGAGCAAGGGGGGACGATTTCGCTCGAAAGTGACCTCGGCAAAGGCAGTAAATTCACAATCAGTTTCCCTATTGGAGAGCAGGGATCGATTCTCGAAGAACCGGCTTCGGTTTCACCTGCACAGGTCAAAGCCGACTCCAATCCCTTGGTTCTGATTGTCGATGACGAGGAGGCTGCACGCGAACTCTTGACCAGCTATCTCGCTCCCGCATATCGGACTGTGACCGCGGCTTCGGGGCCGGATGCTCTTGAGAAAGCGAAACACATTCGGCCCCACGCCATAATCTTAGACGTGCTGATGGCGGAAGGAAATGGCTTCGAAACCCTGGTCGCGCTGAGAAAGGCACCTGAGACTGCGGACATTCCTATCATCATTCTCTCGATCGTAGATCAAAAAAAGATAGGCTTCGCCCTCGGCGCGACCGATTATTTAGTCAAACCAATACCCAAGCACATCCTTCTCGGAACCTTGAGCAAATACGTCTTTACTTCGTCCATTGACGATTCTGCCATTCTGCTGGTCGACGATGATCCCAAAAGCCTTGAATTGCTAACCGAAACATTGCGCTCGGCGGGATATGAAACCCAAAGCGTTCAAAACGGGGCAAGGGCCCTCGAGGTCTTGTCTTCAAAGATAGTGGACGCAGTCCTGCTGGATCTATTGATGCCGGGGATGGATGGGTTCGAGGTTATTCGTCACGTCCGATCAAGGGCTAATCTGCAGGATTTGCCGATTTTCGTGATGACCGGTAAAACCCTCACTTCCGAAGAGCTGAATCTGCTGAATTCTCAAACGCAAGCATTTTTTCAAAAAAACGGCCCATGGCAAACGCAATTGGTCTCCGAGATCGCGAGGGTACTAAATAGCAAAAAGCGATCCCGCGCAGCAGGCCAGGGATGAAAACCGTACTGATTGCCGAAGACAATCCGGTAAATCGTGAGCTCCTCCGTGAGCTGCTCGAAATGCGCGGCTACGCCGTAATTGAGGCCCGCGACGGAGAACAAGCATTGAGACAGATCGACGAGAACATTCCTGACATTCTGCTGCTCGATCTCAATATGCCGGTCCTCGATGGGTTCGGAACACTCAAGCGGATTCGGCAGGATCCACGGTTGGCTTCCTTGCCTGTTCTGGCGGTCACAGCCTACGCGATGCGGGGTGATCGAGAGAAAATTTTGGGCTCAGGATTTGACGGATATTTGTCAAAACCGATCACCTCGGTGGATCTCGAACGGGAGCTCGAACGTCTTCTGGCGGCAGAATTCCACGTCAGAATTCCAAAAGAACACGGATAGAAAGCATTGCGAGAGGCGCCAATGAAGCGATGGCCCAAACCCGATCGGCAGGCTTCCTCTTTCTTCCTAACTGTGGCATCCTCTGGTCAAACCCACCCGACGTCAGTGGAAGACACCTCGATACCCGACATATAACAGGGTTTTGCGTCCGCAAACCGCCAGTTCGCGGATCGTCTGCAACCGGAAGATCAGCCAGCCTCCGGGGGCGATCGCTAGCCGATGTCTGGCGACTCATCGTGTTGTCAGCAACATTCTTCTCCACCTATTGCCCTGAAGGGGCACAGACGTGGAAGAGAATGTCCTTCAAGCCCAAGCTCGGCCAATGAATAGAACCTGTTGCCGCTGGAAACGTAATCGCCTCACTCTCAATGCCCCAGCTAAGCCAGTCGAGAAATTGTTCTTTGTGGCCTTTGACAATCACCGGACGGCATCCAATGCCAAGAACGTGAGTAATCGCGCGATGCCTATTCAGTTCATCGCGAAACCAACCGGCCCATTCCGGCATTCCAGGAATGCCGTAGACATGTGCGATCGAAGCCCAAACAAATCGCTTGTCCGAGCTTGCCAAAAGAGTCTTGCCCGAATGGGAAGAGCCTTTTCCTGCGAACTCTTCCGACAGCGCAATCAAATGACGCAGCGGCTTCTTTCGGCCGGCAAGTTGTATGGAGCTCTTGAAGCACTGCGCGTTTTTCTCCAGGCATACTCGGGTCGGCAGCACCTCCGGGCCCTCCACCATGAATCGTTCTCCCATTGAAATGGCCGCGCTCACAGCGGAGATCTGCGTATCTCCGCCAATCACGGAGATCAAGTGCGCTTTGGCTTGTCGAGGAGGATCGGGCAAGACCTCTCCAATGAAACGGTCGAGATGAAGCTTGATGCTGGTTGTGGTTTTTTCCGTGCTGTTTACGTAATTGAGCCGGCCGAAGCGAAGGTGGGCATTTTTCATTCTCCTTCCTCCTTCTTTTCGTGGGTGAGCACCTGAGTCTTTCCATTGGCGAAGACCAGCGTTAGTTCGTGCGAGAACCGTTCCCGGTCGTGCAAGAATTTAGTGCCGTCTTCCTCTTCTTCTTCCCAATGGTCGGTGAATTTCAGAGAGCGCCAGTGCGCGATGTGACGATCATCAGCTTCGCCGAACACGCCGTTGAGCATACCCGCCGTGCACAGCAGGCCGACATGCCCGCCATGCAAAGGCGTCAGTGGCCGGCCACGAACATCTCTCTGCTTGGGCAAGAGAATCCTGCTGGCCTGACGATAGCCTGTCGAATCAAGCAATAAGTCCTCCACCTCGTCCAAAGGGATACCTGTATTCGTCAGCACTACAGGTGCGGACCCGGGAATCTCGTACCGGACTGCGGGCACAACCGCCAGAGTTTCAAGATCGCTTTTCTTGGCCAGCGTCTCTAGCCATCGCACCGAGTCAAGCAATGCGGAGTCACGCTGATATCGCTTGCGTCGGACACCGAAAACCGCAATTTGCCTGTATCGCACGCTCTGAGGATCGGCAAGCCTGTACACGGACAGATTGGCAAAGTGCTCGCTCAAGATCCGCGCGCAAACTCGCAACTGGGGTTGTGGAATGACAAACAGCAGCACGCCGCCAGGCTTCAGCCAACGCCAGGTATGTTCCAAGAACACCAATTCGAGCCGTTGGTTGTTGGTCTGGGCGGCTTCCAAGTCATAAGGAGGATTCAGGTAGAGGAGCGACAACGCCTCTGGCGGGCAGCGCACCTCCATGGTATTCGCATGCAAAGCGTCGATGCCCAGCCTGCTCGCTTGTTCGGCTCGGTACGCGTCGACTTCAATTCCGTAGCAACGGGCGCGTGTTCCCTCAAGCAAGTGCTTGAACGCCACGCCGTCGCCCACGCACGGATCAAGTGCAGAGAATTCGGCCACGCTGACCAGACAATTCTTCAGCCGCTCGGCTTCGGTCGCCGCTAACGGGAAAAAACCCAGCTTGGTTTTTCCATGAGGTCTCATCGCGACACTCCATTCAACGCCTGCGCCACCAGGTCGCCAATCGCCTCTGAATCCGGTATCTCGCTCACGGCGACGAATGAGCAGAAACCGTTCACTGGGGTTGGGCGTTCATCTTCTATTCGGTAGCCGCGTTCGATGTGTTGTTGTTTTCGTTTTTCAAACAAGGCAGCCGTCGTGGTCACACGAATTCTCATGGACATCCTCGTTACCATTCGCTTGAGATTGGGTCGTGTAAGGAAGATCTAGCTAAAGGGCGCAGTTGTTCAGCCAGGGAATGCTTAGATCGGGAGGGAAATGGATGAACGCGACGGAGGCCGAAGCAGTTCAGACCCAGTGCACAGTCAACCGTGATCGTTAAAGGCTCTTAGTCACCGCGCGCAAGGCAGAGTGCAAGACTGCTATTTTCGTCGTTTTGAATTGCCTGTCATGTTCGGAGATAATTTCACGACCCTGTTGTTGCGCCAGATGTAGACTGGTAGGCCTAATCGCGTATGCTCGTCGATCGCTTTAGCACCGCGACCTTAAAGGCAATTTCCGCTCGCTTCTCGATCGGTAACCGCAAAACGTTCATTGAGGGCTTGCTCATGGGCGACCGTAGTGCTTAACTAGCGCACTGTAGGTACTCTTGTCCATTATACGGATCTTTTCATCGCTCTCGGACGCAATGACACTGGGGATTGCACCCGAGTTGTCAAATAGTGTCCAACCCTTGGCCAGAGGCCGATAGTAAAGGATGAAATTCTGCATAGAGCGATCGAAACGTCGTCGGATAATGGGTTCAGGGACATCGTGTCCGCCTCTTAAAACTTGCTCTTTGACTCTTGACAACGCAAGATCCACGCTCTTAAGTGCTGATGAGTCTGCGAATCAGGCGTCGGCGGTTGTAGAGTTCTTCAACCAAGCGATGCAGGCCGTCTCGATCTCCTTCGTATCACTCTTCCGGAATTTCGGCCGCACACCGCCAGATCGCGTCTGGCTCCATCTCCTCCGCTTTTAGCAGCTGAAAATTGTGAGGGAAACATCAGGTAAGTCCTGAGCCGCGCAGCGTCCGCGATTGGGAAGGAAAAACCCTAACTTTATTTAACTTGATTTTGCTGTGACGACGCACAAAGACCTCCATCTGGAGTGCGCACAGCCGCGAACTTCAACCCCACTTCAACCCAGGATTGCGCTCGTTTCAGAAAGCTAATTGGTTCGAGAAGCAACGCAATGAATGGGAATTGACTTGGCGTCAGACGGTCACTGACGATTATTTCTGGATGGAAGCGCGTAGTTTCTTGACATCCAGTAAGTCTTGTTCTCGTCCCGACGCGAGCTTATTTTGAATGAGATCGTCTCTAGACAGGACCGCAGCTTGGATTTGGCCGTCGATCATTCCCTCGATACGGTTCGTCCAGGCTTCATCGAAGGTGATGCCATCGATCTGCTGCAAAATGTCGATCCGTGCCGGAGGCTGACCAATTTGGAAGGTTGAGCCATCCATAAAGTTGGCGACGGTTAAGTCACCGAGAGGGGCGCCGTATTGAGCGAGAGCGCGGAATACCGCTTTGCTGTTTTCTTCATCCGATCGAATAAAAATATCGAGATCCTTAGTCGCCCGTGGTTCTGCATGAACGCCGAAAGCATAGCCGCCCACGATCAGGTATTTAACCCCGTGATCGTTGAATGCGCGTAATAGTTCTCTGAGGTCGTCGGGCATCATGGAGCGAACCTTTCTCGAAGGCAGTGGCAAACTCATACGCGGCTGCGCTGACCTCCCACACCGCAGAAAGACGTGCCCCAATCGGCAGGCTTTGCCAATACCGGCAAGTTTCTGTTTGCTGCTGTTCGGGGTCTGTGACCCGGCGAATTGTCCTATTCGCGCTCAAAGCTCACTCTCACTGATACAGGCCGGATTCTGCGCTGCACCTTTTATCTAATTATAGTCAGGGGAAGATATTTCTTGTCGGCAAACGCGATGAAATGTATCTGTAAAATCAATGTATTGGATTACAGAATCTCTGTTCGTGAAGACTCCTGGCTACAATTCACAAGACAGAGCGCTGCATGGAGTTAACTAACGAATCGTAACTGCTTCGCCGTGTTTCACGAAACCTGGAAGCGACCGGCTTCCGTAGTCCCGCCAATTTGGAAACGGATTTCGAGTCGACCGTCGAAAGTCGCCGATGAGATTTCTGATGACTTGACGACGCTTTGAAAGGCCTTCTACTAGGCGTTCCAGGTTCTCCCTGTCCCCTTCGTACCACTCTTCGGGAATATCAGCCGCGCACCGCCAAATGCTTTCAGTGTCTATCGATTCGGCACGTGTCAATGCCGGTTCAAAGGCATCCCATCCGCTGACACCTTCATAAACGCAGTTGCTCGCGTAAACCCCTCTTAAGGGATAATCCAAGAATGTCCACTCGCTGGCGCTGAAGCAATAACCTTGGTCGATGAATGTTGCTGTGTACCGCCGGCTAGCTACCCTCTCGCGACAGAAGACTGCTTGCCGCCCGTCGCTATTGTTGGTCCATTTGTCGAGGACAAGGACGCGAGCGAAGTCGGAGAGATTGAGCACATTTCTCAGCCTGTCGTTGGGCAAGGAGTCGAACGACAGCCCTGAACCGCTCTGCCCGACATAGAGCGATCCCAGTTGTTTGCCGCTCTTGCACATCGCTTGTTGGCTCGCAAGTTGGAATCGAAGTTCCGGACTGTGCTGAATGAGCCAATCGGATACTTCGATTACTTCAACTTTTGGCATAGGAAGACCAAGCTGGAGACCGAGCCTGGTGGCGAACATTTCGTTCACCAGCACTCGAATATGTTGAGGATTGTTCTGAAACTTGGTCACGTAGCAATTTCCATCCGACGCCTTTAACAGGTGGGACTGCGCCCCTCCTCGGAGCGGGCGTAGGTGTTGAACCGCGGAGATGAAAGTGTTCACTTGCACCTCCGTGGCGATAAGTTGTCGGGTGTTTCAGAAAACAGGAAGGAATTGGGATCTAACCAACGGCATCAATTTATTTGCTACTGGATTTCATACTTTTTCAGCTTGCGGTAAATGGTGGTCTTGCCGATTCCGAGCAAACGCGCGGCCATCAGCTTGTCA
>Ga0209168_10003478_pt1 | contig 10834 bp, 10 predicted proteins | sample Coa_R1_FD_187156 | JGI IMG/M metagenome (GOLD analysis project Ga0209168, IMG submission 187156) | Surface soil microbial communities from Centralia Pennsylvania, which are recovering from an underground coalmine fire - Coalmine... | ecosystem: Environmental > Terrestrial > Soil > Unclassified ... | reverse complement strand
AGGACGGTGTCGCCGGGCTGCAGCGCGGACATGTACACGGAAACGTTGGCCTGCGTTCCGGAATGTGACTGCACGTTGGCGTGCTCCGCGCCAAACAGCGCCTTGGCGCGGTCGATGGCCAGCTGTTCGGCACGATCGGCGAATTCGCAGCCGCCGTAGTAGCGCCGTCCGGGATAGCCCTCGGCGTATTTATTGGTGAGCACCGAGCCCATGGCCTCCAACACCGCTTCGGAAACAAAATTTTCCGAAGGGATCAGTTCAAGGCCGGTGCCCTGCCGGCGTCCTTCGTCGCGCAACACATCGGCGATTTCCGGATCGACTTCCCGCAGCGGTCGGTTCATTTGGTGGGAGATTTTTGTTTCCATCGATTTTTTCAGGCTCCGCGTCCGGGCTGGCCCCGGCCGTTTCGTCTAGGATCAAACTCCACGATCAAAATCAAAAGAGATGCTCATCGCGACTGCTGTTCGCGTACCCGGTCCATTTCGGTGATCTTGTCGACGCGCCGCTGGTGGCGGCCTCCGGCGAATTGCGCGCCGAGAAATTCCTGAACGATGGCGATGGCTTCGTCATCGCCCACAACTTTTCCGCCCAGCGCGAGGACGTTGGCATCGTTGTGTTCACGCGCCCGACGCGCGGTGAGCGAATCGTGCGCCAGCGCGGCGCGAATCCCTTCCACTTTGTTTGCTGCGATACAAACGCCGATGCCCGTGCCGCAGACAACTACGCCGAGAGAATCGCTTCCGCGGGCGACGCGCTCTCCCACGGCTTTTGCGTAGTCCGGATAATCCACGGACTCCTCGGAGTGTGTTCCGACGTCCTCCACCGGGTAACCCGCGCCTTCCAGATATTGCTTGATCGTTTCCTTCGCGCGAAATCCGGCGTGGTCGGAGCCTACAACGATGCGCGGTTTGGAGGAGGATTCAGCCAAGGGACGTTCCTCAGCGATTCTAGCGGAATCCCGCGGGGAATTCCAATTCGCGTCGTTCGCAGGATGCGGCGGTCACAACAGCGCGGTATCGGCTAGGTTTAAGGATTCGCAGGGTGACTGAATCTCACGCCGGCCGGCACCCGAACCCGGCCATATCCGGAAGCCGGTTCCACGCACGGGAAACGCGCGGCGGGGCGCTGTTCTCAAACGTCAGATTCTCTTCCTGGCCGTCGCTCTGTTTCAGGACGTCGATCAGCGCGAATCCCTGGCTCTGCAAAAACTCCACGGTCTCGTCTTTGGTCGGAGTGCCTCGATAGAGAGGATTGGGCGTTACGTCGCACTCAAGGCAGATGCGGTGGATATCCTTCAAGCGGTCGCCGGCGGACTTGACGACGGCGAGGTCCAGGCCCTGCGCATCGATCTTCAGGTAATCGACGGTCTCGATTCCGGCGAGCTTCAGAAAAGTATCGAGGCGAATGGTGCCGACCGTCACTTTTTCCAGGGTTTGCAGGCCCGTCGCTCCGGACCATTTGCTCACGGCTTGCTCGTCCAGGGGGAGCAGGGAATTGGAAGCGGCGGATGAATTGATGTTGAGTTCCGCGCTGCCGTCGGTTTCGCTCACCGCCAGCGGGACCACAAAAAAGTTTGGCAGCATGCCGAACAGCGCAGTCGCTTGCTTTAAATTTGGCTCAAACAAAAATACGCGCAGCGACGGGTTGAGCAGCGCGAACTCGTAGCAGTGTTCTCCTTTGTACGCGCCCACATCCAGCCAAACGCCCTGCAGCGCCCGGTAATCCATCAGCTTGCGGCCCGCTTTGCGGAGCCCGCGGCCGGCCAAGTGAATCAAATCGGTCGCCAAACCCATGTCTCAGTTCTCCCGAAAGCGCTTTCAAGTTGCGAATTATACACAACGGAAAAGGCGGTCGATCAAATGCTTTCCGCGCGGTTGCGCATGCCGATCGTGACGCTCGCTGGTTGTAGCGCCCGCCTTCAGGCGGGCATTTTGTGGCCAACCGCAGATGCCCGCCTGAAGGCGGGCGCTACATTCGAGAAACACGAAATCCCACATTGGCTCTGAGGGGCGGCGATTGCGCACCTGCCAAACGAAAATTCTGGCTATTCCGCTCAAGGAAGAGTAAGAATGACCTCATCGGATCCCGCCTGTCTGCAAGTGGCCCAGCTTTCTACCGGTAACTAGGAGGTCCAAGATGAGCACCCAAACGAACGTGATCGCTCCGAAGCGTGGCGACCGCGTGGCAATGGCTCAGCAAGAGGGTGTATTCGAGGTGGCCGACATCAATTCGTTAATGCAGACGGCCAACCTCAAAACGACGGATGGACAGGGGCACATTACTCGGAATGTGCCGTGGACCGCGTTGAAGCCTGTTGTGAAGAAGTAGCGGGAACCAGCGGAAGGCAGCCGGAACGCCAGCGGCGCTCCGGCCTGGTCCATTCCTCAGAGACTGTCCTCGAGGAATGAGCGCAAATTCCTCGACCTGGACGGGTGTCGCAGCTTGCGCAGCGCCTTCGCCTCAATCTGGCGGATACGCTCGCGAGTCACAGCGAACGACTGTCCCACTTCCTCGAGCGTGTGTTCGGAGCCATCTTCCAGACCGAAGCGCATTTTGATCACGCGCTCTTCGCGCGGAGTCAGCGTCTTCAGCAGCGACTCCGTCTGTTCCTGCAGGCTGATGCTGATGGCGGCGTCGGACGGAGAAACGGAAGACTTATCCTCGATGAATTCACCGAGGTGCGAATCTTCCTCTTCGCCGATGGGAGTCTCGAGCGAAATCGGCTGTTGCGCGATTTCCTTGGTCTTGCGCACTTTCTCGACAGGCACGCCGAGGCGATGCGCGATTTCTTCGGCGCGCGGCTCGCGCCCGAGTTCTTGCACCAGCTGGCGGCTGGTGCGCACCTGCTTGTTGATGGTTTCGATCATGTGCACCGGCACACGAATCGTGCGGGCCTGATCGGCGATCGCGCGGGTCACGGCCTGGCGGATCCACCACGTTGCGTAGGTGGAAAATTTGTAGCCGCGGCGCCATTCAAATTTGTCCGCGCCCTTCATCAGGCCGATGTTGCCTTCCTGGATCAGGTCGAGGAATTGCAGCCCGCGGTTGGTGTATTTCTTGGCGATGGAAACGACCAGGCGCAGGTTGGCTTCGACCATTTCCTTCTTGGCCTGGCTGGCTTCAGCTTCGCCGCGCAATACCACCTGCAGCATGCGCTTCAGGTCCACCAGCCCGGTTTCGCTGGCGGCTTCGATTTCGCGCAGCTCGTTGCGGCGGGCGCGCAATTCCCGGCGCGCTTCCGCGGCGTGCTCGCCCTTGGAGGCGTCGGCGCGGCGTTCGAGCTTCACGATTTCGCGCTCCAGCGCTTGCAGGCGCTCTACGGTGTGGTGAATCTTGTCGATCAGGCGCTTGCGCTCTAGCGAATGAAAATCGATGGAGCGGGCGTGCTGCGACATCTCGACGCGCGTGCGCGCCAGACGATTCCGGTAGCGCAGGTAGAGTTTCTTGTTGGACTTCGCCGTATTTTCCAGCTGCGCCGCCTGCTTGTGCGCCAGCGCATACAGTTGCTCGATTTTCGCAATGGTGCGCAGAATTTCCTGCGTCTTGCTGGCGGTTTCTTCCTCGGTCAGCTCTTCCTGATCGAACTGGATGATTTTCTTGATGGAAAGCGTTCCGGCGCGAAGATCGCGGCCGACGGTAATCAATTCCTTCAGGACAATAGGCGACCGCGAAATGGTCTTCAGGACCATCAGGTGGCCGCGCTCCATGCGCTTGGCGATGGCCACTTCGTCCTGCCGCTTCAGCAGCGGAACGGTGCCCATTTCGCGCAGATAGAGGCGCACCGGGTCGTTGTTCTTGTCCAGCATTCCCGGCGTCAGGTCCAGGTCGCTGTCCTCGGCAACCACGCCAGGTTCTACGTCGACACCTTCCGCCACGGTCTGAGGGGCCCCGGCGGCAGCCAGGTCTTCGTCCGCAGCCGCACCGGTGCCCTCGAACGGCGAAAGATGATGCTCTCCCTCTTCCGCTTCGGCCACGGGTTCGGCGGCCGGGAGCACACTTTCCTCCTCGTCCGGCAACAGGTATCGGCGTTCCTTGCCGATGCCGATGATGCTGCGGACCTCTTCGCCCGATTCCTGGTTATTCAGTGACAAGCAGGTATCCCCCTTGCAGTCAACCTCTTAAGATGATTGAAATTCCTCGCCGCGCCCGGTCGCACCGCTAAACCCAATTAGATGCGCGCGTCACAGGGGCGGACTCCCTACCCATTAGAGTCATTTCAGGCCCTCTGGTAACGTGGCGCTGGCCGATCAGGTGATGAGCAATTAACTCGTTTCTTTCCAGTTTGATACGGCCACATTGGACGCGGATGAGCCTCTCACCAGCGGTTCGGCGTCCGGCTTGCGGTCCAGCGATGTCCTTCTAGTTCTTTCGACGGAATGGAACGAAAAAAGTGTGCTGTGAGGCTTCCCCTGAAGCCAATAGCCTCTGCATAGCCAGCGAAAACATAATCCTACCGGCACATTATCGCACGATTTCAAGATTCGTGCACGACCGAAGATTTGGGCATTCGGGCCATTTCAGTCCCCAGTTGGACACGAACTTGGCTCCCGGCCACAACCCTGCGGGGCCGGCCGGCCCGATGATTGGCCCGATATGGAGTAGAACGGGGCGTCGATCCTATTGCAGAATGTCCGTCTATGCCTGTCGATAAAATTGTGCGAGGCCTGAAGCGTTTCCGGAAGAAAGTGTTTCCGAAACATCGTGAATTGTTCCACAAGCTGGCGCTCCAACAGCGGCCGACCGCGCTGTTCATCACTTGCGCCGACTCGCGGATCGATCCCTGCCTTCTGACGCAGACCAAGCCGGGAGAGTTGTTTCTGTGCCGGGTGATCGGCAACATCGTGCCGCGCTATCCGGAGTCCATCGGCGGAGTTTCCGCGACGATTGAATACGCAGTAGGCGTTTTGGGAGTAGCGGACGTGATTGTATGCGGGCACACCGATTGCGGCGTGATGAAAGGCGTGCTGAATCCCGAAGCGCTGAAGCCGCTGGCCAACGTGAGCGCCTGGCTCGTGCATGCGGAGTCGGCGCGCGAGGCTCTGGCAGAGCAGCGTGCCGTCCTGAGTGAACCCGAATTTCTGTTGCGGCTGACCGAACGAAACGTGGTGGAGCAGCTCAAGAATCTGCACACGCATCCGGCGGTGGCCGCGCGGCTGAAGAAAAAAAATCTGAAATTGCATGGCTGGGTCTATCACATCGCAAAAGGGACAGTTACCCAGTACAGCCCGCGGCATGAGAAGTTTGTGCCGATTCGCAGCGTGAAACGCCAGAAAGCCAAGCCAAGGGCGGCTCGAACCACGTCAGGCAGTAGGCGAACTGGTTCGTGAAAACTTATCGGCAATTAAACCCGCAAGCTAAAGCGTGCGCCATGGGTGGTGACCAATCGGCGTGTCATTAAATCCTGAAGTTCTGCTCTGCGCCGGAATGCGCATGTACCGTGAAGTAAGCTTTTCGTTGGGATAGGGATGATGACGCAGACGGCGCCCAAGGGTTCGTTGTTGTGGCTGTGTTTAGTCGTGCTTCTTCTTTTGTCGGGCCTGTGCACGATTTTCGCGGCGGTGGTAACGCTGGCGGAAGGCTGGCAGGAACGTTCCCAGGCGCAATGGCCTGAGGTGATCGCGCATGTTGACCGGTGCGCGATGGTTCAGACCAGCACCAGCCAACGGAACAGGTACTACTACATCCGTTGCCGCTTGATTTATGCCGTGGGGTCTGAGCAGAACGCAGCGACCATCTATTCCATCAACGTTCCTTCGCCCGAAGTATCGCAATACCCGCCCAACCAGATGGCGCCGTACTCAGAATGGGTGGCCGAGCACCCGCCCGGCACGCCGATCGCAGTTCGTTACGATCCCGCCAATCACTCGAAAGTTTCGTGGTTGACGATTGACATGCCGCGCGGCGGACCGCGAACGCCGAACAACATCAAGCTGCTGGAAGCGTGGGCGGGAAGTTTCGTGGTACTGCTGACGATTACGCAGCTCACCCGCTCGCGATTTCTTCCGTCTCGCTGAGCGGCGCCTTGTGGCGCATGCTTTAGCTTGCGGAGTGGATTGGGGAAATTTCTGGTTTGAGAGGATTATCGTTGCGTTAAATGAAACTGCGCAAGCTAAAGCATGCGCCACAGCTACGCCTTTGCCGGTGCTGCGAGAGCGACGGCGGCTTCCGACGTCAGATACAGGAACGTGAATGTCTCCTGCAGGTATAGGCGCACCGACGCATCGGTGTGACTCAGATAACCGATCGAGAGGTCCTGGCCGATGTGCAGGTCGAAGTCGCCGCCGCGAGTGGTCAGAACGAAAGCGCCAGCGATGGCCGGCGCCCAGATGATTTCATCCTTCACAAGGCGCTTGACGTGGTCCAGCACAGGGTAACCGTAGTCGCTGGTCTCGGAAAGTTCCGTGTACGCGTCCGCTCCAAGCAGCACCGCATAGGGTCCGTTGACTCCGGCGAGCCGCAACTGACTCAAGGCATGGGCGATGGCGTCCGGGTATTTGCGCACGTCGGCCGGCAGCGTCACCTTCGGATTGCTGGTGCCTTGGCGGACGCCCACGATTCCGGCGGCAGCGTAGCCGTCGAAGATGGCGGAGTCTTCCGCGAACGCGATCTGGCGCGCGGCGTCCTTTGCCGGCTGCCAATCGGAATCATTCGCGCCTCGCTCCACGTCGTCGATGGTCTGGCGGTTCAACTCAAAGTGCGCGCGCAATTCCACGAGCGCCTTGGCCTCGCGCTGCCGCGCGATGATAGCTTCCTTGGGAGCCGCAATCGTTTTCAGGTGGCCCGTGCCGACTGCTGAAAGGGCTGTTCCGCCGGGCGCGCTCACGTCAGCGACGCGGCGTCCCGCCAGATAGCGCTTGAACGTGCGCGAGGTTTCTTCTTCGATTTGCGCCCAGGCCGCATCGGAAATGGGGGCCAGTTCGCGATGCAAATTATTCATGTGGGTCTCCTTTGAGGGAACCGATGCGCAGCGAACCATCGTTTTGCGTGAGGGCGCTCGGCGTGCCTCCCGCTGTTGCTGCGGCGGAAGCCGCCGCGGACGCGGGTGAGTCTTCAGCTACGTTGTCCAGAAAAGTCGCCGATGGAACGAAGAACAGATTTCCGGTGACGGCGCGGCTGAAATCGAGCAGCCGGTCGTAATTGCCGGGAGGCTTGCCGATGAACATGTTCTCCAGCATCTGCTCGATTGTGCGCGGTGAGCGGCTATAGCCGATGAAATAGGTGCCAAATTCTGCGGAGCCCGGGCGGCCGAAGGGCATGTTGTCGCGCAGGATCTTGATCTCTTTTCCGTCTTCGACGATGGTCGTCAGAGCGTTGTGCGCCGAGGTGGGCTTGACGGAGTCGTCCAGCTCAATGTCGTCCAATTTCTTGCGGCCGATGATGCGCTCCTGCGCCTCGGTGGGCAACGCATTCCATCCCTGAAGATCGTGAAGATATTTCTGCACGATCACGTAGCTGCCGCCGGCGAAAGCGGGGTCCTCGTCGCCGATGGTCACGGCTTCATACGCGGCATCGCCCCTCGGATTCTCCGTGCCATCCACAAAGCCGAAGAGATCGCGGTCATCGAAGTAGCGGAATCCGTGCACTTCGTCCACGGTGGACACCGCGTCGCCGATTCGCGCCATGATTTGCGTGGCCAGCTCGAAGCATAAATCCATACGTTTGGCGCGGATGTGGAAGAACACGTCGCCCGGAGTGGAGACGGCGTGGCGAGCGCCGGAGCGAATCTCCCGGAAGGGATGCAGGTTCGCGGGCCGCGGCGCACCGAACAGCCGGCCCCATGCTTCAGAGCCAAACCCCATGACGCAGGAAAGGCCGCCTTGCAGGTCACGAAAATCAACGGCGCGTAACAGAGTGGAAAGGTCCGGGCAGAAGGAGCGAATCGCGGCGCGAGATTCGGCGCCTGGGTTCAGCGTCGCGGCCAGGAAGATCGCAGCGCGGGTGAGCGGCGCGGCGACGGGTTGCGGAACGGCGGGCAGGTTTTCCGTCGGATTTTCTGCACTGTTGGGGTTGGGCTCCATCGGAATGTTTTCCTGGCGAAGGAACGGTATTTCGCGATTCGGCATTTCCGCTTGGCACGCACGCAAGCAAGCGGACCGCAAGCTTACCATCGCCTCGCGAGGAACGTCTATGCCGGCGGCCTTGAGGCTCATGCTTACAAGCTGTGGAAAAACTCAAGACGCTGTCATTTTGAGCGAAGCGACGAATCCCTCCTGGTTTCTTGCCCATACTTGGATCGAAGAGAGATTCTTCGCTTCGCTCAGAATGACAATACGGGGCATTTTCTTCCCCGGTCTGTGTAGTTGCGGAGTCTAGATGCTTGAGACTGTTTGTCGTTTTGGAAGAACTTTCGTTGAAGTGAAACCGCGCAAGCTGAAGCATGCGCGACCGGATTTTCGGACACGAGCGAGGCCTTTAGGGGGCGAGACCTCGCCCTTTGTCCGATGAATTTTAGCAGCCTTTGAAGGAGATGAAATCGCCCAGGGGATTGGGCAATGCCGGAGTGAACGGGCTGAAGCCATAAGACTTGGAAATATCGAATCCCGCCGCCTTGGCCGCATTCATGTCGACGAACGGTGTGAGAGCGTCCACCGCTTGTTGAATGCGCGTCCAGCACAGCGTACGCTCGTAGCCGTTGTCGTTGGGAGGGTCGATGCTTTCCGCTACGCCCTGGATTCCAGTGATGTTCTCGATCGGACCGCCATCTTGAGAAGCGACATCGGCGCCCAAGACGCGCGCCAGTGTGCGGTGGTCGCTTTCGATTCCCATAATCCGCGCGGACGTTACCCGCAAATCGGAGGTGCTGAAGTTGCGCACGCCCACGAGATAGGCGGCAATAAACGCATCTTCCAGAGTGACCAGGACGTTCAGAGTTGTCTGCGCGTCCTCGAACATGCCTTTGGGATAAAAGAAGGAACTGAAGGGAGAGGGATCGCCGGTGACCGATTTCTCAAGGAGATAGTGCGACATTTCTTCCTGCCGGGCGGCGACGAGATAGCCCTGATCGTCGTTCGGAAGGCGGGAGAAGAACGGCGCTCCATCGATAATATTCGTGTAGGTGGTCACGGCGAGAGCCTCGGCGATTTCCGCGGCGATCAGGATATTGTGATCGCGCTTCTTCGCCTCGTTGCGATCCTCATCACGATCATCATCATCGTCCCGGTCGCGGCGGCTTGAGCCGAGTGCGCGCGGCGAGGCCACGGTCAGGAGGCCGCTCATCCCTGCGGCCCCAATCACGCCGGCCATGGAAGCCTTGTGCAAAAAAGATCTCCGGCTGGTCGCTGGTTCCTGTTGCAGATCCGTGCGCACTAATGGTTCCTGCTCTTTTGAGCTCATAATCACACTCCTCTTTGATTTCATGATGTAGGGCGATACGGCAAAGGGAAACGCCGGCTGGCGCTCAGCTGCCTTTTTGGATCACCCCCTGGCAGCTATACGTAGGTTCTATTCGGGTGGATTTAAAAAAAGGGCAGTATCTAGAGATTCTCCGAAAAAAGGTGGCGCATGCTTGAGCTTGCGGGGGGTTGGTTTGGGGCGGATTGAGAAGGAACTTTGCTGGACGGAATGAAGCTGCGCAAGCTAAAGCATGCGCCACGGGTGGCGGCTGAATCACGTTGACCTTGTTTATGAGGTAGGAATAGCATGCGGATAAGAATGCTAGCCGCAAGCAACCGTCAGCGGAGGGGTTGCAAAATGTGTCCACCATCCGACATACCGTGTGTGCGCCTGATCCGGAAACAGCGGCTGCTTTGGGCCTTGGCGCTATCGTTATCGGCCTGGCCGCTTTTGGCGCAAAACGGCGTGTATTCTCCGAGATTTGGAATGGGCCACAGACCCGATGTGACCGTCGTACAAAGCTCCAACGTAGGTCCCCCCGCGGTGGTTGCGGAAGAGAATTGCTTCCCGTGGAGAATTTCGGAAGCGCGTGGAACGACCGTGAGTGCCGCGAGGTTGAAGGTGCCTCCACAGGCGCTGCGGGAATATAAAGGGGCCTGCGACGCCTACGCGAACAACAAGTTCGACGACGCCGAACAGCATGCGCGCGCCGCCATCGGGAAATTTCAAAATTATTCGGCGGCCTGGGTGTTGTTGGGCCTGAGCCTTGAAGGACAGCAAAAGGCGCAAGAGGCTCGCGACGCTTGTTCGCATGCTGCCGCAGCCGACGCCACCTATTTGCCGGCATATCTTTGCGCAGCGGAAGTTTCATCCCAGAATCAGGAATGGAAGGAAGTGGTTGGCTCCGCGGACCAGGCCTTGAGCGTCCAATCGGAAGGAGTCTCGTATCCGTATTACTATCGCGCCAAGGCCTACCTGCACCTGAACAATCTTGCGGAAGCTCAAAAAAGCGCCCTGCGGGCGATCGACATCGATGTCGACCACTCGGATCCGTCACTCTATTTCGTCCTAGCGCAAATCTACCAGCGCGAGGGAGACACGGCGGCGGCCATCGCCCAGCTCCAGCAGCTTCTGAACCACAACCCCGATGCATTACAAGCCGAGATGGCCAAGCAGTTGATGGCTAAACTGCAGTCGCAGCAATCCGCGAAATAGAGTTCCACGACTCAGGGCCACAAATGGTGCCTACAGTGACGCCATCTGCGAGCGGTAGCGCTGAGACAATTGTGCTCATTCGGGCCTGGACATTCGAGACGGCTTCGCTGAAAGCCATGCCGCAACAACCAAAGAGATTGTAATCGCAGCTGAGAAGATGATCGGTGTGGCAAAAGCGTAAATCCAGCTCAGAATTGTGATCGCCGTGAAGCAAACAGCGAGCGCCCACGAAATGGATCGTAGGCGCAGTAATATCTCGGCGGGGAAGCTGCTCAACTGCCACGCC